>ERZ1740067.1196-NODE-1196-length-18326-cov-6.192436_pt1 | contig 18326 bp, 26 predicted proteins | sample MGYA00581736_ERZ1740067 | MGnify/ENA primary metagenome ERZ1740067 (study PRJEB43018, sample SAMN04849236) | marine metagenome | isolation source: floating plastic debris | place: Pacific Ocean | collected 2008-08-27 | study: EMG produced TPA metagenomics... | reverse complement strand
CCCGGAGGGCCGGCCAGCCCCACCTACCACGCCCGAAAAAGGGGCGTCGCCCGCAGGCAACGCCCCCAAATCCTTGCGCGCCAAAATCACGCCGTCGCCAACAGCCCCTTGGCCTTCGCAATTTCGCGCATCTTCTTTTGCAGCTTTTCAAACGCGCGCACCTCGATCTGGCGGATACGTTCACGGCTGACACCGTATTCCGTCGACAGGTCCTCGAGCGTGACCGGCGCATCGGCCAGACGGCGCTGGGTCAGGATGTCCTTTTCGCGGTCATTCAGCACGTCCAGCGCCTCGGCCAGCATCTCGCGGCGCACTTCCAGCTCGTCGCGCGCCTCGTAGTCGCCCGCCTGGTCCGCGCTCTCATCCTCGAGCCAGTCCTGCCATTGCATCGTGCCCTCGCCTTCGGAGCCGACAGTGGCGTTGAGCGACGCGTCCCCACCCGACAGGCGCCGGTTCATGGAGATCACCTCTTCTTCGGTCACGCCCAGATCGGTCGCGATCTGCTTGACGTTTTCGGGCCGCATGTCGCCTTCTTCCAGCGCGCCGATCTTGGCCTTGGCCTTGCGCAGGTTGAAGAACAGTTTCTTCTGCGCCGAGGTCGTGCCCAGTTTGACCAGGCTCCAGGACCGCAGGATGTATTCCTGGATCGAGGCGCGGATCCACCACATCGCATATGTGGCGAGGCGGAAGCCCTTTTCAGGGTCAAAGCGTTTGACGGCCTGCATCAAGCCCACATTCGCCTCCGAGATCACCTCGGCCTGCGGCAGGCCGTAGCCGCGATACCCCATGGCGATCTTGGCCGCGAGGCGCAGGTGTGACGTCACCATCTTGTGGGCGGCACCTGTGTCTTCCTTTTCGACCCAGGCCTAGGCCAGCATGTACTCTTCTTCCGGTTCCAGCAGCGGGAACTTGCGGATTTCCTGCATATAGCGGTTGAGACCACCTTCGGGGGTGGGGGCTGGCAGATTTGCATAATTGGCCATGATATCCCTCCTTAAATTGCCCTGATGTTTACGGGCTTAACATGCATATGGTGTCGGCATCGGCGCTCTGCAAGTGGCCGCTGCCGGTTGACAACAAATTACCAAATGCCACGCCCAAGGGGCAGAGCGTTGGCTGTGCCCTCACGCGCATGTGCTGTGATGTTGCAAAAGTCTGAAATTTCCCTTTGGAACTGACCAGTTCCGAACAAAACCAGCGCTCAAATGTTACAGTTTCGCCGTTTCAACCGTATTCCAGCGCCGCAAGCAGTGCTGCAAAATCGTCGGGAAGCGCTGCCTCGAACCGCAACGCGGCCCCGCTGACGTGGTGGGCTATGCCCAGAAGCGCTGCGTGCAGAGCCTGCCGATTGAACCGGGATACGGCGGCCTCTCCCACGTCGGACAGCGCGCCGCGCGGCAGTTTGCGCCGTCCGCCATAGGTCGGGTCTCCGCCCAGCCCGTGCCCGGCATGGGCCATGTGCACCCGGATCTGGTGCGTGCGTCCCGTTTCCAGTCGGCATTCGACCTGGCTCAGCACCGGCGGAGTGCCATACGCCGCCAGAACGCGGGCGCGTGTCACCGCATGCCGCCCGCCCTCGAACAGCACCGCCTGCCGCTGGCGGTCGGTCTTGTGGCGCGCCAGTTGCGTGGTGAGCTTGAGCACGTTGCCCGGCTCGAACGACGCCCCCTTGACCCGCGCAGACGCGGAGCACCCGCATCCGGCACTCCGTAGACCAGCGCCCGGTAGGCGCGTTCTGCACTGTGCGCGGCAAATTGCGCCGCGAGGCCCTGATGCGCCGTGTCGGTCTTGGCCACGACCAGCAGGCCGCTGGTGTCCTTGTCGATGCGGTGCACGATGCCGGGCCGTTTCATGCCACCGACACCAGACAGCGAGTCACCACAATGAAACATCAACGCATTGACCAGCGTGCCCGACGGTGTGCCGGGGGCCGGGTGCACCACCAAGCCGGCCGGCTTGTCGACCACGATCAGATCGTCATCCTCGTGCACGATCGACAGCGAGATATCCTCGGGCTCCAGATGACTGTCCTTGGCCTCGGCCACAGCCACATCGATCACCGCCCCTTCGGCCACGCGCGCCTTGGGGTTCGTGGCGACAATGCCGTCCACCTGCACCGCGCCATCTTCCAGCAACCGCGCGAGGCGTGTGCGTGACAGCGCGGCGGCCTCTGGCACGTCGCGTGCAATCGCCTTATCAAGACGCGCAGGCGGTGCTGCACCGATGACAAAGGATATGCGGTTGGACGACATCGAAACCCCTCCGGAACCGGCAAATCTGCGGTTCCTGCGCCGGTTGGTGACGGTGCTGACCGCCATTATGATTTGCGGCGTTGTAACGGTGGTGGGCCTGCTTGTCATCCGGCTGAATGCCGATCCCGCGCCGCTGCCGCTGCCCGATCGGGTCACCCTTCCGGACGGCACAACCGCCACCTCTTTCACCGTCGGGTCTGACTGGTACGCCGTCATCACCGAAGACGACCGCATCCTGATCTATGATCAAGTCACCGGCACCCTGCGCCAAACCATCACCATCGATTGACATGTTCTCGGTGCGGGTGACGCGGCGGATGATAATGGCGTGCGCCGACAGGCGCTCAATTTGGTTGAAGCCGGTGTATGTTTGAACAGCGGTCAGCGCAGGTCACGCGCGCTCAGAGGCGCTGTGGTACCACCGCCCCGGCTCGAACGGGGGACCTCCTGATCCACAATCAGGCGCTCTAACCAACTGAGCTACGGCGGCACTGCGTGATGAATTACTGCCCCCGTTCACCAAATGCAAGAGGGTCAGAAGCGGTAAACCCAGGTCTGTTCGACCAGATCCTGCCCGAAGGAATGCACCGGTTTGGCCCCTTCCAGTGTCCATCCAAACCGCTCGTAAAGCGCGCAGGCCGCGCGGTGGCTTTCGTGGGTCCAAAGCTGCATTCCCCCATACCCCGCCTCCTGGGCAAATCCCATGCATTGCCGCAACAGCTGCGTGCCCAAGCCGCGGCCGCGCGCCTCGGGCAGCAGCAGGAACAGCCGCAAATTGGCCGTCGTGTCATCCAGTGCCACGCAAGAGATCGACCCCAACCGCGTTGTGCCGTCCTGCGCAATCCAGCCGCATTCGCGCGCCGGATCGTGGTCCGCCACAAACGCGTCCAGAATGCTGCGCACCAGCGGGCCAAAGCTGTCGTCAAACCCTTCGTCACGGGCATAAAGCGTGGCGTGCTGCTCCACCAGCCAGTCAGTGTCAGCGGCCTCGAAACGGCGCAGGGTGATGTCGTTCATGGGCCAACCATGCCCGCCGCCGCCTTGCCAAGCAAGCGCGCAGCCGCTAGCACGCGGGCGCGGCCACGAAGGGATTGCACCATGGGCATCAACAGCGAACGTGACATCGAAGCCAACCTGCAGATCGGGCCGACCGACAAGGGTATGGTGCGCATCTATGTCGAGGGCAACGGCGCTGAAATCCCCATGGATTTCGACCCCGAAGAGGCCGACGAGATCGCCGACGAGATCAAGGCCGCCGCGAGGGCCGCCCGCGCCGTGAGCGGCTAGCGCAGCAGCAGGGGCTGGCGCAGCCAGTCGCGCAGGGCGCGTGTGGTCTCGTCCGGGGCCTCGAGCGTGGGCAAGTGACCTGCCGTCTCGATCACCTTCAGCTCTGCACCATGAATCAGCTCGGCCATGAACGTGTGCCGCTTGACCGGGCACAGCGCATCATGCGCGCCGCACAGGATCAGTGTGGGCGCCCGGCATTTGCGCAGCGTGCCCTGCTGGTCGCGCCGCCGCTGCAGCGCGCGCGACTGGCGAATGAACACCTCGGGACCCAGCGTATTGGCCATGTCCATGACCAGATCGAGGATTTCGTTCCGGAACGGACCCGGGGCGAGGTAGTTCGGCTTCATCTCCTCGCGCATCACATCGGCCATGCGGCCTGCGCGCACCTTGACGATCTGCGGCTCGCGATCGGCGGCGACCTGCGGCGTTTCGGCCAGCGGGTTGGTGTCCATCAGCGCCAGCCGCGTGATCCGGTCGGGTGCGCGGCGCAACAGCTCCATCGCGACGATGCCGCCCATGCTGAGCCCGGCCAGCGCGAATTTGGCCGGCAACTCGTCCAGCAGGCCGCTGGCGATCTCTTCGATCCGTTCCCCGCGCGTGACGGGGCCCACCATGACGGAATATTCGGAGGACAACTCGGCGATCTGCGGTCCAAACAGCCGCGCGTCACACATCATACCCGGTAAAAAAACGATGGGCTCAGCCATGCTGTGCCTCTGGCCAACGCCGTGTGCTCGCGCCCATTCCCCTGCCCGCTGTCTGATCCCCTAATGCTAGAATGGCCCCTCGCGGCGGTCCCTGCAAGAGGCTGCGGCGCAATTGCGGTTTATGGGTATGCGATACCGCGCAAGGGTGGAAAGTCAGCGTAGCGTGCGCGTCGCGCCTCCAGCGGTTCGGACGGCGCGTCGCCCTGCCTCAACAGGAGCCCCCGCGGGGCGATATAGCTGCCGATCATGCGCCGGGGCTCAGGTCGCCAATCGATATTGAAGGCGCACAGCTTGGGAAAAAACCACATCGCCGAATAGGGCAGATGGTCATGGATCCACCACGCAAGATCGCGCCAGTCGCGCCCTGCCTCATACTGATCCGTGAACCAGGGGATGGCGAGCGACGTGCCCGCTATGGCGTCGTCGCCTGTGCCCCAGTCCCAGATGTGGCACTCGATCGGGTTGTCGTTGCGCGCGCAGTTCAGCTTGTTTTCATTGCCAAAGCGGTTCAGCTCGGGCGAGCGGTAGCCGGAGCGGATGGCGAGCCGGCCAAAGGTTTCCTCGAGCGGGTCGAGCAGCGTGGTGCACAGCATCCGACCATTGGCGATGGCGAGGTCCGGATCATGCGGCAGGTTCTGCACCCGGTGGAAATTCCCGATCTCCGAATAGAGGAAATCGCGCATGTAGAAGTGTTTCGACAGCCGCACGCGACCCAGCGTCTCGAGGCTCCACATGCTGGCGGGGCGGCGCATCACTCCAGCCCCGCAATCCAGTCGAGCATTCCGGCCACTGCGCCGTCGGTCTGGCCCGGCGACAGGACATCGCCCGCGATGACATGCGACTGGTAGTCGTCCTCTGGACCCATGACCGGATTGACGACGGTGCTTGGCGCTCCCCAGAGGTCAGCGATTTCCGCGGTGCGCGCCGGCTGCACGACCTGATCCGCTGTGGCGAACCAGAACAATGCGGGCAACGTCTGTGCGCTATGGTCCATGTCGTTGACTGCATCGATCAGTGCCACCATAGGCATCACGGCGACCGTGTCATATTCGGTTGTCCAGAAGGTTGCGTGCCGGTCATTGCGCGGCTCAAAACTGCGGCGGGGCCCGGCGAGCGGCGGCAGCCAATAGCGCGCGGCGGGCCAGCTGAGCAGCGGGGCCAGCGGGTTGTTGAGGCCAAAGTTTGGCGAGACGAAAATCAGGCCAGCGATCCCTTCCATCACCGCCGCATCCTGCGCCATCGCGGCGACAAGCGTGCCGCCGGTGGAGGTCGACATGACGATGACCTTGTCGCCTGCGGCGCGGGCGGCGGCCATCCCTTCGGCCAGATCGTTGACCCAGCCTTGCACCGTCCCGTCGGCCAGAGCCTCCGCGCCGCGTCCGTGCCCTTGCAGGCGGGTATAGATCAGGTTCGCGCCAAGGCCAGCGGCAAACAGGTCAGGGACGGGGCGGATCTCTTCGGAAGTGGCGGAAAATCCGTGGACGTAGAGAACCGCCCAATCCGTGCGCGCGCCCGGCTCACCCGCCCAGACAACGCGTTTTTCCGTGCCCGGTACGATGTCGTCAAACCGCGCTTCGACCGTTTCGAAATGGGCATCGAGGTCGTCGCTGACCGCGCCGCCCGTGGGCGTGAGCGGTGCTGCCTCGTAAGGACCTACCAGCCACAATCCCACACCCAGAACCACCAGCACCAGCAAGGCGCGTCCCAGAAACCTGCCAAACGCCCTCATGTCGCGGCCTCCATGACCTCAAGAATGGCCGCTTCGATCAGACCCAAGCAGGGTCCATCGGAAAACCGGTGATCGGCATCCTTGACCAGTGTCAGGCGCATGTCGGGGCAGTCCGCGCGGTCCAGCAGGCGCAGCGCCGTTTCCGTGCTGACCGCGGTGTCGGCGGTGCCTTGGAGACAGCGCACCGGGAAGGGCAGCGGCAGGGGCGTACGCAAGACCAATTGGTCGCGCCCGTCCACGATCAGCCGTTTGGTAATTATATAAGGCTCCATATAATCCGACGGCATCTCGACCCGGCCATCGCGTTCGAGCGCGGCCTTTTGCGCATCGGTGAAACTGGCCCAATAGCTGTCTTCGGTGAAATCAGGTGCGGCGGCGATGGTGACCAGCCCGGCCATTCGGTCGGGATGCGCCCGCGCGAAAAGCAGCGACTGCCAGCCTCCCATGGAACTGCCCACAACGATCAGCTTGCCGCCGGTCAGCGCATCGAGTGCAGCGGCGGTGTCTTGGGCCCAGTCACCGATGCACCCCTCCTCGAATGTGCCAGAGCTTTGGCCGTGGCCGGAATAGTCGAACCGCAAGAACGCCTGTCCACGCGCACGGCACCACGCCTCGAGGTGGATTGCCTTGGTGCCTTCCATGTCGGACTTGAGCCCGCCCAGAAAGACGACGCAGGGGCCTTGCCCCGCGCTCCGGTGATAGGCCAGCCGCCGCCCCTGTGCGGTGTCCAGATAATGCGGATCACTCATGCCGCCCTCCCCTTTTGCCCGGATCATTCACGGGCGGCGGCATGGTGTCCATCCTGACGCGAGGTGATTTTATACGTGACTATCTTGTCACGTGACTAAATAATCACCTATAAGGCACCATGGATTCGGTTTTCAAAGCCCTCGCCGACCCGGCCCGGCGCACGCTTCTGGACAGCTTGCGCGACACCGACGGCCAGACCCTGCAGCAGTTGCAGGGGCAGCTCGACATGACGCGGTTCGGCGTGATGAAGCACCTTGGCGTGCTCGAAGAGGCGAGGCTGATCACCACCAAAAAGGTGGGGCGCTTCAAGCACCACTACCTCAACGCCGTGCCCCTGCAGCAGGCGATCGACCGCTGGATCGAGCCATTGCTCGTCAAACCGGTGGCCCGGGCAGTGCTCGACCTCAAATCCCAACTCGAAGGAGAGACCCGGATGTCAAAACCCGATTTCGTCATGGAGACCTATATCAAGACCACCCAGGACCGGCTGTGGGACGTGCTGATGGATGAAAAAGCCATCGCCCATTATCACTTTGTCGCCAGCCACGGCACGCGCAATGGCGATACGATCACCATGCACAATCCCGACGGCTCGCCGATGCTGGTCAACACGCTGCTGGCCTCGGACCCCAAGAGCCGGATGGAATGGTCGTTCGAGCCGCATTGGGACGGCGGCGCCAGCCCGACCAGCACGGTGATCTACCTGATCAAGCCACAGGGTGAGTTTGTTCGGCTCACGGTCGAGCACTACGGCCTGGGCGGCCCTGCGGTGCCGGGTGAAGGCGTGGCCGATGGCTGGGTCCGCTGGGCGTCCGGGCTCAAGACCTGGCTGGAGACGGGCAATGACGCCCGGAGCGGGCCCATGGACGCGGTGGAGGGCTGAGCGATGCCAACAGAACTGCTGATCCTCGGTGTGCTGGCCATCATGGCTGCCTCCCTCTGGATTCCTTACATCGTGGGCGTGAACACCGCACCCGAAGGGTCCATCCCTGCGGATGCGCCAGACGGTTTCATCCGCCCACCCGACCCCAGCTATCAGCGTGAATGGGTGCACCGGGCGTATCGCGCGCATCTCAACATGCTGGAACAGGCGGTGCCCTTTGCCGTCCTCGTGCTGCTGGTGGACCGTGTGGACGGGTTCAGCGCGCTCACACTCTGGGCCTCGGTCGCCTTTCTGCTGCTGCGCATCGCGCATGCGGTCGGCTACATCACCGGCATGGCGGGCTTTCCGGCGCGGCCTCTGATCTTTACCGGCGGGTGGCTGTGTTGCCTTGCGATGGCAGTCGCGCTCTTTACCGCCTGAGACGAGCGCGCGCGGGGTTGGCCGCGCGCGCCGCTATGGCCATGGTCGCGCCATGACACGGCACACCGCATACAGCTTTTATTGGTTTAGCGCGCAATCCTCGCGTGCTTTTGGTGTGTCCGGGTTCCACCTCACCTAACACATCAAGGCCGCGCTCCGAGCGGCCCCTCCTTGATCCTCTCGGTTGCGCGGGAATTCAGGAGACAGATGATGACCCCAAACATACGACCCATGGCACCGCGCGACACAGCCGCCGTGCTGGACATGATCGCAGCACTGGCCGCGTTCCATGACGATATCGCCGAGATCGACGAGGCGACGCTGACCATGATGACTTTCGGCCCGCTGCCCTGCCTCAAGGTGCTGGTTGCCGAAAGCGCGGCAGGCCTCGTTGGCTATGCCGCGCTGATACCGACGGCACAGCTGCATTTCGGCAAGATCGGGATGGAGATGCACCACCTGTTTGTCATACCGCGCGTGCGCGGCTCGGGCGTTGGGCGCGCACTGATTGGGGCGTGTCGGGCCGAAGGATTGCGGCGCGGGTGCCACTACATCAGCGTCGGCACGGCGCCGGACAACCTTGCGGCTGGTGCATTCTACGAAAAGCGCGGGTTCGAGCGGCGCATGATGCATGCGCCCCGGTTCAGGATCAGCCTGGATCAGCCGCTGACATAAGTGCCCTTGGCGGGGCGGTAGAACGTCTTTTGATTGTGCAGCCGCCCCAGCAACTCGTGGATATCGCGCACTTTTTCCGTGGCGGCGGCGCTTTTCGCATCGGCTTGCGCCTTGGCCAGCTTGCTGGCGCGCAGCGCCTCCTCGATCAGGTCGAGGTCCTTGATGCTCAGTTCGAAGTTCTTGTTGTAACCCGGCATGGTACATCCCCTAGGGAACAAAAGTTTCCGATAGTGAACGATGTACAGCACTGACCGGCCATGTCCACCCCGATCTGTCGATTTTCCGCCTTAAAAAGTCGCTTTTTACGCATGCTATTGTATGCAGAGTAATGGCGTACCACCGCATATGGTGCCAATCTGCTCCAAAGACGCAAACACAGGTGCACACAATGAGAACAGTGGTCCGAGCGGCGTCCGGCGGGGTATTGGGTCTGATCATGCTGGCCGTCGCGGGCTGGGCAAGCCTTGCGATGTGGTACCGCCTGCCTTTTGCCGACGCGGTGCGCATGTGCCTTGGCGCGCTGATCATCGTGCTGGCACTGGTGGCCGCCATCGGGTGGTTCACGTCGCGGCGGCGGCCCACGCTTGGGGTCTACACGCTGGCCTTGCTGGGGGTGTTGGGCTGGTGGTTCACCTTGACGCCCGCATCATCCGCCAACTGGTCGCCGAGCGTTGCACGGCAGGTGACCGGCACGATCGAGGGGGACGTCTTGCAGCTGCGCGACGTCCGCGCCTTTCGATGGCAGGGCACAAACGCAGCCGACGAGGTGTGGGAAGACCGCACCTACGACCTGAGCCAGCTCCAAAGCGTGGACTTCCTGATGTCGCATTGGGGCAGCCCGGCGATCGGGCATTTCATGCTCAGCTTCGGCTTTGCCGACGGGCGGCACCTGATGTGGTCGGTCGAGGTGCGGCGCAAGGTCGGCGGGCAGTTTTCGGCGGTCGCGGATTTCTTTCGGTCCAACACGCTGGTGATTGTGGCCGGGGATGAACGGGACATTGCCGGGTTGCGGTCCAACATCTGGGGCAATGACGTGTACCTGTACCGCCTGCGCGCGCAGCCCGACAACATCCGCAACCTGCTGGAGGCCTATGTTGACGACGCCAACGCCTTGGCCGCCCGGCCGCGCTTCTACAACTCGCTCACGTCCAATTGCTTTACCGTTGTGTTCAAGCTGATGCGCGCGGTGGATGTGAACACGCCACTGGACTGGCGGGTGCTGGCAAACGGGTACCTGCCGGAATACGCCTACGACCTCGGCGCGCTCGACACGAGCTACCCGATGGAAGAGCTGCGCGCGTTGGGTCGGATCAACGACCGTGCGCTGGCCGATGGGCTCAGCGATGATTTCTCGGCTGCGATCCGCGCCGGCGTGCCGGTGCCCCCTGCCCTGCCGGCAAATTGAAAGTCACCGTTGACTTGGGCCCGTGAAGGGGCCTAGGTGCGCGCAGACACATAACCCGCAATCGGGCGTTCCGTGGGCGCCAAACTGACGAGGATGCCGATATGGCCAAAGATCAGCACCAGATTTCCCTTACCTTTCCCGATGGCAATGCGCGCGATTTCGACGCCGGCGTGACCGCTGCCGCCGTGGCGGAAAGCATTTCCAAGAGCCTCGCCAAAAAGGCGATCAGCGCCACAGTCGACGGTCAGCACTGGGACCTCGCCTGGCCGATTGAGGCCGATGCCAGCATCGCCATCCACACCATGCAGGACGAGGCGCAGGCCAATGAGCTGGTGCGCCACGACCTCGCGCACATCATGGCCCGTGCCGTGCAGGAGATCTGGCCCGATACCCAAGTCACCATCGGCCCGGTGATCGACAACGGCTGGTATTACGACTTTGACCGGGCGGAGCCGTTCACCCCCGAAGATCTCGGCCTCATCGAGAAAAAGATGAAAGAGATCATCAACAAGCGCGACCCCGTACGCACCGAGGTGTGGGAGCGCGAGAAGGCGATCCAGTATTACAAGGACCGGGGCGAGCCCTACAAGGTCGAGCTGATCGACAGCATTCCGGGCGACGAGCCGCTGCGCATGTACTGGCACGGCGACTGGCAGGACCTGTGCCGCGGACCGCACCTGCAGCACACCGGGCAAGTGCCCGGCGACGCGTTCAAGCTGATGTCCATCGCCGGTGCCTACTGGCGTGGCGACAGCAGCCGCGCGATGCTGCAACGCATCTATGGCGTGGCCTTCACCGGCAAGGAAAAGCTGCGCGCGCACCTGCACATGCTGGAGGAGGCCGCCAAGCGCGACCACCGCAAGCTGGGCCGCGAGATGGACCTGTTTCACATGCAGGAAGAGGCCCCCGGCCAGATCTTCTGGCACCCCAACGGCTGGACCATCTACACCGAATTGCAGGACTACATGCGCCGCCAGCAACGGGCCGCAGGCTACAAGGAGGTCAACACCCCGCAGGTCGTCGACCGCAAGCTGTGGGAAGCGTCCGGGCACTGGGACAAGTACCAGGAGCACATGTTCGTCGTCGAAGTCGAAGAGGAACATGCCAAGGAAAAGGCGATCAACGCGCTGAAACCGATGAACTGCCCCTGCCATGTGCAGGTGTTCAATCAGGGCCTGAAATCCTATCGCGACTTGCCGCTGCGGCTGGCCGAATTCGGGTCCTGTTCGCGCTACGAGCCGTCAGGCGCGCTGCACGGCATCATGCGCGTGCGCGGGTTCACGCAGGATGATGGCCATATCTTCTGCACCGAGGACCAGATCGAAGCGGAATGCGCGGGCTTCATCAACTACCTTGCAGATGTCTATGGCGACCTGGGCTTCAAGGATTTCGAGATCAAGTTTGCCACCCGCCCGGAAAAGCGGGTGGGCAGCGACGCAAGCTGGGACCATGTCGAAGGCGCGCTGGAGGCCGCGATCAAGGCCACGGGCCGGGCGTTCACGCTCGAACCCGGCGACGGCGCGTTCTACGGCCCCAAGCTGGACTTTTACCTGACCGACGCGATTGGCCGGGTGTGGCAATGTGGCACCTTCCAGGTGGACCCGAACCTGCCCGAACGGCTGGGCGCGACCTATATCGCCCCTGACGGATCGAAACAGCGTCCCTACATGCTGCACCGCGCCTGCCTTGGCTCGTTCGAGCGGTTCATCGGTATCCTGATTGAGGAACACGCAGGCAAGCTGCCGTTCTGGCTGGCCCCGCGCCAGGTGGTCGTTGCCTCGATCACGTCCGAGGCGGATGCGTATGTGGCAGAGGTGGTCGACACGCTCAAGGCCGCTGGCGTAAGGGCCGAGGCCGACATGCGCAACGAAAAGATCAACTACAAGGTGCGCGAGCATTCGGTCGGCAAGGTGCCGGTTATTCTCGCCGTCGGTGGGCGCGAGGTCGAAGAGCGGACCGTGTCCGTCCGGCGTCTGGGCCAAAAGCAGACCAGCGTGCAGAGCCTCGACGACGTCACGGCCGAACTGCGGGTAGACGCAACGCCGCCTGATTTGCGCTAACGTGGACCGATACCGAGCGATTTCGGTTGGAGCGCGCATTGCAGCGGGCCAGCGTTCTTCACGGCAAAGTGCGGCCCGGCTGTTGCCGATGCGAAATCCGTTGTGCTGACGCCATCGGTTGTTTCGTATGGGCCGAAAGCCAACCCCACCTCAACATGACATAGGATTGTTCCGCAGTCCCACGCATCCATGGTAAAACTCAGTTCTGACACTGAAGGCGCGCGGCGGCCTCGGCCCAAGATGGGCTGGACGCCCCCGCGCGCATTCGGCCGTCGCGAGCGCAGGCGATGTGTTCGATGTTTGCACGCAGCAGGGCGTACAGTCCACGATCACATCCCGCGTTTCGACCGTGACGTATGTGTGGCCCTGACACGCCCCTGCAACAATTGTTGCAGAACGCACTGCGATGTTCTGCAACAAACGGCGGCAAAACCCCTTGATTTTCGTGCTTGCGCTGACATCGTATAACGTGCCCGTGAGGCACGGTCTCGTGAGTGGTGTTTTGTCGCGCAACGCGATTATCTCGGCCTCACCAAGACTTACATCCTACATCCGAAAGGGACGATTGAAGATGTCGAAGACCATGAAAACCGTTGCCATCGTCGGCGCTGTCGCGGCTGCTGTGACCGCGCATTCCGCCACCACCGCCGAAGCGGCGTCGAAAGAGAAATGCTTTGGCATTTCGCTGGCCGGTGCGAACGACTGTGCGGCCGGGCCCGGCACCACATGTGCCGGCACCTCGACCGTGGACTATCAGGGCAACGCCTGGACGCTGGTTGACGCCGGCACCTGCACCGAGATCGAACTGCCCGCGATGGCCGACGGCACCCCGCGCGAAGGCTCGCTGACCGAGCTGGAGCGCGACCTGCCCGCATAAGCGGCAGTCACACCTGTTGCGCCGGGCCATCCCTCGGGTCCGGCGCACACATATCAGACCGGAGAGCCAAGCCATGCTGGACGCATCACGCACACCGCCGTCCCTGCCACCGGCCCCGGGTGTGGGGTACAAACCCCAACATTTCAACGATTTGCGCAACGACCCCGGCCCCGTCACATGGCTTGAGGTGCATGCGGAGAATTACATGGGCGACGGCGGGCGTCCGCACGCGCAGCTGCGTGCCTTGCGGGCGGATTTCGCCATTTCGGTCCATGGTGTCGGCCTGTCCATCGGGGGCGAAGGGCGGCTGGACCCGGAACACCTTGCCCGGCTGAAACATCTGGTCGACTGGCTGGAACCTGCCAGCTTTTCCGAACATCTGGCCTGGTCGACCCACGGGGCCGAGTTCCTCGATGATCTGCTGCCCCTTCCCTATACCGACACTACGCTCGCGCGGGTCGCCGACCATATCGACGCGGTACAAGAGGTCCTGGGCCGCCAGATGTTGCTGGAGAACCCGTCAAGCTATCTGGCCTTTGCCGAAAGCACGATGTCCGAGACCGATTTCCTGACCGCGCTCACCCGGCGCACCGGCTGCGGGCTGCTGCTCGATGTGAACAACGTGTTCATTTCGGCGACTAATCTCGGGTACACCGCGCGTGGGTATCTGGACGCCTACCCTCTACACGCGGTCGGGGAAATTCACGTGGGCGGCCATGATGCGGACACCGACGATGCCGGTGCCCCGCTTCTGATCGACAGCCACCGTTGCAAGGCGGCAGAGCCTGTGTGGGACCTGCTTGCATACGCTCTGGACAGCATCGGGCCATCGCCCGTGCTGGTGGAATGGGACAATGACGTACCCGACTGGTCCGACCTCCGGGCGGAGGCGGATCGCGCCGCTGCCGTCCTCGAAACGCTGCCCTCGCGCTAGGCCATGAGCGCGTCGCAAACAGAATTTCGGGCGGCCCTGCTGAACCCGGACGCGCCCGTCCCGGGCGGGCTGACCGATGGCAACGGTGCGCCCACTGTCAAACGCTTTGCCGTGTACCGCAACAACGTGACCGTCGCGCTGATCGACGCTTTGCGCACCGCCTTTCCCGTCCTTTGCAAGCTGTTGGGGGATGCGAATTTCGACCAGCTTGCCCCGCTCTATGCCCGTTCCCACCCGCCGCAATCACCGCTGATGATGCATTACGGCCAGGACATGCCAGCCTTTCTCGAAGGGTTCGCGCCGTTGCAGCATCTGGGCTATCTCGGCGATGTCGCACGGCTGGAGCTGGCCTTGCGCCGGTCCTATCACGCTGCGGACGCTGCGGCGCTGGACCCCCAAGTGCTGGCCGACTGCCCGCCCGAGACGTTGATGCAGAGCACGCTCACTCTTGCCCCGGCCGTGCAACTGGTTCCGTCGCACTGGCCACTCTTTGACGTCTGGCGGTACAACACGCAGACGGATGCGCCCAAGCCCCGCGCCATCGCGCAACCCGTCCTGATCACCCGCGCCGGCTTCGATCCCACACCGCATGCGCTGACCGCGGCGCAAGCCGCTTGGGTCACAGCCTGCAAGGCCCATGCGACGCTCGCTGGCGCGCAGGACGCCGCAACCGCGCACGACCCCGACTTTGACCTCGCACCGCTGCTGGGCCTTCTGTTGCAGCACGGCGCGCTGACCACTTTGACCACCCCAAAGGACTGACCCATGACTGCCATCGCCCGCCTTCGCACCGCCCTGTTCGACCCGATGGATCGCGGGGACTGGCTGTTGCCGACCCTGGCCCGTGTCGTGTTCCTCGCCGTGTTTTTCTTTTATTTTCTGAATTCTGCCGGGACCAAGATCGATGGCGGATTGTTGTCGCCGTCCTCCGGTGCGTTTGCGCAGATCTTTCCCAAGGCGGCGGAAGCGGTCCTTTATGATGTCACCCAGCTGACCGGGTTTCAGCGATTGGTGATCTTTGCCGGGACGCTGGCGGAATATGTGCTGCCGGTTCTGATCGTGATCGGGCTGTTCACACGCCTTGCCGCGCTGGCCATGATCGGTTTTGTGATCGTGCAGACGGCCGTGGACGTCACTGGCCACGGCGTGTCGCTGGGCACATGGTTCAACAATGCGCCCGAACTGATCGACCAACGGTCGCTCTGGGTGTTTCTCATGGTGGTGCTGGTGATCAAGGGGGCGGGCCCGTTTTCCGTTGACCGCTTTTTTGCCACCAAGTCCGGCTAGACGCCCAAAGCCTCCTGCACGGGCCTCGTCCAACCCAGATGCATCGCATCGTCCGTGACGATCAGCGGGCGTTTCATCAAGGCCGGATGGGCTGCCAGCAGGGCCTCGGGGTCCCCAGCCCGCTCCGCCTCGCTGAGGCCACGCCACGTGGTGGAGCGGGTGTTGACCAGCGCATCCCCGAACGCAGCGCGCGCCCGCGCCATGACATCCTGCGGCACACCATCGGCCCGCACATCGACAAATCGCGCGCCCGGCAAGGCCTTGATCGCCTTGCGACAGGTGTCACATGTCTTCAAACCATAGATTTCCATCGCAAGCCTCCCAAAATACGGGCAAATAATCACCCGCAGTGTCTGAATAACAGACCTGTGCCTTGATTTTCACTCATGCCGGGCAATCTTTTAATCAGGCAGACGCAGAGCGACTACCGGCCCTGCAAATGCACCCAAGGCCCTCGCTGCGGCGGGGATGACTGCAAGGCAAAAGGAGGCACGGGTCATGCCAACTGGCACCGTGAAGTGGTTCAACACCACGAAAGGTTACGGTTTCATCGCGCCGGAAGAAGGCGGGAAAGACGTATTTGTTCATATTTCCGCAGTCGAACGGTCGGGGCTGACCGGGCTTGCGGACAACCAGAAAGTCAGTTTCGAACTGCTTGAAGGCCGGGATGGCCGGCAGATGGCTGGCGATCTGAAGCTGCTGTAACCGGCAGGCGCGGCGCTGTTTCACGCCGCGCTCAGGCCAGGCTCAATCGAATGTGCAACCTTTGGTGCCGACGGGACAATCCGCCCGGCGCACGGCGCGGACCCGCGTCACGTGCCGCTTTTTCGCGGCGCCATGGGCCATAACCTGTTGATATGTGTGCGTTTGATTGGGCACGCCGCAACAGATCGTACCGTCCATCGTCACCGGTTGCAGGCCGGCGGGGCAGTAGTTGGCGTGGCTTTTGTAGGCGTAGATCTTGGGGCCGGTATGCCCGTCGGCCAAGGCGGGCGTGGCCATCACACAGGCCAGGAGCGTTGCTTTGAGTACTCGCATATCTTCCCTCGTTTGACGTGTTAACCACGATATCTAGGTGCTTTGGAGTGTGCCGGGGGATTTTAACCAAGTCCAGATTTTTCGTTAACCGTTGCGGGCGGGCGCGGTGTTAACGATGTTCTGGCGGTTTTGTGTTTAGCCTGGAAACAGTTTTCGCCTTAATCTGGTGTCCGATGACCGACCTTCTGCGCTTGCTGTCCCTGTTTTACGCCTGCGATGTCGCGGCGGAGACGGAGTTTCCCACCCCGACTGAATGGGCACGCTGCATGGCGCATTACCACGCGGTCAAGGCGCATTTTGCGGACGGGCTGTCGGGGCCGCAGGCGCAGATCGAAGGCTACCGGCGCTGGAAAGCGTGGGAGGATGCGAACCCCGCGCTGGTGGCGGAGCTGCGCAGCCGGGTACGCTAACCCTCTGCCGGGATTGCAATTTCCGTCCAGTCCTCGCCCATGGCGACGATGCAGGACGTGCCCGTGGCATAACGGACGACCATCGTCCAATCGCCCCGCGCGTCTGTCCACACCTCCATAACCTGTTCGGGACTGCGCACACCGATGGCGGTGCGCGTGGTGCCGAATTGCTGTTTCAGCTTGGTCTGCATCTGCGCGGTGGGGGCGCAGAGCACCTCGGCAATGGGGTTTGCGGCCAGCGGAGACGCGGCGAGCATCAGGACTGTGACGAGTCGGATCATGGGTCGTTTGTAACAGTTTGATGACAGCCTGTGGATGAAATTCGTTGCGCGTACGGCGTACGCTGCCTTCACGTTTTGTTTCGAGACGTGTGCAGCAGCGTGTGCGTTAACCCTTTTTGAGCCGTGTCGACGGCGTGGCACGGGGCATGCACAGAGTGTGCACAACCTGTGCACCGTTCCGTATGCCACGCGCGGAGTGGGCCATTCGTTAACGGGATTGGGTTTACGGGTTAACGGCGTGTGTCGGCGTGGGTGGAGATGGACGGAGATGGGCAAATTGCCCATCCTACGCGGAGTGGGCAACCGGCCCACCATGGGTCGGTTGGGGTTTGTGGTGTTGGGACAGCGCAGGACGGCGTGGGGTGAGCATCGATCCGCGAAGCGGCAAACGATCCGGGGGATCGTTTGAGATGCGAACGGGTCAGTGTCACCGAAAGTGGCGCGTCACCCGACAGCTTATCAAGCGCCAGCCTTGCTGGCGCGATGCCCGACAGCGGGTGCGCAGCATCCCGCGAGAGGGTGCGTAGCGATGCGCGCGAGGGCCGGGATGTTCAGAGCGCGAAGCCGGGACAGCGCCGGACCGCGGGTTGGCGCTCCGACGGGTGTGCGGCGCGGTTTATGGTGATCGTTTGGTGAGTTTGGTTGAGCGATGCGCAGGTGGGGACGCAGCGCCGGCCCGGGGGGCGGTCTTCTCGTGCATTGCTGCGCAATACACTGTCAGATTACGCGGCAGAGCCGCTTATCCGGCGCTGGCACGGCGGCCTTTGGTCTTGGTTCCGTGCTGGGGCCTTTGGAGGATAAATTTTTCGAACGCACCTGTCAGTCCTTCAATTGACCTCGGACTTTCAATAAGTATAGAAGTTCGGCGTCGACATCTTCCAGCTCGGACTGTAGCGTCCGAGCCTTTAGCGATCGGATGTTTCCGACGGCTTTTCCGACTGTACTGATATCGAACGATGCCACGCCCCTACTAACATCAGCTACTAGATTAAACGCTGTCGATATCATCGTGTTAGACTTTTGAACTTGATGGGCGTCGAGTCTCGAAGCGAGTTTGTGGACCCTCCATTCCAGCTCATCTTTTAACTCGGCAGCAGATATGTCCCGCTTCGCAGCCCGCCTCATCCATAACCTCAACCCCGCAAGATTTGAACGCAAATCCTCATCAGAGCGCAACTCAAGTATCTGGTCCCTAGATGTTTCTTCGCTAGGTAGTGGAATACAGTCTAGGACGACTTGAGTAACCAAGGCGTGCCTTGACTCAATTGCCTCCGGCATTGCAGTTAAATCGCCATAACCCACACTCTCGCAAAATGGGTTTTGCTTTGCAC
>ERZ1740067.1195-NODE-1195-length-18339-cov-8.089368_pt1 | contig 18339 bp, 16 predicted proteins | sample MGYA00581736_ERZ1740067 | MGnify/ENA primary metagenome ERZ1740067 (study PRJEB43018, sample SAMN04849236) | marine metagenome | isolation source: floating plastic debris | place: Pacific Ocean | collected 2008-08-27 | study: EMG produced TPA metagenomics... | reverse complement strand
ACCGCAAAGCTCGCGGTGGCAAAGAAATCCTGCGTCACGGACCGCCACAGATCCCAGACAGGCTTCAGCGTGGAGTGTTTCTCCTGCTGGATGAAAGGTTCGGGGTCGAGGCCCACCAAGGTCCCCAGTGCGCGCAGGAACTTGGTGGTACTCTCGACCCCTATCGGGGCTTGTAGATACGGCTTGGCAAGAAGCTCGCACAACCCGCGCCCGAACTCGCGGTACATGCAGATGTTCACATCCGCATTTACCAGATCTCTCATTTCGGCCACATGCGCGCCCAGGGGCATCACCATGTTGACCTCGCAGCCGATCCCTTCGACCAGTCTGCGGATCTCGGCCAGATCGGATGGCATGTTGAACGTGCCATACATCGGGCCGAGGATGTTAACGCGAGGACGCGCACCTTCCTCGCGTTTCTTCTCGGGCGGCATCCGACCCTTGGTCATACCGAATTCGGTAAAGATCCAGGTCATCGCCCGATCCGCCGCTTCCCACTGATCCTCATCAATGGTGCGCGGCAGGAATCTCTGAATGTTGGTGCCCATTGGCGTGACACCACCACCAATCATCTCGGCAATGGATCCAGTCACAACCACGGCCGGCAACGCAGGGTCCAGCGTCCCCCAGGCGCGTTTCATCGCGCCCTCGGTGCCGTCGCGGCCCAGCTCTTCTTCGCCCAGACCGGTGGTCACGATCGGCAACTCATGCGGCGGCAGTGCGTCGGTGTAGTGCAACACGGACGTCACCGGCAGGTTCTCGCAGCCGACAGGGCCGTCAATCACGCATTGCAGGCCCTTGACCGCACAGAACGCATAAACCGCGCCCCAATAGCCCCCAGCCCTGTCATGATCCATGATCAGCATGAAGCACCTGCCATGATGGGCAGCATTGCCCATCCTACGTAGGATGGGCACTTGATGCCCATCATGGCTCCGTATGCACGAGACCCAACCATCAGATCATCTCCGCGGCCTTGGCCGCCTTGGCCTGACGCTCAAGCTTCTTCTGATTTTGCGTCCGGAAATCGGGCCGCAGGTTCGGCGCGCCTTCCCAGACGCCAGCGGTATCACCCGATCCGACGCCTTCAAAGAATTCACGCATGTGGTCCATGCGCCCCTTGTTGGCGATGGCGGCGTTGATCACTTCGGCCAGTGACCCGGCCCCGGCCACACCCATCAGCGGCCGTGCCGAAATCAGGTTGGTAAAGTACAGGCCCGGAATACCCAGCTCCTTGGCCTTCTGCACCACAGGCGTGGTGCCGATGGCCAGATCAGGCCGCACCGCTTCCATCGCGGCACAATCATCCTCGAGCGAGGCGCGGAACTGCACCTTGGCGCCACGATCCTCCAGCCATGCCTGGTCGGCAGCGTTCCAGGGCGTGCGCGGGCAGGCCGTTCCGACATAGGGCACATGCGCCCCACTTTCGATCAGCAGGCGCGCCACGAGCAGTTCGGACCCTTCGTAGCCCGACAGCGTGATAGTGCCATTGATCGGCGTCGCCTCCAGTGCCGCACGGATCGCAGGGACGGCCATATTCTCGGCGTCCGAAATCTTGGACCGCGGCACGCCATAAGCGTCCCCTATGGCATTCAACCAGTCGACCGTGCCGTCGCGCCCCACAGGGGCCGATCCGACAACAGGGCGGCCCGCCGCCTGAAACTCGCGCACAGCGGAGGTGTAGAACGGGTGGATCGCGGCCACGACCGAACTGTCGAGCGCGGCATAAAGCTCGCGCCACTCCCGGCACGGCACCACAGGCCCCGCAGCCAGACCCAAGGGCGCAAGCATCTGCCCGATCATCATGGGGTCCGCCGGGAACATCTCGCCCAGCAGCGCCACAGTCGGGCGGTCCGATTTCCCACCCACGGGGGCGGCCACCGGCCCCGCCTCAACCTCGGCACGGGCATAGTTCAGCATCGCCCCGGCCAGAACATCCTTGGCCTCGGCATGGGTGGGAATTCCAAATCCGGGCACGTCGATCCCGACGATCCGGACACCGTTGATCTCGTTCGGCAGCAGCCGCAGCGGCACGCCCGACGCGGTCGGCACGCACAGGTTGGTCACCACGATGGCATCGTATTTGTCCGGGTCGGCCAGGTCATGCACGCTCTCGCGGATGTCCTCGAACAGCTTGCCCGTCACCAGCGTCTCGGAGTTGAACGGCACATAGCCCACAGACCGCCGCGCCCCGTAGAAATGGCTCACGAAGGTCAGGCCGTAGACACAGCAGGCAGAACCCGACAGCACGGTCGCCACCCGGCGCATCCGCAAGCCCACGCGCAACGATCCAAAGGCCGGGCACATGCTTTGCGGCTTGTCATGGGGGCCTTGCGGATAATCGGCGGCAAACTTGTCCAGCATCTCGGAATTGCCGGCAATGCGCGCGGCCTTTTCCATCTCTGAACCGGAATGACAACCCAACCCGTCCACGGGCGCACCGGCGACCGGCACCTCGCCCTCGCGCGGGTGCCCCTTGGTCACCTCAACCGCGTCAGCAGCGTCATATGTGACCTTGGACGTCATTGCACCAACGACTCGCGAAGCTTTGCGACAGATTTCTTGACGGCAAAATTTCCGTGATTGGCGACGATGGCACGGGTCTGCGCCTGCGCGAGTTGCCTGCGCGCATCCTTGACGCGACGGTGGCTGTCCACCAGCAGCTTATACGTGTCCAACACGGCCTCTTCGGCGCGACGGTGCTGCTCAGGCGTCATCATAAATCACCTCAAGCGATTCCTTGGGCTCTGCGTTCTTGCCGCGCATGTCCGTGTCGGTGGCAGGCTCCAGCACGACGCCCGCGCCGGTTTCCGACCCGTCGAACAGCTCCAGCAGACCATCCTGTGTCAGCGGGGCAGGGCGCACGGGCGGTGCGGCGGCCACGTTCATGCCCAACTCGGCAAAGAGCGCGCCCCAAGGGCTCTCGCCCGTGCCGACGATCTGGTAGTTGGCGGATTTCTTGCGCAGGTCGTCATCCTGCGGGATCGACGCCAGAACCGGGATGTCGACGGCAGCAGCAAAGGCCTGCGCCTCGCCCGACCCGTCATCCTTGTTGATGACCAGACCGGCCACGCCGACATTGCCGCCCAGCTTGCGGAAGTATTCCACCGCCGAACAGACGTTGTTGGCCACATAGAGCGACTGCAGGTCATTCGACCCGACCAGGATCACTTTCTGAGCCATGTCCCGCGCGATGGGCAGACCGAAACCGCCACAAACCACATCTCCGAGAAAATCCAGGAGGACATAGTCAAAATCCCAATCGTGGAAGCCAAGCTTTTCGAGGAGTTCAAAGCCATGGATAATCCCCCGGCCACCGCAGCCGCGGCCCACTTCGGGCCCGCCCAGCTCCATTGCAAACACGCCGCCCCGCTTGAAACAGACGTCGCCAATCTTCACCTCTTCGCCCGCGAGTTTCTTGCGGGTCGACGTCTCGATGATCGTCGGGCACGCCTTGCCGCCAAACAGGAGCGACGTGGTATCTGATTTCGGGTCGCACCCGATCAGCAGCACACGCTTGCCCTGTTCCGCCATCATGTGGCTGAGGTTGGCGAGCGTGAACGACTTGCCAATCCCGCCCTTGCCGTAGATCGCGATGATCTGGGTGTCTTTCGTGGCTTCGGTCGGCAGCACGTCGGCGAGGTCTTCGCCTGCCTCATCGCGCAGCCGCTGGTCGAAATCCTTCAGGTTCGGCACTTCGTCTTTCATGGCCTCAGTGCTCCCAATCCAAAATCATCTTCAGGCAGGCCCCATCGGTGAATGCCTGTTCGTAAGCCGCGCGCGCGTCCCGAGCGGGCCGTGTATGCGTGATCAACCCGTCGAGGCGCAGCGCGCCGCATTCGACCAGCGCCCGGGTCGCGGCGAGATCGTCGCGCGTCCACTCGGCAGCGACGCGGAACCGCGCTTCCTTCATGAAGGCGGGCGGAAAGGCAAAGCTGAGCGGCGCGGTATAGAACCCGGCCAGCACGATCTCGCCACCCTTGGCGATGCGGCCCACCAGATCGTTCAGCAGGTCACCCCGGCCCGAGGCATCGTAGATCGAGTTGTAGTCGCGGCGCGGATCGTCATCGGGGTGGACCACCTCGTAACCAGTGGCACCATCACGGCGGGCTGCGTCGATCTCCCACACGGTGGGCGCGGGTGCGCCCGATGCGATGGTCAACCGCGCGAGCAACCGGCCCAGAACGCCGTGACCGATGATCAGGTCCGGCACGGCCTTGTTCATGCCCGCCATCGCGTGACGTGCCGTGGCAGCGAGCGCCAGCAGCGCACCTTCAGGGCCAAAGCCCGCATCGATTCGCGTCACACGCTCGCTGTCGGTGACCACGCGACGGGCCGCGCCGCCAAACAATCCAAACGCACCTTCATAGCAGTTGGCACCGGGGACAAAGACATGATCGCCGGGTTTGAAACCGGTCAACTTGCCGGCCTCGATAACCTCGCCGGCCGCTTCGTAGCCGGGCACCAGCGGATAACCCATCCCCGGAAACGGAGGCATTTCACCTGACCAGAACAGCTTTTCCGTACCTGTGGAGATGCCGGAATGCGCGATGTCGACAACCAGGTCTGCCGGACCCGGCGCGGTCAGCGCCAGAGTATCGAGGTCGAGGTCTCTGGGCCCCTTCAGCAGAACAGCAGCGGTGTCCAATTCGGTCTCCGTGTTGCGCGCCGCACGCCTGGGCTCTTTCGGTGAAAAAGACTCAGGGGCGGCTGTTTCCCATAGTGTCATTCTAGTTAGACAATTCGATGTGTCAATTAGATTGGACACTTTTGTCAGCGATTGCTTTCACTCAGGCTAGACGCACCGCAGTAACGACCCGTGTCACATAGGCACGGGCTGGGGCCGGGCTGCGGATCTGGTCGAACCCGGCCTCGGTTAGCAAGGCGGTGATCTCGGCGGCGGACCGTGCGCGCCCCGTCTGCATCGCCATCGTGTAGAACGCGAAATAGACGTCGCCGGCGCGCTCGGGTCGGGCACCGCCGCCCATGGGCTCCGACACGATCAAACGGCCTCCCGGGGGCAGCGCGTCGAACACAGATGCCAGCAGGTGCCGCACCGTGTCATCGGCGTGGTCAGTGAGCAACCGCACGAGCGAGATTGCGTCAGCACCCTCTGGCAAGCGATCCTCGCGGAACGATCCGGGCACGATCCGCACCCGGTCCGCCATGCCCGCCGCGTCAAAGCGGGCCTGCGCATCCGGCACCACCTGCGGCAGGTCGAAGAGGGTCATGTTCATCCCTGGCGCGGCATGGCCGGCGGCCTCGAGGAACGCGCCCGTGCCACCGCCGATGTCCATCAGGTGCGACACACCCTTGAGGGACGTCGTGCGCAGCGTATCCTCGGCCACCAGCCGTTGCGACTGCGCCATCAAGTCGGAATAGGTGGCCGCCTCCGCCGGGTCGATCTCGCTGCCAAAGACATAGGGCCAGAACCGGGCAAGCTGCGTGTCGCCCTCGCCCCGCAACAGCGCAACAGGGTCGCGCAGATCATCATAGAACGCCTTGTGATGACGGATCATCGCCTCGAGCCCCGGCACACCCATCAGCGCCGCGCCCTGGCGCGCAAGGGCATACCCGCTCCGCTTGCGCTTCAGCAGGCCCTGTGCGGCACCGGCTTGCAGCAGCACCTGCATCCGGTCGGTCGGCACAGCACAGGCCTTGCCCAACGCCTCAGCGGTCTGCGGTCCCGCGCGCAGGCGGCGAAAGATGTCCAGCTCGACCAGCGCCATCAGCACCTGAGAGTGGACAAAGCCCTGCACGATCTCGAACAGCGCAGCACCATCGGCCCGCGCCCGTCCGCGCGTCAGGGGAAAGCGTGCCGCCCAGGACTGAAACCCGGGACGCGCCACCAGCCGGTTGAGCCAGCCGCCGCGCCACCCGGGCAAGTCATGAGCGTCCGCGGTCATTCGCCGGGCACGCGGGTCGGGCTGACCACCGGGGTCAACCGCTCTGCATACATGCGTACCATCTCGGCCAGCTGCGCCTCACCCGGGCAGGACGGGATCGACGAGATCGCACCGCCCAGAATATCCTTGAGCCGCTGGATCGCGCCCTGCACGCCCAGCAATGTCACGGCATTGGGCCGCCCGTGCAGGTCATCCTGACCGGCAGGCTTGCCCAGCGTGTCGGCGTCGTAAAGCGCATCACGCAGATCGTCAGCGACCTGGAACGCCTCGCCGATACGGTCGCCCAGCTCGAACCACGGCTCGGCATCCTGGCCCGCGGCAATGGCCCCCATCTGGGTCGCCGCAATGAACAGGGCACCGGTCTTGGCCTGGTGATAGGCGCTCAGATCGACCTGCGCCTCGCTTTCCCAACCCTGGCCGGCACAGATACCACCGGGCATGCCGGTACGCCGCGCGAGCGTCAGGATCAGCTGTGTGACACGGTCGGGTGCGAGATGCGACTGGCGCGCCAGCGTCTCGAACGCCATGACGATCAGACTGTCACCCGCCAGCACCGCCAGCGGTTCGGAAAAGGCGCGGTGCACGCTGGGTTTGCCCCGGCGCACATCCGCGTCGTCAAAACATGGCAGATCATCGTGCACCAGCGACGCACAGTGAATGACCTCGAGCGCGGCTGCAGCAGCATCCGACAGGCCGGGCCGGTCATCGCCGCAGGCCATCGCCACAGACAGGCAGATCGTGGGTCGGATCCGCGCCCCGCCGGGGGCCGTGGCATAGTGCAATGCCTCCGCCAGCCGGGGCGGGGTGGACAAACGGCCATCCGCGCCGCGCCCCTGCCCGAGCGCAACGGCGCTGGCAATCGCCGTTTCAATCCGAGTGCTCAATCCCATGGCAAGGGCCTCCGCGTTAGCGATATGTCACACAATTTAGACATCTATGTGTAAATCATACTGGACACATTGCGTGGACGAGTCAACAATCGGGCCATGCAAGTCACTCCGACCCCTCAAGCGCCCCGCGCATTGATCATCGGCGCGGGCATCGCAGGGTTGGCCTGTGCCGTCCGCCTGCGCGCGGCGGGCTATCAGGTGACGTTGCTCGAGCGGCATGGAACGCCAGGCGGCAAGATTCGCACCGTGCAATCCAAGGCCGGTCCGATTGATGCCGGACCCACGGTGCTGACGATGCGGCATGTGTTCGACGACCTCTTTGCCGCGTTCGGCACCCGGATCGAGGATCACCTGACGCTTGTGCGGCAGAACGTACTCGCCCGCCACTTCTGGCCCGATGGCAGCACGCTGGACCTGTGCCATGACGAAGAGCGCAATATCGGCGCCATCCGCGCCTTTGCCGGGGATCGCAATGCCGCGCAGTTCACCCGCTTCAGCCGCCGGGCGCGACGGCTTTTTGCGGCGTTCGATGCGCCCATGATGCAGGCGGCTGATCCGCAACTGGCCACCCTGACGACCACGGTCCTGAAACAGCCTGGGCTGATCCCGGCAATGGCACCGCTGTCGACGCTCAAGGGGCTGCTGCGCTCGGCCTTCGATGATCCGCGCCTGCGGCAGCTCTTTGGCCGCTATGCGACATATGTCGGCGGCAGCCCGACCCACGCGCCGGGGCTGTTGTCACTGATCTGGCAGGCCGAAGCAGCGGGTGTCTGGGTGGTGCAGGGCGGCATGCACAAGCTGGTCGAGGCGTTGACCGCGCTGCTGCGTGTGCATGACGTCGAGGTGCGGACCGACGCCCATGTCACCCGGATCGAGGTGCAAGACAATCGCGCCGCCGCCGTTCACATTGGTGACGGCACACGCCTGCCCTGCGAGGTGCTGGTGCATGCGGGCGACCCGCGCGCGTTGGCCTCCGGCGCACTGGGTCCTGCGGTCGCGCATATCGCGCCGATCACCACCCGCGCGCCACGCAGCTTTTCCGCACGCGTCCTCAGCTTTGCCGCTGCACCAAGCCGCGACGACCTCGTCCACCACAACGTGTTTTTTCAGGCCGATGCCGAAGCCGAATTCCGCGACCTGATGGCCGGGCGCATACCGGCGCAGCCGTCCTTCTATGTCTGCGCGCTGGACCGGGGGCAGGGCGTCGACCCGCCGCCGCTGGAACGGTTCGAGATCATTACCAACGCCCCGGCACTCAGCCCTGACACAGATACCACAAACGATCCCGAGGACTTGACCCCATGGCTTCATCAGATCACGCAACAGATGGCGCATTTCGGGATGACGTTCAGCCCGACACCGACAGCGCAAACCGTGACGACGCCCCGAGCTTTCGCACGGCTGTTCCCGGCGAGTCTGGGCGCGCTCTACGGCCAAAGCCCGCACGGCATGACCGCCGCGCTGAAGCGCCCGCGCGCCCGGACCCAGATCCCGAACCTCTACCTGGCGGGTGGCGGGACGCACCCGGGGGCGGGCGTGCCGATGGCGACCCTCTCCGCCCGGCACGCGGTCGAGGCGATCTTGAGCGACCAAACTTCAACGTCGCGGTCGGCCCCAACGGTTACGCCTGGTGGTATGTCGACGGGCTGAGCGATTGCGGCACCCGCGCGGTGTCTGTGATCGGATTTATCGGGTCGGTGTTTTCGCCCTGGTACCGCTGGTCGGGCCGTCGCAACCCACAGAACCACGTGTGCATCAACGTCGCCACCTATGGCCCCGGTGGCCGGTTCACCATGACCGACCGGGGCCAAAGCGCGTTGCGGCAGACCGCATCACGGTTCGAAGTGGGACCGTCCAAGATGACATGGCAGGGCGATCACCTTGTCATCGACATCGACGAGGTGTCGTCGCCGCCGCTGGTCTCGCGCATCCGTGGGCAGATCCGGGTGATCCCCTCTGCCATAACCGGGGTCGAGCTGGCACTGACACCGGATGACAGCCATATCTGGCGCCCATTCGCTCCGCGCGCCCGGATCGAGGTCGAGATCGACCGCCCCGGCTGGCAATGGACCGGCGAAGGCTATTTCGACGCAAATTTCGGCACCCGCGCCTTGGAAGAGGACTTCTCCTACTGGACCTGGGGCCGGTTTCCGACGCGGGACGGGGCCACGTGTTTCTATGACGCGACCCGGCTCGACGGGTCGGAACTGGCCGCTGGGTTCCGGTTCGACGCGGATGGCGCCGCGCGCGCTGTGCCGGTGCCACCGAAGGCGCGATTGCCGCGGTCCCTCTGGGCTGTAAAACGCGAAACACGGGGCGACGCCGGCGCGCAGGCACGGCAAAGCCTCGCCATGCTGGATGCGCCATTCTACACCCGCAGCGCGGTCGAAACGGTGATCGATGGCGAGCGCACGACCGGCGTGCACGAGGCGCTGGACCTGGTGCGGTTCCGCTCGCCCCTGCTCAAGCCGATGCTGGCGGTGCGGGTGCCGCGGCGGCCGAAATGGCGCTTTGACTGAGAGCTGCGACGGCTTGGCCGACCGACCCTCCGGGGGGAGTTTTTCCGGCGAGATGAAGCAGGATCAGCCGTTCATGGGCGAGGGGTTGCGCGCCTCGTCGGGGTTCAGCTGCCAGACCTTGAGGTTCAGCGCGGCGGCGATGCTGACCCAGAGCAGGTAGGGCGCAAAGAGCCAGCCTGCGAGCGTGTCGACCTGACCCAGCGCAAGCATGGCGGTGAACACAGCAATCCACAGAACCCCGATGATGCCCATGCCCATGCGGATGTTGCGCAGACCGAAGAATACCGGCGTCCAAAGGCCGTTGAACGCGATCTGCACGGACCACAGCGCCATGGCGATGCCGTTGCCCTCGGCCATCGCGGCGCGGGCGCCGGCGACCGACATACAGATGTAGAGCACCGTCCACGTCACCGGGAACACCCAGTCGGGCGGGGTCCAGGACGGTTTGGCGAGCGCGCGGTACCAGGGGCCGGGCGGAAACAGCCCACCGGTCAAGCCTGCGCCAACGCAGGCGGTAAAGAACAGACCGAGGAGCAGCCAGAACATGAAGCGCTAACCCGCCCGCGCCCGGGCACCGGTCAGCGCAGCCCGGTCGGATTGGCGTTTGGCCTCGAGCGCTGCAAGCGCCTCAAAGAGGCTGTCGCTCCGGCTTGGGCGGGCACCTTTGGCGGCGGCATCGACGAGGAACTGCACCTCCGGCAGCGGCTTGGCATAGAGCACGGCGGATTGGGGCATCACCGTGCTGCTGGCGCTGAGTGCCACGGACTGCGCCAGCCAGCCAAGTTTCTGCGCCTTGGACGTGCGAGCGCGGGACGAAATGCTGTCGTAGCCCATGCCGGTCAAGCGCCCCGCGATACCTGCATAGATATACCGCGCGGCATAGATCCCGGGGCGACACGACACGGGCAGCGCGGCAATCCCGGCCTCGGCCCGGTAGTAGTGGCGGTTCGCCTCCAGCACCAATCGCCGGACCATGGCGCGCACAGCCTTGGTAGGGCGCGGGTCAGCAAAGAAACCTTCGGGTGTCATGCAGGCCTCGTCCAGCCAGTCGGTCGGCAGGTAGAGGCGCCGTTCAAGCGCGTCCTCGCCCACGTCCCGGGCAATGTTCGTTAGCTGCATCCCAACGCCCAGATCACAGGCGCGCGCCAGCGCATCGGCGTCGCGCACCCCCATCAGCACGCACATCATCGCCCCCACGGCGGAGGCGACGCGCGCCGAATAGTCCCGGACCTCGCTCATGTTGGCATAGGTGCGCCCCTCGGCGTCCCAGGCCAGCCCTTCGAGCAGCGCATCAGGCAGCGCGCGCGGCATGTCGAACTGTGCGACCACGGCGGCAAAGGCGCGGTCCGGTGCCGCGTTCATCGGGATGCCGGCATAGACCAGATCAAGCCGGTCGCGCAGGCGCAGCACGGCGTCGGCCTTTTCAGCCTTCAGGTCCACCTCGTCATCGGCGAGCCGGCAGAACGCATAAAGCGCCAACGCCGGGTCGCGCACATGCCTGGGCAACAGCCTGGACGCGGCGTGGAACGACAGCGAGCCATGGCGGATCGCCTCGGTACAGGCCTCAAGGTCACGCGGGTCCATCATTTCACCGCCTCCGGTACAAGCTTGCCCAGCACTTCGGCGGTCGAGATCACACCCGGCACGCCCGCCCCCGGATGCGTGCCCGCGCCCACCAGATAGAGGCCCTTGGCCTCTTCGCTGACGTTGTGGGGGCGGAACCAGGCCGATTGCAGAATCCGTGGCTCTATCGAGAAGCCGGCGCCATGCGGGCTGAGGTAGCGGTCGCGGAAGGTCTCGGGAGTGAACACCTGTTCGGTCACGATTTTCGATCCTAACCCAGGCAAAAGCTGGTCTTCGAGCACCTTGAGCATCTTGGCCTTGTAGGCGTCCGCCTCGGTCTGCCAATCGACGCCGCCATGGCCCAGATGCGGCACCGGGCTGAGCACATAGAACGTGTCATCGCCTTCGGGCGCGACGCTTGGGTCGGTAACAGAGGGGCGGTGGACATAGAGGCTCATGTCATCCGAGAGGTGCCCGCGGATAAAGATGTCCCTGAGCAGACCCTTGTAGCGCGGGCCGTTCAGGATCGTGTGGTGGCCAACGTCCGACCATTGCCCGGCAGTGCCCTTGGTGCCGAAATACCAGACGAACAGGCTCATGGAATAGCGCGTGCGACGCAGCCGCGATGGCGTCCAGCGCCGCTTGGGTGCGGCGCGCATCAACTGATCGTAGGTGTGGCCCGCATCGGCATTCGACACGACGACATCCGCACCCAATTCCAGCCCGGCTGCCAGCCGCACGCCCTGCGCCATGCCATCCCGCACGACGATCTCGTCGACTTCAGTATCCATCAAGAGCGTGCCGCCCTGCGCCTCGACCACGTCGCCCATCTTGCGGGCCATATGGGCCAGACCACCCATGGCGTAATGCACCCCGAACTCCTTTTCGAGGTAACTGACGAGGATATACATCGACGTCACATGGCACGGGTCGCCACCGATAAAGAGCGGGTGGAAGGAAAACGCCATGCGCAGTTTTTCGTTGCGGAACCGCTTGGCCGCGTGGGCATAGACGGAGCGATCCGCGCGCAACATGCCAAAGATGTGCAGCACTTTGGCCAGATCCATGAACTTGTGCATCGACCGGCGGCCAAGGTCTTCGAACCCGAACCAATAGCGCTTGGCACTGTCTTCCAGGAACCTGTCAAAGCCCGCCACATCGCGCGGCTCGATCCTGGCCACCTCGGCGCGCATCGCCTCTGTGTCCTGTTGCGCCGTAAAGACGGTGCCATCGGGCCAGCGGATTTCGTAGAACGGATCAAGCGCGCGCAGCGTCACGTCGTCGTCAAAACTACGCCCGCAGGAGGCCCAGAGATCACGGTAAAGCTGCGGTACGGTGACGATGGTCGGGCCCAGATCGAATCGGTGGCCGTCCTGCCAGATCGCGGACCCGCGCCCGCCGGGCACGTCCAGCTTGTCGATCACCGTGACCTTGTACCCCTTGGCCCCCAGCCGCATCGCCGCGGCCAGCCCGCCCAGACCTGCGCCGATGACAATGGCGCGGTTGCCGAGGCTGGCGTCCGATTCTATGGGGTCAAGTCGTGTCATTCTGTTCCTACACTACGAGTGTCTAGTTTAGTTGACAATTTCTTTATTCGCGATAGGCTGATGACCGTGCCCTTTTCCGGCATTCTGCAGTGCGAACAGATGAGCCAGACAACCACGATTACCTTTTTCCGCTTTGAGCGGTGGCGCGACCGGGCGTGGGCGCTTGCCATGATGGGCGGCGCGCGGATGGCTTTGGCGCAGGTGCCCGACCTGCAATTCTGGAAGCTGTGCGGCTCAGGCACGGGCGAGGGGTTCACGCCGGTGCCCAACACCGCTGTCTACGCGATCCTGTGCACGTGGCCGGATGCCGACACCGCGCGCCACCGGCTCGACACAGCACGTATCTTTGCCCGCTACCGGGCGCGGGCGACGGAGCATTGGACCGTGTACCTGAGCACACACTCCACCCGCGGCGCATGGAGCGGCCAACAACCATTTTCTCCTGTATCAGAGCCTGTTTCCGGCCCGATCGCCGCCCTAACCCGCGCTACGATCAAACCGCGCATTCTGAGGCGTTTCTGGGGTCGCGTGCCGGACATTTCGCGCATGATCGGCTCTGACCCGAACGTGATTTTCAAGATCGGCATAGGTGAGGTGCCGATGTTGCATCAGGTGACCTTCTCGATCTGGCCGGGTGCGCAAGAAATGGCCGCCTTTGCCCGCACCAATGGCCCACATGCGGAGGCCATCCGCGCCGTGCGCGAGGGTGCGTGGTTTCGCGAAGAGCTTTACGCCCGCTTCGCCATCCTGGACGACAGCGGAACCTGGGGCGGTGTCAGCCCCCTTAGCCGGCGGGAGCCTGCGACATGAAACAGCCCTTTCCCTTTTCCGCCATCGTCGGACAGGACGATATGAAAACGGCGATGATCCTGACAGCTGTCGATCCCGGGATCGGCGGTGTTCTGGTTTTTGGCGACCGGGGCACCGGCAAATCCACCGCCGTTCGCGCGCTCGCCGCCCTGCTGCCGGCCATCGAGGTGGTCAAAGGCTGTCCAATCAACGCGGCAACGCGGAGCGATTGCCCCGATTGGGCTAAATTAGAGACTGATACAGTTGAAGAACGCCCCACCCCGGTGATCGACCTGCCCCTCGGCGTGACGGAGGATCGTGTGGTCGGCGCGCTCGACATCGAACGGGCGCTGACCCGCGGGGAAAAGGCGTTTGAACCCGGACTTCTGGCGCGCGCCAATCGCGGCTACCTCTATATCGACGAGGTGAACCTGCTGGAGGATCACATCGTCGATCTGCTGCTCGACGTGGCGCAGTCGGGCGAAAACGTGGTCGAACGCGAAGGCCTCAGCATCCGGCACGCGGCGCGGTTCGTGCTGGTCGGCTCCGGCAACCCGGAGGAAGGCGAGTTGCGCCCGCAACTGCTTGACCGGTTCGGCCTGTCGGTCGAGGTCAGGTCACCGCAGGACGTGGCCGAGCGGATCGAAGTGATCCGCCGCCGGGACGCCTACGAACGCAAACCGGACACGTTCGTGAAACGCTATGCCAAGGAAGACGCCAAGGTTAGCGCCGCAATTGTGGATGCGAGAGGCCGGATCGGCACGGTTGTCGCTGGCAACGCCATTCTGGGTGATTGCGCTGAACTGTGCCTGGCGCTCGGGTCAGACGGGCTGCGTGGTGAACTGACGCTGTTGCGCGCGGCGCGTGCGCTGGCGGCCTATGAGGGCGCCAAGAGGGTCACGCGCAAGCACCTGCGCCGGATCGCGCCGCTGGCGCTCAGCCACCGTCTGCGTCGCGACCCGCTGGACGAGGCGGGCAGCAGCACGCGGGTCAACCGCACGGTCGAGACCGTGCTGGCCTGAGGCGATGTCCGACACCTCCTGGCACCTCGCCGCAGCGGCCCTGGACATCCTCGCGGTGGACCCGGCGGCGTTGGGCGGTGCGGTGCTCAGGATGCGCGCGAGCCCGGATCGGGACCGGGTGCTGGCCGCGTTTCAGCCCGCGCTCCCGCTGCGCAAGCTGCCGATCAATATTTCGGACGACCAATTGCTGGGTGGTGTCGATCTGGGCGCGACCCTCGCGGCTGGCAAGATCGTGCGCAGCACAGGCTTTTTCGCGACGCCGTGTGTTGCCGTACTGCCCATGGCCGAACGCTGCGCGCCTGCACTGGCGGCCAAACTGTGCCAGATGTCGGATAAGGGTCTAACACGAGGCATCTTGGCCTTGGACGAGGGGATCGAGGCGGATGAGGCGGTGCCCGACTGCCTATCGGATGGCGTCGCCTTTCATATCGCACCCGAGGGCCGGATGCCGCGCGACTGGCCAAAGCGGCCAGCCGTTGACGCAGGTCAGCCCGTTGCGGCAGACGAGGCTATTGCGCAACTGACCCTGCTCGCCGCACGGTTTGGCATTGGGTCACTGCGTGCGCCGCTGCTGGCGTGGCAGACGGCTCAGGCCCATGCGACGTTGCAAGGCCGCGCAGATGTGTACAGTGGCGACATCGAACTGGCCGCCGCGCTCGTCTATCCCCACCGCGCCACGCAAGTGCCCGATGCAGACGCCCCAGCAGAGGAAGCGCCAGCGCCCGACGAACAAACACAGCAGGACGCAGGCGAGCGCGACAGTCAAGCCGCCCTGCCGGACACCGAAATGCTGATCGATGCCGTTGCCGCGCTGTTGCCCCCCGGATTGCTCCAGACACTGGGCCAGACACGCAGCACGCGCGCGGCCAAGGGCAGCGGTGCGGGCAAGCTGCGCAAATCCAACCGGCGGGGGCGGCCCCTGCCCTCCCGGCCTGGACGGCTAGGGGGTGACGCACGGATCGACCTGATCGCGACCCTGCGCGCCGCCGCACCCTGGCAGCCGCTGCGCCGCAAACAGCAGCCGGACCGCGCCGGTCTGCTGATCCGCCCGTCCGACATCCGGACCAAGCGGTATGCCCAGCACTCCGACCGGTTACTGATCTTTTCCGTCGACGCCTCGGGCTCTGCCGCGATGGCGCGGCTGGGTGAGGCGAAGGGCGCGATCGAGCTGCTGCTGGCCGAAGCCTATGCCAGCCGGGACCACGTCGCCCTGATCTCGTTCCGGGGGACGCAGGCCGAAACGCTGCTGCCGCCCACGCGGTCGCTGGTGCAGACCAAGCGCCGCCTGTCAGCCCTGCCGGGTGGGGGCGGCACGCCATTGGCCGCAGGGTTGCAAAGCGCGATGACGCTGGCCGCGCAATCCGCGGGTCAGGGCATGACACCCACCATCATCGTGCTGACCGACGGGCGGGCCAACATCGCGCTCGACGGCTCGGCCCACCGTGCCACCGCCGCAGAAGACGCAAAGACCGTCGCCCGCGCCATCCGGGCACAGGGCACCGAAGCGCTGGTGATCGACATGTCGAACCGTCCGCAACCCGCTTTGCAAGATCTCGGGCGCACGCTGGATGGGGGATATATCGCCCTGCCGCGCGCCGATGCGCACAGGATGACCGATGCGGTCACCGCCGCTTTGGCTGGCTGAAACGATGGACTGGGCGCAGATCGGGTCGTGGCCGAACGGCAACAGCTCGCGCCGGATCGACGGGCCGGTGCATCGCTGGCACGTACAGACGGCCGGCAGCGGGCCGGTTCTGCTGCTGCTGCACGGGGCGGGCGGATCGACGCACAGCTACCGCGACCTCATCCCCTTGCTGAGCATCGACTACACTATCGTTGCGATTGATCTGCCCGGCCATGGGTTCACGCAACTGGGCGCGGGACAGCGCAGCGGGCTGGCGGCCATGGCGCAGGACGTGGAACGGCTTTGTGCGCAGGAGGGCTGGCAGCCTTTGGCAATCGTCGGTCATTCAGCCGGCGCAGCCGTCGCCCTGCAAATGGCGATGGACGCCACAGCACGCGGCGACAGACCACCGCATGTGATCGGGTTGAACGCCGCATTGGGAGAGTTTCCGGGGCTGGCGGGCCTCGTCTTTCCACTGATGGCCAAGGCGCTGGCGGCCATGCCCTTTGCCACAACGCTGTTTTCGACGACATCCGCCAATCCGGCGCGGATCAAGACACTGATCGCGTCCACCGGGTCCGAACTGGATGCCACAGGTTATGACCTTTACCGCCAACTTGTCGGTGACAAGTCGCATGTGGACGGCACGCTCAAGATGATGGCGCAATGGGACCTGCGCCCGCTGCTGCGCGCTCTGCCCGACTATCCCGGACCGGTGGACCTGATCGCAGGCAGCAAGGACGCCACGGTGCCGGTGTCGGTATCCGAACGGGTGGCGGCCAACATGCCAGCCGCCACGTTGCAGACACTGGACGGGCTGGGCCACCTCATGCACGAGGAAGACCCCGAACGGCTGGCCGAGATGATCCGCAATATCCTGGACAACAGGTCGCAATGAAAAGCGCCGCCCCGGTGAGGGAGCGGCTCTTGATCCGGTTGTGAGGGTGACGGTTTTCAACCGCCCCTTTGTCAGCTTTCGGGCTCGGGCGCCGGCATCAGCGAGGCGAGGTAGGCGTAGATGTTCAGCGCGTCCTCTTCCTTGCGGACCTTGTAGGTCATCTTGCTGCGACCCTTGTCGCCGGTGACTTCGCGCAGATATGCCGTGGGGTCCTGCGCGTAAGCTACAAATACCTCTTCCGTCACAACAAGGCCCTCCATGGTAGAGGCCAGCTGGTTGATGTCCGAATACTTGAAGTCTTCAACCATTCCGAATGGACCACCGACGATGCCCCACAGGATGGGTCCGGTCCGGGCCTTGTTTCCGGCAAGGGTTTCACCTTCGTCATTCACGACGACATGGCAGGAAATGCACTGACGGAACGCTTTTTCACCAGCAGCAGCATCGCCAGAGGCGTGACCATCAGCGAAAGCGGGGGCTGCCAGAGTGGTGGCGGCCACAATCGCGAGGGATCGGAACATGTGTTTCTCCTTCCAAGAGTTCTTTGTGACAGAACGTAGCGACTTCACGATCAAGTCAACAGTAACTTTGTATTGAACTCAGGCCACTGCGTGGGCAATCGCGCATTGCTTCCACAAATCCTTGAGGGCGAAAACCAGATGTTCGATATCCTCGACCGAATGCAGGGGGGACGGAGTGAAGCGTAACCGCTCGGTGCCCTTGGGGACCGTGGGGTAGTTTATCGGCTGGACGTAGATGCCGTAGCGCTGCATCAGGTAGTCCGACAGCATGCGACACTTGACCGGGTCCTTGATCATCACCGGGATGATGTGGCTGGGGTTGTCCATATGGGGGATCCCCTCCTGGTCCAGCCGTTTGCGCAGATAGGCGACGCGCTGGCGCTGGACGATCCGCTCCTGATCGGATTGCTTGAGGTGCCGGATCGACGTGCGCGCGGCAGCCGCGACCGCGGGCGGTAGCGCCGTGGTAAAGATGAAGCCCGAGGAAAAGCTGCGGATAAAGTCACACAGCGCCTCGGACCCGGTGACATAGCCGCCGACGACGCCGTAGGCTTTGCCCAATGTGCCTTCGATCAGGGTGATCCGGTCGGCAAGCCCCTCCTGTTCGGAGATACCGCCGCCGCGCGGACCATAAAGTCCAACGGCATGAACCTCGTCGAGGTAGGTCATCGCGCCGTGCTTTTCCGCCACTTCGACGATCTCGCGCATCGGGCAGATGTCACCGTCCATGGAATAGACGGATTCGAATGCCACGATCTTGGGCGCATTGGCCGGGAGCGCGGCCAGCTTGCGGTCGAGATCTTCGGGATCGTTGTGCTTCCAGATGACCTTGTTGCAGCGCGCGTGGCGGATGCCTTCGATCATGGACGCATGGTTTAGTTCGTCGCTGAGGATCACCGCGTCGGGCAGCCGACTGCCCAGAGTGCTGAGCGCGGCCCAGTTCGACACGTAGCCTGAGGTGAACAGCAGCGCGCTTTCCTTGCCATGCAGGTCGGCCAGCTCCTCTTCCAGCAGCTTGTGGGCGTGGTTGGTGCCGCTGATGTTACGGGTACCACCGGCG
>ERZ1740067.1194-NODE-1194-length-18346-cov-11.425346_pt1 | contig 18346 bp, 17 predicted proteins | sample MGYA00581736_ERZ1740067 | MGnify/ENA primary metagenome ERZ1740067 (study PRJEB43018, sample SAMN04849236) | marine metagenome | isolation source: floating plastic debris | place: Pacific Ocean | collected 2008-08-27 | study: EMG produced TPA metagenomics... | reverse complement strand
TGATGCCTGTGCGGTATGTATCGCGCTGCTCCTGAATGGCTATCTGCGCGGCCTCTGTAGAGAAAGATTTTGGAGAGAAAGACTTTGGCAAACAGGTATTGCTTACGCTTCTGCGAAGAGGTCTTCACCTTCTTGCGTGACAGGGAAGCTAGCAACATCAGTAGGAGACTTGCCCATGGCCATCATTTTTTTGGCTGCGCCGGGGAGGGGAATACCGACAAAGGTTTCGACCCATTCCACGTTTTTGCCGGTGCACATTTCAAATTTGGAGCCGTGGAAGGGGCAGGTGAGGATACCGTTTTCTAGCTTGCCTTTGCTCATGGGGAGGCCGAGGTGGGGGCATTTGTTGGCGATCGCACAATACCCATCACCTACTTTAGCCACAAGAATCGTTTGGCCGTTTGCCGTTGTCTTCGAGACTTTATCAGTACTGATGTCAGATGCGGCTGCAATTTTTACCTTTGTCATAGTCAAAGAGCCCTGTGTTATGAGAAATATTAAAAAACGATTTTCCAATAATACATGGCGCTAGCAGATCACAAACAATTGTATGAACATGCGTAACGTGCCGAAATCTATGCCGACGCCTCAAACGTAGTGACTTTTGTTGTCTGTTCATCTTGCTTGCTCAAGCGATCGCGCTGGCAAGGCCTACTAATACAACAATTCTTTGACCTATCGCCAGTAAGAATATCAATATCGGGATCAGGCGTAGCTTACAGCAGGCCAAATCGTCGCTTGAGCAACCATCTAAACCACTGGGCGGGTAGCCATTGCTTGAGCCAGGGTAGCCACAGACTCTTCTTTCCTATACGAATAACGGCGGGCGGATGAGGCTGTAGTATGCTAGCTACTAGCTGCGTAGCGAACTGTTTTGTGGGGGTAGCGCCTACTTGAGAAAGTGTGGTTCTTTCCTGAATTGCTTTCTCGTAGGGTACATACCAAGATTCAGCTTTCATGACGCCTGCTAGGGCTTGCTGGGCCGCCGTGCCAATATTTGAGCAGATGGCCCCTGGCTGCACAGTGACAACAGTAATGCCAAAAGGAGAAAGTTCTAATCGTAGGGCTTCGGAAAGGCTATGCAAAGCGGCTTTTGAAGCGCAGTAAGCGCCCGCAAATGGGGTGGTGACAATGCCAGAGATGCTGCCAATGTTGACGATAATGCCTGACTGCTGGCGTTTCATGATGGGAGCGGCCTGCTGTGTGATCGCCATAGCCGAGAAAACATTAGTCTGAAACTGCGCTTTCAATTTCTCTGAGCTGAGATCCATTAATGGGCCAAACTGCCCATAGCCAGCGTTGTTTATCAGTATGTCTAGTCGGTGATGGTCAGTGAGAAGGGTATCGATGACTCGTGCGATCGCTACTGAATCATTAACATCTAGCGCCAGCGTACTCATGCCAGCAGATTTTAACTCATCTAATGTTTTAGGGTCGCGAGCCGTGGCGACAACTTTGCAGCCTTGATGGTGAAAGGCCCAGCAAAGTGCTTCGCCAATGCCTGAAGAACAACCGGTGATAAGGACAACTTTTTCGGCCATATTAATGAGGTGCAGCGTCGGGTGTTTCTCAAAGAATAAGATACTTCTTTTGCTTTGGTCTCTGCGATACCATCGAATGAGATCAAAACGTATTGAAACAGTGACCCATGTATGTGGACTGCTATCAGACTGCTATCAGACAGTGGCAATTGATGTTAGGACGATCATTGCCGCAGCCGCTGCTTCAGCTAGGGGAACGGGCAATTGAGCTGAGTTCTGTGGTGCAGCTGCTCATGATTGCTTTGGTGACAGTCTTTTTCTCTTTTGGGCTAAAGCAGTTTTTGTCACTTTACTTGCTGAAGCGGTTGGGTCTACAGCAGGGATCTCGCGAATCTATTGCGACAATTACAAGCTATGCGTTGGGAGTGCTGCTGTGCATTGTACTTTTGCAGGCTGCTGGTATTAATTTGGCATCGCTAGCTGTGTTGGCAGGTAGCTTGGGCATTGGTATTGGCTTTGGCTTGCAGGAGATTATTAAGAACTTTACGAGCGGGCTGACGCTACTGGTTGAGCGCAAGCTAAAGGTAGGAGATTTTATCGAACTCAATGAGCTGAGTGGCTATATTGCGGAGATTTCTTTACGCTCTACGGTGATTAGGACGCTGACGAAAAAGCATATTGTGGTGCCCAACAGTGAATTGATTAGCAATCAGGTGATCAACTGGACGTATGCCAACACCAAGGGCTGGGTGCCGATCGTGACTAAAGTGACCCATGAGAGCGATCCACTGCTGGTGATTGAAGTGCTGATGGATTCTGCCTATTTGGAAGAGACGGTTTTGCTGGAGTATCCGCCGGAGGTGCATTTCACAAATATTGGAGAGAATTCGCTGGACTTTAAGCTTTGGGTGTGGATCGATCGGGTAGATCAAAAGTTTAGAACGGAGAGTTCGCTAAATTTTATTATTTTGCAGAATTTGAAGCAGCACGGTATTCGCTTAGCGGCTCCTCGGATGGATGTGTGGAATCGTAACCCGAATGTGGTGATTGCTTCTGATGTAAAGGACTATCCTCAGAGCGCGGCGCTGCAAAGGTCTCGCGAAGGTTCTTTAGAGGCCCTCTCAAAGCCAGTGGCTGTGCGAGACTTACTCAAGCAGCTATCGGTTTTTAAGAACTGTAGTGAAATAGAACTGCGTAAACTGGTAGAGATTGGTCACCGTAGGCGTTTGAACCCTACTGAAATTCTTTACCGAGAAGGCGACAAGGGAGATGCTTTTTATATCATTTTGACTGGAGCTGTGAGCTACACGCTAGAGAAATTAGAGCAGCCGACCGTGCTGCGTGCTGGCCAGTTTGTCGGTGAGTTTTCGCTCATGCTTAATGTCCCTCGTACAGTGACGATTAAGGCGATAGAAGACTCGACTCTGTTCGTGCTGAGTCCGCAAGGTTTTAAGAAACTGCTGCGAGATCAGCCTCATTTGTACAATGTAATTGTAGAAGAGATGGCGCGACACGAAGAAGAGCTATCGCAGCAGGGACGGCAGCTTAGAACAATGGGTTTAATAAATTCGGATGAATATAACCAAAGCCCAGTGGAGTGGATTCGGAAACGGTTGGAGGGGTTATTTGGCTTGTAGTGAAGGTGTAGCGTTGTTGATTGCTCTTTGCAACACGAGATTTGTAATGCGAGCTCAGTCGTTATTAGACAAAAAAGGAATTTTTTCTGCGATGGGATCTGGAGTCGGCGTATCTGTTAGCCGTGCCCAATACTCGCTCAAAAAGTGAATCTGCCTAAGACCTACGACTAGATTAAACCCAGGAACAACGATCCACCAGGAAACCAACGGTGGATTCCAGCCTTGTGCCACATATAGCCGGTTGATCTCTCGGTACAGCCGGAACTGCACGATGTAAATCCATAGTACGCCTAGGAAGGAGAAACGGGCGAACCCTGCTGGAACATCTGGATCGAATGCGGCTAGCAGTAGCGGCAGTGCAATTCCTAGCACAAAAGGAATAATGCACACTGCGCCAGACCAAACCCTTTCTCCATGAGCCTTCAGCTCATCTTGAATTTTCCACTTGTAATAGCCGTAGTACAGTAGCCCTGTGGCAACCGATAGCAAAATTACCCGTGTCATGGGTCTTGGCGTTCCCACTGAGGCGTTGAGGGATTTATCGATGTCGGGCGCAATTACGGTCATGGTCAGTAAAGAGGGAGATGATACAAAACTTAAACTATTGTAATTGTAAGGTATTTTGCCTGGGTGTTAGTAATCAAGCCCTAGAAGGACGATGCTCCTCTAAAACTACAAAAGAGGAGCATGTAGGACTGTTGACGTTGTTTCAGTTAGCTCGCTTACAACAGGTGATGTTCTTTGTGTGGCAAGAGGCAGGACGCTTCTTCATCCTTTTCTCTGGCTGCTCTCACCTGCTCTTTGGCTGCAACTACGCTCACCATTGCAATCTGTACGAATGCCGGTCGATAGGTAGCATCATGCAGGGCCAGTACCAGCGAGGCACAAACCGTAAGGCTAGCTGTTATTGCCCAAGGATATGACCGATTGTGTGAGCTGGGGTGGATATCTTTTTCTGTCTGTTTCATAGTTGTTGTGAATGCTTCTCTGTGGATTTTTTGTAGCGTGTTGGCGTATCAGTTGGTGTGTCTGGAGCCTTTGAAATGTTTGCTAACATCTCGATACTAAACAGTTTATTTTTGACCAACACCCCTTTCAAAATAGGACGGAGCGAAGTCTCTCCTAACTTAAATAGGGCGACAATGGGGTGACTTATTCTCTAGTAAAAAAAGATCGATAAAATCGGTATTAAAAGATACTGCTATTACGCTTATGGCCTAACAAATGATTGGCGTATGACTTTAGGCACCTATCAAGAAATAGGTGCCTAAAGTCATGAATTCAGCCATCTTTAAGGAACGGGGGCTACGATAAGTGAGACGTGAACAACTGTTGTCCGGTCCAGGAGGCTATTCCCCTTATGGATAGCGTCGATAGCTTATTTCCTGAAGCAAAAGAACGATGGAGGCTCAATGATTTATATAAAGCGCTAGGTCAGGTTAAGGGGGGTGAAAAGCGTCCTAATTTGAATGCTACGGAGAAAGCGCTGCTGAGAGGTTTACTATGCTTAGTCCACCCTGGTGATATTGCGATCGCACTGAACTGGAAGCCCAGCAGCGTGAAGACCGAACTCTCTACTACCATTTATCAGTATGTCAAAGTTTTTACCGGTCACGTGACGCAGAGAATTCGTTGGCACGATGTGGCGGAATGGCTAGAAGCCGCAGGTTACAAGCTGCCGCACTCCTCTTCGCAAGGGGCTACACCCTCGCCCACCACAGAAAATCTGTTCACCGGAATTTCTCAACGAAACGAGTTCATTGCAGCTGCAGATATCATTCATCTAGTCGAACAACAGATTTTAGAAAGCCGGTTTTCACGCTCAGCCGATGTTATTTCTCGCGCCTCTTTCAAAAAGATTCAGGATGTAGGAGACACCTACTTTACTAAAAATGACTATGCCAGTGCAATGGACGTATACACCACTCTGATTAGGCAGTACGCCGTTGAATATCCAGGCATTCTATTAAAGATTGCTCAAATTTATAGTTGCACAGCCTGTTATAAAGATTCTGTTATGTTGACTTATTTTGCTCTCAATTATATTAAAGAGAACGCCGCTAAAGGAAAGCTCTATCATCTGTTGGCGATCGCATTCGATGAACTCTGTCGCCGCAACCCAAATCCAGGGATTCTACGGCAGGCCCTTAATTTTTACAGAGAAGCCAGCGAGCTATCTGAACAGCTAAACGTAGTTGTTCTATGGAATAAGTTTGACCTAATTGTCAACTTTATTAGTACTAATCAAATGCGTCACGCTCGGCATATCAATATGGCCAAAATAGCTTGGATAGAATTTAGAAACGCAACCGTTCATGAAACCTCAAATTTTCAAGACTATGTTCAAGAAATTCTTGCAGACATTAGAACAGTTATCGCCGAAGGCGTTGAAGATCCCTGGCTCTCTGGTGAGCTTGACCAGTTTTGTAACCAGTTTCAGAAATACTAGCTAAGTGTTGGTTTAGCCTCACCAGTACACCGGTCCACATTCACATAGGTTCTAAAAAACATGAGATCTAACATTCTAGCTGTCTTAATTGTAAGTATTTCAGTGGTTGCGTTTGAGCTGGCTGATAGCAGCCACTACACTCAAGCGGACCCTGCAATCACAATCGCACGCATAAATGAAACCCCCAACCGTCATGATGCTAGTGGCCACAAGAATATTTGAAGGCTTTAAGATAGCTGCATTGGGCTTAGTCCTGCTAAGCTGCGACCCAACCCTAGGTTTGTTTTTTGTAGGCTGCCCAGCCGCCGATGTCGGAGATATCGGGATAGCCATTCTCTTCGATTAGCTTTTTGGGGTATAGCATTGCGATCGCTTTTCCACCATCCGCTAGCTCTACTTCTTCTGGATACATATCCGGCGGCTCTGTTGAGACCAAATACTCATATTGTTTTGGTGTTAGCTGATAGATTTCTCCCGGAATAGAGATGCCATTTTCCTCGGTGGCATAAATGCCAGGATGCCAGCCGTCTTTGACCGCGTGCAGCCGATACTTTGGTGCGGTTTTTGCTGCTTTGATAAAAGTTGCTGACTGTAGATTTTTATGGTCGGGCTGGCCTTTGAGTGCTGAGCCACAGATAAAAACAAATTTTGGCTGAGTAGGGTCGGGCATTTAGCGGGGCCTCGGCTTGAAAGTGGAACGTGAAAGTTCTATGAAATCTGGAGCGACTAAGGCTCTGTGAAATCTAGAGCTGAAATCTAGAGCTGAAATCTGAAGCTACTAGAGAAGTATTACCAGAAATGGGGCCTGTGATCTTGAACGGGCTAAGAAAGTTGATGATGAATGAATTCAATTCGCTAGAACCGCTACATTTTATGTCATCGTTGCTCTGTATAAAGAAAATTGCCCACAAAAAATTGTATGTAAATAACTGTACAAAGAAGACTGAAATACGATTGTGCCTGCCCTTATGTTTGCTGTTACCGTCGTGGATATAGGCCACGAATCTTAGGCTATGACTCTAGAAAACGCACAGCCGTCGCGGATCGTTTCTCATCCTAAGTCTCAGCAGTCAGCTTTCTCTGCTGCGCGATCTCTAGAGCCTGAAGCTGTCCCCGCACCTTCTGTCAAACTGGCTGGCGAAGCGGCAGGCGTTTCTCTCCGCTCAGTAACCAAAAAATACGGCGCATTCACCGCGATTGAAAATGTCACGCTCGATATTCCAGCTGGGGCGTACTGTTGCTTGCTAGGGCCTAGTGGCTGCGGTAAAACCACCGCCCTGCGGATGATTGCTGGCCATGAAGCGGTTACCTCCGGTGAGATTTACATTGCCGATAAGCCGGTGACTAGCCTGCCGCCTGCCAAGCGAAACACAGCCATGATGTTTCAAAACTATGCGCTGTTTCCCCACAAAACGATTTGGCAGAACGTGGCGTTCGGTTTAAAAATGCAGCGTGTGCCGAAAGCGGAGCGATCGCAGCGGGTGGGCGAGATTTTGGAACTGGTCGGCCTGAGCCATACGGCTGAGCGTCGCCCAGATATGCTCAGCGGCGGGCAGCAGCAGCGAGTTGCCCTAGCTAGGGCGTTGGTGACTCGGCCTCAGGTACTCATGCTCGATGAGCCGCTGAGTGCGCTTGACGAAAATCTGCGGGTGAGAATGCGCGGTGAGCTGCGGAAAATTCAGCAGCAGTTCGGGCTAACTTTTATTCAGGTGACCCATCACGTAGAAGAGGCCTTTTCTCTGTCGGATCAGGTGGTGGTGATGAATCACGGCCATATTGATCAGGTGGCGACACCGACGGCACTGTTCAATACGCCTGCTTCTCAATTTGTGGCTAAGTTTATTGGCGACAACAATATCTTTCAGGGCAAGGTAATAGAGACTGTTGAAAACGCCTCAGAACTAGATTCTATTGAGCTGGCCGTAGAAGGCGTGGGTTCTTTGTTTTGTCAGGGAACCGCAACATTAAAAGGGTCAGAAGCTGCCTGCTCGGTGCGTCCAGATTTGATGCAGCTGGTGCCAGCTTCTGCCGTGGAAGGTGATTCGAGAGCGTCTACTCGGCCCAACCAAGTGCTGGTACGCGTGACCGATGTAGAAATGACGGGATATGTCACTCGCGTCATGCTGAGCCTGGAGGCGACGGGCCAAGTGCTGCTGTACAAGAGTCGTACAACAGACTGGATGCAGGCAGATATTACAGTGGGCGATCGCCTCGGCGCAACGTGGACAGCTGAAGACTGTGTATTTTTGCCTTATTAGGGTTACGCCCTAGCCTCGAATACCTTTTGTATGAACTTTATTCAAATAAATGTAAGGAAAAACAACAGACTTTCACGGTGATGTTCTGCTGCGTTGTTTAATAAGCTATCTCGTTAGCATGTGCAGCCTCTAATTGGCGCTTGCCGGTTTTTTCCTGCTTTGGTTTTTTCCTATTTTTGTACAGTGGCATACCAAACGATGGGTTCAAGGAAGCTAGGGTAAAGGGCAATGTGCGGCTAGCATGCTCGCCGGTAATATCAGTTGTCTAGAATAGTTGGAAACATGCCTAAGTTTACTCGTCGTCGCTTGATTCAGACAGGTCTTGCTACGGGTGCGGCCCTTGCGACTGCGCGCTGTGGTGCGCAAACAGAAGCGCCAGAAGGGACGCCGAACAACCCTGCCCCTGGTCCTGAGGTGAACACCAACAGTATTAAGGATGTGACGCTGCGCTTTATTGGTACGGGCGTAGCGCAGATCAACGATATTCGAGATAAAGCCCAAGAAGATTTGGGCTTTAAAATAGAACTAAAGGCCCTCAGCACCGAAGAGAACAATCAAATTGCCATCACTCAGCCTGGGCAATACGACATGTTCGACGGGGAGTATTTTAGTCTACCGCTGGTTATTCCTTCTGGAAACCTACAGGCTATTGATGTCAAAAGAATCAAAAGCTTTGATAAAATTGCGTCCTTTTTCACCACGGGTAAGTTTAACGGCTTGCCAGTAGAAAATGCTCAGGGTACTGCGCCAATCAAGGTAATGTATCTCAAAGATAAAGACTCGCAGGAGTTTTCGGCTACGCCGACCGACTGGGCTACGCTCATTCCTTTCCAATACAATGCCGATACATTAGGCTACCGGCCAGATTTGGTCACCAAAGAGATTACGAGCTGGGCCGATTTGTTTGATCCAGCCTTTAGTGGAAAGACGTCCATTCTCGATATTCCTTCGATTGGCATTATGGATGCGGCCCTCGTCGTGGAGTCTGCTGGGCTGATGACCTTTGGCGACAAGGGAAATATGACGAAGGCCGAGATTGATCAGATTACGCAAATCTTGATCGATAAGAAGAAAGAAGGGCAGTTTAGAGCGTTTTGGAAGACGTTTGATGAGTCGGTGAATCTGATGTCTTCGGGTGAGGTGATTTTGCAGTCGATGTGGTCGCCAGCGGTAACCGCCGTGAAAGCGCAGGGAATCGAATGTGTGTACGCACCGCTGAAAGAGGGCTACCGAGCCTGGGGTGGCGGCATTGGGATGTCGGCAGCGATGGAAGGGCCGAAGCTAGATGCGGCCTATGCCTATATGGATTGGCTGCTCGACGGCTGGGTAGGTGCGTTTTTAGGTCGCCAGGGCTATTACAGTGCGGTGCCAGAGAATGCGAAGAAGTTTATGTCTGCCGAAGAGTGGGACTTTTGGTATGAGGGTAAGCCGGCGGCAGTGGATATGGTGGATCCCTTTGGGACCACGCTAGAGAAGGCGGGGGCCGTGCGTGACGGCGGTTCGTTTGAAGAGCGTATGGGCAATGTTGTTGTGTGGAACTCAACGATGGATGAGCAGGTGTATTTGGTGCAGAAGTGGAATGAGTTTATTGCAGCGTAGCTAGCACTTGTTACTCATGTACAAAGCCTGGAAAACCTTCCAACCCTATTTATTAGCGACTCCCCAAACGCTCATTTTCTTGATGTTCTTGGTGTTTCCTATCACCATGATTTTCATCGTGAGCTTTTGGGAGTTCAATGGCTATGCGATGACGCCAGCATTCTCTTTTGCTAACTACGTGAATGTTTTTAGCTCTAAGGTTTCGCTGTCTACCTATCTCAATACGTTCAAATATGTGGTGTTGGTGTGGAGTGCTTGTGTGGCGATCGCACTTCCCATCGCCTATTATCTCGCCTTTTGCATTGAGCGCGACAGCGTTCGCATTTTGCTATTTCTCATCTGCACGATTCCTTTTTGGACCTCGAACATCATCCGTATGATTTCTTGGATTCCGCTGCTAGGGAGAGGAGGCTTAGTCAATCAGGCGCTGCTGACTGTAGGCCTAGTACAGGAGCCCGTGGAATGGCTGCTGTACTCTGACTTTGCCATTGTGCTAGGCATGGTGCATCTGTTCAATTTTTTTATGATTGCGCCTGTGTTCAACAGTATGATGCGGATTGATCGATCGCTGATTACGGCAGCGCGAGATATGGGGGCGTCTGGCTTTGAGGTGCTAAAAGAGATTATCCTGCCGTTAACCGCACCGGGCCTAGCGATTGGGACTATTTTTGTGGTGACGCTCACAATGGGTGAATACGTGACTGTGCGGCTGATGGGGGGTGGGCAGTCTGCTTCTGTTGGCAAGCTGATCAGTACGCAAATTGGCAGTTTGCAGTATCCGCTGGCAGCGGCGAATGCGGTAATACTGCTGCTGATTACGCTGGTGCTGGTAGCGGGAATTTTGCGCGTGGTTGATATTCGCAAGGAGCTGTAGCGGCAGAACAATGGCAAAGCGAATTCTCACGGTCTTTTTTGGCTTATTTCTTCTGTTCCTGTACGGGCCAATGTTTGGGATATTTATTCTCTCCTTGCAGGGGCCGGACGGGGCGCTGACGTTCCCGGTGCGGAGCTTTGGCTTTTACTGGCTGGGCAATGTGTTTCAAGAGCAGCGGGTAGGGAGCTTTGTTGAGTCTTTTCAGCGGTCGTTTTGGCTGGGGCTGTTGGTGGTTGCGATCGCGCTGTTTATCAGCGTGCTGGGCAGCATGGCTTTCCGCACCAAGTTCAAAGGCTCGCGGGCACTGTTCTATCTTACTATTTCTAGCCTCGTGGTTCCTGGCGTGCTGATCTCCTTGGGCATTGGCATTACCTTTCAAGTACTAAAGATCCAAACCAACTGGTTCTCCTCCGGGCTGGGTGCGCATTTAACCTGGACTGTACCGTTTGCTTTTTTGATCATGCTTGGTGTGTTCAACCGGTTTAATCCCTTTTATGAGGAAGCCGCTCGTGACCTAGGTGCGAACGATATCGCTACGTTCAAGGAAGTTGTTTTTCCGCTCATTGCGCCTAGCCTGATTGGGGTGGCGCTGCTGGGGTTTACGCTCTCTTACGACGAATTTATCCGTACATCGCTGGTGTCGGGGCAGTACAATACGCTGCCGTTGGAGATTTTTGGGATGACAACAAATGTCACGTCTCCAGCGCTGTACGCACTGGGAACGCTCACGACGCTGTTTTCTGTCACACTGATTGCGCTTGGGTTCGGGGCCTACCGATGGCTCTCGCGATAGTACTGTGTACCGATGACACTTAGCCATTAAGCTAGCTTAATGGCGGTGCAGACCTGTTGCTCGATATAGCTTTTGCGTTGTCTGGTAGGGGAATACATTCTGTTTCACCTTCTACTGCATCAAAGCGTTGCGATGACGATGGGTCTGTCTCAAATGCTTTCCAGTCTGTTTTTGCCTGTTCAATTCGCTCTGGCTTACTAGAAACGAAGTTCCAGTATTTGGTGCGATTTCCCATCGCCGTACCGCCAATTACCATACATTCAGCGGCACTATCAGCGCTGATTTCTACTGCCGTATCTGGGTCTATCACAGCGAGCCGATACTGTTCTAGCGTGTTTCCATTGATAGAAATTCCAGGCGTAATGCTATAAATAGCCCGTTCAAACTTTTCTGTGGATGCGTTTTTGGCTGATACCGCAGGCAGCTGAAAACGCCCTCCTGATGTGAGTGACAGCGACAAATAAAGCGTAGGAGAGAATGTTTTTACCGGTGACGTGTAGGATTGAAACTCTCCGGCGATGAGCGTAGCAGCGGTGCCGGTTTCGGTCCATTGAGGGAGGTTGGCCGCTGGGTAATGAGAGAAGCTAGGGTCAATTTCTTCGTGACTCTCAGGTAGCGCTATCCAGGTTTGGATAGCGTGCAGTGTCGCTTCAGATTCTCGGAAATCGTTGGGCGATCGCTCTGAATGCACGACACCTTTTCCGGCTGTCATCCAGTTTACTTCGCCAGGCACAATCTCTTGAACAATGCCTAAGCTGTCGCGATGCAGTAAGCTGCCTTCGAGCAGGTAGGTCACGGTTGCCAGGTTGATATGAGGATGCGGCCGGACATCTACCCCTTCTCCAGGTGGAAAAACGGCAGGGCCCAAATGGTCAAAAAAGATAAAGGGGCCGACCATTGTGCGACTCTCCTGAGGCAGGCTCCTCTGTACGCTGAAGCCGCCCAGGTCATGCTTTTCAGGAATAATCAGCTGCTCAACAGTCATGGATATGCCCGCCGTTACGGCTCAACGTTCGAATACGGGTACCAGTGTATCTTGCCCTGCTGATAATCGAGGGGGTATTCGGCTGGCCTAAGCTGTGGGCCTAATGGTGACGCCAGATTCAGCGCGGATTTTGCTGTGCTGTAAGCGCTTGACGATGCCCATGCCGAGTCGGGTGTTGATGCCGATGCCGCAGTAGCCTGTAAAGTCGGTGAGGGCGTTGATGCGTTTAGTGATGAGGGGGTCGCCGCTGCCACCGATGCGAAAGCTAATGTGCCCAGTGCAGCCCGTCAGCGTTTGGAAGGAGTTGCGGAGTACGGTTTGAACAGGCTGAGTTTGGATATCGAACGCGACGGGGACGATGTCGCTGGTGAGGCTGGGGGCAAACGCTAGGCCGCTATATCGGTTCCAGTACTTTCTAAGCGGCTGAAAGACAGCGTCGGCAGTGGGCAACGGTGTGATGGTTTCACCGATGTTGAAAGCGGCTGGTGTAATAAATTGCAGATGAATGTTGCGCTCTTGCGCTGAGGCTTGCTCGTACAGGTCACGGTAGCTACAGCTAGAGGCCCATTTCGTACTGGGCGTCTCCAAAAAAACGTGCTCGATTTTTACGCTGGCTGAGCCTAGAGGAAAAATCTCGTTAGAGAGCTGGCTCCACAAAAACACAAGGTGATCGAACAGGGCGTCGTCTAAAAAAGAAATTCGCCACCAGCACTTTGCTTTGGCTTCGAGGATGGCCGTGTGGGCGTATTGGAGAAAGCTTATGTTACCTGCGGCGTTGGTCTGGAACTTGCGGGCGGGCTTTGCTTTACCGAACTGCTCTGAAGATGCGTCAGGGTTAGGAATAGAGATAGGCATAGAGCCAGACACAGAGCCAGATATAGAGCCGGGCTGAATGGCACTGAGGGTGTATGAGCAATTTTTTTTGTCGCGTCTTAGCACATGGCCTAGCTCCGGATCGACAGTGTCTACCAGTGTGAAAAACAATTGTTGAAGGGCGTGTCCCTGTAAATGTTTGCTCAAAACCGTGGACTGGGTTTCTAAGCTGAGTACAAGACTTTGAGGCATGGGTTCAGCGCCAAATAAAAAGGCCTATAAATAATTGCAGCGAGAGAATTGTGACGATTTGGGATGGTTTCTAGGGGGAACTAATAAGACGTTAAATAGACGGAACTAAAACAGAAAGACAGAAAGGTAAGAGAAAAGTGTGAGAAAAATCGTGACTTCATCAAAACTTTAAGGATGTTTGATAAACTCCGCTGAATTTGTCTTAGCTTGGCGCTGACTATGAAGTCATTACGAGTGAGAAACCTGATGCTAAGTACAGGAGGCTATAGTTAGCCCGAGGAAATGTGGTAATCCCTTAAGAGACAGCTTGTGGTAGGAGTGCTCTCGGATGATTCTATGGCTGATATGGCCAGTAGCTGCGGTGCTGCTTTTTCTTAGCGTTTGGATTGTGCTGCCGCCGCCGAACTTTTTTTGGCTGCCGCTGGCGGTGGGTGCGCCGGAGGTTAGCCCGTGGTTGGGGTTTGTGGGTGCGATCGCACTCTTCCTCTCAATTCTCGCCTATCGCAGTAGCCCGTCTCTATCGTCTCGCAGCCTAATCACTGCACTGCTCATTTCTCTTTTTCTCAGCAGTCTGCCGTTACTCCAATCGCCCATCGCCATTGCAAAAGCGAATCAGTCTATGACGGCAGCATTTGGCGAATCAAGCATTGCTGCAAATTCACGCGCTGCCTCTTTTGCGCCGTTTAATGGTCTCAACTTTGTTCGTGGCTTTTCTACGCAAGACGTTCGTCATATAGATCGGGTTCAGTTTGCCGCGCCAGATGGGCAGCCACTGTTCTTGCAGGTATATCAGCCAGCTGCAGCTGGAACGTACCCGGCAGTGGTAATGCTGTATGGCGGTGGATGGAGCCACGGCGATTCGTCGGAGAATGAGGCGTTTGGGCGATTTTTGGCGGCGCGAGGATATGTCGTTGTTGCGCTAGAGTATCGGCTAACGCCCGAGTATCGATTTCCAACGCAGCTAGCAGATGTGAAGAGCGGGTTGGCGTTTGTGCGTCAGCGAGCTGCTGAGTACGAGATAGATCCAGAACGCCTTGCGCTCGTGGGCTGGTCGGCGGGGGCGCAGCTGGCAATGCTGACGGGTTTTCAGGGCGAACTAGGCGTTAAGAGCCTCGTGGATTTTTATGGGCCGGTAGATTTGGCCGCAGGCTATGCCAATCCGCCCGTGCCCGATCCGTTAGATGTGCAGCAGGTATTGCTGGCGTTTTTGGGCGGGCCACCGAGTGAATTGCCAGCGGCCTACGCTGAGGCCTCACCGATTACCTACGTGAAGTCAGCCAATCCAAATGCGCTGCCGCCTACGCTGTTAGTTTACGGTGGAAAAGACAAGATTGTAGAGGCGAAGTACGGTAAGTTTTTATACGAGCAGCTGCTGAAATCTGGAAATACGGCGGTATGGGTACGCATTCCTTGGGCTGAGCATGCGTTTGATAAAGTCTTCAATGGGGTGAGTAATCAAATGGCGCTGCATTTTGTGGAGAGATTTCTAGTGCAAACGCTGTTTTAAGGGCCGTAAGAATTGCAAGAGCTGTAGGGGCGTGGCATGCTACGCTCCATACGAGAAACATAGCTATTAGGAACACATTATGTTTGTGAATGTCTCCTAAGTCTCTTCGGTTTTTATTATGCGGCCCGATTGTTTAATTAGACCTAATCCAACAATACCGAGAAGCACGATCGCACCCACCCAAGCCCAACTCACAAACAGCCCCCAATCAATTCCCTGAACTTCTCGATCCACCAGCCAAATTCCCAGTAGCGTAAAGCTACTAAACGTCACTTGTACTGCGCCTAATGCTTTCATCTCAGCAGCCGTTGCCCAGCGAGAAAGCAGCGCGGAGCCTACAGCACCGGTCAAAAAGATAGAACTATACAGCTGAGCATGAAACACATCCAAAGGCCACAGCCATCCGCTACCTGCTGGCACTGGGAAAAACAACAAACTCAAGCCGTACGCGCCTAAAATACCGGCCTGAATACCCAAACCCACCGCCCACGGCGTCGGTAAACGCCGTAACCCTAGAAAGTTATGCTCTCTAAAATAGCCTAAGTAATAGGTCGCTCCTATGCAGTCCACCAGATACAGCCAGAACCAAATATCTGTTGCCCGCCTTCCTGCATTGAACTGCTGAAGCTGCAAACACGACACCAATAACACAACAGTCGTAAACACCCACATCATTGAAACTACTAGCCGTGTCAGTGCTACCCGCCTAGATAAAACCAGGCTAGCCAAGCCGACTAATGCTGTGAGATAAATCGCGCCTAAAAATCGGGTGTTGTAAGGCTTTAGTGGCCAAAGCCAACGAGACTGAGCGAGCTCAGGGAAACAAAACAGTGTGCCACCGACTACGATTAACAGCACGATGGAAACGGCTGCTAGTGTCAAGAGAATGGGTGGTAGTGCGGTTGAGTGTGGTTGAGATTGGTTGGGATAGGACAATTGATTTTCATTACTATTTTTTGGTCGAGAAGCTTGTGTAGGTTGTTTTATGTGTAAGTTATCCATTTTGAGTAGAAGTATTGTTTTTGAGCCCTTAAAGGACTTTTCAGTTGCGTTCTTCGGTAGGAAATAATGGTGTCATAAGGTGATTGACTAGGTTACTTTTTGGGTGAGCTTAGGGCTGTCAACAGCAGTAGCCACCAGGGTACATGCAAATTAGGAATAAGCCTGGCGTAGGGTTGAAGCTTGGGTAGGCCTGCGGGGAGTAGGAATTTGAGCGATCGCAACGAGCCTGGACACTTACCATTCTCATCTACAACACCATATCGGGCAGCAAGTTCAGCCACAATTTGGAGTTTTCCGGTTAGATTAATCAGATTTGGCTCAGCCAAAAGATTTGTAATCACGCGTCCTGTAAAAATGGGCGTTTCCCAGTTGAACCGAGTGCTCATCATGTCCATTTGAGGATCTGAGGTGTCCTTGGCTTTGGCTTCTTCGACAAATTCTGAGATGTGCTCAGTGCCAACGATGCCGGGCCATAGGGCAATGGAGGTGACGTTGTAGGGTTTGAGTTCTGCTGCCATTTCGGCGGCGAGGCGATCGCATGCAGACTTCCCCGTTCCATAAGCGACACCAAATATAGGAGAGAGCCCGCCCCAAGAAGAAATCGTGACAATTAGCCCTTGCTCACGAGGGACCATCATCTGAGCGGCCAATCTGCTAGCGACGTAGTGACTGCGCAATCCCACATGATTACAGGCGTCCCATAGGCTAGCATCGGCCTCCCAAAAGGATTTTCCTTGCTGGTTGCGAAGGGCGCGAACACCGCCGTATACGTTGTTAACGAGTAGATCTAGCTGGCCATTTTGTTCTGTTTTAATCCGTTCAAAAAGTTGTTCTACCTGTTCGTCGTTGCTGTGGTCGACCTGGCAGGGAATGCAGGTGCCTGCTGAGTTTTTTGTGAGGGATTGGGTTTCGGCTAAGCTGCCAGAAACCGCGTCGGTGAGGCTTTTATCGTCGCTATTAAGGCTGCGGCCTGTGATGTATACGGTGGCTCCGGCTTGGGTGAGTGCGATCGCAATTCCTTTCCCAATGCCTCGGGTGGCTCCAGTTACCAGCGCCACCTTGCCTTTTAAGGATTCAGCAGAACCCATCTGCTGCTGAGCGGGTTGTCTTTGTGGAGTCGTCATTTTGAAGCCCTATTGCTGTGACTGTGCGTTGACGGCACCTAGTTGCTCTAGCGTGGATAGTTCAGACTCGGTTAGCCCACTGATGCCTGTAATGTTCATTCCCTCGTAGGGCTCTTTGTTCTTGAGCGTATTCACACAGGTGCCTGTTTTTGTCTCCCATAGCCTGATTGTTTTATCGTCACTGCCACTGACGACCTGTTTTCCATCTGGGCTAAAGGCCACAGACCAGACGCTATTGGTGTGTCCTGTGAGTGTGTGCTTTAGCTTGCCATTTTTTGCCGACCAAAGTCTTACGGTATGGTCAGCGCTGCCGCTCGCAATCCATTGCCCATCCGGACTGACCGCCACAGCCATCACCCAGTTTTCGTGCCCGGTCAGCACCTGTTGGCACTCTCCTGTCGCCACATCCCAAATTCTGATGGTTTGATCAATGCTGCTGCTGACCAAAAAGTCTCCTGTGGGCGAAAAGGCGATGCACCAAAGTCCGCTGGTGTGGCCCGTCCAGGTTTCTGTACACTCACCTGTATCGAGGTTCCACAGCTTGATGGTGCGATCATAAGAACCACTGGCTAAAATATTTTTCGTGGGGTGAAAAGCAACAGAACAAACCCAGTGCTGATGTTCTGTCAGTGTGCGCACACACTTGCCGCTACGCACATCCCACAGTTTTATCGTTTGGTCAGCGCTGCCGCTGGCGATGGTTTCTCCTTTAGGGGCGAAAGCGACCGACCATATTGATTTGCTGTGTCCAGATAAGCTGCGACGCCTGCGACTGTCTGCTAGCTGCCACAGGTAAACATTGCCGTCTTCATTACCGCTAGCCAACAGCTTGCCATCAGGGCTAAAGGCCACAGACCAAATGGCGTTTTGAGCGCCTGCCAAGGTTTCTGAAGGTGTGCCAGAGGGCATGTCCCAAAGATGAACGAGGCGATCGCCCTGCCCACTGGCCAGCGACTTGCCATCGGGGCTAAAGGCCACAGACCATACCCAGTTACTGCTACCTTGCAATGTTTTTAGGCATTGACCACGGCGCAGTCCCCACAGCCGCATTGTTCTATCTTCACTGCCGCTTGCCAGGTAGTCACCATCGGCGCTAAAAGCCACAGACCATACCCAGTTGCTGTGCCCTGCTAATACTTTCAAGCACTGCTGCGCGCCGTCTGCAATGTTCCACACGCGCACCGTTTGGTCGGCGCTACCGCTAGCGAGCGATCGCCCATCGGGGCTAAAGGCCACCATCCATACCCAGTTGCTGTGCCCGGTTAAAGTCTGCTGGCACTCGCCTGTTTCCATATCCCACAGGCGCACCGTTTGGTCGGCGCTGCCGCTGGCAAGCGATCGCCCATCCGGACTAAAAGCAATAGACCATACCCCGTGCTCATGTCCCACAATCGTCTGCACACAGTCGCCTGTTGCCGCATCCCAGCACTTAATGGTTCTATCAGCACTGCCACTGACAAAGCTCTGCCCATCCGGGCTGAATGCTACAGACCAAATCCCATGCCGATGCCCTTCCAATGTTTGCAGGCATTCTCCAGTGCTCACGTCCCATAGCTTAATGGTTCTATCTGC
>ERZ1740067.1193-NODE-1193-length-18350-cov-6.389177_pt1 | contig 18350 bp, 9 predicted proteins | sample MGYA00581736_ERZ1740067 | MGnify/ENA primary metagenome ERZ1740067 (study PRJEB43018, sample SAMN04849236) | marine metagenome | isolation source: floating plastic debris | place: Pacific Ocean | collected 2008-08-27 | study: EMG produced TPA metagenomics... | reverse complement strand
CCCTCGCCGCTGCGGGTCTCGTCCTTACCCGTCGCCGTCGCGGCTGATTCGACATGCCCCGATCCGCTCCCTCAGTGAGCCGCCACCGCCCGCCGAGAAACCTCCGCTGGGCGTTGGCGGCTTTGCTTGTGCTCATGGGCCTCCAACCAGCCACAGCGCAGCCCAACATGCCGAACACCGACCACGCTTCATCAACCTCATCATCCCCGCCGCTGCCACAACTCCGCGTGAGCGGGGCAGACCTCGTCGATCCCGAGGGGGAGGCGGTGCTGCTTCGCGGCACGAACATCGGCAACTGGCTGCTCATCGAGCCTTGGATGTTCGGCATCTTCAACGACAACATCCGCGATCAGCACACGTTCCTATCGATTCTGGTGTCGCGGTTCGGCGCCGAACGTACCGACGCGCTCATGGAAGGGCATCGTACGTGTTGGTTCACGGAGCGGGACGCCAACCACATCGCTTCGTTCTGCGTCAACGTGGTGCGCTTGCCGATCCACTACTCGCACATGCTCACCGACGACGGCGAGCTGCGCGATGACGCGTTCCGCTGGATCGATCTCGGCATCGACTACGCCGAGCGGGCCGGGCTGTACACGATCCTCGACCTTCACGGAGCGCCGGGCGGCCAATCGGTTGACGCACCGACCGGACGACTCGGCCAGAACCGGCTTTGGTCCGATCCGGAGATGCAGCGTCGCACAATCCAGATCTGGTCGGCCCTGGCCGAGCGGTATGCCGATCGCGCAAGCGTCGCGGCATACGACCTGCTCAACGAGCCCTACGGCGATTTCGGCACCGACATCCGCCCCGCGCTTATCGACCTGCTCGGCCGCCTGCACGACGCGGTGCGCGAACACGACCCGCACACGCTCGTTCTCGCGCCAGGCACCATCCGCGGCGTCTCGTTCTACTGCGACCTGGCCGAACGTGGCTGGACCAACGCCGGGTATACCGAGCACTTTTACCCGACGATCTTCGGCGACGCATCACCATCAATCGGTGCGCACCAACGCTTCGTAGACAACGCGGTCCAAGCCCGCTCCGAGTTCCTCGCACGCAACCCCGCGCCCTATCTGGTCGGCGAGATGAACCCGGTGTTTGAGCGTGTCGGCGGCCCAGCGATGAAGCGTGCCTATTTCGACCTCTACGACACGCTGGGATGGTCGACGACGATGTGGTCCTACAAGCTCTACACGCCCGCCGGCGGCATCAACAACGACAACTGGTGGATGGTTGCCAACAAAGACCCCTTACAGTTCGACATTGAGCGCGACAGCTACGAGGAACTGCTCGGCGCAGTGAACGGCTTTGCAACAGAGGAGCTTGTCGTTGACGACGATCTTCGCCGAGCGATGACCTCGCCGACCGCGACCAAGCTGCTCGCGATGCCAGCGCAGACGGACGCTTCGCTAAACACAACCGCGCAAGACGATTGGACAACCACGACCATCGGCGAAGGCCCAGCGGCGTCGTCCCAACTCGATGGCACGCGATTCGAAGTGCGTGCTGGCGGCCGAGATGTATTCGGCACCGCCGACTCGCTGGGCTTCATGTCACGCACGCTCGGCAGCAGCACGTCGCTGTTCACCACGATCGATGAGTTTGACGCGCAGGACCGCTTCGCGAAGGCGGGCGTCATGCTTCGGGCGAGCAATGAGGCAGACGCGGCTCACGCCCTCATCCATGTCTTCCGCGATGGACGGATCATCCTCGCGTGGCGAGCGGAGACCGGCGGAGCGACCCAAGAGCGCACGCTCGCAACAACAGGCTTCCCCGCTCGGCTTGGCCTCACGGTGGCGAGCGACGGCGTCACGGCAGTGTTCGCCGACGCGACCGGCGAGCGACGAACAACAGCCGTCCCCATCGACACGAGCAACACAAGCTTGCTCGGTATCGCAGTCTGTGCGCACGAACCAGAAGTGACCGCCACAGCATCGGGCTCGCTCGGCGCTAAGTGGACCTCTGCCACGACAACCTCAAGCCCGACCCAACGTAACGCCGTATCTCGCGAGTGGTCTTCATGGGGCGACGGCTGGCAATTCGGTGACGCAACGCGACGCGTGCCGGTGGCGCAACGCGATCCATCCGCCACCGGCGAAGCGGGGGTGTGGCAAGACATTGAGCTGCGCGCAGCGATGGAACCGGGAATAAGTCGACGTGTCCGTATCGAAGTGACGCTCGGTTCGCGCACTGGCGCTGGCACGCTGGAACTCCGCGCAGAGGTTCCCGTCCGACTACTCGGCGATCAACGATGGCTGACGCTTGAGAGTCAGCCATACGACCTTGGGAACATGGGAATGCCTGGGCCCGCTCGAATGACACTCGCTGTCGACGTGCCGGCGCACTTTGATTCTCAGGCGTTGCGCGTGCTCGTGGTGCATACACCCGGCGAGAACGCCACAGACACACCGCTTTCGATTACGGGCGTGGCGATACACCAGGATGTGCGCGACTAGTCGGCGACTGCGTCGACGATCTCTTCAAGAAACGGCGAGACGGGCAACTCGCGGCGATTAAACACCGTCGCGCGGCATGTGTCATCCCACAGGTAACGCACCGCCTTCACGTCCTCTGGCGCATCGATGATCATGTGCTGGCCATCCACGCGTGCAGATGCCGTGATCCAGTCGCCAGTTTCGCGCTGAACTTCGATGTCACCCACGCTCGGCTCGCCCACAAGTCCCCCCGCAGCACCCGAGAAGCGGACGCGAACACTTTCGCGATCCCGTACTGCATCGATCGCGACCGGAGACAGCGCAGCATCGTCCTCAAGCCCATACACGAGTGAACGGGCAGCAAGCGCGAGCCGCTCACCTACCTCGCGCTTACGCCTTGGATGGATGTCCGCGGGATCACCAACGTCCGTTGTGACGACCATCGCCGTATTCGGAACCCGCAACGCTCGACGTTGACTCTCGCGGAGCCGCGCGGTCTGACCGCGGTCCCCCGGGTATTCGAACGGCGCAATCTGAACGAACAGAAAGGGCAAGTCTGGCGCGCCTAGGCGTGCTCGCCAAGCCTGGACCATCGCTGGGAAGAGCGACGCGTACTCTGCAGCTCGACCACGGTTGGACTCGCCTTGATACCAAATCACACCGCGAAATGTGAAGTCTGCCAGCGGCGCGATCATGCCGTTGAAGAGCACCGAAGGCGTGCGATGATTCAATGCTGGAAGAGCGGGCAAATCTTCCAATCGCACGCCGGCTCTCCGATGCCACTCGCCGGCAAGCGACACCGAACGCATCGGATCGGACGGACATCGGAGCACCATGTCCTCCGGCTCACCGTGCAGCCCGCCTGGACCGCCGGTGTCGAGCACTCGGATCGCCAGACTCAGCGTGCCGCGCGAGTTGAGGGATGCCGGAACCTCGTACTCGCGTGGCGTTGCCCACAACCCATCACCCCGCGACTCACCGATCACCGCGCCGTTCGCGTATGTCACATCTTGGTCATCGATCGGCCCAAGCTTTACCACGAGCGGCTCGCCGCGCCAGCACTCGGGGATCGCCACGTCCCGCCGGTACCACACGATCCCGTCGTGGCCAGCAAGCCCCGAATTCTCCCAAGTGCCGGGCAACGGGCTACGTTCCCACCCGGCATCGGGCGATGCGCTCGCCCATTTCCCGTTGACGCCCGCGTCGAGTTCGTCCACGCGTTCCCACCACTCGGCTCGCTGTCGCGCGATAGCTTCGGACACGCCGCCGGGCTCCGCAGCCGCGCGGTGGAGTCGGGCCAGCAATTCATGGGTGTGCGGGAAAGGTGCAAGGGCGTTAGCAGGCGTCCACGACTCGGCAGCCGTGCCGCCCCAGTCCGCCGTGATCACGCCTACAGGCACACCAAGCTCATCGCGAAGCGATCGGGCGAAGAAGTACGCCGTCGCACTCATGCGACCGGTGTTCGCGGGCGAAGCCGCGTTCCACTCACCCACCACGTCATCGGCCTCATCGACCGCGATTGTGTTCGCAACATCAAAGATCCGGAGGCCAGAGTCTTCCGACGTCGCAACGACATCACGCCAGTCGATGGCACCCAGAAGATGGTGAGCCCGCGGCGCAACATCCATCTCCATGTTCGACTGCCCCGAGGCGAGCCAGACCTCACCGAGCATCACGTCTTGAATCGTGCGTGCGTCCGCCCCGCAGGCGATGCGCAACGAGTGCGGCCCACCCGCGGCGGGCGTCGTGATGCGCACCAACCAACGCCCCCGCGTATCGGCAACACCGTGGACACTCTTGCTCGCCCATGATGGGGAAACAGTGACAACTCGCCCCTCTCCAGCGTGCCCCCATACAGCTACGTCTGCGTCGGCCTGCAGTACGAGCCCATCGGAGAAGATCGCTGGCAAATCGAGCGGGGGCGCGAACGCGAGGAGTGTTGCAACACAGAGCTGAGCAAACATAAAGAGGCCCCTCGGAGCACTTTGGCCGCGTACAAGCGACGGCAGCGAATTGCCTAATCGACTACGCGTGCGCAGTCGCCCATCGCGCAAACGTCGCGCCCGCCTCACGCTCGGCCTTCGCGACACAATCTGCAAGCTCGCTCGCGTTCTCAACCATGTCCGACACATCGAGCCGCTCGAACGCATCAACAAGCGACGCCGCTTCAATGCCGGCGTAGACGTCGCCCGCGTCGACGATGGGTTTGCCGATGATCTCTTCGAGGTCAGCGCGGGTGTAGTCGGGCTTGGTCTCGGCGGTGAAACTGGTGCCGTACTGGTTGAGGTTCGACGCGAAGATGCCCGCAGCACTCACCGGCAGGAAGTCCTCGTACCGCAATCCGTCGTATCGGACGAAACCTCGGTCGACGAGCGTCCAGAGATCGGCCGTGTCGAGCGTGCCCGCAGCCGCCAGGCCCGCGGGTGTGGGCTCGTACCGCCCGAACACCAAGCCGTTCTCAAGCAACTCGCGCAGCGTCTTCGGGAACGCTTTGAAACAACTCAAATAGGACTCGACGTAAGCGTCGTAGTCCCGTGTCGCGAGGTCGGGCTGCTGGGCCTTGACGGCTTCGGCAGCCGCGAGGCACTGGTCGTAGAGCGCACGCCCGCGAGTAGTTGTTGCGTAGAAACGCTGCTCGATCTCTCCGAAGCGGGCTGTGTGGGTTGACGGAGCCTCGCCGCCATCCGCATCTGCAAAGACGACAGGTTCGGTCAGCGCCTTGTACGCATCCTGCCGGAGCAGGAGCGGCGTGTCGTAGGACGGGCCCTCCGTTGAATCTTTGAAACCGTTGTGCGGCAGTTTTGCCATCGAAAGGTCCTCGGCAAGAAGCCGGTCGGCGAGCGCCTCGACAGTCCTATGCACCGCATCCCGCGTTACGGCTACAGCACCGAAGCCTTCGATCTCCGACCATCCAAGGTGCTTGAAGTGCAGCCGAAGATACGACGCGTCCGCATGAGCGCTGAGCCACGCCAATGCATCGCTCGCGCGACGGGAGAACTCGGCCCGGTCGATGTCGCCCATCGCATGCCGCATTGCTGCGGTGTAGACATCCATGCACAGCGTGTTGGGCGTCAAGTGGTTGAGGTGATGCGAGTCGAAGCACGCGATATCGGCAGCGATCTTGAAACCCCCGGCACAGAGCTCGTCGTACAGGGCTCGCTCCCGCGCATGCCCTGCCCACTTGAAGATGCGTTCAACGCCTTCGCGGATGAGTCGCTCGGCGTCGCTCCACGACAGACCCCCGTCACGCTCGCTCGCCGCGACCAGGGTCTTCGCATCCTCAGAAAACACCGAACGATCGGCGAGCGCCGCGTCGATCCGTGCCTTGGTCGCCGCATCGAAATAGTCGGTCAGGAGCAGCGACGTGAAGACACGATGCTCGGGGCCGATCGTCGACCGGAACGCCGTGGCGATGATCGGCTGACTCTTCGCACCCACGCTCGACATGTCGTAGAAGTTGTGAGGCCGCATGCCAAAGCACGCGAAGAACCTCGCGATCCACCGGTACTCGTCAGGTCGACCGATGCGGATCGCCCCGTGCCGCTCGCCGCTTGTACGCTCAAGCTCCGCGTCGTCGATCGCGAACCCAGGGAAGCGAATGGCGAGTACATCGGCGACAGCGCGATTGCACGCCGCGTTGACAAGCAACGAGCGATCGTACATTGGCACTTCCGCGCCAAACATGCGCGACAGCTCTCCGAACAAGCGGTTCTGCATCTCGATCGGGTCCGCGAGCCGAGTGCCAGCGATGGGCGCGTTCATGTCATCATCTCCTGGAAAACAGAGTCCTTGACATGATAGAGCAGCCGATGCTGGTCTCCGAGGGCCACTCGTCCATCGCAGCGCAAACACAGGGCGTGGGCCGGATGCCAGGGCCGATAGAGATGGTCATCGCCAGCTGACCCGGGCAACCGACTGGCGCATAGGGGGCGTTTAGCAACGCCGCATTGCAGCGGGGTAGCCCCGACTTGCAGCCAGGGGCACGATCTACGGAGAGCGGGTGACCGGAGTCGAACCGGCGACATTCAGCTTGGGAAGCGGATAGCCTCGTACGCAAACCACTGACAGGAAAGGGCTTACGACACTCCGAATGCAGGCGACAGCCTTCGTGACGGCAGTTCGGACGCCGATCGGGATCTTGCGTCATTGATCACGCCATGGCCCCAGTTGCCCGAAGCGGTACGTACCGGCATCACAGCGATCGTCGCTGCGACTCAGGGACACCCTGCTGACCAAATCCCCAAGTAGTAGCTGAAGTCACTCAGCGTCACCGCACCATCCGGCAGGCCGTTTGACGTCCCATCGGTCGTCAAGTCGGCACGCGAATTGGAGCTCGACCAGAGCGTGAGGTAGAAGGAGAAGTCGCTAAGGGTGACCGACCCGTCAGGGACGCCGTTGCCGGTGCCGTCGGTCGTCACATCGGCCGGACTGCATCCATTTACTTCAGCCACAATCGAGAGGCTTGAAGCACCATACTCGATGGCCCACTCAAGACCGGGCACATCGGGCAATTCGAGCGACGAGAACTCGCCAACCCGGCTCCCGAACGTGACGAGCTCGAAGCGACTCCCTGCCAACGGTACAAAGCTGTTGGTCAACTCGACCACAGCACTGCCTGCCACGCCAAATTCACCCGCTACAGCGATCTGATCGTGACCCGCGCCCGGCGATGGGCCGCCGATGTCTATGACCACGTGGCTTGTGCTCAACAAGTAAAGCTCGCCTTCGAACGCCATCACGCCCGTCAATCCCGGTCCATTCGGCAACACGCGGTCGAACGCAAGAACGCTGCCAGCGCTCCCTGGCCCCGCCGGTCCACTCACGCCATTTCCAGAAAACTCACCAAGTGCGCGGATCTCTGAGTCCGAGTGCAGCAACATCGACCCCGTACTGGAGATGTTGCCCGCGAAAGTCAATGTTGAACTACCCGAAACGACCACCCGCCCCGACACGTCCGCCTCGAACGGCATGTCGAGTTCACTGAGCTCTATGACCGGGGCGAAGGGTTCGTCGGTGGCACGCCGCCCGAAGATCACGTACGCCTCACCCGCGTCTACTCTGCCCGAGGGATCTGCGCCACGCGCGCCGACCAAAAGATCGCTCGTGCCATCGCCGTCCACGTCCCCGGCCGAAGCCACGGAACAGCCACTGCGATCTTCCGCAGCAATGCCATTGACGATGAAGCCGTCCTCGGCGTTGAGAGCCGAACGCTCAACACCACCGTCTGAACCGATACCCGTTCCTCCGAACAGAACGTACGTCTCACCAGACTCACTGCCGTTGGGGTCAGCCTCGAACGCGGCGATGACGATGTCGTTGAACCCGTCGCCGTTCAAATCGCCGGCGGACGACACGAAGCGGCCGCTCCGATCCTCCGCGTCCACACCGTTAACGTAGAAGCCGTTGCTTCCATCGAGCGAGGATAAGTCGAGCGTGCCGGATGATCCCACGGACGCAGCGCCGAAGATCACATAACTCTCACCGGAGAAGTCGCCATTCGGGTCGGCCCTGTACGCTCCGATGACGAGGTCATCAAAGCCGTCACCATTTACGTCGCCCGCTGACGACACTGCACGGCCGCTCAGGTCGGTGTCGTCTATGCCGTTGAGCACGAAGCCATTTGCACCGTCGAGCGCCGAGAGGTCAACCGCGCCGGACGAACCCAGACCGACACGTCCAAAGATGACATAGCTTTCTCCCGCAGAGGCGATATCGTTCGGCCGTGCGACAGGCGCCCCGAGAACGAGATCGTCGATGCCGTCTCCGTTGAGATCTCCTGCGGCCGACAGGGAGATTCCGGCGAAATCAAACGGATCGACTCCATCGATCACAAACCCGTTCGAGCCGTCGAGCGACGACAACTCGAACGCGGCGGACGAGCCGATGTTCGCGTCACCAAAAACGACATAGGCCTCGCCGGCTATCCTCGACGGGAACCGTCCCGGCGCCCCGATGATCAGGTCATCCATCCCATCGGCATTCACATCGCCCGCCGACGCGACGGCCTTGCCGCTGACATCGTTTGCGTCAATCCCGTTGAAAACGAAGCCGTTCGTGCCGTCCAGAAGTGCGAGCTTTATGGATCCGGACGAGCCGACGTCATCGCCACCGAAAACAACGTAGCTCTCTCCGGCGTTCGCGATTCCGTTCGGATTTGCCTGGTACGCGCCGATGATGATGTCGCCAAAGCCATCGCCGTTGACATCGCCCGCCGACGCAACGGCACCACCACTGTGATCGCCCCCATCGACTCCGTTCATCACAAATCCGTTGCGACCGTCCAACAAGGAGAGGTCGAATGACCCGATCGACGCCAAATCAGCGCCACCAAAGACCACGTAGCTTTCACCAGCACTACTGGCCCCGAACGGGTCAGCCCGATACGCGCTCACGATGATGTCATCGAATCCATCGCCGTTCATGTCGCCGGCAGACGAGACAGACTGACCAGTCGCGTCGTACTCGTTGACGCCGCCAAGCCGCAAACCGACCGTTGACGTCACGGCCAAGTCGTTGATCAGGTCGCCGACGATCGTGGCCCGGGTGTCGCTGACGAGGATCTCGCCCCCGTTAACAACTGCTCCGGCGACCAATTCGACCGCCCCTTGCTCAAGGAGCACCTCGCCCGAGGGTTCGTTCGTAAGCGTTCCGAAAACGGACACGACGGAGACATCGTCAGCCGACTGCCCACGCACTGCGACCAGCCCTTGGTTGGTGACGCCTACCGAAGATTCGATGTAGAGGTCAGGTCCGGTCACCACCCCGCGGTTGACGACACCCGCGGTAGTGAACACAGAGAGGCCATCGCCTGTGAGCAATCCTCGACTTGTAACCCCAGCCTCGGCAACGAGGATGCCCGACCCAGAGATCTGCGCAGACTTTGGAAGCCAGAGCGGCAGGTCAATACCGATCAGGCTCGCCATCCCGATATCGAGCCTCGCAACCGCGCGCTCAGACCCAAGCCGGAGTGATGTCAGGGCGAGTTCACCTGGCTCGGCCAATGAGACCACTCCGCCTAATGCAGGTTCGATGAACACCGAGCCGCTCGTGGGGCTGACGCCCGACAACCAGTTCCCACCGAGCTCGAAGACGCCACCATGCTCCCGATCCCATACCTGAGGCAAACGACCGAATACAACGTAGCTTTCGCCCGATCGCCCTCCATTGGGACTCGCCTGGATGGCGCCGATGATGATGTCGTCGATGCCGTCGTTGTTCACATCGCCCGCAGCCGACAACGAACGGCCACTCTGGTGGCCAGCGGCAGCCCCCCTGATCGCAACACCTTTGATGCCATCCAAAGCAGAGAGTTCGATTAGTCCCGTCTCTCCAACCTCGCTTCCGCCGAAGATCACATAGCTCACGTTCGCGCGGTACGCGCCAACCAGAAGGTCATCAAAACCATCGCTGTTCACATCTCCGCCGCGTGACACCGTGCCGGCGCTGTGTCCGGCACCGGCCCCATAGAGCCTGAAGCCGGTCGGACCACAGAGCGAGCTCAGCTCTACAGCACCCGTCGCGCCGACGTCGGCGCCTCCGAAGACCACGTAGGCTTCCCCTGCCGCGCTGTACCCGTTCGGATCTGCGAAATAAGCTCCTATCGCAACGTCGCCAAACCCATCACCGTTTAAGTCGCCAGCGGCTGACACGGAGATACCGCTTCGATCATCGTTTTCGATTCCGTTGACGACGAAGCCATTAGAGCCATCGAGCGCCGCGAGCTCGAAGACGCCAGTCGAACCGACATCACCTCCACCGAACACAACGTAGCTCTGGCCGGACCCGCGGCCATTTGGTCGCGCATTGTACGCACCGATAACGATGTCTCCGAAGCCGTCGCCATTCACATCACCCGCGGACGAGACACAGCGACCGGCGTAGACGCCAAACTCGCTGCCTCGCAGAACGAAGCCATCCGATCCATCTAGCGCATCAAGCTCCAGCGCGCCAGTCTCACCGACGTTGACGCCGCCGAAGACAACGTACACCTCGCCTGTCCCGGCATTTCCGAACCTTGCACCGAGAACGATGTCGTCAACACCATCGCCATTCACATCGCCTGCGCCTGAAGCAAAGCTCCCGCTGTAGTCGACGCCGTTGATCACAAAACCATCGGAGCCATCGAGCAGCGAAAGATTGACCGATCCAGCCGAACCGATGCCGGGCCCACCGAAGACGACGAACGTCTTCCCGTCCCCAATGACTGCGCCGGGACCAGAGCGTTGTGATCCGATGATCACGTCATCGAAGCCGTCGCCGTTCACGTCACCCGCCGAGGAAACCGAGTCACCCTCTACGAAGGCTTCGCCGATTCCGTTGAGTACGAAACCGTTCGTGCCGTCAAGTGAAGACAGTTCAATGGGCCCAGCCGACCCTACTCCGGCACCACCAAAGACGACGTAGCTATCACCCTCGTTTGCGCCGCCTGGAAAGCCATAGGCCTTGATGATGATATCGCCGATGCCGTCGCCGTTAAGATCTCCTGCTGATGATACCGAAACGCCGCTACGGTCATCGACACCGATGCCAGCGATCGAGAAGCCCAAAGTCCCATCGCCACCATTCATCGGTAGAAGAGTCGATAGCTCAAAGTCGGGCGGAAATGGCTCTGTGAGTTGGGCCGACGCCCTACCGGCCAGCGCCGCAACAAGTGCTGCAGAGATAGCCGTTTTCACCGCCACATCGCACTCCCTATCACCCCGGACCCCGAACACCTGCTTGAGACACGATAAAATACTTGGGAGCCCTTCGAGGCACAAGGCCAATCGACGCACACATCGGTTGGCCTAACCACGTAAGACCTCGCGGATGGATCGCGCCCTTCGCCATCCGCCCTCGGTTTAAACACACGCCGGGAACGATAACACACACGCCATGCCAACACGAAGCGCACAAACGAACAGAGCACGCCCCCCGGAACCTTCCTTGACCCTAACAGCGTCGCGGGGGTTTTCGTCATGGCTAGATCGGCATCCAACCAGCCTTGCCTTCACGACGTACCACGCTGGCAAGCTGTTCGTAGTCGGCCTTCAGCCGGACGGTCGCCTTTCGACGTTCGAGCGGACATTCAGTCGTTGCATGGGTCTGCACGCGACACCCGATGCGCGATCCTTCTACATGTCTAGCCTCTACCAGCTTTGGCGCTTTGAAAATTACGTGCCCGCAGGCGGCACCGACCCGGAGGGATACGACGCGCTCTATGTACCAACTGTCGGACACACCACAGGCGACATCGACATTCACGATTTGCAACTCGACGCAGCCGGGAGATCCGTTTTCTGTGCGACACTCTTCAACTGCCTCGCGACGACCAGTGCGACGCACAGCTTCAAGCCAATCTGGAAGCCACCCTTCATATCCGCGACTGTTCCCGAAGACCGCTGCCACCTCAACGGCCTGGCGATGGATCCAGCAACCAAAGAGCCGGCCGTTGTCTCGATGGTGAGCAAGTCCGATGTCGCGGACGGCTGGCGAGATCGCCGAGAAGGCGGCGGCCTACTCATGGACGTTCGGACGAACGAGGTCTTAGCCGACGGGCTCAGCATGCCGCATTCGCCGCGGATACATCCGGATTACCCGAGCCAGGTGTGGATGCTCAACGCCGGCACGGGCTTCTTCGGCTACGTGGATACCGCCTCGTCTGATCGATCTTTCGTTGAGGTCGCGTTCTGCCCCGGTTTCACACGCGGGTTGAGCTTTGTTGGCAAGTACGCCCTCGTGGGCATCTCGGCGGCACGTGAAAACCGAACCTTCCAAGGCCTGCCGCTCGATGCCAACCTCGCCTCGCGTGACGCGGAACCGCGATGCGCGATCCACGTGATCGATCTCGAAACTGGCGCGAGTGAGCACTGGCTGCGTGTCGAGGGTGTGGTGCATGAGTTGTACGACGTGGTGGCGCTGCACGGCGTGCGTCGGCCCAAGCTGCTCGGCTTCAAGACCGAAGAGATTCGGCGGATACTCCGGGTGGACGACACGCAAAAGTGACCTTTGCGCCTAAACCCATCCCGACTCGTATCTGCGAACCGACAGTCCGATGCAACCGATCGTAAACACACGAAATCACAAGCACTTACAACCCGCGAACCGGCGCCCGCCGCAGTAGACCCCGCAACGGCCGACGAATCGGAGCCGGACGATCCCCGCCTCGCCACCCTGATCGACGCATGGCCGGACCTGCCCAAGCACGTGCGAGCGGGGATCGCGGCAATGGCGGAAGCGGCTTGTGACTCAGCGGGACCAGACTGATCGACCTAAACACTAATGCCGGACGGATCCTGCGGAAAGCAACGCGGAGGCACCGACGGCTCGCTGCGGCCGGTCCGCCAGCGACACCAGCCAAAGGAAGTCTGGGAGGACTACTTCGTCTGGCGACGCCTTTTTAACTCCCGGCGTTAGCCTCGCTACGGGCATGCACCTCATCTCACTGCCCCGCGCACCGTGCCCGGCCCGCGGCTTTGCCGCAACGACAAGCTAGACGGGCTTGTCGCGACACGCTAGCAGCCGACTATCTTGGCCTTGGTGGACACTTGGACAGCTCTTCGACTACGTAGAATCACGATGCTTCACGGCTATCCCAAAGACAAGCACCGCCGACCGACACGGCATGTCCCAGCGGAAGCCGGACAAATTCCGCAAAGCCTGCCCATTCGCCAAGGCTTGGATCTTAGAACGCTGCCGCCCAAAAGCTGAGGTAGCAGCTGAAGTCCGAGAGGTCCACGACACCGTCTGTGACCGGTGTCGAGCAAGCACCCGACACCGTGATGTCAGCGGTCGGATCGCCCTGTACCCAGCGACTCAGATAGTCGGAGAAATCCGACAAATCGACGATGCCGTCTGGATCTCCGCGTGACACGCCCGTCGCGGTGACGTCAGCGACATCTCGAAATGCTGTGCGCACCACTGCGGTCCCCCCACTGTCGAGGTCCACCGCAAAGACTAACTCGCCGGCGTTGTTCATGACCGATGGACGAATACTCGATTCGAGCAGGCTGACCTCGAAACCGTCGATTGCCGTCGGCTCGGCCTCGCCTTGAAGCTGAATCTCGCCGTTTTCGCGGAGCACCGTCAAAGGCCCGAGGCGCGGGTCATAGCCCACAACCGCCGAGTCGCTCGCAGGGCCCACCCCCGAGCCCGCGAGTATGACCCTTGCCACAACTTGACCTGCGTCGTTAATCACGGACCGGTTCGACTGAAAGGCGTCGTATACGGTCTGCGTTGCCGCACCAGGGATGACATCATTCTCGCGGCCGATCACAGTTACACCGGACGCGTCCGCTACAGCAAGAAACTCATCGTTCACCGATGTCACGTCGATGCCATCTTCAACCAAGCAAGCCAAGATGAGTACGGCTCCGCTGCTCGTGATTCCTTCGGAATCAAGAATGGCAACCGGATGCCCCCCGAGTTCGGCTGGCGTCGTAGAGCCGTCAAACGTCAGATCAAGCGACCCAGCTCCTGACGAGGTCCATACCCCCCACACGTTGTTACCCGCTACATCAGCGCGGGCACCAATCGCTACTGGACCGCTACGGCTTGCAGCCAGTGAACTGAACTCGTTGAAGGTACCGCCAGCCAAACCGGGCGCGGCATCATCCGTCGCTGCCACCACATGACCGACTGGGCCGTCGAGATAGAAGACGCCTGAGCGAATCCCGGCGTTGGGATCATCGAACGCTGCAGTGGCAACCACGTCGCCAGCCCCACCCGCGGCCAGCCCACCGACAGCTTCAATCGGCGCGAAGACGCTGCCAAGGTCTACATCGAGGCCAGCAGCGAAGAGCGGTGTCGCACCAGCCGCATCATGTCGGTATATGAGACGTTGCGAGACCGATGGTGCCATGATGTGCAATGCAACAACAGCATCTGTGGGCGACTCGGTGACTGCGTCACGCACCTCAGCAAACATCCCGGGAATGCCCGGTGTCGGGGTTCCGGACTGGGCCAAAATCTCGCCCCCGCCACCCGGCGAAAGTCGCAGCAATGCTCGATCGTTCGCGCCCGAGATGCCCGGACCCGACACGAACGCACCAACGACCACGTCGCCCGTTGACAGCGGTGCAACTCCTGGCGAAAAAGCCGCAATGACGGTGCCAGCGGGACCGCCCGCCACCGCGTCACCGACCGACGCAACCAGGGACATCGTGTTACTCGCACTGATCGCGAAGACGTGCTCTTCAATAACCTCCACTGGGTTCGAACGCCTAGTGACTGCCCGAAACACCACGCGCCCAGCATCGTCGATAACCGGGCTTCCGAGAATGTTAACGATCGTGGCGTCCGGGGCTATAACTGGAACCGGGTCTCCGTCCTTGGCAAGCATTGCGTATCGCACCAGCGGCGGAATCGGCGGCGTCGGATCTGGCGCAAACAAGCGAAACCCAATGTCGATGCCCTCGTTATCACCGTTCACCGCATCATCACTTGACGTCCAACGCGGCACTGAAAATGTGGGGAAGTCAAAGTAGGCCGGAGTACCAATGCTCGGTGCGAACCCGTCGCGCAGCTGCCCACGTAGAAAAGGTGCAGACTCGCCGGCTGCATATTCGGGCTGGAGCGACACGAAATAGCGCACACCGCCCGAAACAACGACCGGCGGAATCGCTACGGTGATTTCGTACTCATCTAGCGTTCCACCAAGTTCGAGAACCTCGAAATCCGTCACCCGTTCGTCGTAGATGGGCACTTGCGACGGGGTCTCATCTGGAAGCGCCTCATAGATGCGGACGTTGACTGCTTCGATAGCGCTGGGAGCTGGGCTTGAGATGTAGAAGACGCGAAGTTCGACGCGGCCGATGGTGTAAGACGGCTGATCGCCTGGAAGCGTGAAATCGTCCGCAATCTCACACTCGCTTGGGTTCTGTGCGTCGAGGCTGACCGCACCGCACGAACTGACTAATCGCGGCGTATCGACCAAGTTGTCCCATAGCAACTGAGCCGAGACATGGCTAGCAAACGAAGCGATCAGCAGCGGAGAAACCCGGAGTATCTGCAACATTCTGTTCCCTCTCGATCAGGGGTCATCGCAACCTTAGCCAACACGTTATCAAACTGATCCGTGCGACTCAACGCGGTTACCCAGATTGCCCGGCATACTACAAGTTAAGCATGCGCACATCGACAGAGGCCCTGCCGGCACCTAAAAGCCAGCAGACTCGCCGCAAACGGCGTCCCAAGACCAACGTAACGCATGCATCCGTCCGCAGTCCCAGCGTGGCCCCGATGAAGTCTGACCCGTCGCTACGGACGACCACTGTCACAGACAGGACCTGAAGTCGCCTGGCGTCACGAACTCGTCTGCTACGCCATTGGCAATTTCGTTGGCGATCGCGGCGGCGCTTTTAACTTTGTGCAACTGGCCGCGTTGCGGGCGGTCGAGCTGACGAGTGAAGATCGTCAGGGTGCTCCGCTTCGGATGACCGCGCTGGCCGTTGAGCAGGTGTCCGATCCACGCGTATCGCACGAACCAGTGGTAGCACAGCCGCAGGACCAGAGTCGTGGCACAGGTGGGTGCCCCGAACTCGATGACCGGCGGGCAGTTCACGGAGCGGACGGGCCATCTATTTTCCTGACGCGCACCTCAAGACAGGCGAGAGGATTCAGTCGTCCATCCATTGCGGTACACATTCACCGGCAACCCATCGATGAGGCTCTACACGCCGGTGGAGTGCCTAGGAACGAAAGGGGGCCTAGGGGTGGGGGCAACAGGCAGCCACGCTCTTAGAGTTGCCCTGCCCCCGTTCTTTCGACCTGCCCCCATATTTGTACCGACCTTCATGCTAATTCAGAGCCGCTTCTCTGTGCCGCCAGAGGGCTGCCGAGCGTATCGGAGCAGGCCGCTGGTGAGGCCACCGCCTGCGCTGCGGGCGGTGTGTAGCCCGGCGACGAGTGCGGCCGGGCTGTGTTTTAGTGCACGCGCCTCCTCTCGATTGGCACCTTCGCCTCCAGCAACAACGTGAAGACCTCTCCATTGAGCAGTTCGTCACGCAGCTTGCCGTTGAAGCTCTCGACATACCCGTTCTCCCATGGGCTCATCTACACCCTTCGCGGCGCTCTGTTGGGGTACTGCAAGCTGGACATGTTGGCGATGATGCGGGTGTTACATGCGTTGGGGAACCTCTCCAGGGTGTAGCCGCTACCACGCTGTCAGCCGGGCTTTGGGCCTTTCAACCCCATACTCCAGTGGGTCCGGACGCCGTGGGGATCGCCCAGTGGGCGGTCGGTCTGCTCGACTTCCCAAGCAGCATCTGTCCCTCTGTCGGGACCAGGCGTACCTGACAATGGACTCGAGACGATTGACCGTGCCCTTTTGCAACGCATTAGAACTAGCCGGCCACCGCCGCTTCCCCGCCGAAAGCTGGCCGTAGGGCGTATTCATCGACCCAGCGCTTGAACGCGCGGTTCTCGGCGTATTGCTGGAAGAAGGCGTTTCCATCTTTGAGTGTGGCGATCACCTGCTCTTTGCCGGCCCGCTCACCTTCACGGCGTGCGGCGGCGGGTGTGTTCTTCAATGCGTTCTGGTACGCCTGATCGGCCTGCACAGCCGGGCGAAACTCCTCGGTGAGCCGCCGCGCAACACGGTCGCCATCTTCGAAGAGCGTGCCGAACTGTTGGTTGAAGTTCTCAAAGATCGCGCTGAGCCGGTCGAGTTCGGGCTCGGGTCGGGCGCGCGGCCGCCTTGAGCCACCGGCACAGCCCCGATCTCGGCGTCCTCGTCCGTGAGCTCTACGGACGTCGCCGCATCTTTCTCGGCCCGGTAGCTGTCCATGTCAATGGCATCGAGGATGCCCTTGGGCAGATACTCCTCTTGGGTGAGGGCAGCTTGGGGATCAGCAAGTTCAGAAAGATCGACCGCTTCTCCCATTCACTGTTGATAAACGGCAAGATGCTTCCGAGGAACTCGTAAGTCCGCACGAACGACTTCGCATCGCCTTTGAACTTGACCTGCTCATCTTCGTCGAGCCGGTCCGTGTACACGTCACGGCAGGCGTCAAGCACATCTTCAAAGGCATCCCGATCGGCACCGGCCATGAACTTGGCGACGGCCGCGCCGATATGTTCGGGTCCGTACACACCGCTTTCGTCCAGGTCGCCCTGCAGAACGTGCAGCTTGTTGGGATCAGTCTCCTCACTGAGGATCGTCGTGCGGTAGAACGCATCGAAGCTCATTCGGATGACTTCGGCTTCGTTCTGGAAGTCAAGAACGAACACGTCGTGCTTCTGCGGATGTGCCCGATTGAGACACGAGAGCGTCTGCACGGCCTTGATGCCGCTGAGCGGCTTGTCGACGTACATGGTTTGCAGCGGAGGCTCGGTATAGCCGGTCTGGAACTTGTCGGCGCACACGAGGAAACGGTGCGGCTCCTCGCGAATCTGTTCTGCAGTCTTCGAAGACGCGAAGATGTTGAGCAGTTCGCCCACGCGGGCACCCGTCAGCACAAGTTGCTGAACGAGTGCCCTCGGGATCGGTGGGAGATGCGGCAGAATCTGCGCGATCTCGTCGACCTGGGGGAGCGGTTTGGTGACGGGTTCGCGGGCGGCGGATCGGTGCGCGGGGAGCGGGCGGACGCGACGCAGCTCGAGGACGACCTGGTCGTCCACGTAGTCGAGCTCATTCGCCCAGTTGATCACGCGACGGAGGCGGGAGAGACAGGCGTTGACGTACGGGCGGGAGAGGTCGGCGGCGACGAGCTGATCGATCCATGCGCGGAACGCGTGGCGCGTGAGTCGATCGACCTGGCAATTCCCGAAGTGGTCGGTCGCCCGGTTGAGCACCGATTGGATGTTGCGGTGCTCGCCCGTGGGCGAGCCGTCGCGGTGGCGGTAGTACGTTCGAGCGTGACGCATGTAGAGCGTCGCCAGCTCACCGAAGGTGATGCGGGGCATGGTGATTACTAGGGTCTGGCAGACCTGGCG
>ERZ1740067.1192-NODE-1192-length-18370-cov-6.003658_pt1 | contig 18370 bp, 14 predicted proteins | sample MGYA00581736_ERZ1740067 | MGnify/ENA primary metagenome ERZ1740067 (study PRJEB43018, sample SAMN04849236) | marine metagenome | isolation source: floating plastic debris | place: Pacific Ocean | collected 2008-08-27 | study: EMG produced TPA metagenomics... | reverse complement strand
GCCTGGGGTTACTGCTGCCGCTAAACAGTACATTCTGGGGCTGGTGCAAAGCGGGATTGATCAAGGGGCCAAACTTGTGGTCGACGGGCGCGACTTCTCGCTTCAGGGCTATGAGGACGGGTTCTTCGTCGGCCCGCATCTGTTTGATAACGTCACTAGGGACATGGACATCTACACCCGCGAGATTTTCGGCCCGGTGCTGTGCACCGTTCGCGCGCAGAGCTATGAAGAGGCGATTGGCCTTGCGATGGACCATGAGTATGGCAACGGCACCGCGATCTTTACCCGCGATGGGGACGCCGCGCGCGACTTTGCGAACCGCATCAATATCGGGATGGTTGGGATCAACGTGCCGATCCCAGTGCCGCTAGCGTATCATACGTTCGGCGGCTGGAAAAAATCAGTCTTTGGCGATTTGAACCAGCACGGGCCGGATGCGTTCAAGTTCTATACGCGGACCAAAACCGTCACATCCCGCTGGCCGTCTGGCATCAAGGAAGGCGGCGAGTTCTCAATTCCGGTGATGGAGTAAGGAGTTATTCCACCTGCTTCGGAGGGGCGTAGAGGCGGCTTTTGAGTCCCAGCAAACCGCGGATGCGCCCATCTGTCAGGCCAAGTTTGTAAACGGCTTTCACCAGCGACCGTCGCCCGGTGATCGGGCTGGAAATGGCAAGAACGACCGCCTCAAGCACGCGCGGAAGCGCCAGCGAGACCACCTTGAAGGCAGATTTACTGTGGATTTGCACGCCGTTGCGCGATTGGTCCCGCGTGCGGCGGTAAAGATATCTGAGGGTAAGCCGATGCAGCGGCAAGCGGTCATGCACAAGCGCCTCCGGCACATAGCCATTGCGCCCGCCCGCACTGCGCACCGCGTTGCTGAACGCCGTATCCGACCCGCCGGTATAGCGCAGACCCGTGTCAAAACGCAGCCCGGTTGTCCGTGCGAAATCGAGGCGCAGCGCCCAGTTGTTTGTGTATGCGTTCAGTTCGTGATCTGTGCCCGCCTTTGTCATAGCAGTGCGGATGCGGCGGTTTTTATCAGCACGTTCACGCAGATAATTCAGAACAGCCACCTGCCACGGGTTCGTCGTCGGAGTTGACGCTTCGATCTGCAACGGGCCGCCCACAAGGTCCAGATCGCGGCTCAAAAGCCCGTCGGTCAGGCAGATCAACCAGTCTTCGGCGACCCGTTCGTCGTCATCTACGAAGGTCAGGACATCCGCGCCCCGCTCAAGTGCGATCTCAAGCACACGGTTGCGGGCGAAGGGGATGCCGGGCTCGGGTTCGGTTTGATACAAAACAGGCTCGGAAACCGTCTCTTGAAAGGCATTTACAATGGCGTCGAGATGGGGAGTATCATCATTCTCAACGATGATAAACTCAAGCACGGCACCATCTGGCCGGTGCATCAACTCGTAAGATGTCAGCAGCGTGGCCAGGCCTTCGGGGCGATCTTTTGTTATAACGCCGACGGCGATCTTTACGGTTTTCATGCGATCAGGGCTTACCGCGCCTCTTGCAAAAGGCAACCAAAAAGAGATAATTAAACACGCGTTCAATTACGCTGCTTTGGGAGGAGCCGGAATGGATTTTGCACTGAGCGAAGAGCAAAGCGCCATCTTCGACATGGCGCAGGCCTTCGGTGCCGAACATATTGCGCCGCATGCCCGCCAATGGGAACAGGACGGCACGATCCCCAAAGAGTTGTGGCCGAAACTGGCAGAGCTGGGTTTTGGCGGTTTGTATGTCTCTGAGGACAGCGGCGGCGCAGGGTTAACACGTCTTGATGCCACGTTAGTCTTTGAAGCGCTGTCGATGGCCTGCCCGTCCGTGTCGGCTTTCCTGTCAATCCACAACATGTGCGCGGCCATGATCGACCGCTTCGGCAATGACGCGCTGAAGGCGCGGATGCTACCGGACGTACTGGGCATGCAGACGGTTTTGTCCTACTGCCTGACCGAGCCCGGATCTGGATCGGATGCAGCTGCGCTCAAGACAAAAGCTGTGCGCACGAACGAAGGCTACATGCTGAACGGCACCAAGGCGTTCATCTCGGGCGGTGGATATTCCGACGCCTATATCGTCATGTCACGCACCGGCGATGATGGTCCGAAAGGTATCTCGGCACTCATCGTGGAGGACGGAACCGACGGTCTTTCGTTCGGCGGTCTGGAGGACAAGATGGGCTGGAAGTCGCAACCCACGCGCGAGGTGCAGCTAGACAATTGCAACATACCATCTGAGAATTTGCTTGGTGAGGAGGGAAAAGGGTTCACATATGCAATGATGGGCTTGGATGGTGGTCGTCTGAATATTGCCGCCTGTTCACTGGGTGCCGCGCAGACGGCGCTTGATGCAACCGTTGCTTACATGGCCGAGCGTAAGGCCTTCGGAAAGCCGATTGATCAGTTTCAGGCGTTGCAGTTCCGCCTTGCCGATATGGAGATCAACTTGCAAGCCGCGCGCACCCTCCTGCGACAAGCGGCGTGGAAGCTGGACAATGATGCGGCGGACGCAAGTGTGTTTTGTGCGATGGCCAAAAAGCTGGTGACAGAGACGGGCAGTGAGGTTGCGGATCAATGCCTGCAACTGCATGGAGGCTACGGATATCTTGCGGATTACGGGATCGAAAAACTGGTGCGGGACCTGCGCGTACATCAAATCCTGGAAGGCACGAACGAGATCATGCGCCTGATCGTGGCCCGGCAGATGTTAACGAAATGATACCCGGTATTCATATTCGTAAAAACGGGCGCGCTGGACGGATCACTTTGAACCGACCCAAAGCGCTGAACGCACTGACCTACGAGATGTGCCTGGCGATAGAGCGGGCGCTGGACGATTGGTCGAACGATCCGGACATCGCACTACTGATCCTTGACGCCGAAGGTGACAAAGCATTTTGCGCGGGCGGCGACATTGCCGAGATGTATGCCAGCGGGACGCGCGGTGACTTCAGTTATGGACGTAAATTCTGGCGTGACGAGTACCGGATGAACGCACGGCTTTTCCGCTTTCCCAAGCCTGTTGTGAGCTTTCTGCAAGGCTTTACGATGGGTGGTGGTGTGGGTGTTGGCTGTCATGCCTCCCACCGGATCGTGGACGAGAGCAGCCAGATCGCAATGCCCGAAGTGGGCATCGGTTTGGTGCCAGATGTGGGCGGGTCATTGATACTTGCGAACGCGCCCGGACGGCTGGGGGAATATCTTGGCACGACGGCTGCGCGCATGGGTCCAGGCGACGCCATTCTGGTCGGATTTGCGGATTACTATGTGCCCGCGAACGGTTGGGACGCGTTGAAAGAAGGTCTGAGCGAGACGGGTGATTGGACGCTTGTTGACGCTGCGGCAACGACGGCGCCCGCCGCTGCACTGGATGCAGTGCGCGCGGATATTGACCGACACTTCGCCGGTGAGACACTGGCAGACATTCTGCGGTCGTTGCACACGGAAGATACTGATTTCACACGGGAAACCCTCAAAAAACTGAAGCGCAACGCCCCGCTTTCGATGGCTTGCGCGATCGAGATGATCCACAGGCTGCGGGGTAGCGACAGTATCGAACGCGCGCTTGAGCTGGAGTATCGCTTTACCCATCGCGCGATGGAGCATGGCGACTTTATCGAAGGGATCCGTGCGGCGATCATCGACAAGGACCGCGCGCCACGTTGGCGGCATGATCGGGATGCGGCGCTGGACGTGGATATGCCGAAAATGCTCCGGCCTTTGGGCGCCGAGGCGTTAACTCTCTGAAAGGATCTGGGAATGAATATTGGCTTTGTCGGATTGGGCAATATGGGCGCCCCGATGGCCGCAAATCTGGTCAAGGCGGGCCATGCCGTCACCGGGTTTGACGTCTCAGTTTCGCCGGATGGATTGAGCATGGCCGGCACTGCTGCGGAGGTGGCGCGCGACGCGGATGTGGTGATCACGATGCTCCCGAATGGGGATATCCTGCGCGCAGTTGCGAACGAGGTAATTCCGGCAATGAAAAGTGGCGCGGTCTTGCTCGATTGCTCAACTGTGGATGTTGAAAGCGCGCGTGCTGTGGCTGCTGATGCGATTGCAGCTGGGTTGATGGCCGTGGACGCACCCGTCTCCGGCGGGATCGGCGGTGCGTCCGCGGGGACGTTAACGTTTATGGCAGGCGGATCGGTTGAGGCATTTACCAAGGTTAATCCCCTTTTCGAGATCATGGGCCAAAAAGCCGTTCATTGTGGTGAGGCTGGCGCAGGACAAGCGGCGAAGATCTGCAACAATATGATCCTTGGCATCACAATGATCGGCACCTGCGAAGCCTTTGCTTTGGCTGACAAACTAGGGCTTGATCGGCAGAAAATGTTCGACGTGGTCAGCACGTCTTCCGGATATAGCTGGAGCATGAACGCCTATTGCCCTGCCCCCGGTATCGGGCCGCAATCCCCTGCGGATAATGGTTACCAGCCCGGATTTGCCGCGGAATTGATGCTGAAGGATTTGCGCTTGTCTCAGCAGGCTGCCGAAGGCGCTGATGCGGACACACCGATGGGGCAGTTGGCACAAGCACTTTACGCGCAGTTTGTTGAGGACGAGGATGGGTTGGGTCGCGATTTCAGCGCGATGCTGCCGCGGTTTGAAAAGCGCGGTCGGTCTTAACGTAGATCCTTGAAGTCAATGCCAAGATGGCCCGCGAACTTGCGACAGTAGGTCATCCAGTCTTTGAACTCATCTGAGAAAATATAGGTGATGCCCTTTGCATCCCAGTGGGAAATCTTGTCTGATTTGAGGCGTGCGAGATAAGCAACAGGATTGTCCTGCCGCTCAATAAGCGCTTGATCATAAGCGACTTTTTCCAACGCCTCTGCAATACGGGAAAGTGCGAGACCTTTACCATGATTTGCACGCGCGGGGTCGATACGGTTCGACGTGTCATAAAGAACGGCGCAATCCATCAGACTTTCACTGTATGCCTGGGCCGCCTCTGTTGAGTGCGGGTTCAGGCCAAAAATGGCCAGAGCGGCGAGGAAGGAGACGCGATAGATCATGCCTCTTTTCGTCTTCGATGCATTTGTCCGAAGAAAGGCCAACTGAAGGCCCTTTGTTGATCTAAGTCATATTCATAAAATATTATATGTATACGCTACTCCTTGGAAAAAGGAGAAAGATTATGTTGAAAAAGAATGTCGGTGATGTTGACCGCATTGCGCGCGTCGTCGTCGGGCTGAGCTTGCTGGCCGCGTATTTCATTGGACCAGAAGGCAGCTATAGCTGGCTGTTTTTGCTGGGAATTGTCCCACTTGCGACCGGGCTGTTCAGCACCTGCCCGATGTATTCGCTGATCGGTGTAACGACCTGCGCAACCAAGTAGAGTTAACCATGACGGACGCGGCAGATCACTCTGCCGCGACGCGCTTTTGTTTGGGGGCCAACATCGGTTTGAGATAGTGACCGGTATGACTTTCGGCGACCTCGGCCACCTGTTCCGGGGTGCCTTCGGCCACAACGCGGCCACCGCCGTCGCCGCCTTCGGGACCGATGTCAATGATGTGGTCAGCGGTTTTAACGACGTCGAGATTGTGCTCAATCACGACAACGGTGTTTCCGCTATCGACCAATTCATGCAAAACTTCCAGGAGTTTACGTACGTCTTCGAAATGCAGGCCAGTCGTGGGTTCATCCAGGATATAAAGCGTGCGACCGGTCGAACGCTTGGCCAGTTCTTTGGAAAGCTTGACGCGCTGCGCCTCGCCCCCCGCCAGGGTCGTGGCTTGCTGGCCACCCTTTATATAGCCCAAGCCGACACGCACAAGCGCGTCCATCTTCTCGCGGATCGACGGCACCGCTTTGAAAAATTCCTGTGCGTCTTCGACAGTCATATCAAGGACATCAGCGATGGATTTGCCTTTGAATTTAATCTCGAGCGTTTCGCGATTGTAGCGCGCGCCGTTGCAGGTTTCGCATGTCACATAGACGTCTGGCAGAAAGTGCATTTCGATCTTGATAACGCCATCCCCTTGGCAAGCCTCACAACGCCCGCCTTTGACGTTGAAGCTGAAGCGACCCGGCTTATAGCCGCGCGCCTTGGACTCGGGCAGCCCGGCAAACCAATCGCGGATCGGGGTAAATGCACCGGTATAAGTGGCCGGGTTCGAGCGGGGCGTGCGCCCGATGGGGCGTTGGTCAATGTCGATGACCTTGTCGAGATGTTCGAGCCCTTTGATCGTCTCGCAAGGCGCGGGCGTTTGCCGCGCGCCGTTCAATTGCATGGAGGCGGTTTTGAACAACGTCTCAATTGTTAACGTCGATTTGCCGCCGCCTGAAACGCCCGTCACACAGACAAATTTCCCAAGCGGGAAGTCGACAGTGACATTTTGCAAATTGTTGCCGGTGGCTTTGACAACCTTGATCTTCTTTCCGTTCCCCTTGCGACGTTCCGCCGGCACCGCAATCTCGCGCGTTCCGGTAAGGTATTGACCCGTAATGGATTTTTCATTGGCAGCAATATCGGCAGGCTTGCCGTGAGCGATCACTTGACCGCCGTGGACCCCGGCCCCCGGACCGATGTCAAAGACGTAATCGGCTTCGCGGATCGCCTCTTCGTCATGCTCGACCACGATCACCGTGTTGCCTTGATCGCGCAGGTTTTTCAGCGTGGTGAGCAGACGGTCGTTGTCCCGTTGATGCAGACCGATAGAGGGTTCATCGAGCACGTAAAGCACGCCGGTTAACCCTGATCCGATCTGGCTGGCGAGGCGGATGCGTTGGCTTTCGCCGCCTGAGAGCGTGCCCGCATTGCGGCTGAGCGTCAGATATTCAAGGCCGACATTATTGAGAAAACCCAACCGCTCGCGAATCTCCTTGAGGATGGCGCGGGCGATTTCGTTTTTCTGGGAGGTCAGGGTCTCCGGCACGGTCTCGCACCAAGCAAAAGCATCTTTGATTGACATCTCGACCACCTGACCGACATGCAAGCCCGCTATTTTGACGGCAAGCGCTTCGGGGCGCAGGCGGTAGCCTTCGCAGGTGCCGCAGGGGCGGTTGTTTTGATAGCGCTCGAACTCTTCGCGGATCCAGTTGCTGTCGGTTTCGCGGTAGCGGCGCTCCATATTCGGAATGACGCCTTCGAAGCTGCGCGTGACTTGGTAAACGCGACCCCCTTCGTCATAGCGGAACGGGATTTCTTCGTCGCCAGAGCCGTACAGGAAGACCTGCTGGACATAGGCGGGCAGTTTTTTCCACGGCAGCTTTTTGTCGAACTCGTAGTGTTTCGCAATGGCTTCAATGGTTTGCAGGAAATACGGCGACTTTCCTTTGCGCCATGGGGCAAGCGCACCGTCTTCAAGTGTGACGGTCGCATCAGGCACGACAAGGCGTTCGTCAAAGAACAGTTCGACCCCAAGGCCATCGCAGCTGGGACAGGCTCCAAAGGGCGCATTGAACGAGAACAAGCGCGGCTCAATCTCGGGGATGGTGAAGCCGCTGACGGGGCAGGCAAAATTTTCCGAGAATGTGACGCGTTCAGGATCGCCTTCGCTGGGCGCGGTCTCAAGGATGGTGATGCCATCGGCCAGATCAAGCGCGGTGCGGAAGCTATCGGCAAGGCGCGTCTCTAAGCCTTCGCGGACAACGATCCTGTCAACAACGACGTCAATATCGTGGCGGAACTTCTTGTCGAGCGTGGGCGGCTCATCAAGCTCATAAAACTCGCCATCAACCTTAACGCGTTGGAAACCTTGCTTACGAAGTTCCAGGAACTCCTTACGATATTCGCCTTTGCGGTCCCGGATGATGGGCGCAAGAAGGTAGCCGCGCGTCCCCTCCTCCAGCGCCATGACGCGGTCGACCATATCTTGGACCTGTTGCGCCTCGATGGGCAGACCGGTGGCGGGGCTGAAGGGGGTCCCGACGCGTGCAAAAAGCAGGCGCATGTAGTCGTAAATCTCGGTCACGGTGCCGACGGTAGAACGTGGGTTCTTGCTGGTTGTCTTCTGCTCAATCGAGATCGCCGGACTGAGGCCCGAGATGTGGTCGACGTCAGGTTTCTCCATCATATCAAGGAATTGGCGCGCATAAGCCGAAAGCGATTCAACATAACGGCGCTGGCCTTCGGCATAGATCGTATCAAACGCGAGCGATGATTTGCCTGATCCGGACAGGCCGGTGATCACCACCAGCTCGTCGCGGGGAATGTCCACGTCGATGGATTTGAGATTGTGCTCGCGCGCGCCGCGCACTTCGATCTTTTTCAGCTCAGGCATTCTGCCCCCCAGAAGATAGTGACCCTACAGATAGCGGGCCAAGCAGTATGGGCCAATAGATTAATGGAACATTAGGCGAACATTAAGACATTTCTTTATCAGCGCCGTCAATGGCCCATCGAATAAGCAAAACCGAGATCACGCCAGAGACGCAAAGCGCAATGGTTAACGGGCTAAGGCCGATGCCGCTCAAGGCAAGCGCATAGATCGGCGTCCCACTGGCGGTGCCGATGTTACCAAGCTGCGCGACGGCACCCTGAGCGCGCGCCACGTCTTCGGGTGCAGCGTTAAAGTGCGGGATCGCCGCAAAGCTGGCGCCCGGAACAAGGCCGATAAAAATAAACATCAGCAGCGTCGGAAAGGGTGCGCCAAAACCGATCATGGCGAGTAGTCCTGTGGCGACAAAACCCGCGATTGCGATCCGGTCCGGCGCGATCCAACGGGCCAGAAACCCCGCCCCGAACGTGCCAACCAACGACACCAGCGGCAAAAGCGCTGCGACCCAAACGGGGACCTGGGCGGGCAGAAATGTCAACAAGGCCACGAACATCAAGGTGTGCCAGAAGAACCCAAGCGCGGGGGCGACAAGCCGTGGGCTGGTGTAGATCAGGCGATGCTCGGGCAGCCACCGGATCGGCACGTCGCTGCGTGTGCCTGTGGGCAGAAACGGGGCCAAAAGACCTGCGATGACAAGCATCAGCACGCCGTGTACCGCCCAGACCAGCTTGAGCCCCCCCAGCGCAACAAGCGCGGGCAGCACCACCGCCGCGATGGCGAAACTGACGCCGAAGAAAGTTGCCCACAGGCCCATCACCACCGACTGATCGCGCGGCGCGCTGACGCGCACCATAAGGGTCGGCGCGGCAACGACCAAAGCCAGATGCGAGACGCCTTCAAGGATACGCAGGCCCAGCATCGCGCCAAACCCAAGGCCGATAGCCTGCACCAATGACAACGCCCCGCCGCCGATCAACGCCCATAAAATGACCCGCCGCGCGCCAAGCCGGGTGACAAAGGCGCCGGCCATCACGCCGAAGATGATGCCGATGATCCCGACGACAGATACGATGGGCGCGACAGCCGTCAGATCGCGCTCAAAAAAGCGAGCAACGTCTTCCAACACCAATGATATCTTCGCAAATTGCGCCGCAGCCAGAAGCCCCGCGACCCAAAGCAAAATCACCAACCGCCAATCTGTACGCTGCGCATCCATGCTCTTCGAGTGACGGTTTCAGAACGGCGCGTCAACGGCCCGTCTTCTTTTGTGTAAAAATACTTAGAAACGAAACGGCTGCCGCGAAAGCATCCCTTCGCAGCGGCGCGGCAGATCAGTGAAAAGAATGCGCGTCAGCGCGCAATTTGGCTAAATGTGGATTGCGCGATCGTAGGCGTCCAGCACCGACTCGTGCATCATTTCTGACAGTGTCGGATGCGGGAAAACCGTCTCCATCAGGTCTTCCTCGGTCGTCTCCAGCTTCTGGCCGACGACATAGCCCTGGATCATCTCGGTCACTTCGGCCCCAATCATATGCGCTCCCAAAAGCTCACCCGTTTGGGCGTCGAAAACCGTTTTGACCATGCCTTCCGGCTCGCCCAAGGCAATCGCCTTACCGTTACCGATAAATGGGAAATGGCCCACTTTGACGTCAAAACCGCGCTCTTTCGCCTTGGCCTCCGACAGCCCGACCGAGGCGACTTGTGGGTGGCAATAGGTGCAGCCTGCGATGCTTTCAGGTTTGATCGGATGGACATTGTTCTTGCCCGCGATCAGCTCGGCAACCATAACACCTTCATGGGAGGCTTTGTGCGCAAGCCACGGTGCGCCGGCGATGTCGCCGCTGGCATACAGCCCTTCGACGCCGGTGCGGCAGAACTCAGCTGTGACGACATGGGTGCGGTCGACGGTCACGCCCATTGCTTCCAGCCCAAGATCTTCGGTATTGCCAACGATGCCTACGGCCGAGATGACGGTGTCGAAGTCTTCCTTGGTGACTTTGCCGTTCTCTTCTATATGTGCGGTGACTTTTCCGACCGACCGATCAAGCTGTTTGACCATCGTCTTTTCGCGGATCTTCATGCCTTGTTTGACAAAGGCTTTCTTTGCAAAGGCGCTGATCTCTTCGTCTTCAACCGGCAGGATCCGGTCCATCACTTCGACGACCGTCGTGTTAGCACCCAGCGTGTTGTAGAAGCTGGCAAACTCGATCCCGATGGCGCCGGACCCAATCACCAGCAGCTTTTTGGGCATGCGCGCAGGAGTCAGCGCATGCTTGTAAGTCCAGACCAATTCGCCATCCGCCTCAAGCCCGGGCAATTCGCGCGCACGCGCGCCCGTTGCGAGGATAATGTTTTTCGAGATCAATTCCTCGGTGCCCTTCTCGGTCGTGACCGTCACCTTGCCTTTGGACGCAATCGTCGCGGTGCCCATGATCGAGGTCACTTTGTTTTTCTTCAACAAATGCCCGACGCCGCCGTTCAGCTGTTTGGCCACACCGCGCGAGCGGGCCACGACGGCCTCAAGGTCATAGTCGATCCCGGATGCCTTCAAGCCAAATTCCTTGGCGCGATGCATCAGATGGAACACTTCGGACGAGCGCAGCATCGCCTTGGTCGGGATACAGCCCCAATTCAGGCAGATGCCGCCCATATGCTCACGCTCTACGATGGCGACGTCCAGACCAAGCTGCGCGCCACGAATGGCGGCGACATAGCCGCCCGGACCCGCGCCGATTACGATCATGTCAAAGGATTTGGCAGCCATTTGGCCCTCCGATTTAAAAACAAGTTTAATGCTAAACTATCTTCCAAATCGCACAAATACGACAGGGGATAGTGTCGCAGTATCGCGACACCATGCGTCAGGTGTTTCAGGGGCGCAAGGCTTCGACGGTCGCGCCGTATCCGCCGTCGCTGATAAAGGCGGCTTCGGGTTCGGTCGGGCGTCGTGCAAGCGCTTCATTGCGAAACGGGAAGCGCCCGAATTGGCGGATCACTTCGCGATGCGCTTTGGCGTGAAGCAGGTTGCTGGCGCCGCTTTCAGGCATCCGCGTCACCATCAAACGCACGCAGCGGTCTTGGTCACATAGGTTTTCAGAATGCATCAGCGGCAGATAGAAAAACTGCCGTGCGGGCTCGTCGATACGCATGTCCCAGCCTTTGTCGATGGCGGCTTTGGCCGCGGCCAGCGCATAAGGATCGCTTGAGAACGCTTTTGCGTCACCGCGGAACATGTTGCGCGAGAATTGGTCCATGAGGATCAGATAAGCCAGCGCACCACTGGGATAGGTCAGCCAAAGCGCACAGCGCCCTTCCATCGCACCGTCCCACGTGGCCTCAAAGCGGTCCCGAATTTCGGCATCAAGGGCTTCACCGCCTTTGTACCACCCGTCTGGCCCGATCTCATCAAGCCAGTAGTTCAGAACATCTTCCGGACCCCGCATGGCATGCTCCTTGGTCGCGCCCCGCTTCGTTAAGTAAACTGTTACAAAACCGTTAACTTGCGGCAACCAAATTCATTTCAGGGCTCACCTTCGGTAACAGACCGTAACATCAAAGCCGCGTTTCATCCTCTTCGGCGTCGGCTTCATCCTCCAGCGCGGTCTCGATATAGTATTCTTGTGCAACCTCAACCGCGACGGGTGATGTCGACGGGAAGATCGGCGCATAGGACGTGGTCTCGTCCACAGGTGTCGAGTTCGACCGCTGGGTCATGCGGTAGGCGGCGTAGACCGCCAGCGCAAAGAGCAAAACGCCGACGAACAGAAAAAAGCCGCGTGGGCCGATCAGTCCCATCATCCAACCGGTGATCAGCGGACCAGCAATGGCGCCGATCCCGTTGATGAAGATCAGCCCGCCGGATGCCGCGGCCATGTCCTCGTGCTCCAGAAAGTCATTCGTGTAGGCGATGAGCAGCGCGTAAAGCGGGTTGGACATGCCGCCGATGATGAACGCCGCGACCAGAAGCGCCGGGAAAAAGCCCATGAAGAAAAAGCCGATCAGCGCGCCCACGCCGCCACATACAGCGACGCCCAGGATCAGGGTGCGACGGTCCATCCGGTCGCTGATCCAGCCGATCGGGTATTGCAGCACCAGCGCGCCGATGTAGATCGTTGAGATGAAAAGCGAAATCTGACCAAGGCTCAACCCGGCCAACTTTGCAAAGCCCGCAGCCATGCCGAATTGCGCCGAAAAGACACCGCCCAAAAGGAACATGCCTGCGCAGCCCAGCGGAGACGTCGCAATCAGTTGTTTCAGGGTCATCGGCTTGGTGGCCTCAAAGGCCGGTGTCGGGCTGATCGACAAAAGGATCGGCGCAAAGGCGAGCGAGACGAAGATCGACGGCAGAATGAACAACAGGTAGCCGCTGGCATCGGGGATCAAAAGCATACCCTGCGCCATCACGATCCCCAGCATTTGCACCAGCATATAGGCCGACAGCGCCTGCCCTCGGTTCTCATTATCGGCGGAGTTGTTCAGCCAGCTTTCCGCCGTCACATAAACGCCCGAAAAGCAGAACCCGATGATCACGCGGCCCAGGGTCCATGAGATAGGATCAACCAGCACGGGATAGAGAATCAGCACCGCCGAGATCAGCGAGCCAAGTGCCGCAAAGACCCGCACATGGCCCACGCGGCGGATCATTTCCGGGGCAAGGCGGGAGCCGCCCAGAAAGCCCACGAAATAGGCCGACATCACAATCGACATCTGAAAGGTGGAGAAATTGGCGTCCCCGCCCCGGATACCCAGAAGCGAGCCTTGCAAGCCGTTGCCGACCATCAAAAGCATCATGCCCAACAGCAGGGCCCATGAACTTGTGAGAACCTGTTTCATAACCGCCCCTCAGCGTGTCGCTCTTTCACGCCTGTCAGACTATTGCGCCGGACGAAACCATTCTTGCGACTCTAATATGTCGAATTTCGCCCTAAGGGATCAGAAGGGAGCTGTCGCCGTAGGAAAAGAAGCGATACTTTTCGGCGATGGCGTGTGCATAGACATCGCGGATCGTGTCTGAGCCCATCAGCGCAGATACCAGCATCATAAGGGTGGATTTCGGCAGGTGGAAGTTTGTCATCAGCCCTTGCGCCACGCGGAACTTGTAGCCCGGTGTGATGAAGATATCAGTATCGCCTTCCCATACCGACAGCGTTCCGTCTTGCGCGGCGGCACTTTCAATCAGCCGCAGCGCTGTTGTGCCAACGGGGATCACACGCCCCCCCGCGGCGCGAGTTGCGTTGATCTGTGCGGCGGCCTCAGCGCTGACCGACCCCCATTCGGAATGCATCTTGTGCTGCGTGATGTCGTCGACTTTCACTGGCAAGAACGTCCCAGCCCCGACATGAAGTGTTACCTCGGCAAAGGTCACGCCTTTGGCTGCGATTTGCGCAAGTAGGGCTTCGTCAAAATGCAGCGACGCCGTAGGTGCGGCGACGGCGCCAAGCGTTTTGGCGAAGACGGTTTGGTAATCCGTGCGGTCTTGCGCGTCGGCCTTGCGCTTGGCCTCGATGTAAGGCGGTAGCGGCATGGCGCCGGCTGCGGCCAGTGCGGCGTCGAACGCGTCGCCCGTCAGGTTGAACGAAAGCACACCTTGCCCGTCTTGCTTATCGGTCAGCGTCGCTTTGAGCCCTGCGTCAAACGCGATCTCTTCACCGATCTGGACCTTTTTGAGCGGTTTGATCAACGCGCTCCAATCGCCGGTCGTGGTGGGTGACAACAATGTCACCTCAACTCTGGCGGACACAGGCCCTTGGGCGCTGTCGCGATCCCGTCGCCCGGTCAGACGGGCCAGGATCACCTTGGTGTTGTTGAGCACCAAAAGATCATTTGGTCGTAAAATACCCGGCAAATCAGAGACATGCGCATCCTGCATTCCGTTTTCGACATGCAGGAGACGGGCGGATGTGCGTGGATTGGCAGGGCGCGTTGCGATCAGCGCATCGGGCAGATCGAAATCAAAATCGGACAGTTTCAACAGGCAAGCCTTATTGCGAGACGCGGGGGGCAGGGCGGCGGAAAATGTCGCGGAACATGCCGGGCGTCAAGGCGGAAAGCGGGTTGACCGAGACCTGCGGCGAAGACGGGTCTCCGGCGAGGGTAAAGTTGAAGCCGATCAGCCCTTCGCCGCGTCTTGTGAAGATGCTTCCGATCCCGTTGAGCAGATAAAGCGGCGAGAAGACGCCCTGCATGTCCATCTGGCTTGTTCCGGGACGGTAGGTGCCGTCCATCGAGATACCAAGAGACGGGCCGGTGGCCGAGCTTTCGGTGACAGCGATTACATCTGGTGTCAGCACGAACTTCGCATCCACATTTGAAAAAAGAACGCCTTGGTTGGCCATTTGGTCCATTAGTCCGACAATGGAAACGGCGCTCAGCAGATTGGCCAGAGCCGGGGCGTTCTGCACCCGCGTTTCGGTGATGGCGAGCACACCGTCATATTGGCCGTCCGCCGCGCGGGGCCGCAACGACAGTGTCAAATCACCCCCGCGCGCACTGCGGATCAGGCGCGCGGCCCCCATGACGCGCCCCGCGTCTTGCGAGGTGATGCGCACCGCGGTGCCGTTGCGATCCGGTACGACGGTGCCATTGATCTGCGAGCGTCCGTTGACGCCTGCCTGAAATCTACCATTAAACCCGCCTGCCGCGCTGAACTGCCCACGCATATCGGTCAGCGAGATACCATCAGATACGACCAATTCATCGAGGGCCAGTTCAATCGGCCCGCCCTGCCCGCTGCCTTGCCCCAGTTTGGCGCGGCGCAAGTCCATCGTGCCGCCTGTGATCCGAACGGCAGGGGCGGCCCCCACACCGCGCCCGATCAAGGTCACCGGCGCGTCTAGCCAGTCATCGACGCGAACGCTGGTGAAGTTGGCCTGTTCAAAACGTCCTTCGGCGTTGATAGCGACCGTCCCCGCCGCGCTGAGACCCGGTGCGTTGATGCGAAGCGCATCAATGCGAAGCGGTGTGTCAAGCGCGCCGCTGACGGACAGTTCACCACGGGGCGAGGCGGGTTTGCTCCATGCAAGATTGGGCAAGGTCAGACCTGCGCCCGCCAGATTGCTCGTCAGCAAAAACGCAGGCGGCGCGTCTTTGGGCAGGCGCAGCACCAGATCACCCGCTGCGCGGCCCGAGATGGTGCCGGGGGGCAAACCGATGCGAAACTCGTCGATAAACTGCTGGGAGAGCTCAATCGCGGCAGTGACGGTGGGCGTTTCGGCTTCTGGACCAAGGGGCAGACGGAACACACCACTCAGCGGCACCTCACCCACACGCGCATCGCCGTCAATCACAACCGCCTCGCGGGTGACGGTCACGCCCAGAAGCTGAGCGGCGAGTGTCCGGTCTTTGACAAGCGTTGTGCTGCGCACGTTCGACACGGTGCCCGTCGCCGTGTAGGCGATATCGGCGACTTTGAGGTCTTTGACCAAAGGCACAGTCAGATCAATCGAGGCCCGGGCGCGCCCGTCGGCCATATCGACAGGTAGGTTCGCCTTGGTCATAAATTCGAATGGCTCTTCATCCAGCAGCGCCAGCGTGGCCGTCACGGTCGCGTCCGTCTCAAGAGAGATGTCGGCGACGGCGGGTTTGATGGACGTGTCCGTGACCTCAAACCGGGAGCCTGCGATCTGGATCGCGCCACCGCGCGGGGCTTGCACCTGCCCTTCATCGACGCTGACCACAAAGCGGTCGCCGTCCAGCAAGGCGCGCCCCACCCCTTTGGTGATCGGTGGCAGGGTTTTCATAAAGCGGACCGATGCGTCCTCGAACTCCCACCCGACGCGGTAAATCGGGGCTTGCCCCGGTCGCGCGCGCAGGACGGCCTGCACATTGTGCAGACGCCCTTGGATGACGTTGTTGGCGACCCAAAGGCGGGTTTTGGCGACAGTCGTGGACGGCCAGATCGAGATAACCTCTTGTGGGCTGATCTCATTGGCGAAGGCATCCAGTGCGACGGACCAGCCGTCCGGTTCAGCGGTGACAAGCGCATCACCGTTCAAGCGCGTTGTGTCAGACTGCAACATGAACTGGCCCACCTCGACCGAAAACGGGTCCAGCTTGAGGCGGAAATCAATCGCGCTTCGGGTAAAGGCCAGTTCTTCGTCAAAGAAGTTCTCGGGGTTGGCCTGAAGATCGGTCAGCTGAAATTGGCCCAAAAGCGTTTGCGGCAGGCCACTGCGGAAGTCTTGCATGTAGGCGCGGCCCGATCCGGTGACCGTCAGCACGTCGCTGCGGACATTCACGGTATCAAAAGACAACATGTTGGTGCGCGGATCGAAGGTGAAATACGTCTCTGCGGCATCGAATTTGACGGGGCGCGTGGCCTCGGTCGGTTGCAAGGCGCCTGCCCCGAAATCCAGCGTGCCGTAGAGCGGGCCGGTCAGCCCGTCCTCGTCCAGCGACAATCGCATGGCACCTGATATCGGGGCCTCTAACGCGCTGAGCCAGGTGAGCGCAGGCACTTGGCTGGCGATGTCTTGCGCGGGCAACGTGTCGATATTAACCGCGATATCAGAGGCGATGCTGTCAAGCCGCGTCTCGTATGTCAGCTCAACCGAGGAGGCGTATTCGCGCCCCGTGAGCAGCGCCAGATCCGCGCGCAATCGCAGCGCATCGCCGTTGCGCTCAAGCTCGGCGCGGCCGCCATCGACAACCCAGAACTGCCCTGAAAGCGCGTCCTCATAGCTAAGCGTAATGCCATTCAACTGGACCCGCTCCAGATTGGCAGCCGCGTCGGTGAGAAATATTGTCTCGACATTTTCAAGCGCTTGCAGAAGGCCGCCAGCCTCACCCAAAGGGGCGTTGCTTTCCCCGAAAGCGAAAGAGAACTGACCATCCGCATCGCGGCGCAACGTCAGACGACCGCCGGTCAGGTCGATATCAGTGACGCGCAACTGGCGCAACAAAAGGGGCCGCGCAGCGACCTGAATATCGGCATCCGCAAGGGCTGCAATGCGTCGCGCACCGGCGTCACGCAGCACCATATCCTCAAGGCGCAGATATGGCACAAGGCTGTCATCGACCCCCAGCAGAATACGCCCGAACGTGATATCTGCGTCCGTGATCTGGTCGCTCAGCAACCGCTCCACCCGGTCGTGCATCCAATCGGGCGCCGTGACCGGACGACCGATCATCGCAAAGGCCGTCACTCCGATCGAAACGAAAAAGACCATGAAGCTGATCAGCACAATCAGACCGCCCCGGCCTTTGCGGCGGGGCGGATTGTCAGGCGTCGGCTTTGGATCCGGCGTGGTTTCGTCTGGTGCCGCGTTCATCCCTTTATCTTCGCGCGGCTGGCGCTAAAACGAAACCCATATCTGCGTTGGAAAGGATCACGACACGATGACTGACATTGGAACCCCGGCCCCCGATTTCACCCTGCCCCGCGACGGGGGTGGTGAGATCACGTTGTCAGCCCTGAAACCCAAAGCGGTTGTGCTGTATTTCTACCCCAAGGACGACACGCCCGGCTGCACCAAAGAGGCGATTGCCTTTACCGATCATCTTGCAGCTTTTGAAGCCGCAGGCGCTGTGATCGTTGGCGTCTCGAAGGACCCGGTCAAGAAGCACGACAAGTTCACTGCCAAGCATGAGCTGAAAATCGCGCTTGTCTCGGACGAGGAAAGCGATGTCTGCGAGCGCTATGGCGTGTGGGTTGAAAAGAACATGTACGGCAAAAAATACATGGGGATCGAGCGCGCGACCTATCTGATCGACGGCTCCGGCGAGATCGCGCAGGTCTGGCGCAAGGTCAAAGTACCGGGTCATGCCGAAGCGGTGCTTGAGGCGGTCAAAGCCCTTTGAAATCTTTGACAGAAATGGCTTGCGACGTGTTGCTGACCGCAGACGGGCGCGAAAAGACGGCGCTGTCACGGCGGTATGCGGAGCAGTGGACTGCGGCGCGCACGGCGGGTGACACGGTCAAGGTAGGGCAATCCAACCCGCCGCTGCGGCCTGCGCGGCCCGAACAACCCGCGCTTTTAGACCCAAGGGACGTGCCGCAACGCAAGCCCGGATCACCCGAGGGTCGGCAGGCGATCTTGCACGCGGTGGCTCATATTGAACTGCACGCGGTTGATCTGCACTGGGACCTGATTGCGCGGTTTGGCGTGGAGCGGATCGTGGGCGCAGGTCTTGTCATCC
>ERZ1740067.1190-NODE-1190-length-18430-cov-5.927238_pt1 | contig 18430 bp, 19 predicted proteins | sample MGYA00581736_ERZ1740067 | MGnify/ENA primary metagenome ERZ1740067 (study PRJEB43018, sample SAMN04849236) | marine metagenome | isolation source: floating plastic debris | place: Pacific Ocean | collected 2008-08-27 | study: EMG produced TPA metagenomics... | reverse complement strand
GCATGGTTCACTGATTATCACCACGGTCGACGGGCTCGCGGACATCATCGCCCCAAGTGTTGCCCGCTATGCCGCTCAGCATCCAAAGGTCGCGATCACGCTGAATACGGAGAACCGGCACTTGGACTTGGCTCGTCGAGAAGCCGATATAGCGATCCGCCTCACCGACCACCCTGATGACCGTCTATTTGGCCGCAAGGTGGCCAATATCCCCTATGCCCCCTTCGCCTCCAAGGATCTGATAAAGCAGTATGGACGCGATGTCGCCGCGTTGCCTTGGATCCTCTGGGACGAAGCGGCAGGGGCGATCGGGTCAGAAAGATGGTATGCTGAACGGTCGGGTAACCGTGAGCCTATCGCGCGTGTCACCAACGCGATGACCCTCCTCTCCCTCGCACGGGCGAGCGTGGGGGGCGCCATCCTGGCCCTGCCGCTGGCCAAATCCAGTGGCCTCGTCCCCCTTGAAGCGCCCATCGAAGGGTTTGACACCGCCCTCTGGTGCCTTTGCCGGGATGATTTACGCCACTCTGACCGCGTTCGCGCCTTTATGGATCAGCTGGCCAAAGACATGGCGTTCCTCTGACGAGGTTAGTCGATGATCTCCCCTGGCTTGACTTCACCACATACCCCTATAGGGTATCAGCATGAAGGAAGAGACAAAAGCCGCCGCGTTAAAGCGCCTTGCCCGCCTCGAGGGACAGGTACGCGGTGTGTCTCGAATGGTGGATGAGGATCGCTATTGCATCGACGTTGTGCGACAGGTGCAAGCGATTAAGGCGGCTCTCAATGGCCTTGAAGGGGTCATTCTCGACGATCATCTCGGTACCTGCGTGGAAAGCGCCCTCGCCGGCACTGACTTGGACGCACGACGGGAAAAGGTCGAAGAACTTGTCGCCGTGTTGGGGGGCCGAAAAAGGTGAGATGGGTCCTTCCCCTTTTGCTGATTGTTGCTCTCACCTTTAATGGCGAGACCCTGTGCCCCCACGCCCAGACACTGCAAAACCATAGGGTAGCAGCGACCGAACACGTCCACCATGATGGGCATACGTCCCATCATGCCGCCCATGAAGATAAGACGCATCCCCCTTCCACCGACATAGATCATCAGTCAGAGCATTGTCCTGATGATTGTACGGGTGGGGATCATTGTGCGGGGTGCACCCTTTTATCCGCTGCCATTATTCCCAACTATCACTTCGCCGGCACCCCTGCGCCTCGTCCTGACGGCGCAACCCTTATTGCCTACGGATCGCAGCTTTCTCTGCGCCTCGAACCGCCCCCTCCCAAACCCTTTCTTTGATCTGAGACTTTTCTCGTTCAACGAAAGGAAAACCAATGACACGAGCCTTTTCGGTGCTCAGTGCCGTGGGTCTCTGCCTGGCCACGTCGGCGCTGGCGCGCCCCGTCTCCTACCCAGAGGCATGGACCCTAATAGAAGAAACAGACCGGCAAACAACGTCCCTTTGGGTGCATTATACGCTCAACCCAAAATGGTCAGTGGGCGCCCGGTCCGAATGGGATCGACAGGAGGACTACCTCTTTAACGGTCTTCAAGCCACCTATCTCGCCAAACGATGGTTTGGTGAAAATTACCAAGCCAATCTCTACGGGATTGGCGGTGTGGGTGTTGTCCATGACCTAGACGACACCGCGCAGCGGGACGGCGCAGCCGGGTTTGTCGGTGCCCTCGCCGATTGGGAAACCCGGCGGCTCTTTACCTCCTATCGCCTTCGTTATCTTGATACGGATGGCCCAGGCGATAGTTTCGTCCAAGCCGCCCGCATCGGGTTCGCCCCCTATGAGGGGGACACGGGCGATCTGCATACATGGCTGATGGTTGAAGTCGACCATCGCCCCAATAACCAGGATGAGATCGGTGTCACACCGCTCTTACGGTTCTTCAAAGGCGCGGCGCTTTTAGAAGTCGGATGGTCCGTCACCGACGATGAGCCCCTCGCCAACTTCACCTATCGCTTCTAACCAAATGGATTAAACATGATTTACACACTTCTTTCTGTCTCTCTCATGACAGCCTCTACAATGACCCTCACCCACCACCACGATGCAACGGGTGAGCATGACAACAAAGCAGCCATGGAGCATGACCATCAGGGTCATGATCACGGACATAATCACGACGCCCATGCTGATGCAGACACTGATAAGGTCAGTGTAAGCTCGGTATACCTCTCCCGCAACGACGATATCGAGGCGGCTCTCGCCAATGGCGGATCTCCCGTGGTGGTGGAAGTCCTTGGGGTCGTTTGTGACTTTTGCGCGAAGGCGATGAACAAGACCTTTGGCAAGCAAGCAGCCGTGAGCGCCGTTTACGTTGACCTCGACACCAAGACCTTGAACCTGGTGCTGACAGATGCAGCGGCGATGGCCGACGACGAAATCGACGCGATGGTGGTCAAGTCCGGCTACAAAACCAAAGCCATCTATCGCGGGGCATCCGTGTTAGGAGGACCTGATGCGACTGATCCTTCGTGAGGCTACCGCCCCTGCCTTAGCGCTGTTCGCGAGCACATCGACCCTTCTGTGCTGTGCCTTGCCCGCCCTCCTCGTCACTATTGGCGCGGGCGCCGTCATGGCAGGTATGGTCTCGACCATCCCGGGGTATGTGTGGCTAACGGCCCATAAGGGGCCTCTTTTCCTAGTCGCAGGGGGCCTCCTCATCAGTGCTGCGATCATTCGCTGGGCGACACGCAATGCGCCCTGCCCAGCGGACGCTCAAAAGGCAAAAGCCTGCGGGCAAATGCGGCGTGTTGGTGGTGTCCTGTTATGGACCTCTGGCGCGGCCTACCTAGTCGGCGGCTTTTTCGCCTTCTTTGCGGCTGACCTACTGCTTTAAGCACCAGGCGTTGCTGGTACCCACCGGCAACGCCTATTTCTCCGGTAAGTGCCGCATGAGCTGACGCACCATGCCGCGGAAGAGACGGGTTTCAGGCTCCGTCAACTGCGCATTGGTGAACAGGGTACGGATGTTACGCTGTAGGGTCGCTCGCTTTTCCTCTGGGTAGAAATAACCAGCGCGATCAAGCGCCTCGAACAGGTGCTCCACCATCCCCTCTTGTACCCCGCGGGACGCCGGCGCCTCCTCGTAAGGAGACTCAAACAACGGGCTCTGCCCACCTGCTTGGGACCATTCATAGGCCAGCAGCAAAACGGCCTGCGCAAGGTTGAGAGACGAAAAGTCTGGGTTCACCGGAATAGTGACCAATGCGTCGGCCATGGCCAGCTCATCGGTCTCAAGCCCGGTTTTCTCCGCCCCAAATAACATTGCGGTGCGCCGCCCTTCACCCGACCATTTTTGCAGCTCAGTTCCGACCGTTTGGGGCGTATGCACCGGAAGGAACAGACCCCGCTGCCGCGCGGTGGTGGCCACAACATGATCGCAATCCGCCACGGCTTCTGCGACGGTATCAAAGACCCGGACACCATCAATAACCGCCGCAGCGCCCGACGCCATGGCCTTCGCCTTAGGGTTGGGCCAACCATCGCGGGGCGCCACCAGGCGCATGCCCGACAGACCAAAATTCAACATGGCCCGAGCGGCGGCGCCGATATTCTCACCCATTTGTGGGCGAACTAATATGACAAGGGGAAAGGGACGTTCAGGCGTTTGGCTAGACATGCCCCGATCAATAGGCCGAATGGGCCATGAAAGCCAGAAACAAGAAAGCCGCCGCGGACAGCACCACGGCGGCTTTAGGGTGCGCTTGAGCAAACTGCCTTAACTTTGCATCAGCAGTTTGCTCTAGGGTTTGTTGAGATTTAACTAAATTCAAGCGTTTGCCACGGCTTGTCCGTGGCATCTATTGAGCGGCGAAACCATCTCGTTGTCCCGTGGACCCCACGGACAAGCCGTGGGGAACGGAAAATCCGTGTATCTCAACAGACCCTAGATTCTTTGTTGGGTCGCGTCGCGAAATGCCAAAACCGATTCTCACCCTCCGCCTGCGCGGAGGGCATGCTTTTGGCGCGACGCTCTAGTAGCGCAGGGATCCATCTTGCCAGTATGTGCGCCCGGTCCGCTCATCAACGAAATAGTAGCGGTTCGCGCGCTCATCAAAATAAAGCTGCTGGCCATCGGCCCGCTCTTTAAGTCGTGTGCCCTCACCAGACTGGACGTCTTCTTGGCGCCCCTTAATCGCCCCAGCGGTCGCCCCGATGGCGCCGCCAATAATAGCGCCGCGTTCGGCATCACCGTCGCCAACATTGTTGCCAATAACGGCGCCCGCAATGGCGCCAGCCACCGCACCTTGCCCAGCACGACGCTCTACATTTCCGGTGGTGGTACACGCCGCTAACACCGTCGCGGCCCCTAAAGTGATCAATAGTGTTTTCATGGTCATGCTCCCTCGCTTCTTGGCGCTCTAGATATGAAAGGACGTCACACGCGCGACGTCCGTCAGACTGACCTTATTCCATTTAGGCGCAGGTCAAACCTATTTTTCACGTAAGAGGAGAGTTGCGACCAAAACAGGGCCAGCAAATGAACTCTGGGCAATGGTGACGATGCCCCGAAGGCAGTGAAGGCCTAGTTCTGGCGCTCGGGCTCGATCTCTACGGCCAGAAGCCCCTTCGCGCCTCGACCGAAGGACGCTCGCACCCGTTGCCCAGGGGCAAGCTCGCCCATGCCAGCAGCCCGCACCACCTCCATGTGGACAAAAATGTCCTCCGTATCAGGCCCTTGGGTGAGGAAGCCATACCCCTTAGCCCGACTGAACCACTTCACCTCGGCACCGACAAAGTCTCCTGCCGCCGCGATCTGCGGATCCCGAGGAGGGGCCTGCCGCGGCGTCGGCGCCGCCACGGTGGCATCAAGATCGAGGATACGGGTCGCTTGCAGGCCTTTTTCGCCCTCAACTGCCTCGCAGGTGATAATAGCCCCCTCAGGAGCCGCATTTTGCCCACTCTGTTTGAGGCAGGTGGAGTGAATGAGGACGTCACGCCCGCCCTCCTCATCGGTGATAAATCCGTAGCCCTTGACCTGATCAAACCACTTCACCTTGCCGCGCACTTCGCGGGCCGTGCCCTTCGTTGATCGGGATTGGGTCATAGGGAGACTTTCTTCGCGGGCCACCCCTATAGCGCGATTGTAACCGGACTGTCATCATCAGACGCGAGAAAAATTATCAGTGTTACTCTATATCAGCAGGACTCGCGAAAGGCAGTTAACGACTTTATTTTAACTGTTTCGCACTGCCCCCTTATTGCTTTGCTGTGGCGCAGCATAACAGTTTGCATTGCAGCAATAGATGACTAGTCGCACGACTAAACAAACCCCATCAGAGAAGCGATTCAACTTATAAGGCAAGTTCGAAGGCCCATTCGAAGGCAAGGGCTTTTCCCATTGTTGACAAATCACCTTATATGAATCGGGCATCATCATTAGTGAGTCGGTCCCATGAAGATCACACGCCAGTTTTCCACAGCCACGGCCTGCTATGGCGGGATTTCGTTTTGCGATGGACGAAGTCAATTAAAGACCCTGACGGGGACCATGGGCGACGCGCTCGAGCATCTTATTGTGCCGGAAAGTTGGTCGCAGGTGGCCGTGGATGTGCTTGCGCAAAAATATATGCGCAAGGCGGGCGTGCCGAGCGACACTGAGCCGACCGCCGCGGGCAAGGCAGAGCTCACCAGCAAAATCGGCTCGATACCAACAGCCCTGCTTCCTCGCCAGCCCGCGAAGGACGCCAATTTTGGGGCGGAGAAAGATGCACGGGCGGTCTTTGACCGCATGGCTGGCGCCTGGGCGTATCATGGGTTTGCACAAGGGGTGTTTGAGACCGAAGAAGATGCCCTCATCTTTCGCGATGAAGTCGTCGCGATGCTGGCCCAGCAAATAGCGGCGCCCAATTCCCCCCAATGGTTTAACACCGGCCTGCACTGGGCCTACGGCACCACCGCCCCGGGCCAGGGGCATTTTCGATACGATGCGTCCACAGATAAGGTTGTTGAAGTCGGCGACGCCTATGCCTGGCCGCAGCCGCACGCCTGCTTCATTCAATCAGTGGATGATGTTCTTGTCGGTGAGAACGGTATTTTCGACCTGTGGCAAAGGGAAGCGCGCCTTTTCAAATATGGTTCCGGCTCCGGGTCCAACTTTTCCGCCATTCGCGGCGCTGGGGAGCCCCTCAGCGGCGGGGGGAACTCCTCTGGGCTTATCAGCTTCCTGAAGGTCGGCGATACGGCCGCGGGGGCAATTAAGTCTGGGGGCGTCACCCGCCGTGCGGCCAAGATGGTCATTGTGGATATTGATCACCCCGATATCGAAGCTTTTATCGATTGGAAAGCGGTTGAGGAGCGTAAGGTGGCCGCCTTGGTCACAGGGTCTGCCCTCATAAAACGCCATGTGGATGCCTTATTCCGTGCGATCGCCGGAGATGATGAACACCGCTTTGACCCAGGTCGGAACGGCACCCTAAAACGTGTGCTCAAAACCGCGCGACGCGACAGCGTGCCCGAGAATGTAATGGCGCGCGCCCTCGCCCTTGGACGCCAGGGGGCAACGACGATGACCGTCGAGGCCTATAGCGCCGATTGGGATGGTGAGGGATACCGGACCGTCAGCGGACAGAATGCTAATAATTCCGTTCGGCTCGGCGGCACCTTTTTTCGCGCTGTGGCAGACGATGCTCCTTGGAAGCTTTTGCGAAGAACCGACGGCGAGGTACACAAAACAATTCCCGCCCGCGCCCTTTGGGACAGAATTGGTGAGGCAGCATGGGCCAGCGCCGATCCCGGTATCCAATTCGACGACACAATCAATGAGTGGCACACCTGCCCCGCCGATGGGCCGATCCGGGGGTCCAACCCCTGCTCGGAATATATGTTCCTGGACGACACCGCTTGCAATCTTGCGTCTATCAACCTGCTTAAGTTTTTGTCTGATGACGGTGCATTTGATGCAAAAGGGTTCCAACACGCCTGTCGCCTTTGGACCATTGTGCTTGAAATCTCGGTGGGCATGGCCTCCTACCCATCGGCCACCATCGCCAAACGATCCTGGGAATACCGCACGTTAGGCCTTGGCTTTGCCAATCTTGGTGGCCTCCTCATGTCGGCAGGGCTCGCTTACAATTCCGATGAGGGACGCGCCGCAGCGGGTGCCATCTCCGCCCTGATGACTGCCGCCGCCTATGAGACCTCAGCGGCCCTCGCCGAACAGCTTGGGACTTTTGACCAGTTCGACGCCAATCGGGATGATATCCTCCGGGTACTGTCTAACCACGCGGCCGCAGCCGGTGTTGGCACCTATGACGGGCTGACCGTTCGCCCACCCCCCCTTCGCAAGCAGGATATTCCCTTTGATGGTTTATATGATGCAGCGCAAAGTGCGTGGACAGGCGCATTAGCAGCAGCAAAGGCCCACGGCCTGCGAAATGCGCAAACCACAGTCATTGCACCCACCGGGACAATTGGCCTTGTCATGGACTGCGACACCACGGGTATCGAGCCCGACTTCGCCCTGGTGAAATTTAAAACCCTCGCCGGCGGCGGCACGTTCCGCATTATCAACCGGACAGTCCCCCGCGCCCTGAAGGCGCTTGGATATTCAGCGACACAAATCAAAGATATTGAGACCTATGCGGTCGGCCACGGTACCCTCGAGAATGCGCCGGGGATCAACTTTGACACCCTTCTGGACGAAGGCTTCGGTGACAAACAGATTGACGCCCTAAAAGACGCGCTGAAATCCGCCTTTGATATTACTTATGTCTTTACCAAGACGGTTCTGGGTGAGGGCTTTCTCCGCGGTACTCTTCATTTCTCTGACGAACAGGTGGAACAATCCGGCTATGCGACCTTGCGCGACCTTGGTTTCTCGGACGAGGATATTCACCGGGCGAACCTTTATTGCTGCGGCACCATGACGGTGGAGGGCGCCCCTCACCTCGCCCTTGATCATTATGACGTCTTTGATTGCGCAACATTGTGCGGCCGCATTGGGACCCGCAGCCTATCGGTAGCAGCACACATCAACATGATGGCCGCCTGCCAGCCCTTCATCTCCGGCGCCATCTCAAAGACAGTGAACCTCCCCAACCATGCAACCATCGAAGACTGCCAAGCAGCCTATGAGACAGCCTATCACAAAGGGCTGAAAGCCATTGCCCTCTATCGGGATGGTTCCAAACTCTCCCAGCCATTAGCAAGTGCACTGATTGGGCAAGACGAACTCGATACCGATGATCTGATTGACCAGCCCGCCGGCGAGCGGGCCCGTGTCTTCGCCGAGCGTGTCGTTGAGAAAATTGTGGAACGGGCGCCGGGGCGCCGCCGCCTACCCGACCGCCGGAAGGGATACATTCAGAAGGCCATTGTGGGTGGACACAAAGTCTATCTTCACACAGGCGAGTTCGAAGATGGCGAGCTTGGTGAAATCTTTGTAGATATGCACAAAGAGGGCGCTGCCTTCCGCTCCCTAATGAACAATTTTGCTATCGCAGTCTCCCTCGGGCTTCAATATGGGGTGCCGCTGGAGGAGTTCGTTGATGCCTACCTCTTTACTCGGTTCGAACCCGCGGGGCCGGTACAAGGGAACGACCGGATCAAAAACGCAACCTCTATCCTTGATTATATCTTCCGTGAACTGGCTATTAGCTATCTTAGCCGCAGCGACCTCGGTCACGTACCTGAAGGGGGCTCATCCTTCGATGTGGGTAAAGGCGTAGATGCCGAAGGCGTTCAGAATGAAGCCCAACGGCTGATTTCTAAAGGGTTCTCCCGCTCATCCACGATGGACAATCTCGTGGTCCTGCGGGGGGGAGATTTTGATCGTCTGCGTGAGGAACGCGATGAGGGTGAAAGCGACTCCGAGGAGGACGAGGAACCCGTCGCGGAAGCAGCCGGTGCGCCAAGCCCTGCCCCTAAGGGCCGCTTGGCTGACCCCACCTCCTCCGCACGGGAAGAAGCCCGAATTAAAGGCTATGAAGGCGACGCGTGTAGCAATTGCGGCCAGTTCACCCTCGTGCGCAATGGTACCTGCTTACGCTGCGACAGCTGTGGTCACAGCTCGGGATGTTCATAAGATCTGTGCAGGGAATTAAGTGCTGCTGTCATCCACGAAAGGAACGACCTGCTCAAACCGTGGGCGCCGGATAGCTAACCGTGTCATCTTGATCGGTGATGTAATATACTTCGTAACAATCGCCGATTCAAACTGAGCCGTCACCAGCACGAAGATGATGGAATCCCCCTCGGAAATCGTAGGCAGCGTGTACAGATCTAGATCTTCGGTTTCAATTTCATTGTCGCTGTCTGTCGCTAGACTCCAACCAACCTCATATTCTTCAAGGTCATCATCATCGTTGGGGTTGAGAATAGATGTCACGGTCACCTCAAGAGAGGAGTTCGCCGCATAGTCTCCCACAATCGTTTCAGCGGTGGCCACCATCAAGTCAAAGGACCCTTCGGTCATTTCCGCCTGGCGGGTCACCAAGTCCACAACCGTGGTCGACGCCTGAGAAATCATGCGAGATGCTCGAATAGCCTCGAAAACCGTGACCGCCCCAAAAAAGGCTAGCATCATCATTGGGAGGACAAGAGCAAACTCAACGCCCGCTGATCCACGCTCATTCACATGCTTATTTTGAAGTGACACAGAAGATTTCTTTTTCATTAGAACGGCTCATTCACAAATGCGGTGGAAGAGATCAGCTGATACCGCCCAGTATCAGTTTGTGTCATTTGAAGCCCAAACCCCAAGCCCGGCATGATAATATCAGTAGTGACACAAATACGTAAAAACATGATGCTGTTTGCGCTCCCTGTATTAAACAGAGGTACCTCGAAGTCTTCCTCCGATGCATTATCCTGACATTGGGCATCCGTATCAGGAAGGTCGGTGAAATTAGAAACCGGCGTCGCCTCCAAAGAAATGTTTTCCTCGCATTCGCCGACAAATGCGCCGACCTTATCACACACAAAGGTCACAATTTCTTCGGGTTCTACCTCACCACTACCAGCCTCACCAATATAGATAAACTTCGCGGCTTGGCTTGTCGCATCATCCAGCAAAGCCGTCCTAATCAGTAAAAAACCGGCCTCAACCATCGCCAGAAGAAGAGTAAGATAAATCGGCCCAACGAGTGCGAACTCAATCGCGGCCACACCATCCCTACGGCGATGAAAACGCTTTACTTGACGACCGAGGCCGCCAAGAAAGAAGGAGAGTATTTTACCCATTTGATCTCCCTACCCCTTAATCCGGAGAGAGTTCACAGACGCTGCGATCGAGTCAAACGCGGATTTAATATCCAAGTCTTCCACGAAGTAATAGTGGCCAGCACTCGATGCACATTCGCCAAGCAGGGTATCGGACAGTTTGCCCTCTTTAATTTTGAAACCGATTGTATAGATAATGACGTTGTTTGCTTCTAAGTCATCACAAATGCGACGGAAATGACCGACTGCATCATTATTAGACGCACTTGATGAACTGCCCCCTTTTTTTAGCGTCTCTTGCTGATTTTTGTTGTCGCCCTGATTGCCGTTTTCAGATGTTATCGGATCATTATTCGTCGGCCGATTCGTATGAACATTGAGGTTGGTGTAATCCGCGGGGCGATATTGCGGCGTAATCTCACCATCCGTCATGAGTACCAAAACCTTCAGCGTATCCTCACTATAGTTGGCAGGTCGATCACTAAAATCCCCCCCAAGCAAGGTGCGCCAGTTAGGTGACAATGACTTAGCCCCCCACATGATACCCACATCCATACCGGTGCCGTCTGACAAAAGCATGCCATTGATGCGATTTTTGAGGGCTTCCTTGTCATTCGTATTCAGAAGGATACCGCTTTGCTCCTGCGGGCACCAGGGATTAAAATTGTTCCATTTCCAGAAGTGTGGCACCTGTCCGCGACTATTCAGCGGGATCGTGTCACTGTCAAAGTCTTCATCGCGATATTCAATGCACTCGTCAGAGGCGATATCATTGAAGAGCCAAAGGCCATTTGGCAAATCATAGTTGCTATTGTAGAGCTCTCCTTTCTTTTTGTGTGTATAGGTTCCATTCCCATACTGACTGACATCGGGATTGACTATTGCTGACGTGTTACTCGGCAGCACAACGTAATTGGCAAAAAGATCCTGAATGTTCACCGTACCGCCAAATGGAACAAGGTTCACGGAAGTGCGGTCTATATTTTTTTCGTTGAGAATCTGATCGACGAAATCCGCAGCCGCCACTTTTAGGCTTGAGAGCTTATCCCCCTTCATAGAAGATGAGATATCGAGAACCATTGACAGCTCAACATTCGTTGCCGATTGAACAGCTTCGGTTCTGGCGCTGACCAATATCGTATCTATACCGAAGAGTTTGAGAAAATTTGTTTCCACCTCTACGGTGGCAGTGATCGTCACTTCTTTTTTGTTTAACGCTGTCGAGCTATCAGGAATGTTCACATTCAGCGTGTCGCGAACGGAGCTATCACCAAGGTTGGCCGAAATATAATCGGTAATCACCTCAGACACAGTACGATTGTTGGTGAGCGACGCCGCAGCGAGCGCTGCGCCTTCAAGCGCGGACCTTAAGCGGGCTGCCTCCGTGGTTGAGCGAACGATATCCGTCGCGCTCCCGAGGAGACCAATGGTAGGAACCATCGTAATGGCGGTCATCAGGGCAATATTCCCCTTTTGCCGCCGCTTCTTCTTCACAGTTTGGGTCATGGGACTACACTCTCTCACCACTAACTCGCCCAACTATCATCCAGGGTTTGCGTTCGCGCGAAATAATGCCACTCGAGCCCTAAGAGACCATGAAGAAAATAGGGCTCATCGTTAACGCCAGAAGGGCGATTTTATCGAAAATAAGGATCTTGATTAGATCAAATCGCGTTGAGGTGAGAATGCACTTCCATAAAAAACGCCTACTGACTAAATGAAACATCCTAAACAAATCATCAACAGACTATCCCTAAACAGATCTTGGGCCGTAACGGGATCACAACCTCTTAAGGCCATAACGAGCCCTCGGCTGGGCCTTTGAAAGGAGCCGACAGATGGTCCGCATCCTATTTTTTAGCTTCATCATTCTGGCGAGTTCCGCCAGCCTGTGGCAGCAGCATGTGCCCGCGTCCACGCGCGCGAAGGCGCCCGCGACGCTCGATAACGCCCTTGTCACAATTGACACCGCGGTGACCGCTGGCGCCGTTATGGTTGCCAATTATGTAATGCCCAAAACGGAGACGCAGCTCGACGTCGGGCCAACAGCAGACAATCCCCTCAGCTTTGGCGGCGATGGCGACATTGTGACGGTCTATGAAGCTGTCAGCGAAGATCATCTATCGGATGGCGCGTTTGACAACACCATTTTCCTTGGCGCGGAATTAGCGCAAGCTCAATTTGTGCGAGCCAAGATGAACGGCGTTCTGTTCGATGGCGCAAAGATCAAGCACGGCCTTTTCAGCGACGTTTATATGCGCGGTGCCTCGGCGCGCGTGGCCAACTTCTCAGATACGGTCTTTTTCCGGTCGGACCTCAGCACGGCAACGTTAGACGGTTCAGATTTTACCAACACCGTCTTCACCGGCAGTCGCCTTGTGGGAGCGGCCTTCGCCTCCGGCACCCTCGACGGTGCGATTGTTCGCGACAGCGAAGCGGCCGGTGCAACCTTTATCGGCGCGACCCTGACGGATGCGCGGTTCGAGCGGACCAATCTGCGCCGATCCTCCTTTGAGAGTGCGAGCCTAAATGGGGCGCAGTTCACCGAGACGCCTCTGCATGGGGCGAGTTTTGAGAAGGCGGATTTATCCGGCGCTGATTTCTCTAGCGCCCTTGGCCTGACGCAAGCGTTGCTGTCAGGTGCCTGTGGCAACAGCGAAACCAAACTCCCCCGTGGGCTGACATTAACGCCGTGCGAGGGCCTTGAAGGCCTTCCGACAGAGCCCAATGAGCTGGCGATTGAGGAAGATGCCTCCCCCCAGCGATTGGCCCAGCGGTAAGCAACGGGCCTCAACACCCATGACAACCCAGAGGGGCGGCCATGGGGCCCGGGGGGGGCCCGGTGACGCCGCGCCCACCTAGCACCCCATGGCTTTTGGCATCGAACTGTCCTAATTTGAGGATATGGCCGATGACACCCGCCAATCACCCATCGACACGCCCAACGTTGACGAGCCGACCCTAACGGGCACAGCGCTCATCGCGCAGGAGGTGTCGCGCCTACCCACCAGGCCGGGCGTATACCGCATGTTTAATGGCGAGGGTGAGGTCCTTTATGTGGGAAAAGCCAAAAGCCTAAAGGCCCGGGTATCGAGCTATGCGACCCTAAACGGCCATTCAAACCGCATTGCACGAATGATTTCTGAAACCAGGGCCATGCAGTTTGTGGTAACGGAGACGGAAACCGAAAGCCTACTGCTCGAGGCGAACCTCATCAAAAGCCTCAAGCCCCGCTATAACGTCCTTATGCGGGATGATAAGAGTTTCGCGAACATCTTACTCGCCCTCGACCACCCTATTCCGCAGATCCTGAAACATCGCGGTGCCCAAAAGAGGAAAGGCCATTACTTTGGCCCCTTCGCCTCCGCTGGTGCGGTCAATCGAACCCTGAACACGTTGCAAAAAGCCTTCCTATTACGGAATTGTTCAGACGCCGTTTATGATGCCCGTACCCGCCCCTGCCTTCTCTATCAGATCAAACGCTGTTCAGCGCCTTGCGTCGGTCTTATTGACGAAGCGGGGTATGGAGAGTTGGTGGAAGAAGCCAAAGGCTTTTTGCAAGGCCGAAACCGCGATGTGCAGGCGCGCCTCTCCAAACAGATGGAGGAGGCGGCTGAGGCGCTCGACTTTGAACGGGCCGCCTCATTACGGGACCGGATCCGGGCCCTGACCTATGTGCAGGAGAGCCAGGGGATCAATCCCGGCTCCGTTGATGAAGCAGATGTGTTCGCCATCTACGCCGATGGCGGCCAGGCCTGTGTACAAACATTCTTTTTCAGGGCGGGGCAGAACCTTGGCGCCCATGCGCACTTTCCCCGCCATGACAAGGAAATGGCCCCGGCGGACATTCTGCAGAGCTTCGTCGCTCAATTCTATGACGACCGTCAGCCGCCGAAGCTTTTGCTCCTCTCCGACCCGATTGAAGACCAGACCCTTTTGGCAGAAGCCCTGTCCACCAAGGCGGGTCGCAAGGTAGCGGTGACCAGTCCAGAGCGAGGCGAGAAGAGAGAGCTTGTCGCCCAAGCTGTGATGAACGCGAAGGAGGCGTTGGCCCGCCGCCTGGCCGACACGGCGTCCCAGGCCAAACTCATGAATGCATTGGCGGAGACCTTGTCCCTCACCTCACCGCCACGCCGGATTGAAGTTTATGACAATTCTCATATCTCCGGCACCAATGCGGTGGGCGGCATGATTGTCGCCAATGAAGAAGGGTTCGCCAAAAATCAGTATAGGAAATTTACAATAAAGGACGAATCCCTCTCCCCCGGCGATGATTTTGGCATGATGCGGGAAATGCTGACCCGTCGCTTTCACCGCCTGGTGAAAGAAGAAACCCCGGGCGCCGAGGGGTGGCCAAGCCTTATCATCATTGACGGCGGCGAGGGCCAGCTTAGCGCCGCGCGGGAGGTGATGGAGGACGCAGGGATCATCATTGGCCCGGATACGGAGAATGGGGAAATCATGCTCCTATCTGTTGCCAAAGGGCGCCGTGAAAATGAGCGGGGGGAGCGCCGCGCAGACCGCACAGCGGGCGCTGTGGGCGAGCAGTTTTTTGTGCCCGGCCGGAGCGCCTTTATGCTCCCCCCACGCAGCGCCGTTCTCTATTACCTTCAACGATTGCGGGATGAGGCGCACCGCTTTGCGATTGGCAGCCACAGGGCCAAGCGCTCCAAGGACATGGTGAAAAACCCGCTCGACAATATTGAGGGCATCGGCGGTAAACGCAAAAAAGCGCTCCTGCACCATTTTGGTTCAGCAAAAGCCGTCGCCCGGGCAAAGGCTGCGGACCTTGCTACCGTCGAGGGCATTTCAGAATCCCTGGCGGCGCGCATCTATGATCATTTTCATCCGTCAGGGTAACAACTTTCGAATTTCCCCGCACACAAAAAGGTATCTGTATGGGGTCGTTTCTTACCCGTTGCCATACAGAACTCTAGGGCGCGCGCGCCTGGAACAAAGCCGAAACTCAGTTGCAGATCACGAGAAGGATGATTGTCATCAAAGTAGCCAGCGTAGACTTTCTCCGCTCCTTGTTTGAAGGCGATTTCCAGCACCGCGGTCAGTGTTTCTTTCATTATTCCCTGTCTGCGATGCGGTGCTCCGAGCCAAAAACCGACGCGAACGGCGCCACCCTTCATCGGAAGAAGGCCGATGCATCCTAAGAGGGCGCACCCCGTTGCATGCGTTATGGCCCACACTTGTTCCTCACCGGTCTGAGTATAGGCAAGGAACTGGTCAAAATCCTCTAAGGTGTAGGGAGACGGCACACGAGCTAACATCCGCGCTGTCTCAAAGTCAGACATATGTTCTACCACCGACGCCCCATCACGAGACGCAAGGGGCCTGAGGACCAGCCGCGAAGTACGGTGGGTATGGGGAAGTCGGTCAAACACATCACATTGTACCTCTCCCCGAAACACTTTCTCAAGATCACCGCGGGAGAATTCCAGAACCAGCCAGCCATCCTTGGGAGTGCATGATGGGGACGTGGGGTACAGGGTCTTTTGACAATGATGACGCGGCCGACTTCATTTATGATGTCGAGCAGCGGGGCGCCTCGGTGGTAAAAACAGCCCTGCAAAAGGCCGCCAACGCAAATGGCAGTCTTGATGCCTGGGACGGCGCCGTCGCCGTCGCCGCGGCGGAGTTCGTCGTCGCCGGACTAGGACATGCAGACGGCTTGGACGAATCCGCCCGGGAAGTTTTTGCGACCTTTGAAGGGCGAGAGAACGAATTGGCTGCCCTCGCCCCCGAGGCACGCCTAGCCGTCTCACGGGTGATGGCAAAAGGATCTGAGCTGAAAGAACTGTGGGAAGAGGATAGTGTGGATCCGGACGATACCCAAGCCTTCCTCGCCAGTATGGAGCGGCTGACGCTCAGATTGGGATAGTTTGCTTATCGACTAGGAAAGCTGTCATCCCGGTTTGCCTGACGGGCAAGGCCGGGATCCAAAAGCTTGGGTGGCCGGTGTTGTGCACCATACTGAGATCTCCAAAGTATGGATCCCGGGCCTCCCTGTGGTCGCCCGGGATGACATCATAAGGGAACTCAGGGTACGGCTTTACAGGCCATCTCAATTATCCCCTTCCCCGTTTCAAAAACGGGCCAATCACCCGCCTGCCCGCGAAACCACGTCATTTGACGTTTGGCCAACCGGCGCGTTGCCTGCTGCGCCGCCGCAATGGCTTCCGGCAAGCTCATATCTTCCGCTAAATAGCTTGTGAGTTCTGGCCCCCCCACCGCTTTCATCACCGGCAGATGATCGGGCAGCGCCCGTTGGCGTAGCCCGCGCACTTCTTCCAGGGCTCCAATCTCCACCATCTTTTCAAACCGAGTGTTACACTGATCATAAAGCTGTTCGCGAGGTGGGCACAGTACGTATCCGTTGAAAGGAATATCCGTAACCGGCTGTGGCGGCTCGGCTTGCCACTCCGATAGAGGTTTCCCGGTAGTGCGGTATACGGACCAGGACCGTAGGTGCCGTTGACGGTCCATCGGCTTTAAGGCCGCCATGGCGGGGTCATTGGCCAAAACTTCCTCCCGAAAGCTGTCCATTCCAACCTCCAACAGTCTTGCCGCGGCCTCCGCCTGCACTTCGTCCGGCACCGGCGGTATGGGCGAAAGACCCACCGTCAACGCCTTCAGCCACAAGCCGGTACCGCCAACGACGATGGGCACTTTTCCCCGCGCCGCGATGTCTTCAACGACCTTCGCCGCTTCCCTCGCAAAACGGCCAGCGGACCAGGCGTCGGCTCCGTCAGCGACACCATAGAGATGGTGCGGCACCATCCCCTCCTCCGCCTCGGTTGGGCGGGCCGTCAGAATACGGAGGTCGCGGTACACCTGCATCGCGTCGGCGTTGATGATCTCGCCGCCCAGTTTTTCAGCAAGCGTTAAGGCCAAAGCGGACTTGCCGCTGGCGGTGGGCCCTGCAATGACGATGGCGTTTGGCATAACCACAGGCAGTAGCACCAAAAATGGAACACGTCCTCACCCTGGTCGCCCCGGACTCACTTGATGATGCATCTGTAAAGCGGTTCGCGAGTGACGCAGCGGCCCCTCGCACGGATCGGTTGGGCGGCCGGGCCGCTGACCTTTACACAAGCGCGGGGCGCGATGCCCTCCTCCCCCTTGTGGCCACAGCCCAGGCAGAAGGGCTCGACGCTGCGGTGACCCCCGCCGAGGGGCGCCGCAAGTCGGTGCTCATCAGCGATATGGACTCAACGATTATCGAGCAAGAGTGCCTTGACGAATTGGCAGACCTCGCCGGTTTTGGGGAGGAGATCAAAGCCGTTACCGAGCGCGCGATGCGGGGAGAACTCGATTTCGAGGCGGCGCTGGTCAGCCGGGTAGCAAAGCTGAAGGGCCTACCGACGACAACCGTCGACCAAGTCCTTGCCGAGCGCATCCGCCTCAGCCCCGGCGCGCGCACCCTCGTCACCACCATGGCGGCCCACGGCGCAACGACGGCCCTCGTCTCGGGGGGCTTTACCCTGTTCACCGGACCGGTGGCCGCCCAAGCGGGCTTCGCATTCCACTTTGGGAACCAGCTCATCGAAGGCGATGATGATTGCTTCACCGGTGAGGTCGCTCGCCCCATTTTGGGTCGGGAGGCGAAACAGGAACGGCTTCTAGCGCTTTGTCGGGAAAAGAGCGTGGGACCCGCGGCTGCCCTTGCCCTGGGGGATGGCGCCAACGACCTCGCCATGATCGAGGAAGCGGGCCTTGGCATCGCCTACCGGGCGAAACCCGTCGTGGCCGGCGCCGCCGATGCGGCAATCCATCACACAGACCTTACCACAGCCCTTTATTTCCAAGGCTATCGCGACAACGAATTTTCGTTTTAACCGTTCAGCTATACGCCATTGTCACCTATATATAGCGTAACAAGGAGTACCCAATGACCGATGCCGCCACCGCCACCATCCAATCCGCGATCAGCGATAATGACGTGATGCTGTTTATGAAGGGCTCACCTCAATTTCCGCAATGCGGGTTTTCAGCAGCCGTGGTGCAGATTCTCGACTATCTGGGGACGGAATATGGGTCTATGAACGTGCTAGAAAACCAAGATGTTCGCCAGGGCATCAAGGATTTCTCCGACTGGCCCACCATCCCCCAGCTTTACGTGAAAGGCGAGTTCGTCGGCGGTTGTGACATCGTCCGGGAAATGTTCGAACAAGGGGAGCTGCGCGGCTTTCTTGAAGAAAAAGGGGTGCTCGAGGCTGAGGGTTAGGCGTCTGCTTGACAG
>ERZ1740067.1189-NODE-1189-length-18433-cov-17.773098_pt1 | contig 18433 bp, 15 predicted proteins | sample MGYA00581736_ERZ1740067 | MGnify/ENA primary metagenome ERZ1740067 (study PRJEB43018, sample SAMN04849236) | marine metagenome | isolation source: floating plastic debris | place: Pacific Ocean | collected 2008-08-27 | study: EMG produced TPA metagenomics... | reverse complement strand
TAATTACAGATTAACCTCCGTTAGCTTTCTTACTTTTCAGACGTCCTCTTAGAGCGCTGCTCAATTTCACTTAAAGTTTCAACCCCATCCGAAGGGGCGCTGGCTGTGCTGCCAATGGCGGCAGCAGGGGATACGTTAGAAACAAGAAGGGATATTCCTAATAGGAATGTGATCGCCCAGCCACTAACAACGCGAATAAAATTAACTACCATAAAACCTCTACAACTTTCTTTTCTGGAAACGGGCAATGGGAACGCTAAAAACCAATCAAGCCACTAGATAGAAATAAAGAATTAATGAGTCTAAACTCTTTTCTCTCAGGCTTGAATTTCCTCTCTTAGAAAATTAGTTTCGATTTCGCTTGACTTTTAGCTATTACTCAAATGCTATTCCCATAAGACCAGAAAATCAGAATTCCATAATCCTTCTAGGGGGTGATTGATGTTAAAGAAAACCGCGAGATTCCTATAACTATCGATTTTTATCCATATAAAACCCCGACTTTAGACAAGCAGGTCAAAGTCGGGGTGCAAAGGTGGGAAAAAGCTATGTCAAGGTGATGCTAGGAACCAGCGCCGGAGCCTGGGGCGGCTACTTTGACCATGGCGTGGCGTAGGACGCGATCGCCAATGGTATACCCCCGCTGTAGCTCTTCAATTACCACATCTTCAGGGTATTCCTCGCTCATTTCCCGCATCACCGCCTCGTGCAAATTGGGATCAAATTCCTGCCCCTGGGGACGCATGGGGGATACCCCCAGCCGCTTTAGGCTATCCACCAACTGCTTGTAAATGCCCTGGTAGCTTTTGTGGATATTGGTTTCCGAGTCGCCTTGGGGCTTGATTAGGGTGCGCGCCCGCTCAAAATTATCCACCACCGCCAACAGCTCGCGGATAGTGTCGCATTTAATCTTCTCCGCCTGTTCTTCTCGCTCCTTTTGGGTGCGCTTACGGAAGTTTTCAAAGTCCGCAGAAAGGCGAGCATACTGCCCGGTGCTGTTTTCTAGCTGAGCCCGCAGCCCTTCCACTTCCCGCATTAAATCAGTCATTGCCGCCTGGTAGCTGGCGGTTTCTTCCACGCCGGCGGTGGTGTCGGGCACCGTATCGGTGGTGTCTTCCACGGTGTCGTCAATGTCCAAATCGTCCAAGGTTGCCGGGGCTGCTTCGTCCCCTTCCGTTACCACTTCCGGGGCGATCGCCTCCTCAGCTCCTTCACCAACGGTTTCGCCAGTAATCGGATCCGTATCAGTGCCATCTTCCGGCGACGTAATTTCAGGAGAGACCACCTCTGGCGTGGTTTCCGAGGAAGTATCATCGCCCGTTGAGTCCGCCGGTGCCGATGAGTCGGCAGGCTCCGTTGTTTCTACGGTTTCTTCGGTTTGATTTTCCTCGTCAATCATGTCCCTTCGCTGTGTCTATGTCTTATTTTTTGCGGTGCTTCACTGTAAAAAGTTTACAGCTTACCCCAGTTAGTGTCGCTGACAATTTTACCGCCCAATGTACGGGAAAACCGGCGATCGCCCCCATCAAAGCGGTTTTTTAAGATGTCTGTTCCCCAATTGCGGTTTTTTAAGGCGGTCCACTAAGCCTTATTGGGATTCGCCAAGTTGCGGAATCGGGTGTACTGGGGTTCGAACAGCATTTTGACCACCCCCGTGGGGCCGTTACGGTGCTTGGTAATAATAATTTCCGCAATACCCCGATCTGGAGTGTCGGGATTATAGTACTCATCCCGGTACAGCATAATCACCAAATCGGCATCTTGCTCAATGGATCCCGACTCCCGCAGGTCCGACATCATGGGGCGCTTATTGGTGCGCGATTCTACGCCCCGGCTGAGCTGGGACAGGGCGAGCACGGGGACGCCCAATTCTCGGGCTAGACCCTTGAGCGATCGCGTAATCTTCGACAGTTCCTGCACCCGATTATCGCCGCCCGTCTCCATCAGCTGAAGGTAATCAATAATTACCATCCCCAGCCCGCCGTGTTCCGCCTGGAGCCGTCGCACTTTGGATCGCATTTCCGTAATGGCAATATCCGCAGTGTCGTCAATAAACAGCTTCATATCGCTCAGGGTACTGATGGCGTTCCCCAACGTCAGCCACTCGTGTTGCCCAATGCGTCCCGATCGCAGCCGCCCACTTTCAATTTGCGCCTCGCTGGACAAAATACGATACACCAACTGTTCCTTGGACATCTCCAGGCTGTAAATCGCCACCGGCAGCTTATGGATAGCGGAAATACTGCGGGCAATATTTAACACAAAGCTGGTTTTCCCCATGGCCGGTCGCCCCGCCACAATAATCAGGTCGGATCGCTGAAATCCCTGGGTCATGGCATCTAGGTCGTAAAACCCACAGCTCAGCCCCGGCACCGTTTCCCCCATGCTGCGGCTTTCAATTTCCGAAAACGTATTGGTCAGCACGTCAGCCATAGAGGTCAGGCTGTTTTTCGACTTGGACTGGGTGATATTAAACAGCCGCTGTTCCGCCTTATCGAGGGCTTTGGGCAGGGGATCTTTGGTGTCGTAGGCAAGCTGGGTAATATCGGTGCCCACCTGTACCAGTTGCCGCCGCGCATATTTATCCGCCACCAACAGGGCGTAGCGATCAATATTAACGGCGCTAACGGTGCGGTCCACTAGCTGGGTAAGTTTGATGGCTCCCCCAGCCTTTTCCAACAGGTCATTGTCCGTAAGCCAGCTGCCGACGCTAATTAAATCGGTGGGGCTGCCGTGACCGTGGAGGGAGGTCATGGCGCGGAATACAATTTGGTGGGCGCTGAGGTAAAAGGCGTCGGCGGTAAGGATATCGGCAACGCGACCCATCGCCTCCGGGTCCAGCAGGATGCCCCCCAGGATGGATTCTTCCGCTTCGATATTTTGTGGGGGCAAGCGATCGCCCAAGGCTTCAAAATTTAGTGCCTGAACCATAACAACGTCCCCGATGACAGCAAAGGTTTTGGCAAAAATTCCAGCTAAAGCAAGGTGATCACACAAGCATTGCCTGTAAAAGCGCAAAAAAAAGCGCTAGATTTGCGGAGCATTTTCGCTCCCTCAAATCTAACGTCTTGCTTTGACTATTTCCCGTACGTTTTTCCTACTTAACGAAACTGTAGGGAAATGAAATCACATGAAAATTACGCACTAAAAGTAAGTACTAGTCAGGTACAACCTCAAAGTTCACCGTCGCCGTCACCTCAGCGTGCAGCTTAACGGTGGCTTCGTACTTACCTAGCTTGCTGATTTCCGGCACTTCAATATCAGCACGGTCCACTTCAACACCGGCAAATTCCTTAAGCACGTCGGCCAACTCACGATTGGTCACCGTACCAAAGATGGCGTCGTCTTCACCCACAGGCTTGGGCACCCGCAGCAAACCAATGGTAGCCAATGCAGTTTTGGTGGACTCTGCCTTGTTGCGATCATCAATCTTGCGCTGGCGCTCCTCTTCCCGACGGCGCTCCACCTGCTTCATCACGCCAGGGGTAACGGGCACAGCCAAGCCCTTGGGGAACAAATAGTTACGGGCATAACCAGGGGCAACTTCCACCAAGTCGCCATTTTTGCCCAGTTTGTAGATGTCCTCGCGAAGGACCAATTTTACTCGCTTAGCCATGTCTCGTTCGTTATCTGCGTCTAGGTGTACGTCTAAATTTCGGAAAGATCTAGATGTTGAAAAAATTGAGGATAAACCGCTGAATCGGTAGTCGCGTAAAGAGCTAGGCACAAATGCACTTTGCTGAAACACGCACCGAGGCGCCAGCTTACCGTGACGCTTAGAAATATTGCGCGATCGCAGCGAGGTGGTCAGCAAATTTCAAACAGCGGCTTTTTAGTATCCCACACCACCGCCGCTTTACTACACTTCCTCCCGCCAAAACTTTCTCCAGAAACAAACAGTCAAGTTTCAGCTCTTCCCTGAAAAGTGCCCCACTTAGTTGTGTCCATTTGCGTACTGCGCTGATCGCTGGGCCTCATTATCAGAAAACTGCTTTTGATCAAAAAGGTACACGCTGCGAATCGGATACGGAATATTGATTCCAGCGTCATCACAGGCCTTTTTCAGCGCCAACATCACACGACTTTGGGTTTGTCGAACCTCTCTTTTTTCCGGATTGGTCCAATAGCGCACCACCAAATCAATGGAACTATCACCAAACCCCACTGCGTCCACCTCTAGCTGAGGTACAGATAAAACACCTTCAATACCTCGGGTCGCTTCTGCCAATGTTTCCAAAGCCAATGGCAGCGATGTGTTGTAGTCGACGCCGATCGCCAAATCAGTGCGTCGGGCGCTACGGGCGGTCAAAACCTGCACCGGGCTGGTGAATACTAAAGAATTGGACAGAACAACAGTCTCTCCCTGATAGGTTTTTAGCTGGGTAGACCGCAGGGCAATATCTTCGACGGTACCTTCGTAATCGCTAACAACAATTTGATCGCCCAGTTGAAACGGCTCTTGAATAAGCAACAAGATGCCCGCCAGGAAGTTTTTGAAAATATCTTGAAATGCAAAGCCAATGGCAACGGAACTAAACCCTAACAGGGCAATAATGCTGGCTAAATCTAAACTGGGAAATGCCAAAATTGCAGCGGCCAAAATTCCACAAACCCAGGCAGTAACAAAGCTGATTTGGGCAATTAACGTGTGTAAAGAACGGTTTTTTAAAGCGCGGCGAGAAATTTGAAATGATAGCCGTCGTACGGTTTTTGCAATGAATCGAGTTAAAAAAAGTACGACAACCCCTCCCAAAATTCCAGGAAGAATTTTGACGCTGCTCCCTAACATTTCAACAAGTGTACTGTTGACTTCTTGTATAAGTTCCTGCATCTCTCTCATTCAATTACGTCTTATGCCGCAACTAGAAATTACAAGGAATTTAATGTCGATTCATCGTCATTTAGTTGAGTTGATTGTCTGCCTTAAGGTGGATAAAGACTATGGGCAAAGATTTGGACGAAAAAGCGATTTTTATCCAAATTTAGTGTGTGAAACAGTAATCACGACAACCTATCCCTAGCACTTTGACCATTACGTCGCAGCATTGCCCAAAGCTTTGTCTCAGATTACTCTCACCGACGCGTTTTGATTCACCAAATTAAATTGGTGGGACGCTACCTCCCTTTTATTGGAAGGCAAGGTTAACGGTCCCGGTAAATCAACGGCAAAACCTTGCACATAATCGACGCTAAGCTTTCCCACCGTTTGTAGAACATCCTTATCTTCCACCCCTTCCGCAATGGTTTTTAAGCCCAGGCTGTTGCTGATATGGCAGATTGCTTCCACCATGGCACGGCTGACACTGTCTGCCGCCACTGACCTTACAAACTGCCCTTCGATTTTTAAATAATCCACAGGAAGAGTGCTTAAGTAGGTCAACGATGACATGCCTGATCCGAAATCATCTAAGGCAAAGGTGCCCCCCACTGCCTGTACTCGCTTAATTAAATCCACTGCTTGGTTTAAGTTGGCGATCGCCGCTGTTTCCGTCACCTCAAAGGTAATATCAACGTAATTTAATACGGGACGCTGAAGCTGAGTGACCAAAAAGTCTCCAAAGGCTTCATCGTTAAAGCTGGCTCCTGATAAATTAACGAAATAGCGCCAGCCCGTAATCGGCGCATGCCCTTTTTCAAATAGGTGGCTTGTTAGCTGATCCAAGAGCGATCGCACCACCCACTGATCCAGTTCAGGCATTAAATTATACCGCTCCGCCGCTGGAATAAACTGCTGGGGTGACACTAACTGTCCTGACTCATCCCGCAACCGCAGCAACACTTCAGCGCAATGCTCCGTTATTTTCGGTTTATAGGTTTGTGCTTTATTGCCTTGGGATGGGTGATTTTGGGTTCGATCAAGGGGGATGATCGCCTGGGAGAAGAGACAAAATCGATTAGCCGCCAGAGCCTGTCTGATTTTTGACGTCCACTGCATATCCAATTGACGCCGCCGCATCATTTTGTCGTCATGATGGTACACATTGAGGCGATTGCCTCCGTCTTCCTTGGAGGCATACATAGCAGTATCCGCCATGCCCAACACCCCCAGCACATTATCAATGGATCGATCAAGCAGCACCAGTCCAGCACTGACGCTAATGTTGAACAGATTGTCCCCCCACAAAAACTGTCCGTTAATTTGGCGAATAATGTGATGAACCTGCGCTTTGGCATGGTTTAGTGCGCAATCTTGCAGCAAGATGCCAAATTCGTCGCCCCCCAGCCTCGCTACTAGACTATGGGGCGGCGCTAATCCCATTAGGGACTGGGCAATTTGACACAGCATCGCATCGCCCGCCACATGACCAGAGGTGTCGTTTATTACCTTGAATTGGTCCACGTCCAAATAACAAAAGGCGTGGGTGGTTTGCCCGTTGCTTACCTCTTCAATGCTTCTCATGAGCACGCGCTCAAATTCCCGACGGTTTGCCAGCTTTGTCAGAGCGTCGTGGCTAGCCTGCCAAGCCAGGTTGTCAGATAAATATTTGTGCTCGGTGATATCTCGGCAAACGATGACCGCTCCGGCGATCACCCCCCTTTGTAAACTGATGGGGGAAATGGAAAGTTCAAGAATAAACGTCTGCTGACGGCGGTTAATAAATTTGACGGGGGCGCGTCCCACCACCATTACCCCGTGGTTCAAAACCCGTCGTAGTCCGTTGGGCAGCGCTTGCCGCCCCTCATGATGATCCAGCTCCAAAACTTCCTCACAAGGAAAACCGCTGGACTGGGCTAATGTCCAAGCACATAAGCGCTCCGCCGCCGGGTTGAGGGATTGCACCCGCCGTTGCCGATCCACCACAATTACTGCATCCCCAATCGCTCTCAGGGCCACATCCGCCAACTGTTTTTCCACTATTACCCGCGCTTCCACCGTTTGGCGGTGCTCCATTTCACGAGTTAGGCGCTGATTGGTTTGTACCAGAGCCCGAGTGCGATCGCTGACCTGTTCTTCCAGAGTTTCATTGAGACTTTTCAGCACCTCTTCGGATCGCTTACGCTCAATGGCATAACAGATGGATCGGATCAGGGTGCTGTGCTGAAGCTGTCGCTTAACCAGATAGTCTTGGGCTCCGTGGCGAATGGCTTCTACCGCCAAGGCATCATCTTTAGAATTAGTCAAAATTACGGTAGGCAAAGACGGAGCCGCCGCCTGGAGTTGCACCAAAGTCTCTAGACCTTGACTATCGGGTAAGTTCAAGTCGAGCAAAACCACGTCAAAAACGTCAGCATCATTGGTGCCTTTGCCATCGTCTTCCCCGCTTTCTTCTGTGCCCTCTTTTCCGCCTTCTATCTTTTGAACAACGCCCCCTGGTGCGCTATTTTCCTGCTGGTTGAAAACAGCACTATACTTCCCATACTCACCGACGTACTCATCGACATCACCCCCGGCACGGTGTCTTTTCCGGCGGCAATGGTCAAGCACCGCCATCGCACTTGCCAACCGATCAACCCAATGGAAAGCCCACGAGCCTTTTCCTGCTATTTCCAGCAGCGCCCTGAGCAACCGTGCCTCGCCAGCGTTATCCTCGACGATCAGCACTCGCAGACACTGAATATTCATCGACATAAAGTCTTGTGGGGCTAGTGGAGTTTGGCTTTTAAAGAAATGCCGGAGGAAAAAATAGGTATTTAAAAGTGATACGACTAAAAATCTATAGGGGAAAAGTCGTCAGAGTCTATCTATCTATCATTCTAAGTATTTTTGATTATTACAGGAAATAACAAACATAAGAGCGGGAATGACTCAATATTTAATGTCAGAAACCATACATGCACTTTCCATAAGAAAAAACTAATAAGTTCGTTTTAATAACTATTTCCTTATGTCTTGATTCCTTAAAAAAGATCTATATTTTTCAAGGTATAGAAGAATACTTTATATGTGGTGATGAAGTATGGTTGCTTAAATGTGCTTTTCTTGATTTTTGGCTCGCACCACGTTTCCAGATTTGCTGTGATGAAACGTGGTGGCGATCGCCCTGTGCCCTAGCTTTCTTGATCAAGTGAAGATCCACTTACCGTTGGCAGGGCAACCGTATTGAGCCAAAATTCATCAATGCGACGGGCAATGGTCAACAACTGTTTAAGGTTGGATGGCTTTTGGATGTAGCAGTTGGCATGTAGTTGGTAGCTTGTGTTGATATCTTTCTGGCGGCGGGAATTGCTTAAAACCACCACAGGAATCGTTTTTAATTGGGGATCAGCCTTAATTTCTGCAATGATCTCTTGTCCGTTTTTACGCGGCAAATTGAGGTCCAGCAAAATTAGGCTTGGACGGCGGGCGTTGGTAAATTCTCCTTTGCGGTATAGGTAGTCGAGGGCGTCTATGCCGTTCTGTACGGCAACAATATCGATGGCAGTGGGGCGATCGCGAAAGGCTTCGCGCAGGAGTCGGATGCTAGCCTGATTATCGTCAACGATCAGGAGAATTTGCCTGGAATCTCCTGAGTTGACTAGAGCGGGAAAGGTCATGGAATGAGTGAAATTCGAGACAGCTTATACGGAGTTTGATTGAAAACATAACCAGAAAGCTTCCAATAGGAAGTCGACAGAGCGGTAATAAGTCCGTTCGGTTGTGCTGTAGACAACGTCACGCTTGTCAAGTGTGACGTGATCCAAAAGCAAACCGCTCAAACTTTAGACAGAGATTTCCCAAATTCTCGGCAGAGATTTCAATATTTATTAATCTTCTAATACGGGCAGTGTTAAGTGAAAAGCAGCTCCTCGATTTTTTTTCGAAGTCACATAAATACTGCCGCCGTGATGTTCAACAATTTTTTTGCAAATGGCGAGACCAATGCCGGTGCCAGGATATTCTTCGCGGGTGTGGAGCCGCTGAAAGATCTGGAAGATGCGATCACTAAATTTTGGATCTAACCCAATGCCGTTATCGGTGACGATAACTTCCCAGTAGTCCCCCCTGCGATCACTGTGAATCTCAATTGTAAGGGGGCGATCACCGCGAAACTTTATCGCATTGCTCAATAAATTTTGAAATACCTGGGTTAGCTGGGTAGGGTTGCCCATTACCGTGGGCAGGGAACCCACTGCCACCCCGGCGTGGGCTTGCTCCAGGCGATTCCCCAGGCTACGAAGCACCCGATCCACAATCCTTGACAGGGGCGTGGGTTCAAATTTTTGTTCCTGCTGCCCCCCCACACGGGAATAATCCAGCAAATCATCAATTAAATTTTGCATATGATCGATACCGTCCACGGCGTAGCCAATAAACTCTCGGGCATCGTCATCAAGCTGATGTTTATAGCGCAGTTCCAAGAGCTGGATGTAGTTCGCCACCAAATTGAGGGGCTCTTGTAAATCGTGGGAGGTGATGTGGGCAAATTTATTCAGCTCCGCATTGGATCGCGCCAGCTCATCCGTCAGCTTAATTTTCTCACTGGCTTGGCGCAGCACAATATTGACGGTGGCATTGCGCAGTTCCCGAGCGGCGTCAATTTCGGTGGGATGCCACGATAGCGATCGCCGGCACACCGTCTCCCGCCATCGTTCAAAGGACTGAGGCGGCGATAGCCACTGAGTTTCAGGCTGCACCGGCAAGGTCATCATGGGACGCTTAGCCCAGGTGACCGTTTGCAGGGTTTCTGGACGAAACCACAAAATATAGTCCTTGAGGCTATTGGAAATGGTCGCCACCAATAACCCACTGCCAATATCCGAAAAATCCTCAGCCAACGGGTACTCCTGACTGAGGCAATCGGTTACATAAATATCATCGGAACAGTGGGTTTCCACCCAGCCCAGTAGCGCTGTTAGGTGTTCGGTGGACGGCACAGTGCCAATGCTCGCCAAATGGTTATCGTGGAAAACCGCCACCCCCGTTGCCTGGACCAGCCCCAATAAACTGTCCTGCAATAGTCCGTCTTTGAAGGATTCGGTAGCGGTCATATGTTCCAAAAGCTGGGTTTGAATATGCTGACGGCGATGGCGCTCCTCGTATTTGTGGCGATCGCTGTGGGCGGAAATTTCCACAGAAATAACCCGCCCCAGAAATTCGCAGCCCTGGCGAGCTGAGTAGGGCACATGGTAAGGCTGATGGTGATGACAGGACAGGAGCCCCCATAGGCGATCGCCGTGCATTAAAGGCACCACCACTGATGCCTGCACCCGATCCATATTGTGAAGATAGGTGCGATGGCACGGGTGAGGCGATCGCAGCTGAGCATTAATCAGATTTATCGGCTGCTTGGTTTGGGGATTGAGCTCAGGGTAAAGGGGCACCCCCCCCTGGTTTGCATCAGCGATTAACCGAGCAGCCCCGTTAGATTGGGGTAGCCAACGGCGGCAAATCTGAGTATCTTCACTGGGAAACCAATGGTTTAAAAAAGTGTCTGACAAATGGGACGCCTTGCTTTCAGCAATCACCTGACCGTGCCCTTCCGCCGAAAAGCGATACACCATAACCCGATCAAAGGCTAAAATTCGCCGCATCTCCTCTGCGCCCAATTGGGCCATGGCGCAGATATCCGTTTGCTGACGCAGCTGCACGGCTCCCCGCTTAATGGTGTGGTAAAACTCGGAAAACTGGACGGAATCCCCATCCTTTGTGGGCTCTAATTCTAAAACCAAGAGCCCATCGGGATTGCGGTGGAGAATAACATTAACGTCAAGGCTCTCGCTGTGGCTGGCTCCTTTTTTGCTGGCAATCCCTTCACTAATTGAGTCCAACGGTGGCAGGCTAAATTTAAAGACTTCGAAGGCTTGATCAGAGGATCGCAACAGCATTTCCCACAGTCGCTCCACCATGGCTTCAGGGGCGATCGCGTTCAAAGGACGCCCCACTAAATTTTCAGCAGTTCCCTTTAAAAACCGATCAATATTGCGACTAACCTGAAGCACCGTCAGATCTGGCTCAGACAGCACCAGTAGGGCACCGTGAGGCTGGATTTCTGATGGTGGGGCGATCGCCTCCCCATTGCCGAAGCAACTGGAAGAAGTAAAGGGAGTCATGACGGTGCGCGATAACGAAGGAGCGATGTGAAAGCATTATGAATAAAAGGGGTGGGGCGAAGCTTAAGTCAGCCCTCTCAAATCAATATTGAAAATCAACCCTCAACTTTACTAAGTAGATTGTGTCCAAATATTCGTACTAATACTGTCACCATTGTTGCGTCCAATATTGATATGGACTCACCTTTGTCAGAGTATTTTTACAAACAGTATTTACACTTAATTTATTCAGCGCCCATCGTTAATTGAGTTCCAAAGTGATTGGCTGCTGAATTTTTCAACGTGGCTTGGAGTTAGACCTGAGACACCTAACTTCCAACATGGAGCGTGTGCTCAATTAGGCGTCAGAAGCGCTATACAGTGGGAGCATACGCCCTCTCAAATCAAACAGATTAGGGGCTGTAACCCTCGTCATTGTTGGGCTTGAAATTCAAATAAGCATAGCTCTCAGAGTTCTTAACTCACGAACCTACGGTATTTCTTATCCAGAATCTGATAGGTACTTTAAGCCTAAGGCTAGGCGTAAATTTTGCGTTTAGACTCTGATGTCAACAAACTTTGGGGTAGACCTTGATACCGATTAATAACAGTAATTTGAGAGAGAAAGACTATACGTACACCCTAAAAGGTGCGCAAAAAAATTACCCATGTTAGAGTCCCTCGTTTAAAAATTTGCGTCAGCACCTCTCGTTAGCAGCCTTGATCTGATTTGTTCAAATGTTCTGAAGATGTAAATTTGAGAGCGATTATTGACTAGGGTTCTTATCGACTAAGTTACCCAGTCAAGGGCAGTGAAAATCTTAGCCCCTGATGTTTTTTACTTACGCAGCTCGTGTACTTCCCATTGCATTAGGCGTCTAGAGCTTTATCAATGACAGTCTTTATCCAGGATCTGTCATCATTTAAGGCTCAAAGCTTCTAACTGTAAGGGTTTCAGTCTTTAGTGTTTTTTGGCGTATACCTCCCGTATACCTCCCATCACATCAGGCTTCTAGTGCTTAATTGGCGACACGCTCTATGGAAATCCACCTTTACAAATTGGGTAATGTAGTAGGACGATTTAGCGTATACAGTTAAACCCCAGTGTTTTAGGGAAAACAGTTCCTGAAAATTATGTTTGGACGAAAAAAGCCTGCGCCCGTTAGCAATATGACCTATTTGGCGGCGGGAAGCGATTTTCAGGGAAATTTACGGGTTAAGGGTGGGCTGCGCGTTGATGGCAGTGTGCGAGGTACTGTGTCTACGGAAGAGGACTTGGAAGTATCCGAATCTGGGAGTATCGAAGGACCAGAAATTAAGGCACGAAATATTGTGATTCGCGGCTCTGTTAAAGCCAGTGTGGTGGCCAATGGAGACTTGACATTAGCGAGAACGGCGCGGCTAGAGGGAGATGTGGTGGCTAGTGCGCTGAATATCGAGGCGGGAGCATTTTACGTGGGACACATTGTTACCAAGGATGCTCAACCCACCACTGCGCTTCCTTCAACGCCGCCCGTACCGAAGTTGGTGGGGCGCAGCGAAGATTAAGACTGTGGTACGTCGATCCTGTGGTGTGCTGATCATAAAAATTGCTGGTTTCTTCGGTAACAAGCTCTGCCCATAAAATCTGCCCAAGCTTTCTTGAGTTGATGGAGAAAAGCTTGGGCAGGTTTTTGAAGGCAACGATTCTGATGGGCGTTGCGTTCTATTAGGCGGTAACGGCAGCAAATTCACGTTCAGCACGCTTATAGCCTTCGTCCAACACTTCTGACAGGGTGGGGTGGGCGTGTACTTGGAACGCTAGGTTTTGCACGGCGTCGCGGTTGGCGATCGCACTGGCGGCTTCCTGAATCAAATCCGCCGCATGGATGCCAAAGATATGGGCCCCCAAAAGTTCCCCTGTATCTTTGCGGTACACCAGCTTTGCTAGTCCGTCTCCTTCTCCTTCGGCAATCGCCTTGGAATTACCCTTGAAGTAGCTGCGTACGGTGGCCACTTCGAAGCCCTCTTCCTGACCAAGCTCCTTTGCCTGGGGTTCGGTCAAGCCAACGAAGCTGACCTCGGGATGGGTGAACGCAGCGGCAGGAATACTGCGATAGTCCACAGTGCGCGATCGCCCCAGCATGTTTTCCACCGCCACAACCCCCTGGGCTGACGCCGCGTGGGCCAACATCATTTTTCCAGTGGCATCGCCGATCGCCCACAAATGGGGTACCGGCTCCCCATCCTTCAACACCTGCATCTTGTCGTTAACGGGAATAAATCCAGGACGCACCGTTTCCACACCAATATTGTCTAGCCCCAAATTCTTGGTAGCGGGACGACGACCGGTGGCCACTAGGCACGCATCCACCTCCAGTACATCAATAACTTCTTTTGTTTTGGCGTCCGTTAATTCAATGGTGACCGGCGATCCCGGCACCACCTTCGTCGCAAAGATACCCGTGTAGGTTTCTAAATCGCGCCCTTCCACCAACGTACGCTTCGCCACCTTGGCAATATCCGGGTCAAAACCAGGCATCAGGTTGTCCAACGCCTCAATCATGGTCACCTCGGACCCCAAAGCGGTATACACATCGGAAAATTCCAAGCCAATGTAGCCGCTGCCAATAATGGCAATCCAGTCGGGCACCGTTTCTAGTTTTACTGCTTCATCGCTGGTGAACACCGTCTTGCCATCCAGCTCAATTCCCGGAGGAACGGCGGGCACAGAACCGGCAGAAATCATCACCTCCTTCGCCGTAATGGTTTTGGTGACGGTGCGGTTACCGTCGGGGCGGGTCACTTCCACCTTCTGAGACCCCAGCACCTTACCCCAGCCTTGGATAATATCCACCTTGATGCGCTTAAGGCTGTTGGTCAGGTCTCCCTGGAGCTTAGCCACCAGGTTATTAGCATGGTCAGCGATTACTTCTCGGTTGTAGGACACCGGTCCCACGGTGACGCCCATGGATTCCAAATGGCGCACATTTTGCAATTCCCGCACCCGTCCTGATGCGGCTAACAGCGCCTTGGAAGGGATGCAGCCTCGGTTAACGCAGGTGCCGCCCATATCTGCCGCTTCAATAATGGCGGTTTTTAACCCACAAGCCACTGCGTGGAGAGCCGCCCCGTGTCCCCCTACGCCAGCGCCAATAATAACGAGATCGTAATCAAATTCCTGGCTCACGCTCGGCTCCTAAACTTGTACGCTTTATTTTTGTTATTCCTGACAGTCGATGTTTCAAACACTTCATGTCTTGGACACTCTATTTTCTGGTTAAGGGGCTCTAAGAGCAACTGGTTTGTTCTCTATCTCCGTGTTTCAAACACTTCATGTCTTGGACACTCTATTTTCTGGTTAAGGGGCTCTAAGAGCAACTGGTTTGTTCTCTATCTCCGTTTACCCGTTCTACGGAGGTAGGGAATGAACCGCGGGAGATAGGGTAAACCGCGCCTAGCCAGATTTTAATTGGTGCGTAATTATAAGAGTGCCGGCACAAGGCAAGCTTTACTTATCCTGTTCACTAGTATTGGTCGAAGCCATGTTTTTTGACGAACTGACTCCCCTTGTCCGTGAAGTGATGGGGCAACCTGTGGCCTTCATTGGTGGCTTGGCGTCAGGGCTGTTTCGTATGGACCCTACCCAAGATCCCGTTAAAAGCTGGCTAGAAAAACAGGGCGCTAATCCTTTCGCCGCTGCTGAAGCGTCCACTGACACGGATTCTTCTGACTCTGGTCCCCAAACTATCGATATTGAGTAAGGCAGTTAGAGTAAGACAGCTATTCTCGGAAAGCGTTGCCTACGGGATAAGTTTTCGTTCGTATTTTTTATTTCTTCGCTGGCGTTGAATGGTTCTTCGCCAGCTTTTTGATGGCTTGAGGTGGGGCGTGGGGGCGATCGCTTAGGGCATTCTATTAAGCGGAAATTTTTCAAAGATCTCAAGCTTTACCGCCGCAGATTTTAAATAAGCATCAGCACAAAAAACACATTAATAGGAATAGCAAATACCTTGTTAAAAAGCGGAGAAACGCGCTACCTGCTTTGATGTCTGAGGCGCCGCAAAATCAGTCCGGATTTATTTGAGAACGACTAGCATTAATGATATGGTTTCAGGCAAGTCTGTGGATGGAAAAGTAATTTCCTCGAAATTACCTAATAGGAAAAATAATGAGCAAGCTGAATAACAAGTTTAGCCGCCGCGCCTTTATGGCCGGTGGTTCTGCGATGGCTGCGGTTGCCCTCAGCGGCATCGGCAACCGTGCCCAGGCCCAAAGTGGTAATGAGGTCAACCTCTACTCCGGTCGTCACTACGATACGGATCGCACAATCTACGAAGCTTTTACCCAAGCAACCGGCGTCAAGGTCAACTTGGTTGAAGGTAAGTCCGATGCCCTGATGGAACGGATTAAGTCAGAGGGTTCTAACAGTCCCGCTGATATTTTAATTACGGTTGATGCAGGACGGCTGTGGCGTGCTGACCAGGAAGGCTTGTTCCAGCCTGTGAGCAAGAATGAAGCTCCCAACCTGTACTCCGCAATTCCCCGTCATCTCCGCCACCGTGCTGGTCACTGGTTCGGTATGTCCCAACGGTCTCGGGTCATCATGTATAACAAAGAGTTGGTGAACCCTGCTGATTTATCCACCTACGAAGATTTGGCTGATTCCAAGTGGCGCGGCAAGATCTTGATCCGTAGCTCGGGCAACATCTACAACCAGTCCTTGATGGGCGAATTGATTGAGCTTTATGGTACCGCTGGTGCTGAAGACTGGGCTCGTGGTTTCGTTAGCAACTTTGCTCGCAAGCCGACCGGTAACGACAGTGCACAGATTCGCGCTTGTGCCGCTGGTGAAGGTCACATCGCGATCGCTAACACCTACTACTTCCCTCGTTTCGCTCGCAAGGACGACCCGGCTGAGCGGGAAGTGTTCCAGAAAGTGGGCGTATTCTTCCCCAACCAGCGTGGCGAAGGCGCTCTAGGACGCGGTGCTCACATGAACGTCAGCGGTGCTGGTCTTGTGAAGAGTGCTCCTAACCGGGCAAACGCCATTAAGTTCTTGAACTTCATGGCAACGGCTAACTCTCAGGAAATCTTCGCTAAGAGCAATAGCGAGTACCCTGTGATGAGTGGTTTGGACCTAGACCCGATTCTAGATAGCTTCGGTCGTTTCAAGGGGTCTAAGACCAACGTTGAAGCCCTAGGACGCAATAACCCGCTGTCCATCCAAGTGATGAACAACGTTAACTGGGATCAAGGGTAAGGGATAGGGTATAAGTCCTGTAGCAGGGCTGTTCAGGTTTAAGATGCCTCGAACAGCTCTACTAATATTTGTATCCGCTGGGAGTGCAAGTATTGCACTCCCATTTTTTATGCTTGAGATTCGGTCTGGCGCTTGCCTGGACAGGGTTTACGCAAGCCCTTGGTCAGAGGGAAAGCCGATGCCACGTTTGTTTATGTCCTCAAAAAGCATGTCTTGCATCAGTTTTGCGACTGTCTTCGCGCCGCATTAGTGACCGCCGTTTCATCGGGCAGTTGCTCTTGACTGCCAAAAATAATTACTTTTCCGACGCTCACTTGCGAAGAAACGATGTAGTAATAACCAACTATGTTGCCAGAACTGTCTGTTATGGAAAATTCACGAGCTCTACCGTCATAGTTACCGTCAATATCATTAGTCTCTGTCACAGTCAGACCCCGCGCCTCAAGCCCTATCTGCCAGCTTTCGATATCCGCGTCGCCAACGCCACCGCCAGAGCTAGGCAAGGGCAAACTGATACAGTCGCTTACACCACAAACCTCTGTTCCTTCTGGAGTCCACCCTGCTGGCGCTGGGACTCCTCCAGAACTGGAAGCTGGAGTCGGCGTTGGGGTTGGGGTTGGCGTTGGCGTTGGTCCGGGAGTCGATGTTGGCGTTGAGGTGGGTGTGGGGGAAGAGATTGGCGTGGACTCGGGGGTAGGTGTGGGTGTGCCTCTTGGGGTTGGCGAAGGCGAAGGGCGGGGAGAGGGTTTAGGTGTCTTAGGTGTTGGTTTCGGTTTAGGGGGGGCAGGCTTGGGCAGTGGGGACGGTGGGGGCTTGGGGGTTGGTGTGGGAGTTGGTGTGGGCTTAGGAGTGGGCTGGGTGGGAATATCTTGAATGGGGATGGGTCTGGTTTGCTGGGTTTTGCTAACCACTGATAGCCGTAGCCTGGGCTGAGATCTCAAGGCAGGCAAAATAAGCACCACGGCGTGGATGGCGGCGGCGGTGAACAGAATCAGCCCCATACGTCCCAGACGATGCCATCTAGAGGACGATTTCCCTTGAAATGGACCGTAAAGCAGATCGAAAAGGGGCTCGGAAAGTTCTTGCTCTAAGTGCTCTAGCGGCGAAAGTTCTTGTTCTGGATCTTGGTTGGCTTCTGACAACTTTGGGGGAGGTGCATCTGAGTTTGCAGATCCCAAGGTGGGTGATTGTGAGGGGGAATGGGTGGAGCGATCGCCAGGATGCTGGAATCGGGAGCCCGACTGAACTTCCGATTCCTCTGGGGATTTATTCAACTCCACCGGTCCTTCTTCCATGGTGTGACTGCCTACCTTTAGGGGCTGTCTTCAGGGGTTAACGTCATAGGCTTTTATCAGTTGGGGCACAGGCTAATCTGAACAACGCTCGTGATTATTTCCCAACGGCTCCTTACTCCCCCTTTTCCTCGGCGCCTTTTTCGCCGTCCACAGGCTCTGCGCCACTTTGTCCGTCACTCTCTTTCACCTCCGGTGCATCTTCTTCCCCATCAGTGGGTGCAGCCTCCTCTCCAGGCAATTTTGGCAAGGTTGCCCCCTCAGTTTTTGCGTCTCCCAGGTCTAAGGGCACTGGTATTGCATTTAAAAGATCAGCATTAGTGAAGTCCGCGCCATTAAAGGTTGCCCCTTCAAGGTTCGCGCCGCGCAGGTAGGCGTCTTTGAACAATGCTTCGTTTAAGGTGGCATTGGTTAAGTTCACCTGGTTTAACCCTGCATTTTCAAAGCGGGCTTTTGTCAGGTCGGCATCGCTAAAGTCAACGCTATCGAGTTTGGCTTCGAAAAAGTTAGCCTCTTGAAGCTTTGCTCCTTTGAAGTTGGCGCCGTTTAAGTTAGCGCCACTAAAGTCTTTGCCTTGTAAATCTTGCCCAGCAAAATCGCAGGCGGGGCAGTCATTCTCATTGGCTACGCTGCCATCTCCCGAGTCTGGTGCCCCACCACATCCAATTAGGGCGATCGCCAAAACAGCCGTCGACAATGGTAAGCGCATAGGGAAAACAAGGTAGGAGAACAAAGGACAATGTGATTATCCCTGGAGACGCAACCAAGGAATAGGCCAAAAACCTCGAAAGCGTAGAGAGTTGAGCCAACAATCAACCTAACCTTAAATGTTCCCGTGACTTTCACCACTTAAATTTCTTCGCCGTGCGTCCGTTCTCTTCAAAGGCACAACAGTCTGAGAGGACGTCTGAAAAGTAAGAAAGCTAACGGAGGTTAATCTGTAATTACG
>ERZ1740067.1187-NODE-1187-length-18455-cov-22.190380_pt1 | contig 18455 bp, 15 predicted proteins | sample MGYA00581736_ERZ1740067 | MGnify/ENA primary metagenome ERZ1740067 (study PRJEB43018, sample SAMN04849236) | marine metagenome | isolation source: floating plastic debris | place: Pacific Ocean | collected 2008-08-27 | study: EMG produced TPA metagenomics... | reverse complement strand
CTTGCTCTAACTCATCTTCTATGGGTTCGCTCGCTGCCAAACCCAACAGCGCATCAATCTGAAACTCTTGAGCACTGCTAGACGTACTCAGGCTCAGGCTACGTACCGTACCAAAGTACCGTCTGATATCCGCTGCCCAAGGATCGTTCGACGCATTAAACTCAAACAGGTTATAGAAAAACGATAGGGTGGAGCCCATATTCACATAGAAATAGCCATTGTTGGGGGAGGGAAATGTGGCGGTTGCATTGCGAAACGTGCTGTGGCCACCCAATGGGTTAAAGCCAGCGGGCACTACTAGCCGCTCCATGGCCCCCGTCCCACTGGTAAATGCCAGCGTGTCGTCCGTGACCCAGGTGTGGGTCAAGACACTGTCCGTCAGACCATCGGTATTGACATCATATTGCCAATTAACCACCGGGTAGTCACCGATAGAGCCAGGTAATGCCACCTCTTCACCCACCACTCCATCTAACGCTTCCAGGGCTGTTTCAGCGGCTGGACGGTTGCTGGTCTCTAGCAAAACTCCCCCTTCCATCCCCACGCCTGGAAAAAACGAATTTAATAACCCCGATTGGCTAGGAAAGAGAAACAGACTGTACTCTCCATCCATCCAACTCAAAATATCGGTATCGAGATCTAACCCTGTGGCCAAGGCCACAACGGAGCGGGCTGTCTCTAGCAAACCGCCGCTCACCTCACTTAAGGAAAAAGCTGACGATACATCATTCCAAAACCCGCTGATGTCATAGCCGCTGCCCATAAAATAGGTGGCGGCTGGGATCAAACCAAAAATTGAATGATCGGCGTTGGGGGAGGGGGGTAATGCTGGCAGTGCCCCTTCGGTATATAGGTGAGCTTCCAGGTGTAAGCCTTTTTCCTGGGGATATACTAGGGCATCAAAGGTGACATTGCTGAGCAACGCGGACATGGCGGCTCGCTCACTCAGGCTTGGCTGGGGAATGGGGGGGAGGCCAAAACCCTGAAACGGATTGCTAAATTCAAAGTTGATAAGCTCGCCGACATTGCCATATACGGTGGCTAAGCTATTGGCGGATTCGGGATGGCTTTGGGTTTTTGCAAAGCTGGGACTGCTAGTTAAGGTGGGAGCCCCCTGGGTTTGGTATTCGATCCACTGGCGCAGACTGTCAAGATTCTCCGACATGACAATATAGTTGCCCAGGTGGGCAACAGCATAGCCAGGGATGGTATAGCCATCTAATGAGTAGTTACCGTCAGGAATATAGATGTAGGGAAATTCTGGCTGCCGATAGGCGCGCAAATGGGCAATTTGGGCAGGTGTTAGACCATTGGTCTGACCGGTGGCGGTCGGTGCATTGTCAGGAGTCTCGCTAAGACCACTCGGCGGTGGCACCTCTGGCAGCTCCTCTAACTCAATGTCTTCAGGATACTCATCCCAATCATAGTCATAGGAAACAAACTCTGAAGGCCAGTTCCAGATGGGAAAGGTGCGATAGGAGATTTGCTCGGGGAGGGCCGCGCGGGATTCGGCCAGGGTGGGGATAAAGTCGAAAAATGCCTCAGCGTTGCTGATGGGTACGATGGTGACGGAGCGCTCTACGGGGTTGATGGTGCGGATACTGGGAACGGGGAGAAGTGCGATCGCAACCCCATCTCCAATCCATGGCTGTATATCCTCAACGTAGTCCATGTTGTAGGGTAGCAGCGGTAGTGCCTGGGGGCTCGGACCCACCCCAAAAGACTCACTTAACTGGGCAAACAGCGCATACCGATTCAGCTCTGCCCAGGCCTCATCACGGGTATTAACAATCATCGCCGCTGGCGTATTTGCCGGCAGAATGTTGGTAATAATCGGCGGTGGTGGCGCGGTCGTCGGCAATGTTTCTGCAATAGCCGCCCTCAGCTCAGTCACATCGACGGTGGGCTCAAGTGACCAGTCGTCAGAGTCATCAAACGGTTCATCAAGCGCGGGGTCAGTAAGCGCAGGGTCAGTGGCGGCCTCGGCGGCGGGGTCAGACACATCTATGGGCGGCTCTTGATCCAGACTGCCGCTATCTGGCAGGACGGGGCTAGCATCCTCCACCGACTCTGAATTTTCTAACGATGGCTCCTGGGCAGCCAGAGGTGTTGCAAAAACTGCTAGTGCAAGTACTGCCATTCCCCATCGATTCACCACAAACAAACACTCCCAAAAGTAAACAGTTAATAGTTATGCGTTAATCCACCTTGCCTATGACAAACGTGCCTATGACAAAAGATAGATGCGTAGACATACCCAGAATCGTAAATTTATCTACAACAGCGGCCCTACCTATTACGGTCTAGCTAACGCTGTTCGGTTATAGGTTCGGATTGCCATCCCTGTCGGGTTTTGGCTTTTCTCAGTACTATAAGCCTAATGGCGAAATCAAAGAGTTGAGATAGTATGAATCAGTTTAAAACTCTCGCATTGCTGAGCATGCTCAGCGCCCTGCTAATTAGTATTAGCTATTACACTCTTGGGGGTACAGGCGGTGTCATCATTGGCATCCTGATTGCAGCCGCGACCAATTTAGGGTCCTGGTTTTACTCCGATAAAATTGCCCTAGCTGCCCATAAGGCTCAGCCAGTCAGCCGTGAGACTGCTCCAGAGCTTTACACCATGGTGGAAAAGTTGGCAAAGAAGGCCGACATCCCCGTGCCTGGGGTTTATATTCTGCCCACCGAGTCAGCCAACGCCTTTGCGACTGGCCGTGACCCGGAACATGCGGCCGTTGCCGTCACCCAAGGCATTATGAAAATGCTGAGTACGGATGAACTTGAAGGTGTCATCGCCCATGAACTCAGCCATATCATGAACCGTGACACCCTGACCCAGGCCGTGGCGGCTACTATCGCAGGTGCGATCGCATTTTTGGCCCAGATACTGCAATATTCCATGTGGTTTGGCGGTATGGGGAACTCCCGCGACGATAATGGCCCTAACCCCATCGCGCTTATGGCCACCCTGTTCCTAGCGCCCATGGCAGCGACCGTCATCCAGCTAGGCATCAGCCGGACCCGTGAATTTTCAGCCGATGCGGGTGCCGCTGAGCTCACCGGTAATCCCCGTGCGTTAGCCAACGCCCTCCAGCGTCTCGAAGCCAGTGCTAAGCAAATGCCTATGACGGGCAACCCAGCCTATGAACCGCTGATGATTATGCACGCTGTTCCTAAGCAAATGTTTAGCGGCTTGTTTTCTACCCATCCGGCAACAGATAAGCGAGTTGAGCGGTTGTTGGCGCTAGAGAGCGATCTAGTCACTGCTTAAAGTCTAAACTCTCTTTCTCTCCTCTATGAAAGAGAGATATTTAATTCAGTTTTTCTAACCACTCCAGTGCCAATGGGAGTGGTTTTTTATAGCCATTGATAATGGCCTAGAATCAGTTGAGATATTATTTCTGCGACCTCAACACGTGTGTCTCCTTATCTACCCAACCTCAGCCTCTAACCTGTGAACCCACCTCAGCCCTCCCTCACCTCGTCTAAGCCATCACGTTTTCTGTGGCTTACGTTTGATTTTGCCAACTGTTTACCAACCGATACAGACAACATCACACCCCAACTGTTTCTGACCTTAATGGCACACCCAGCCATCCAGGAAATCAAGCGCTTTACCACAGGTGCTGATGCCCTTGGGCCCGATGATATTGCTGCCTGGGAGCCGGGCATTTTTACCGTACAAGCCTATCGGCCTAGCTTGGCGGATGTTCTCAACCAGGTTTCGTCTCAGCTAGCCCCTCACCTTATTTCTGGTGGTCAAACACCGGATCAAGTTGCCATAACGGTTTACACCCAAATGGGTAGCCGGCATTATCCCGTCACCACAAGGCTCGATCAGAGCGCCATCGAAACTGCAGCCGAAGAGATTGAAACCATGGTGAGTCAGTATGAGGCAGATAAGCCCACCTGAAACAAACCAGATGGGTGACTGCTCAACAGAACTCACTGCCTATTCTTGGCCGCTTGAGACCTTGGTTGTCGCTACGCTGGCATGAGCTGCAACACCAATGCCCGACGGTCAAAAGACTGGATCTTTCCTTTCTCTTTAAGGTCTTTAACAATTCGCTCTAGCAGTTCTAGGGCCCGATCTCGATGCTGGTGCTCCCTGCCCCGTAAGCGCACACGGAATTTAACAGAATCACCCTTGCCCAACCATTGAATGGCCTGGTTGATGCGCAGCTGATAGTCAGATTCACCCACATTGGGGCGAAACTTGACTTCTTTTACCGTGGTGCGCGCGCTCTGTTTCTGCCGTTTTTTCTGCTGATACTGAAACTTGCCATAGTCCAGTATCTTGGCCACAGGAGCCTGTTTGCTTTCAGAGACCAGAACCAAGTCAAGCTGAGCCTCTTCAGCCAATTTGAGCGCATCCTGTGTATCGGTCAAGCCACGATTGTTGTTTTCGTGGTCAATGAGCAACACTTTAGGGGCTTTGATCTGACGGTTGATCCGATGTTTCTGTACGATGAGTCTTTCCCTCTTGACTTCGAGCGCGACAAAGATAAATGGACAGAGGACACTGTTGCCATACTGGGAAATGACATTGAAGCAGCAGACTAGTAACTAGCTATCACTAACTCAGTCATTCCTGACATCAGCGATCTAACGAATTTTCTAATCGTAGCTTACAGTTTTAAGAATGAAACTGAGCCACGATAATGATTGTGATTTTGTAAAGAATAATCAATCTCACGGGCTAGTCATCCCCCTAGGAGTAACCCAAATATGGCTCTAATTTTATCGAGTATTCTTAGGGATGTGCAACTGATCAATGACGTTGATGACGTCAGCTTCAGCGGCTGAGTCGGCGGCCCATGCCTGGATGGAAGGAAGCTCCTGTACGGCTTGGATAAAGGGTTGAGCCCCTGGTGATAGCTGAATCTGATAGGTGACGAACCGCAGGGCAACGGGGGCATAGGCCACGTCAGCCAGGGAAAAATCCCCAAATAGCCAGGGACCGCCGTAGGTATCGTAGGCTTGGGTCCACATATGGTCTACCCGGTCGATTTCTTGCTGGGTGGTTGCTGTTAGGGTGTTTCGCATGACCGGGATCCGGGCGCGAATGTTTTGGGGCAGCTGCTCTCGAATACCGAAAAACCCGCTGTGCATTTCAGCGGTAATTGAGCGGGCGGTTGCTTGGGCCTGTGGCGCTGTTGGCCAGCCGATGGCGCTAGGGTGTTGCGATCGCACATAGCCCCAAATTGCACTACTATCCCAAACCCGAATATCCCCATCTAGGAGCACGGGCACCCGCTTTGCTGGCGTGTACTGACTAATCTGCTGCCAAGCCTCCGTAAACAGCGGCAGCCGAATTTCCTCAAACGACAGACCGCTTTCCGTCAAAAATAGCCAGGCCCGTAGCGACCAAGATGAATAGTTCTTATTGCCGATAACCAGTTTCAAGCTCATAGCATACCTGCTATAGGACTAAACACCAGGTAAGAAAAAAGCGACGCCTGCCCATCGTGGTTGCCCCACTCACCCGCAGAAAAAATGCTAACATCCGGAGACAAATTATCCGATTTCTAACCATGGCGCTTCAGGTTTATGGCATCCCCAACTGCGGCACCTGCAAAAAGGCCCTGAAGTGGCTAGATGCAAACGGTGTCGACTATGACTTTATCAATACGAAAGAACAGCCCCCCAGCCGAGAGCAAATTGCTGACTGGGTCGCCACCCTAACCGCTAGACCCATGCGTAATACCTCAGGTATGTCCTATCGAGCCCTGGGGGAAGACAAAAAAACGTGGAGCGATGAGCAATGGATAGACGCCTTTGCCGAGGATGCCATGCTTCTCAAACGGCCCCTGTTTGTAAAAGATAAACAAGCTGTTTTAGTGGGCTTTCGAGCTAAGGAAACAGAGTTGCAGGAAAAGCTAGTCTAAGTAATACACCATTCGGGAGGAACCCATGGGAGAAGCCAAACGCCGAAAGGAAAGTGATCCTAACTATGGAAAAGTGGCCCAAAAACGGCCAAAGCAGAATAGTTTTAAGCTAAACCTCGATCCGAGAACCATTTCGCCAACAGAAATGGTTATCTGGGCCGTACTCTTTGGCACCACAGCAGCTGTCTTTGTCGGTACCTATGTCTGGCAATAGTTTGTCTGGCAGTAGCCGCAACAGAATAGCGTTTAGACCGATTCAGGCACCAATCTAGACGACATTCTAGACACCCAAAGATGTCGCATTGATTCAATCAATGCGACACAGCGATTAACGCTTAGAAGCGCTAGAGTAAACCCGAGCGCTCCTAAGCGTTAGCGCCTGGGACGTTCTTCGCGGGGACGCGCTTTATTGACACGGATTTCACGGCCTAGCCACTCTGCACCGTCTAGCGCTTCAATTGCCGCGTCTTCTTCAGAATCTGCAGACATCTCTACAAACGCAAACCCTCGAGGGCGACCAGTTTCGCGATCCATAGGAACAGTAACTCGCTTAACGGTACCGTAATCTGCGAACACTTCCTGAATATCTTCCTGCGAAACGTTGTAGGCTATGTTCCCTACATAAATGGACATGAACTTTCTCCAAACACTTGAAATAAGACTCTGGTAAGCGTAATTCTGGAGACAACTTAGCCTAGATACCTCTAGATAAGCGTCTGAGCGAGAATTTACTACTTATCCAGGGCCACATTAACACAGAAATTTAGGCCGTAATCGTTGTCTGGACGACTTGTGAGGAAGGCTTGATATTAAAAAGTTCGCCGTTGCTGATCCTCGAGATGATTTTATCTCTAAGGGGCTGCCCTTCGGCATATTTAACTGATCGGTTCATCCTCTAAATCAGCAACAGTAAATCTTGGGCATTGCCAATCTGAACCATGATCTTAGCGATCAGATGTTGGTACAAGCCATGTCTGACCGCTTGGTGCCATCTTCAGAGGATTGACGGCAGACGGTGCCCTATTAAGTGTTCTATTTAACAATGTAAATGTCTTCTTTCGTAAATAAAACCCAGGGGGTTGGTACCAAGAAAGCTCATGCTCAGGTCAGAATGACGCCCAAATCTCCACAGGGGTTATCCTGTCTGAGATCGAGCATTAAAATTGCTTGATTTAGCTCGCTATCGCTCCAATGGGGATGGGAAAGCTGTAGCGTACGATGGCTGAGCTTTTTAAGCGGCTTTTGCAGCCAGCCGGCTTGAGTATTCGAATTTTTTAGGTCTTTGTTAAGCATAGTGAACCTCCTGTTTAGGGGGCTGGGTCATTTTATCCTAGCGATTACTTCAAGCGGTGGCGGTGCGTTACCGTACGGTTTACCGAAACTTTGTAAGCGTCACCCAGGGTTGTACCGTTTGATCAGTCAGGTTAATGCGCAGTCATGATTGATATTGAGTTCATCCAGGCGGGGGATAGTTGGCAAAACTGGGTGTTTACCCTCACCTATCTCAGTTTCTTATTATTTATTGTGTGGCGTGTGATCGTATCGTCTACTCCGTCCGATTAATCAGGGCACATCACCATGGCCAAATCAACCGATACCGTTGAGTCGCAAATACCAGAGCGAGTTACCTGGCTACAGCAGACCACCTGTCTGGGGCTGCTGTCTGAGGAGGTGATAGTTGCGATCGCAACCCAGCTCATACCCCTATCGCTCGAGGCCAACCGCCGTCTGATTTTAGAAGATACCCAGCCCGACGCCCTCTACATTCTCAAAACAGGTCAGCTAGAGCGCTATCGCACCCAGCGCACCTCCATGGCCCAAACTGCAGACCTGATGCCAGGAGAGGTTCTACATCTGCGAGAAATCCTGTTAGAGCAGCCGACGGATTATACGGTGATTACCGTAGAAGACTGCGAACTATGGCAGCTATCGGCTGATAAGCTCAAGCAAATCGCCGACCAATATCCCAGCCTTAGCCAGGAACTGTCTGAACTACTGGCCGAGGAAGTAGAACAGCTATCGGCCCAGCTGCTCTACGAGCAAGAACGCCAGCAAGAGCTGCGCCCCTACTTAGTGCCCAGGGTTAGCCGGGGCGTTATCGGTGCCAGCCGCTATGCGCAACGGCTGCGTCAGGCGGTGCGAACGGCTGCAAGTGTCACTCCTGACGACAGTGGCCAGCGTGATTCGGTGCTTATATTTGGTGAACCCGGTTTAGAAAAAGACAACCTTGCGGCCCTGATTCACTTTGGTTCTGAGTATAAAAAAGAGCCGATGATCAAAGTCAACTGCGAAACCCTACGCGCTGTGGATCTGTTTGGTCGCGGTGACAGTCGGCCAGGGCTGCTAGATTGGCTCGGTACGGGCACTCTCCTGCTCAACAACATCCAGGATCTTGCCCCTGACATCAGACCCGCTATCCTGAGGCTGCTCAAAACACGACAATACCAGCCGAGTGTGCAACCGGGGCAGGCTCCCCCGATCCTCAAAACCAGCTCTGCTTGGATCATGATGATCTCAGAAAAGAGTCTGACACCTTTTGCTAATTTGTCTCCCCAGACCATCAAAGTACCGCCGCTTCGGGTACGAAAAACGGATATGGCAGCCCAGATTAACTACTACATTCAGCTATATTGTCGTCAGCGTGGTCTTAGCAAACCCACCCTGACATCCGAGGCCCTGCGCCGTTTGCAAAGCTATGATTTTCCTGGCAATCTCCGCGAACTCGATAATCTTGTTCAGCGGGCTATTCAACAATCTGACTGTGCTCAGCAGCTGACCGAAGAAGTCTTTTGGTCGGGCGGGGAACAACAGGGGCGATTTCGCTGGAATTTGCTCAACGCTTACCCTAAACTACGGCAGTTTTTACGCAGTCCTTGGTGGCCAGATCGGATTAATTTTGGCTTTACCAGCTGGTTCTACGTCTTAGTGGTCGTCTTACTATTCTTAGGTCCCCAAACCCGTGATGCCAATGTTGCGCTCAATTTCTTTTGGGCCTGGTGGTGGCCGCTGATCTTGTTGTCATTTCCGTTTGTGGGACGTCTGTGGTGTGCCGTGTGCCCCTTTATGATCTATGGAGAAATTACCCAAAAACTGTCCCTATGGCTATGGCCCAGACAGCTAGGAGAGTGGCCCCGGCAATGGGCTGAGCGCTGGGGCGGCTGGATTTTATATGGTGGCTTTGCCGCAATTTTGATCTGGGAAGAACTATGGAATTTAGAGAATACCGCCTATCTTTCTGCTTGGCTGTTACTGATTATTACCGCCGGGGCCATGATTTGCTCGGCTTTGTTTGAGCGGCGGTTTTGGTGTCGCTATCTGTGCCCCATCGGCGGCATGAATGGCCTATTTGCCAAACTCTCCATGGTTGAGCTGCGGGGGCAGCGCGGTGTGTGTTCGGCCACCTGCACCACCTATCAGTGCTATAAGGGTGGCCCTGAGAAAGGAGAAGGTCAAGAGACTCTGGGCTGTCCGGTCTATTCTCATCCGGCCCAGCTGGTGGACAATCGCAACTGTGTACTGTGCATGACCTGTTTAAAGGCCTGTCCCCATCGCTCGGTGGAGCTGAATTTACGACCGCCGGGGATTGAACTGTGGACCACCCATACGCCAGTTACCCATGAAGTCGCGCTGCTGCTGTTACTGTGGGGAGCGGTGTTGGTGCATCGGCTGCCAGTGGTGACGGCGGCGCTGGGCGTATCGGGTATGGCCCATGGTTTTTGGAGACATGCGATCGCAACTACCCTGCTCCTTTTCGCCCCGCTACCCCTAGCCTGGTTAGCCCACCGACTGACCCATCTCATCCAGCCTCGTCTTAAAGCCCGTCCCTTCACTCAAATTGCCTATGGCTGGCTACCCATTGTTCTCCTCAGTAGTTTGGCCCATTACCTATCCCTGGGACTGACCGAAGCCGGTCGAATAATTCCAGTCTCCTTCGCCAGCTTTGGCCTAGCCAGTACAGGACCTGTTGTCGTCGCCCATCCAGCCGTCATTGCGTTTCTACAAGCCGTCAGCCTAATCCTCGGTGCTATCTTGAGCATTCTACTCACCCAGCGCATCGCCCAACAACCCTGGTTTAAGCTTCTCCCGATCCATGGGTTTACCCTAGGCCTGACCACAATCTTATATAAACTAATTGTCTAATATTTCTGCTGTTGGTTAGTTACCACAATAGTCCCAATCGTAGCCGCCGCTGTTGGTTCACTATCCACCCGCCACCAACCCAATGCCCCCTCCTCACAACCAAACGCCTGGGCATAGCGAAAACGAATATCGTAGCGACCCGGTATTTCAGGAGCCCTTAACGTAAAGGTGCTAGCCCCCTCTGCCTGAGAAAAGCCATCATAAATACAGGCTTGAGCCGCATTCTCACCGGCAATACCCACAACAATTTGATTGATTGAGTCCCCTGCACAGTCTGGGCAGTCATAACGATAGTTGGTTGAACCATAAATGACTTCACCGGGAGCGGCGTCTATGGTATTCCCCTCACCGTTGAGGGCAAACTCACTCAGACTCACCTGACCGTAGGTTACTTGAATTGGAGGCGTCTCCCGTGAATTCTCTACCCTAAGGAGAGCCATCTCGGGGGGCTTAGCGGCAAATGCCGCCAGCCGTTGAGCCTCTGTTTCTGGTTCAATCTCTAATGTGGGATCCAATTCATTGGCTGCTTCGAATTTAGCCACGGCCTCCTGAATATTGTCTTGCTGCGCTAGTTTGCGTCCCTGGAGAACCAAAAAATCTGCTTCGTCAACGTCCTCCCAGACCTGTTGCCGACAGGTGGTACCCGCTGTGATCGTTTTGTCTGTAGGTTCTAAGAGCAGCCTGGGATGAGATTTGAGCCGGTTACAGGCTCTATCTAGTAAAGCCTGAATCCAATCTGTTTCAGCGTTAGCCCTAGGAAAGCGTTCGGTGAGCTGGGTAGTATCCCAGAGACGTACCGTTGTATCCCAGCTGCCAGTGATAAGAGTCTCAGGCAACTCTGGATGCCAGGCTACTGCGCTAATGTTGCCTTGGTGGTTGCCAAAGTTTTGAGAACTTATCGGAACGCCCTGTAAATTCCGAATTTTTATACTGTTTTCCAGTGCGATCGCAACCCGCTCACTCTCAGCATCAAAGGCGATTTTCCCCACCGCCTCCACATCTTCCTGAAACGTTTTCCGCACCTGCCTAGTTTCCACATCGATTAGCTTAATAAAACTGTCGTTGCCCGTGGTTGCTAGAAATTTTCCATTGGGGCTAACCGCCACAGTATTGACGGCCCACGCATGTAATTCTGTGATTGACTCTCCAGCTTTGTTGATCGGTGTTCCTAATAATTTACCCGTCCGATCCCAAAACTGTACCGTTGTTCCTGACGCACTGACAATGGTTTGATTATTGGGGAGAAACGCAACGGAATTTACTTGTTTACCTGCAAGTGTGGTAAATCCATTAACTACGCTACCCTGACGGTTCCATAGCTTCATGCCGTCATCACCGCCGCTGAGAATTTGCTCGCCGTCGGGGCTAAAGGCCACCGATGTTATTTTGTTTTGATGGCCTTCAAAAATCCTGGGCGAGTCGTTGCTGTTAGTGAGGTCCCACAGGCGTAACGTTGTGTCTGAGCTGGCTGTTACCAGATACTGTCCATCTGGGCTAAACTCAATGGCATTGACATAGCCTGTATGTCCTTGCAGGGGCTGAACCACCAGGTTGCCCTCCAGGTCCCAAATGCGCACAGTCCCGTCTTCACTACTGCTGGCAATCTGGTTACCGTCTGGGCTAGTTGCGATCGCAATGACAGCCTGAGTATGCCCCTCTAAAAGATTGACTTCCATCGGATTTTTCAACAAATCGGCCAGCGCAAACTGGGCAGAATTCAGCACCCGATTCAAACTGTGTTGACTCTCACCGACCACCTGCATGGCCATCACCAGTCCATCCACTGGTTTGTCATAACTTAGCAGCCGAGCCTGGGCCGCTTGCTCCCCGATCTCCGCTCGCTGTTGGGCCGCTTCGGCTCTATTTTTCTGTGTTGTCGCCACTCCATATTGCCAGACGGCAATGCCGAAGCCTGATATTGCCATTGTCAATAGCCCGCCCAATGTCCCCACTAATCTTCTCTGTCGCTTTGCCTCTTTCTTTTGGTCAGCGTTGATTAAATCCCGGCTCGAGGCCACATAGATTCCCTGTAACTCCGTGGGGCTAGGCTGCTTTCCAGACGCCTTGAGTAGCCACTGTTCTGCCTCTTTGAGTTCATCACCCCGCAGCAATAAGCTCTCCCGCCGGGCCTTTTCTTCCCAAGTAAGTGCCTGCATTAATAAGCGAGTATGGGCTTGTAAATACTCCGGGTCAGTATTCAGGGTTAGGAGCAGCTCCTTAAAGTTGGCCGCAAAGTCAGCATCATTGTCTTGAAAATCGAGCCACTGAACGTTCTTTAACTGCGGATGTAAGTCTGTTGTCTCTACTGGGCGATGGAGCACCGTTACAATCCGCTTATTTAACTTCGCTGCATACTCCACCTCATCCGCACAATAGGGCGACTTAACCGAACTAGGAGACAGAATAAATAAGATGTGGTCCGATGCTTCAATACCTCGATAAATTTCTGCTCTAAAGTCTGCTCCTGAGGCAATGCTTTCTTGATCAAACCAGGTGCGTTTTCCCTGACGCTGTAGTCCATCATTTAACTGACGGGCAAAGTCAGCATCAGCTCGCGAATAGGAGATAAACACATCTAACGAAACCCCCGATGGCTGTCGTTCACTTTCCGTAATGAACTCATGTTGTAGAGGTATAGGCCCATGCTCGGGGTACTGCGTTGTCAGCTTTAGCCACGTCAAGGCATGCTGTAGCTCGTAGCCCCGTAACAAAATGCAAGGATTACGCTGCTGCCTCTCCCACTTCAACGCTTTCGTCAACAGTATTTTATGTTCATTATAATAAGCGGCATCCTGTTTTAAGAGACGCAGCAGATTGCCCTCATCCTGTTGATAGCTATCCTCAGTGAGGTTATCTGTTAAATCAATGTATTGCCGGGTCTGGAGCGATGCTGGAATTTGTTCTGGAGCTACAGTTCCTGCCAGCATCGGTATAATCCGCTTATTTAAGGCAAGGGCATGATCTAGTTCTTGTTGGCAGTAGGGCGAAGCTAGAGAATGGGCCGATAGTAAAAAGACAACATTATCGGCCTCTTCAATGCCACGGGCCATAGCCATTTGAAAATCGCTCCCAAACTCAATGTCGCTACGGTGAGTCCAGGCGGTAATTCCGTCTCTCATGAGCCCTCGCCGAATCTGCTCTGCCAGGGTCTGGTCCTCCTCCGCATGGCAGAGAAACACCTGGGTCATCAAGTTGTTAGCATTTTTAATGCTAGCAATGATAAATTCACAGTGCAGATCGGTGGGAGTACAGGGAGCCTGTTTATCCTGAAAGCGTTTCTGCAACCACTCTTCTGCTTGCTGACGCTCTTCTCCAATTAGCAAATATCGGGTTTGCTGTTGGTTGCGGTCCCAGTCTAAGGCTTTGGTTAGCAGTACCGTGTGTTGATGGACATAGGTTCGTTCTTGCTCACATAGCTCAATTAAGGCTTGGAACGCTGACTCAAAGTTGCTTTCATCGGCAAAATTTACCTGATTCCAATTAATTTTGCTAATTTCAGAGTGCATGTGGGTAAAACAAGACTGTTCACCGCTAGCTTGGTATGCTGCCCAATCTTCATCAGTGCCGTCAGGATGGCGGGTCTGCCACAGTTCCTGCGATATTTCTTCCACATGCATAATGGGTACCAGCCGCTTATTGAGGGCAACAGCCCGCTCAATTTCTTTGCGACAGTAGGAAGATTTGGTCGCGTGGGGGGAAATGACAAAGACAAAATTGTCCGCTTTCTCGATGCCATCATTAATTTGTTTTTGATAGTCCACACCCTGGGGAATAGCATCAAAATCAAACCATACGGTATACCCCTGAGCCACCAGACGGTCGTTCAGCCGTTTGACAAACTGCTTGCTGTCCGTCCGTCCGTAGGAGATAAAAATATCTTGAAGGGAGTTCATGGCATCAGGTAAGCGGCTATCCAAGTATCTACTTCAGTTATTCACTGGGCATTTTCGGTTTTCAGCCTAGTCCATCTGCCTAACGGAGCCAGAGAATCGCTGTAGCCTATATCAAGCCGTGAGTTTGGGTTATGTAAGGAAAACGTAAGTAGCCCACCCAGTAGCTATGCGCCTGGTCAAGATCACGGCTATGGGGCAGGACAGCTCAGCATAAGTTTTCCCGAAGCGTGGCCAGACCACACTGAACCTTTGGAGCCCTGTCCATGTTGAACCTGAGCTAGGGTAGGAATGTCATTTGAAATTGGATCTAGTTATCCATGGCATTTCCAACACCGCTGCTAGATGCCAGACTAGCTCGAGAAAAAGAACAAAACGAAAGGGAACGGCAGCAACTATTGCCGCTAGCATTAGCATGGCTACAAGCGCACGGGCTCGACTATGGAATTTCCCGTGGATACCTATTTGGATCGGTGACTCAGCCGGGTCGCTTTACCCAATCATCAGATATCGACATAGCCGTGGATACCTGGGAAACGGGGAATATTTTCGGTTTGATGGGCTATCTATCGTTGTACCTGAATCGTGATGTGGATGTAATACCCTTAGATCAGTGTCATTTTGCTGATAAGATTCGTCGCCTAGGAATGCCATGGAGCGTGAACGACTCGCCGGACTCACTGCAGAAATCAAAGGACAGTGGCGACTGATTGAAAAAGTCAGTGAGCGCTTGCAGGCAAGGGTTGAAGAAGGACTCGATACACCAGCACAGCTAGATAGTATGGCATATCAGATTCACAATCTATATTGCTCCATCGAAGACTTGCTAAAGCTGATTGCGAATACCTTTGAGAATCGAATTGGTACGACCGGTGAATGGCATCGAATTGTACTACTAAGACTAAGTCAGCCGGTAGATGGTATTCGACCAGCGTTCTTGTCTGACGAGTCGTTCGATCTGTTGAACCAACTACGAAGCTTTAGATATATGTTTCGTCACGCCTATGGGACTGATATTCAGCCAAGGCAGCTAGAACCTAATATAGATATAGCTTTGCAAGCCTTCAAATTAATTTCACAAGACATTAGACATTTTTTAGAACATCTAACTGAACTTACAGACTAGAGAACTGTCAAAGCTCCGACCTTTATCAAGTTGCCTACGGTTGGCTATCCATAGTTTTTCATCTTTTCTGTGGACAATACGTGTTCTAGCAAACTACTGCATGCCATCTAATTCTTCTGGCTGTTTAGACAAACGGCCATCTTCCATATAGATGATGCGGTCGGCAATGTCTAAAATTCGGTTGTCGTGGGTGACTAGCAGAATGGTACAGCCCTGTTGTTTGGCTAAGTTATGCATAATGTCTACGACATCGCGGCCAGATTTTTTATCAAGGGCGGCGGTGGGTTCGTCCGCGAGCACAATTTTGGGATGACTGACCAGAGCGCGGGCAATGGCAACCCTTTGCTTTTGCCCCCCAGACAGATCGGCTGGATAATAATCCACCCTGTCTTCTAACCCGACCTGTTTTAACATTGCTGCCGCACGACGGTGGCGCTCGTCCTTGGTATACGTGCCCTGTACTTCCAGACCCATTTGCACGTTTTCTAGCGCGGTAAGGCTACCGTGTAGATTGTGGGCCTGAAAGATATAGCCGTTGTTGCGGCGGGCTTTGACCAGGGCCTGTTCGTTGGCGTCACATAGCTCATGACCAACAACATTTAGACTGCCGGTCTGGGCCGAGCGCAGTCCACCAATAAGCGTTAGCAGGGTGGTTTTTCCAGAGCCAGAGGGGCCGGTCATAATCACAATTTCACCGGCGGCAATTTCTAGATTAATGTCAAACAGGGCTTGCTTGCGCAGCTGACCAGAACCAAAGTAGTGGTTGAGTTTGTGAACAGAAATAGACGGTGCTGCAGCCATAACGGTAAAAAAGAGACTAACAACTAGAAAATATCGGCGGGGTCGGCGGCCTGGAGACGACGAGTTGCGATCGCACCCGACGCATTACACATTATCAATGTCAGAAAAAACACCACAAACGTGCGGCTAACTGGCATGGTAATGGGTAGCGCCGTGGCTGCCGCTGTGAGCTGATAGGCCCCGATGGCTATTAACAAACTGGGAAAAAAGCCCAGCAGCGATAAAATCAGAGCCTCTTCAAACACCACACCCAAGAGATAGCTGTTGCGATAGCCCATTGCCTTAAAGGTGGCATACTCAGCCAGGTGACTATTCACATCGGTGGAGAGTACCTGATAAACAATCACCACACCGACAATAAAGCCCATCGCCGTGCCTAGGCCAAACACAAACCCAATGGCAGAACTCGATTGAATATCATTAAGTTCAAAGTCAACATAGCCGTCACGGGTGAGCACTAAAACATCGTCTGGCATCCGAGCAATGAGCTGTTCTCTCACCTGTTCAATGTCATACCCAGGTTCCACATTTAACAACCCTAGGCTGACGGCTCCTGGCTCACGTCTGGGAAACAACCTCAAAAAGTTCTGCTCGCTGGTAATTAATGCCCCATCATCGGCAAAGGAGGCTCCAACCGAAAATAAGCCTGAGACTGTGACCGTGTTAACGCCAATTTCAGTATTGGCGGGCTGTCCTGCTTCTACCGTGTCAATGAGTTCCTGATAGTCACCCCGCGATGAGCGATCAAACAAAACGTGATAGGGCAGCCGCGTATCAGCAATCTTGGCATTGATTTCGGGCAGGTCAAAGGCCGGTTGACTGGGATTTTGACCGATGATCATCATGGAGGCTTTTTTGCGTGTTTCAGGATTGCGCCAATCGACAGAGCCTACGTACATCGCATCGGCAGTGGCCACACCGGTCACATCCTGCGCCTGGTATAGTCGCCGTCGAGAAAAGGTACGCAGCTGGCCAAAGTTCTTGGCCTGGGCGCTAATGAGAACAATGTCTGCCTTGATGGCTCGGGGATATTGGGTATTGGTTTTGTAGAGCGCATCGGAAAAGCCTAGTTGCATAAAGATCAGCACATCGGCAAAGGTGATACCTGCGATCGCAGTCAGCAGTCGCACCGGATCGTGCTTCAACTGCAGCAACCCCAGGGCCGTTCGTTCTTGGAGAGATTTGACAATTTTGATTGGGTTCATAGGATCAATGGGGATTTGGTTCCCGTAGGGACGTTCCATGGAACGTCCCTACACGACGTGGGATGGACGTCGGCAACAAGAAAATTTATTCAATTTCGATGGTGGCGGTCACTTGCAAATTAGACAGCCCAGCAACAATGTCGCGAGAAGTCTCATCTAACTGAATGTGTACTTCAACCACTTTGGCGTCAATATTGGCAGCGGGGTCTTCATTGATCACCTCTTGGGCCTCAACCTGTAGACCAATGCGCTGGACCGTGCCCTGTAGCTCAGTGCTTAAAACCGGCGTAGTAACGGTCACCGCCTGACCGGGCTCAATCTTTGTAATATCGTCCTGGTAAACATCTGCAACCACAAACATTTGTGCGGTTTGTCCAAGGGTGGCAATTCCTTCGCTATCGATGGTTTCTCCCGACCGGGTGTGGATTTTGAGTACCTGACCGTTTAGGGGAGCACGGACGTAGGTTTTATCCAGGTTCGCCTTAGCTTCGGCGACGGTTGCGATCGCAGATTGCACCTCCGCTTCGGCTGTGGCTACATCCACCGGACGTACCTCTGCCAGGCTGTCTAACCTGGCGCGAGCCTGGATAATTTGCTCCTGTCCTGCCGATTCGATCCGAGTAAGTGCGGCCTGGGCTTCTTGCAGCTGTCGCTTAGCTGTGGTGTAGGTCAGCTGTTTAGCATCCCGCTCCGACTCGGATATCGCCCCCTGCTGAAAGAGCGATTCATAACGCTCGGCCTCAATTTGAGCATTTTGTACCTCCGCCTCTAATCGGGCGATGGTGGCTCGTTGGGTGCTAATATTTCCGGCCTGATCGGCTTCTAGACGGGCAATTTCCGCTCGCTGAGCCTGGAGGTCGCCTGTTTGAGCACCGGCCTGCACTTGCGCCAGCTGAGATTGGGCGATTTTCACCTGCTGCTCGGCCTTTTGCAATGCTGCCTGCAATAGATCGCGATTGTCTAAAATTGCAATCACTTGCCCCTGTTCTAGAACATCGCCCTCTGTGACCAAAAGCTCTTGCACCCGACTTTCTTGGGCAGAGGTGGGCGCTGTTAATTGGATAATTTCTCCCTCTGGCTCCAGGCGACCCAGGGCGGTTACGGTTGTAATTTCAGGCAGTACTGCAACGTCTATCGAGTCTTCTCGCTGTCCTGGGAAGGGCAAACCGCGCCACGCCGCTACCCCCATGACGCCTAAGACAACTGCTCCTAGAAGTATCCACCAGCGGCGCTTCTCAATAATTCGTTGATGACTTAACACAGTTAAATTCATAGAGCCTTTGCCACTTGTCATAGCTATATTTTACTAAACCGTTTAGTAAAGTCAACTGGAAAGTCAACACCGTTTAGTAGAATTAAGTGCTGCGCACGGAGCCGCTTGAGTGAATCCCGTTGTCCCATCTGC
>ERZ1740067.1185-NODE-1185-length-18481-cov-18.903235_pt1 | contig 18481 bp, 17 predicted proteins | sample MGYA00581736_ERZ1740067 | MGnify/ENA primary metagenome ERZ1740067 (study PRJEB43018, sample SAMN04849236) | marine metagenome | isolation source: floating plastic debris | place: Pacific Ocean | collected 2008-08-27 | study: EMG produced TPA metagenomics... | reverse complement strand
GTTCCACTACCACTCCGCCATCCTGACTTCCTCTCCTAATCCTGCAACGCCGAAAGTTGATTCAATAAAAAAGCCGCAGCCGGTGAATAAACACCTCTGCGGCTAGCTCTACCTAAGATTGTGAATGTTGCCTCAATCCAGCCCTAGAGCCGAGCTTCCAAATCTAGCTTTAGCTATTCATTCAAGCCAACACAAGAAACGGCAACGGGAAGCAGTACCCAACTAAGCGTTGTTCTGCAGCTTGCGCTTGCCAGCATACAGACCCACAAGACCCGCTAGACCCAGAATTGCGGAGGGCTCAGGAGTGCTGGCGGGAGGTTCCATCTCCATACCGTCGATGGTGACAACGTACTCGCCGCTGTGGGAGAAGCCATCGCTTGCTTCAGTTACCCCAGTGTTGGTCGCGTTGAAGCTGTACTTGTACTGAGTTTCACCGTTATAAACGATTTTCACCAGCTCGCTAGCCTGCAGGTTCTGCACAGCACCTTCAATGACTGCCGCAGGTTGTCCCAAAGCACTTGCCAAGCCGCCAACGAAGACGTTCTTGTAAAGGGGATTTGCGAAGGCGTTGAAGTGACCAATCAAACCAACGCTGATGTCGCCGCTGGCATCGCCATCCTGGGTAACGTAAGAAACGTTGGGATCACTGAACAAAGCTAAAGGACCGGTAGGATCCATCTTCAATGCGGTCCAAATGGTGTTCGTCAAGCCACCAATCGCACCAGCGAAGGGGGTTAGTCCAGCATTTTGGTCAACGATCGCAGCCAAAGCATCACCAACCCACTGGGTTCCCAACTCGTCGGTCCAGTCAGCCTGGCTTAGGCTACTGATGGTAATGTCTTTGCCGTTCAACTGACCGGTGAAGCTAACGGGAGCGCCCCAGCCGCCGGACTCGCTGTCGGAATCTAGCTCGATGTTGCCTGCGTCAGCACCCAGGACCTCTTGCAAGGTACCGCTGCCGGTGCAGTCGCTAGTTTGAGCGCCGTCTTGACAGTAAAGAATGTAGTCGGTCGAGCTACCGTCAATGGTTGCGCCGGTGATGCTTGCGGCGGAGGCGGGAGCACCGATTGCCAAACCCATACCAGCGGCGACGGAGGTGCTAATAAGAAGCTTCTTGAGGAGTTGTGCCATGATTCTGTTTCCTTGTTCGTAATGTTCTGAGTGTTGTTTGCTCAACCCAGTAATAAATCTGACTTGGAGCTGCACCCACAGCCTTAGGTTTGCTGCTGTTGTCCTCATCCTAAGGCGGGTCAAGGGAAAAGTCGGTAAAGAGTCAGTGAAGATCTCAGGGCTTTTTAAAGGCTTTATGAAGCCTTCACATTGTTTTCGATGTTTTTAAAGTCACCTAATATTTGAACCGTTCATTTTGACGAAAGTAATCGCATTCATTCCTGCTCCGCCCCCCATAAAGGGACTCGAAGGGCGACAGCGTCACAGTTCCTAGCGCTTTCCGGAAATGTGCTCCCTACGAGGCTTCAACGCAAGTTTCACTGGAAACTTGGGAAGGTAATAATTTTGCCCAGGTCTCATTGTTCACTTGACCACTGGGGGACAACCCAGCGCTAGATTGAAACCCCTGCACGGCGCTGGTGAGCTGATCGTTAAAAACGCCGTCGATCGCCCCGTCGTAGTACCCCAGCAATGTGAGCAAGGTTTGCAAAGACCGCACGTCGGCACCGCGATCGCCAGGCACCAAGGACGGTCGGTCGTTAGTTTCCGGCAGGGGGGCGATCGCGGAACAAGGCTCTCCTCGCCCCGGTAAAGCCAAAGCGAATCCTAGACTCACCCCCACAAAGCCAACCTTTAAAAAGCTCACCTTTAAGAGGCGCAGCCATTGACGAGAACGGAAGTGGACGATTGAGGGCATTGTTACGGCGGGGTTTTATTCAGCCAAAAAATCGCAAATATATTGATTCACTAATTCGGGGCGTTCCTGTTGCACCCAGTGCCCACAGCCAGGAACATAATGAATCTGAAAATCTTGGGCGTATTCTTCAGTACCGTAGGTTAATTCTTTGCCGAGGAAGCTATCATCTTCTCCCCAAATCATTAACACTGGCATGGTTAAAACTTTCCACTTAATATTCAGCCAGTCAGAGCCAATAACATTGCGATAATAATTAATGGCAGCAGTGGTAGCCCCTGGCTTAGCAAAAGCCAACTTATAGGCGTTGATATCATCTTTGGTTAAAGTTTGGCGCGATCGCATGGTGGCGTCAAAAATCGCGTCAAGAACTCGATAGTCGCCTAATTGAAATAAAAATTCCGGCAGCCAAGGGAGTTGAAATAAACCCACATACCAGCTTTTTAAAAGTTGCTGAGGGGTGCGCATTCCTTGAAAAAATCGCACTGGATGGGGCAAGTTCAAGACAATTAAATTATTAATTAGGTCAGGATGTTCATTGGCAACACCCCAGGCGATCGCCCCACCCCAGTCGTGCCCTACCAAGGTGCATTGGTTATAGCCAAGGGCTTTGATAACCGCCACCACATCCTGAATCAAAATCGACAGGCGATAGGCGCGAGATCCCTGGGGTTTTTCAGTATCGTTGTAACCGCGCAGGTCCAGGGCTACCACCTTGTGGGTTTTCGCCAAGACTGGAATCTGATGTCGCCAGGAGTACCAGAACTCGGGAAAACCGTGGAGGAGCAACAACAGCGGTCCTTCGCCGGCGGTGACGTAGTGGAATTTGATGCCGTTCGCCTGCAACGTTTCGTGGTGCCAGGCAGGGTGCGATCGCTCAGAAATTGACGAAAACGTACTAGTCATTAACCAGTTTGCTAAACATTAGCCGTTGGTAGTTTAAATTCACCTTTGCCGAGCCCTGTTTTGCAGACCTGGGTCCACAAGCGTTTAAAGCGATTGAGTGCGTTGTATGTTGTGCGTCACAAAAGGGCGCTGTTCCAGGAGTGCCAAGGTAAGGAGAGAGGGCGCTCCTATCCACGAAATTTAGATGCTTAAAAGCGGCAAACGTTGCAATAGCGGAAATTACGCAAAATCATTCTAGCCGCTGTGGTCACCCCATGGTCCTTAACTCAGGTTTTACCTAACTAAAGGAAACAAGCTAGGAAAGTAAAAGGGGCGTGAAGTGGCTTGGCAATAGGCCCGTAAAGTGTGCAAAGTACACCGCTTAATCCGCTCAACTCGCTCAATTGGCGGCGGCGTCCAGTGGCCGTCCAGTGATTTTCAAGTCCCCTTCAAGTCGCCTCCAAATAATGGCTTTCGGACGGATTCGCCGCAATGGTTTTGAAAATATCGGGCAGTTTATCCTTCAAGGCTGAGATATGTTCTGGCGAATCTATCGGCGAGTCTTGCCGTAGCCACAGCAAATATTCCACATTGCCCGCTGGTCCGGAAATGGGGGAGCCTGTGAGTCCCCAGTAGTACCAACCTAGTTTTTGCGCCCCTTGGTAAACGTCGGAGATCGCCCCCGCCCGGTCTTTCACATCGCGCACCACGCCCTTTTTGCCAATGCGATCGCGCCCCACCTCAAACTGCGGCTTCACCAGCAATACCAACTCTCGCGGTGGTTCCAATAAGCGCCACAGGGCCGGCATCACCTTCACCAGCCCAATAAACGACACGTCCACAACCCCTAAGTTTGGGCGGGGCTGAATTGGGTCGGTGTAAAGCTCCTCCGGCTGTAAGTGACGTAGGTTGGTGCGCTCCAGCAACGTTACCCGCTCATCCTGGCGCAGGGACCACGCCACCTGTCCATAGCCCACATCAACGCCATAAACCTTGGCCGCGCCGGATTTCAGCAAGCAATCCGTAAAACCGCCGGTGGAAATGCCGCCGTCCAGGCACACGCGATCGCCCGTTTCAATGGGAAAAGCCTCCAGCGCCTTGGCTAATTTCTCCCCTCCTCGGGACACAAATCGCGGTTTAACGGCGAGCTTAATCTCGGCGTTGACGGGAACCTGAGTGCCCGGCTTGTCGATGGGCTCCCCATTAACGGTCACCTCTCCCGCCCGAATCACCCGCTGGGCTCGCTGGCGAGAGTCACACAGTTCCAACTCCACCAGTAGGGCATCGAGGCGCTGTTTTCGCGGTTTCGGCTCTTTCATTCCTTATAGTTTCGGGCTGCCCAGTTTTAAACACAATCTAGGCGGTTTCAGCGATCGCCAGCTCATCTTCCCGCGCCAGTCCCTCAAACCATTTAGCGATATGGTATGTGCCCCAGCAGTCGTCTTCGTTATAGATTTCGATGGTTTCCAAAAGTTGGCGATCGCCCGTTTCCAGCCACTGATCGTACCAGAATACTGCTTGGGACCCATTTGCCGTGGAATCGCGCCAGCTAAAGCCCAGGTAGGCGGCGATTTGCTTCAGGGCATACCCTTCCACGGGCAAGAAAAATAGGCGGGTCACCCAAGCGTGCAGGTCCACGCAACGGTTTCGCAGCCGGTCCACCTGTTTGGCAGCGGTGCCGTGCCGTTTGCCCAATTTGCCCAGGGTATTGGGCTCATATTCACAAAAATGGAAAATAGGCGCATCGGGGTATTGCTCCATAAATTCCACAAACCGGTTCCACGCCGTTCCCTCCTCTTCGGGGGTTTCCGCCCAAAAAGCGTGAAATTTTTCGCTAATTACCCGCCGCTGCAAATCCCGCTTCACCACCAACACCCCGTGGAGATAATCCACTGATCGCTCCGGTTCCGCCTCAATGTCGTAATACAGTTCCACACTGGACTTGGGCAACTGGCGCAGCTGTTCCCAGGTGTCATCTCGGCGGGGCACCGGTCGCTTTTCCTGGCACGATCGCGCCTGATTAATCAAATTTTGAACCCCGCCGTTAGCCAGCTCAGGATATTTTGCCAAGTCCTTCGGATCCGCCTTGGCGATCGCCCCTAAATCAGTCATCCCCAGTGCTGCCAGGACGCGATAGCGCGTGGGGGTAACACCGGGGATTAGGGAAATATGTTGGTCCTGCTGGGCTTGGCTATGGCACTGACTCAGCCAGGGACAAAGACTGCATCGACTGCGGGAAATAAAATACTCCGGAAGTGTGTCGCTAGTGAGCACCGTTTCCGCATCGCCACATAGCTCCAAAAGCTGGGGTCGCCTCGTAAATAAATCCACCCGATGGGGCGATCGCCCGCGCAGGAGAATCTCCGCATACCTAACGGGAGTCTCCTGAATCATCTCCAGCAATATGGTGTGGAACGTTGCCACCAGTTGATATTCCAACTTGGGGCGCTTCCCCATGCGAATATCCACCGGGCGATAGGACCAGTCGCCAAAGGTTGATGGCTCAGGCGATCGCACCAGTAAATGAGGCCGCCCAATCCAATCCAGCCCGTCTTCACCCGCAGGCTTTATCAAAACCCCTCGACTAATCAGCGGAGCTCCCGCCTCCATCAGCCGTAAGGTTTCCGCCGCCCCACTATTCCAATCTCCCTTGGGAAACTCAACCCGCTGCGTTGATCCCGCTTCCGACCAGTTAGCAATAATTTGTCGTCGATGATCGGTGCTGTCTCGCTGCAATTTCCGCACAAATCCCGACGTAGATTCCCGACAGGAACTATCCCCGAACCGCTCAAGAAAAACGCGGCGGGAACAGCGTTTATACAACACCAAATCATCCGTCGTCAGAACCATAAGTAAAGACTAACAGGTTGCGCCCTTAAGTTTAAGAACGCTACGCCCTAAAGACCGTTATCCACCAAACTTCTGCGGCTAGAGCTATGTGGTGTCAGCATGATGTCGGCCTCTAGGGTTTTCCACTTTTAAAAGCCCCGTACTCGCTACCCTTTGAGGCTTCTGAATATTGATTAGTGACACGCCCTAATTTTTTACAATCTTACGTCTGCAATTTGACCCTTAAGTTAAGTTTCGCTCGTTGATTTTAAGTCAGCAGCTAACGCCTGACCATTACAATAAGCTCACAGCAAAAGCCACAGACCGATGCACCGCTTTTGTTCGATCGCTTTCGCTGAAATTTCAACTCTTTGTGACAGCCGTTTTTCTTGAATGATCGACACTACCGACCTAAAACGCAATCTCGAATCCCTTCGTGTACGCCTGGGCAATGCTCAGGAGTGCCTTTGACATTGCCACCCTTAATGCCAAAATTAACGACCTAGAAAATGTGGCGTCCCAACCGGAGTTTTGGGATAACCAGGAAGCAGCCCAGAAAACCCTTCAGCAGCTAAACGATACTAAGGCGGAGCTAGTGCGGTTGGGCACTTGGAAAACAGCGATCGCCGACGCTGAAACCGCCTTAGAGCTGCTGGAAATAGAAGAAGATGCGGCGTTCCTGGAAGAGGCGGACGAAAATCTAACCCGGTTGGCCAAAGATCTGGATGCGTGGGAGCTGGAGCGATTGCTGTCCGGTCCCTACGATGCCAGCGGTGCGGTGGTGTCCATCAATGCGGGAGCCGGGGGCACCGATGCCCAAGACTGGGCAGAGATGCTGGTACGCATGTACACCCGCTGGGGAGAGCAGCACGGTTACCGAGTTAATCTGGCAGAGATTTCCGAAGGCGAAGAAGCGGGTGTAAAGTCGGCAACCTTGGAAATCACTGGGCGTTACGCTTACGGCTATATGCGATCTGAAAAGGGAACCCATCGGCTGGTGCGCATTTCGCCGTTTAATGCCAATGGTAAGCGCCAAACCAGCTTTGCCGGCGTGGAAGTGATGCCGGTGTTGGATACGGATGTGGAGCTGGATATTCCCGACAAGGACTTAGAAGTGTCCACGTCGCGAGCGGGCGGAAAAGGGGGACAAAACGTTAACAAAGTGGAAACGGCAGTGCGCATTGTGCACGTGCCCACGGGGGTGGCGGTGCGCTGTACCCAGGAGCGATCGCAGTTACAAAATAAAGAAAAAGCGATGGCTATCCTGAAAGCCAAACTGTTAGTTATTGCCCAGGAACAGCGAGCCAAAGAAGTGGCGGATATTCGCGGCGATATGGTGGAAGCGGCGTGGGGCAATCAAATTCGCAACTATGTTTTCCACCCGTATCAAATGGTAAAAGATTTGCGCACGGAAACGGAAACCACCGCCGTTGATGATGTGATGAACGGCGAACTGGATGAGTTTATTCAGTCCTATTTACGCATGGACAGTATTCAGGAAGATACAAATTAGAGGAGGCTTGAGTCAGTAAGTTCGGCGCAATATAGATAGAAATCGATGACTAGGATTCCGGTATTTAGCTACTCGGGCAACTTGGCGCGCTATTGGCGACGGAAGGGAGATTGGCGACAGTCCAAAGATCCCGACGAAACGTCGTATATTCCCTGTCGCAATGCTGACACCGCCCGTGGCGATTTGGCAGAATTTCTATTACAAACGGATCCCGATACCAATATTTTTTTCGACGGCGATTACGGAGAACTGGTCGATATTAAAGAGGTAAAACAGGCGGCTCAGTCCCACGGATGGCGATCGCGCAGTGCCCAGTTTAAGCAAGAAATCGGTTTAAAGTCGTCACCTATTCCCACCGAAAGCACATCGTTTCGCCCCTCCAAAAATTCACCCCATAAAAATCAAGACGCACCTAACCAACAATCGCCTTCTTGGTCATCTTCTTGGCTGCCAAAAGTTAAGCATGACTCTGGCGATCACCCCGTCTCTTCGCCAGAAAACGACCCAGCCCAAAAATCAACAGATCAACTCCCCCAAGCCTTCTTCGAGCTGCTGGATCTGATTGGACAATCCAAACCTTCAGCGCAAAATAGCCGGCTGATTGAAGCCTACAGTGCCTTAAAGCTGTCACCCACCACCCACTGGGAAACCATTCAGCGGGCCTATCGCGATCGCAGCCGCGCCACCCATCCTGATCACGGCGGCACCCAATCGGAATTCCAAGCCGTTCAAGAAGCCTACAACCACCTCAAACAGCGCTATCATCCCCGCCGGAATTCAATTTAAGCCACCTCTGAAATCACATTAAATAAAACCACATTAAAAAAGCTCCTCATCAATAAAAGAAGAGGAGCTTTTTTAGCTATTGAAATAAACAGATTGGTTGAGCGCTTCCTAGAAATTCATTTCCGCTAGCTGCACCTTCTCCACCTGCTTCTTCTTCAGGGCCAGCAACACCTGGGTCACCATGACGCCCAAGAAGAACACCAGCAGCCAAGCCACCCGCGCCGGATCCTGAAGCACGATTTCCACATCAACCTGACCAAAACCGCCCACGTTGGGATCGTTGGTAATGGCTTCACCGGCAGCCACAGCCTGACCCACTTCCACAATCACCTGGGGGCCAGCGGGAATGCTGTCCACCACGTCGCCGGAATCGGTGCTGATGGTTACTTCCGTGCTGTATTCAGTGGGAGCGATCGCTGCAATGGTACCCGCAGTAGACGCGGTGTAAATTGCATTGTTGCTCTTGTCGCCAGTGGGATAAACCTGTCCGCGTCCGCGGTTGCCACCCACATGAACAGGATATTTACCAAAGTGCAGGCTCTTATCCGCCTTGGGGTCAGGAGACAACACAGGGAAAACAATCTCAGAATACTCATCACCGTCAACGGGACCGACAATCACCACATTGTCTTTACCCTCGGCGTAGGACTGGAAGAAGATTCCCTCGGTTTTCTCCTTCATCTCCTCAGACAGGCGATCCTCGGGAGCAATTTTGAAACCTTCCGGCAACATCAGCACCGCGCCCACATTAAGGGGACCTGCCTCACCGGATCCGGTAACCTGCTGGGCGCTGTGGTCGTAGGGGATTTTCACTACCGCTTCAAACACCGTATTCGGCATCACCGACTGGGGCACTTCCACTTTGGTGGGCTTTTCCGCTAGGTGGCAGTTAGCACACACAATGCGACCAGTGGCTTCCCGTGGAGTTTCATAGGCTTCCTGGGCCCAAAACGGATAAGCGGCAGCAGACTGGGGAAAAATCCAGTTCGCCGACAGAATTACCGCTGCGAGCACCGTGGACGAAATGGCAGTGCGGAGAGCAGCTTGGGCAGCGGCGCTGAGGCGATCGCGCACTTCCCCAGCAAGCCCTCTAGTAAACAAAAAACGCTTCATATGTAGACTCAATCAAAGCTTTAAATGGGACGGAAAAGAAGAATCGGATTAGGACCACCAGGGTGATTCACCATCGCGGAAGTCAGTTTCCTTCCAGGGGGTCAGCGAAACCTTATCGTCCGCCACATCCACATGGGCCAGCGCCAACGATAGGGGAGCCGGTCCACGCACCACCTTGCCTTCGTTGTTGTACTGGGAGCCGTGGCAAGGACAAATAAACTTGTCCTCACTGGCGTTCCAAGGCACAACACAGCCCAGGTGGGTACATACCGCATTCAATCCGTAATCGGCGATCGCACTTTCCCCCTGCATCACCAGGTAAGTGGGATCCCCTTTCAACCCCTGCACTAGGACGCGATCGCCCACATTGTGCTCCGCCGTGAACTTACTAAGGAGCACATCATTACCCAGGGCATCCTTCGCCGACACGCCCCCTCCAGCGCCACCGGAGGAAGGAGGAATGAAGTAGCGAACCACAGGATACAGCGCTCCCAGGGCTACCCCAGTTGCTGAGCCAAACGTTAAAAGGTTCATAAATTGGCGGCGTCCCATGCTGGGGACATCTGCCGAGCTATAAGCTTGAGCCATAGTTTATAGGTCGTTCTTCCTCTGTTGAAAACGGATTTGCAATATAAGGTCTTCAATAAGGCGAAAAGCAAAGCGACATTGAAAACAAATAAAAAGCAAGCAGACACGAAATGGCATGCCAGCGTTTACAGACTAGCTACTGAAACAGGGATCGCGACGCCGTTAAATACATCTCTTAAAACCCCTTAAAATACCTACACATTTATCCTGGAACCGCCCCCTCTGCACACCAGACCTAGCCTCAGAGCAAAATCGAGACGGTTAAAAATATTTATTTTTATAAATTTATTTGTGCAGCACGAAATAATTTTGCTCCTTTTTGTATTTGAAATCGTTTCAAGGCTGTAAAAACAGAAAGAACCTATTACCTGAGACAAATTACTAAACATATGACGGGGGAATTACTTCACAGGTTGATTGTTGAAAAATGGGGCTTTTCTTACGATTTACAACTGCGGCGTTTTAAGGGGAAAATTTTTCTCCAGGTGATGTGGCGCTACCTGGAGCAGGTGTCGTTTCCGATGACCGAGGGTGAGTATTTTGAAAACCTGGAAGCGATCTCCACCCACTTAAATGAATGGGGCGTCACCGAAGCCGTAACGACCCATATCCAAACCACCCGCCAACGTCCACGCCAAGGAAAAGCCGTTAGCATTCCCCTCGACTTGGGCGATCGCATCTCTGAATGGATTGTGTCTTTCTAGTCGATATATTCACTGAGCCTGTTGGAGGCTGTCGTCATTTAAATCTCGAAGCCAGTAGCCACCAGGACATCAGCTCCTAATAGGCTTTGTTTTTGCAGGGCGTGGACCCCTCACGGTGTAAGGTGTCCGGCATTTATTTAGTTGGTGACAGGCCTTAAGCACCTAAACGCCAGTAATTTTTATAGCAATGCTTCACAAAGGCGACCCACAGAAAAGTCGGCATCAGCTACTCACCGCCGCGCTTTAATGCCCGCGCCATATCGCGCTTATCCTGCTTCCGCTTCAAATCTTCGCGCTTGTCGTGCAGTCGCTTACCTCGCGCCAATCCCAACAGAACCTTGACCCACCCCCGCTTCAAATAAAGCTTTAGGGGAATCAGGGTCAATCCTTGCTGTTCCACCTTGCCCACCAAGCGGCGAATCTCTGAACGATGCATCAATAGCCGGCGAGGGCGGCGAGGATCGTGGTTGAAATAGTTGCTAGTGGTGTTATGGGGGGAAACATGCACGTTCATTAGGATGACTTCCCCGTTGCGCAGGTTGGCGAAACCGTCCCCCAAATTGACTCGCCCGGCGCGGATGGATTTCACTTCGGTGCCCTTTAGTTCGACACCCGCCTCGAAGGTTTCTAAAATTTCGTACTCAAACCGCGCTTTACGGTTATCGGCAATTACTTTGTATCCGTCTGAACTTTGAGCCATTGTCCATTTTCCCAAATGCAATACATACGTTCCGCTCGCTGCCTCCTTGTCGATACCGAGTAGAGAAAACTTAGGGTGTGACAAGACTGCCGTGGCAGTGGGCGTTTTTCCATTGTGGCATCGATGTTGAATAGGAGAGCTGAATCTGTGGGGGAGTTGATGGGGACAGAGGGGATTTGGAGCGATCGCCAACGGAAGCCAATGTCACCAATGGAAGCCAACCCAAGGGCATCCTAGAACCAAGCCAGGCTGCCAAGCCCCAGAAAACACAAGCTTCCGGGAATATACGCAAAATACGTCAAAAGATTTTGCAAGGGGCAGTTGACAGTCGCCCTTAAAACTGTAAAACTGGATACAGAAACAAAGCAAATCGTTCATTTGACTCGAACTTTCTAAGCTAGTTCTGACTAGGAAAAGCGAAGTCAAACGGAAGTAAGGAGTTCACTCAGTAAAAATTCGTAGCTGATAGCTTCTGAAGGAACGCGCCTCTTAGTTACCTACACCTCAGTTAGGAGGCGACATTATGCAATTAACCTACCGTGGTATTCGTTTTCAATCTGGCTCTTCCGCAGTCAAGATTTCCAACCAAAAGCCTTCCGGCACTTACCGGGGCGTGCGGTTTTCTTTCCCTTCTGTTCGAAAAACAGAGTCCAGCTCAAATAACGAGCAACATGGTTTGAAATACCGCGGCGTTGCTTACGTTCACTAGGCGTGTGCTCAGTTAGTCACCAGAAACTGTGTCCAGTGGGGAGCGCGCGTTCCTCAAGTCAAACAGGCTAAAGGCTGAAAACCTTCTACTTATTGGGTTTAAGGTTTAACTAATCACAGCCCTTAGTTGAGGTTTTCAGTCCGGTTTCAATCGAAGTTGGACAATCAAAAATGACGATAAAAAATTAGGTTCTGTACCGTTTTCTCTGGGTGTGCGAGTGATCGCGCACCTTTTTTGTGTCTCGAACTCGCTGCTTCATTGGCGCTTGATAGAATTATTTCCGCCAAAATCCAGCCAATAAAAAAGAGGGATTTCTGCGATCGCGGGTCAAGATCCTGGTTTAGGGCGCATCGCTGGGGAAAATCACCTGGGCAAGCGGTACAAATTGCAAGACGGCTACGAAGAGAAAGCCGCATTGACAATCGCCACGGTTTTCAATGTTCCTGATGATTCTCTTAAATCGGGATGGCGGGATTCGAACCCACGGCCCCCTCGTCCCGAACGAGGTGCGCTACCAAACTGCGCTACATCCCGAAGCTATTGGCTTCAGCAGAAACCCTAAGCAAATGACAGTATAGGCGATCGCGACAAGAACAGTCATCGAACGCTAAGAAAAACTACTATTTAAAGCTAGTTTTTAAGTTCGCCGCCAAAGCCAATGGGGTCTGGCAAGCTGATCGTGAACCTTGTAGACAAGTTAGCGAGACCCCCACAGGCTCTATGAAAATGTTTAGGAGGCAGGCGATCGCCTTTATTTCTGTCCGGCGCTGGCTATGGGCGATCGCCCTAGCGTTGGTGATTGGGGTAGGGGGGGGAGCCGTCGATCAACCGGCGACAGCAAATGTGGAAAATATGCTGCTGCTGGAGCGCAGTCATGTGGCGGTGGATGGGGTTGAGCTATTTGAGGTGGGGGCGTCGGGAAGCTTTACGGCAGCGGGTCGGGCACGAGGCATTAGCCGCATTTTGGATCAACAGCTCGACGACATTTTGAGCGCGGGCAAATCCGTTGAAATCACCCTTGGTAATCGCAATGGGCAAACGGTGCTGTTGCTGAACGATCGCTACGTCATGAGCGTTACGGAAGCGGACACGACGCCGGGGATGTTGCCAGAGGAGCGGGCGAGGGAGTGGCAAGACATTATCCAGAAAACTTTTGAGCGATCGCGGGAGGAGCGCTCCCTGGAATATTTAACCCGCAGTGCTATTCAGGTGGGTATCGCGCTCGCCATTGCCGGAGTGTGTCACCTTTGGCTGGAGAAACTGGGGCGGAGGGAACGGCGAAAACGGCTTAGCCAAGGTAGCGAGGAGGATAGTGAAGCCGCGTCGCCCCAAACCCGTATTGGAATTTTGGGCATTTCCCAGGCGCAAAAAATTATTCCCCGGCGATCGCTGTTCTTACTATTAATTGGCTTTGCCCAGGTCAGCGTTTGGATTTTAGCGGCGGTATATTGCGCCCAGCTTTTCTCTCCCACGCGCCGCATTGCTTATTGGATTTATAGCCTCAGCAGAATTATTTTCTCGGCAAACTTACTGCGCCTGGGAAACAGCAATATTTCCCTGGTGAGCATCGTATGGCTGGTGGTTTTTGTGGTGCTGTGGTGGATCACCGTCAGTTGGCTCGCGAAAATTGTGCAGCGGCATATTTTGCCCCTCACCACTATTGATCCCACCTTAAAAACCGCCATGAGCAGCTATGCCCAGTATCTGCTGCTGCTTATTGGGATAGTTATTATTGTGTCCGTGGTGGGGCTGGATTTGGGGGCGATCGCCATTATTTTGGGTGGCTTTGGCGTGGGCATCGGCTTTGCTCTGCAAAATATCGCCAAAGATTTTATTAGCGGCATCATTATGTTGGTGGAGCGCCCGGTGAAGGTGGGGGAAATGGTACAGGTGGGAGACACCACGGGCTGGGTGAAGCACATTGGTCCCCGATTTACAGAGCTGTCCCATTTGGATCGATATTTAATTCGCGTGCCTAACTCTCAGTTTGTGGACAGTGCCGTATCCAATTTTCGTCGCAGCGGACTGTTTCGTTTAAAAGTGGATGTGGGGGTGGCTTACGGATCTGATGTGATGCTGGTGCGGGATTTGATGCTGGAGGCAGCCCTAAAACCCCACCCAGAAATTTTGCGCCATCCCAACCCTGATGTGCTGTTTCTAAGTTGGGATGACAGTGCGGTTGTGCTTCAGTTAATTGCGTTTATTCGGGAGCCGACCAAAGGACCTCGCCTACAGGCGCTGCTGCGGGAGCGGATCCACGCGGGCTTGGAAAAGTACGACATTGAAATTCCGTTCCCCCAGCGCGATTTAAATGTGAATTTGCCCCATTTGGAGCAGGCGGTGGAAACTTGGCTGAGCGATCGCGGACAGAGGATTCCCCCGTCGTCGCAGCCTACCCAGGATCACCCCCAGGTCAATACGGCGATTGACTGGGAGGTGTTGATTCGAGATATGCGCGGTCGGGAAGGACTGCCCATTCGCGATCGCACCGCTGGATTTCGCACCTATCACCAATGTTTTACCGGCATTGCCGCCGTTCGCTGGCTAATGCGCCACGAGCGAGCCACCCGAGAAGAAGCGGTGCGTATTGGACAACAGCTTTTGGAGCAGGGGGTGATTCACCACGTCCTTGACGAGCATAATTTTGAAGATGCTTCGTATTTTTATCGATTTCGCGACGATGATCCAATCATCCCCGAAACGGGCATAAGGACTAGCGTCAGCACGCCGCCGCCCCCCACGGAACCCGATCCGTTACCCGATGCGGACGCGGCATTAGAGGAGGAAACGGAGGCCCTTTGCCATGACGCTGACGATGCCATAGTGGATGAAATGAGCGACGAGAGTTTGGCTCAAGAGAGGAAAGAGACAGACGACATGGGCAAAGCGGAACCAGACCAGTGATAGGAGCAGTTAGGGCAAAAGGGCTAGGACTTGCACTGGCGACCCGGAGCCATTCACCAGCGGCAACGCGCCAACGATCACGGTAGAACCTACCGCTGGCAGTTGATCTAGCTGAGTTAAACATTCGAGCACAATGGCGTTGGCGGCAAGAATCCGACGGTTTACGCCAAAGGTTTCACTGGTGCCTGGGTCTACACCATGGGTATCGATGCCAATCCCCGCTATTTGCCGCTGCTGAAGTAGAAATTCGGCAGTGTTTTCTGCAAATCCTGGGAAATGTAACTGGTCTTCGCGATCGCCATTTCCTAAAAACCCCTCCGAATCCGCCCATTCCTCCTGCCAGCCTGTGTGGGCAATCACCAAAACCCCGGGTGAAATCTGCCCATAACATCCCTCCCACCGCTCAATATCAGCATTTTGAATTTGATAATCTCGATTGCCTTTGCAGCGATCGCGCACATCCACACAAACCGCTGGCAAAATTAATTGCTCCGGTGGAATATCGTCGAGTCCCCGTCCTTCCGGGGCAAAACTGCGGGGAGCGTTGATATGGGTGGCGCTGTGTTCACCAATTTCCACCTTGCGCAACAAGTATCCGTCTCGCTCCCAGGTGGCGATCGCTGAGAACTCCGTCAGTGGGTCGCCAGACCAGTGGGGAATCTGCGGATGGATCGGGTGGCTCAGGCTAATAACGCGCGAGTAGGACAGGGAAGGCATAGGTAGCGATCGCTTCAGAAATTTAAGGGGACAAAGTGCCTACACTGGTAGAGACCTGCATTGCCTTACCTTGCCTTATGACCGTTCGTCTGACTTGGGATAACACTCATTTTTTCGCTGATATCAACGACCCTCGCATCGAAGAAACGGCACAGCATTTAAAGTCAGAAATTGCCGAGCTGCGATCAATCTGTCAGCCCTATGCTGAACTGATCAAGGCGACTGACGCTTTGCCAGAGGCAAACTACGGCGATCAGATTGACAACATCAAGCAGATTCACCAGCGACGCATGGCAGTGGTGGAGGCGTTGCGCAATGTTAGTACATTTATTTATTCGCGCCTAAGCGTAGATGCGCAAGATACGGCGGCGAGCACCTGGCAGGGCAAGCTACAGCAGTTAGGCTCCGCGCTGGATCAGGCCATGAAGCCATTGCAGGTGTTTTTGATTCGGGTAGGCGATGACTTTGTGCAGGCGCTGGTGGCTGACCCGGTGATGGCAGAGGTGGCGTTTTCGCTGAGGTGCGATCGCAAGCTAAAAAATCAGCTTCTTTCCGTCCCAGAGGAACAGCTAATTTCCGGTCTTAGCGTCAACGGACTCCATAGCTGGGGCAATCTCTACAGCAAGCTAGCAGGTACCCTCCAGTGTCAGATCAACGGCGAAAAAATGGGGCTAGCAAAGGCTTCGAGCCTATTGAGCAGTGCAGAACCGACAGATCGCAAAGCCGCTTGGCAGGGCATTCAAGGCGCTTGGGGAGAGCACCAAGAGACGGTAGCCGCCATCCTCAACGCCATTAACGGCTGGCGACTCGAAGAAACTCAACAGCGAGCCCACACTCAGAAGCTGCATTACCTGGACAAAAGCTGCCTCCAAAGTCGCATTGATCGCGACACCCTAGACGCCCTAATGGAAACCACCTACCAGTATCGCAGCGTCGGTCAGCGAGCATTAAATGCCATGGCAGCCGCCAGCGGTCTGGAAAAGATGGGACCGTGGGATATTTTGGCTCCGGCTCCGGCAGGCGCAGAGGAACAAGCCTTCACCTTTGAAGAGGCAATTAACTTGGTGGCTGACGCCTTTAGCGAATTTGACCCCGAGATGGGCAAATTTGCTCTAATGATGGCGGAGAAAGGCTGGATTGACGGTGAGCCTACCCCAAACCGGTCCACGGGCGCATACTGCACTAAGTTCACCAAACCTCGCGAGCCCCGAGTGTTTATGACCTTTACCGGCACCATGAATAACGTCACCACTTTGGCCCACGAGCTGGGGCATGCCTGGCATAACTGGGTGATGCGCGATATGCCGCTGATGGTGACCTCCTACCCCATGACGTTGGCGGAGACGGCCAGCATCTTTGCGGAAACCCTGGTGCGCAACGCCCTATTAAAGCGGGCCGAAACCCCAGCCCAGAAGCTAGCTGTTCGCTGGCAGGATGTCGAAAGCGCCGCTGCATTTTTGGTGAATATTCCCGCTCGGTACGAGTTTGAGAAACGCTTGGTAGAGGCGCGCAAAGAGGGCACGGTGGTGCCAGCTCAGCTTCGGCAGATGATGGGGGAAAGTTGGCAAAAATGGTACGAAGATAGCCTCCTGGAATACGACGAGCTATTCTGGGCTACCAAGCTACATTTCTCAATTTCAAGCCTCAGTTTTTACAACTATCCCTATCTGTTTGGCTACCTGTTTAGCTTGGGCATTTACGCCCAGCGAGACACCTATGGGGAGAAATTTGAAGCCCTGTACCGGGGTATTTTGCGCGATACCGGTTCCATGACCGCCGAGGAAGTGGTTATGCAAAACCTGGATCAAGACATTCGTCAGCCGGAGTTTTGGCAAGCCAGCCTGGACATTGTGGAGAAGGCCGTGACAGAGTTTGAGGCGCTCGTGAAGTAACGAATCGTTGTTTGTTCTGTAACGCCAGGACTGGCGAAACTCAGATCCGTCAGCGACTTCGGACGAGCCGGTAGCGGAGGAAACGCTGATCTTGGATCACAACTTCGCCGTCTTCGTGAAAACCAAGCCGCCGCAGCGCCGAAACCCTGGTCCTACTGGGGGGTAGCAAGGCAGTAACGGAGCCAACGCAAAGGTCTTCGAATGCGTATGTCAAAATCCTCCGGTAGAGAATAGGACCAGCTCCCCAGTACTTTCGACGGAGGACAAGTCCCACATCCACATCGTTATCCTCAGGCTGGAGCCCGCCCCAGCCGATAAACTCCCCATCCAACATAAAAGCCCAGGGACCAAAGCCTTTCTCCTCCCACATTCGTTCCTTGATGGCGACAAAGCGATCGCACTCCACAGTTCCGAACTCATCCTGAGCCAGTGGCAGATGCCGCCGGACGGCAGAATCGTTCATCAAATCGATGATTGCGGCCGGGGGAACCTTAGTCAGCCGCGTGAAAATGATGCTGTCGTAGTTGGAGGCCGCCATGGCGGAGGAGGTTAAATAAGAAATTGTGGCAGGGTCGTAAGGATCTGTCGTTGCTGGGTTCCATGCTTCGACCCAGTCTACAGCGATCGCGATCGCGCGACTTGATGCCTACGATCCCCCTGGAATTCAAGATATTCGGTCATCGTGATCAATTTTAGCTGGCGGCCCCAAAGCCATTTAGGCTATTTCCGCAAAAATACGTGCCTCAGGAACATAAACGAATACGGAATATCAAAGATGTACGAAAACACCATGATGGCAGTTACACCACCTGACCAGATGGAGTAAGGCATCAAATCCGAGGTAAGAAATGGACGCTCAGTGAGCAGCATATAGAGGGCGGGGGACCAGAAAACAACGTGTGTAAGAGCTAAGAATCCAGAGAGCCGGAACAATACGGACTTGGAGATGAAGGTCGCGGCAACTAACGATGCAACCCCAGCCGCCCACCCCCCAACCACCCATCGGGCAATGGGGTGATGCCAAGCAAAGAACAATCCGAACAATATCCAAGCGATGGACACAAAAATCCAGATCTTCAGATTTCGAGGTGATTCCCCTATTTCGAAAATTTGTAGCGCGTAGTGCCCTTTTTGATAGTCAGTCATCAAAATCCCATACTATTTTGCCACTCCACCGTGTCGAGATCGGTCCATGAAACCGCAGTTGATGTAGTCCTTGTGAGCTGACGGGGTGACAGAGTAGGTGAAAGCCTTTTTAGCCATGACTTACAGCATCA
>ERZ1740067.1184-NODE-1184-length-18504-cov-6.672503_pt1 | contig 18504 bp, 13 predicted proteins | sample MGYA00581736_ERZ1740067 | MGnify/ENA primary metagenome ERZ1740067 (study PRJEB43018, sample SAMN04849236) | marine metagenome | isolation source: floating plastic debris | place: Pacific Ocean | collected 2008-08-27 | study: EMG produced TPA metagenomics... | reverse complement strand
GAAGACATCAACTCGTGCCATTCATCCAAAATCACACAGCGTAAATTGCCAAATCGCTTGGCCGAGTTTTTGCAAGAAAGTAGAACAGAGAGCGACTCTGGCGTAGTGATTAAAATGTTCGGCATTTTCTTTATCTGCCGACTCTTGACCGAAGACTTAGTATCGCCAGTACGAGACTCAACGGTGATTGGCCAAGTCATCTCTTCGATGGGCCGTTGGATAGATGCCTCGATATCTCTAGAAAGCGCTCGTAGCGGCGTAATGTAAAGGAGCCTCAGTCCTGAAATTGAGCCCTCTTCATCAAGCATTTGGGCGATTGGGCCCATGACTGCGCCATAGGTCTTTCCCGAACCTGTCGGCACCTGAATAATACCGCTCTCTCCCGATAGGTAAGATTTCCAAGTCTGCTTTTGAAAGGAAATCGGTTTCCAGTCCTGCTTGGAAAACCAGTCGTTAATGGGAGTGAGAATAGCCACAAAGGTGAATCGAAAGAAGCCACACTACTCGTGAATACGACCATTTGGCATGATGGTGCCGGTTAGGCGTGCGCCGAGAAGTTTCACCATGATTTTATCGCCGTAGCCTACTTTTGCGCCGCTGAGGTCTGCGCCTGTGAGGTCTGCACCGCTTAGGTCCGCACCGATGAGATCTGCGCCGCTGAGGTCTGCATGGCTCAGGTCCGCTTGAAGGAGGTTGGCGCGAAAGAGGCGAGCTTTTCGTAGGTTTGCCCGGTTGAGGATGACTTTGTGCATGAAGGTATCGCTCAGATCCGCGCCGCTAAGGTTGGCACCGCTAAGATTACGACCAGAGAAGTCTTTTTCTTTCAGATTCGCACCACTCATATCGACACCGCTAAGGTCTTTGTCGCGTCTAGATTTATTTTTTGAGGGTGTTGTTTTGAGTGAATTTTCTTTGGGGTCGGCGGCTTTAGATTTTTTGCGGGCTTCTTCTCTAGCCTGTTCCCGGGCTTTTCGTTCAGCGAGCGCCTTTTCCCGAGCTGCCTTCTCCCGAGCCTTCCGCTCTGCGATCGCCTTCTCCCGAGCCGCTCTATCACTTGCCCTACGCTCAGCAGTGGCCTTTGCCCTCGCTTTTTCCTTGGCTGCCCGTTCCTGCGCAGCCTTTTCCCTATCCGCCTTACTACTGGCTCGACTACCGTTATTATTAGTTCCTGACGTTTTTTTATCGCTGTTACGAGGCCATGCACTGCTAGGATAGCGGGCCCGGTAGGTCGCATCGTACTTACCACCACCATAGCTCCCCCGTCGAGAGGTCTCGTAGGGTGGGCGGTAGCCATCTGCACGCGAATTACTGGCATAGCTAGCGCTGTAAGCGTTGCGACGCGGCCGATAGGTAGAATCATCACCCGGGCGATAGGTGCTACCGGCATAGCTGCGAGCCCCGTTTCTGGAGCGAGCGGTGGCACGTGCCCCATTAGTTGACGATTGAGCAGGCTTAGCCGCGCTTACGGCAGGGACTTTGCCGTTCTTGGCATGCGACTTCATGAGGGCGCGAGCATCGTTGAGATCCTTGATCTTAGCTTCCGCTTTTTCCCGTAGGCGATCGCGATCGCTCGGAATGCGATCCGGATGCCATATGAATACGAGATCTTTGTAGGCTTGGTTTACTTCTTTAATAGAAGTCTGCTTTCCTAGCTCTAGCTCTAAGACTCTATAGGCTTGCTCAAGATGATCCATACGCGCCGGTAAGCGTGGTTTTCATATGACAAGCGCACGGATAAATTCATGCACTTGCGCGCCACTTAGCCTGAAAAATAGATGGGTTCAGCAATTGCTGGTGTAGTCAGCTAAGTGGCCAAAGCTATAAACGAAAATAAGCTGAAGTTGCGACTATATTAAGGTGCTTAGACAGTAATTATGACGGATAGCGCCGCATCTCGGGGGCTATGCACAGTAATCTTTAAGAACCCCTGCTTAATGTTTTGTGACGTTTCAGACATTTCAAAGGCTCACTAGTTTTCCTCAATCTTCAACTCATTGATATTCCAAAGCACGCCGCCAAGCGAGGTGTACTCTACATTTTTCACCTTATTACGCACCGCGCTCATAGAGTACTGACCCACCAAATGGATGAACGGCAGATTTTCCTGCACAAGCTTTTGCGTTTCAAAATAGAGCGTTTTCCGCTTCTCTTCATCTAGCTCTTGAGCCGCCTGAACATAAAGATCGCTAATTTTTTGCTCCCAATCGTATATTTTTCGGTCAGCAAGCTCCATCCCATTTTGAGGCAGCTGATTGAAAAAGTGCAGTCCGCCTTCGGTCAGCCATAGATTAGCGCTGCTGTTGGGCTCCACGCCTGCACCAAAGCCCAGCACGATCGCGTCCCATTGAAGCGTATCGCCAATATTAGTCACAAGCTTATTAAAGTCAATTGGCTGAAAGTCAACGGTAATGCCAATTAGCGCAAGATTCTGCTTAATCTGAGCACCAGCTGACTCGCGAATTTTATTGCCGACATTCGTTTGCAGGGTAAAGCGAACACGATTGCCACTTTCATCAACAAGCTGAGCGCCTTCATATTTGAACCCGGCAGATAGCAGCAGATCCTTAGCCTTTTCAAGGTTATAGTCGTAAACTGGTAGACCGCTGTCGGCATGGTAAGGGCTTTGCGGCGCAATCTGAGAATTTTGCATCTCACCCAGCCCTTTGAAGATGTTGTTCAGCATGGTGCTGCGATCAATCGCGTAGGCAACGGCCTGACGAAACTCGACCTTACTAAACCAAGCGGACTTAACAGGATCAACCACAGGAACACCATCAACAGAGCCTTGGTTAAGATTGAACGTCATAAACAGACGGGTCGGTGTGGGGCCACCGATATACACGGTGTAGTTTCCCTGCTCCTCGTCCTGCTTAATCAACGAAAAGTTATCTGGAGAGACAGCCATCAAATCGGCATCGCCCGAGCGAAAGCGGACGAACTGCGCATCTTGCGAGCCCACCACTGGCCATACGACTTCTTCGATATAGGGCTGCTGCTCCCCAGCAGGGCCCTTTTCCCAGTAGTAAGGATTGCGCTCAAACACAATGCGCTCACCTGGAATAAAACGCTTAATGGTGTAGGGCCCATTACCAACGACCTCTGAGGGATCGGTGTCGGTGCCCCAAGTGGTCATAAACTCAGGCACACCATTATCATCTACCGTCTCGACGGTTTCTTGCAGAATATGCTTAGGTAAAATCGCAATGCCGGTCACGCGCAGAAAAGGCGCAAAGGGTTCTGGAATTTTGAACTCTACGCGGCGTTCGTCGAGCTTGCGTACGACGGGGAGTTTACCTTCTGGGCCGATGCGTAACACGTCGCGAGTATCGGTGATAATCGCTTCATTGAATATCAGGTCATTGTAGGTAAAGACGACATCGTCTACCGTGAGCGGCTCACCGTCAGACCATTTCAGGTCTTCTTTGAGCGTGTAGGTGATCGTTTGACCGTCTTCAGAGATGACCCAGGATTCGGCTAGGGCCGGAATAATTTCGCTGTTGGTCTGGTCTACGCCAATGAGCCCTTCGTACATTAACGCCAGCACATCGCTGCTAGAGCTCTCCTGCGTTAACAGATAGTTAAAGGTCTTGGGCTCGCCGATGACGGTACTAATCAGGGTAGGTACATCGGCACTTTCAACCCGGAAGTTTTCGAGTCTAAGGCGATCTACGCTGCTACAGCTGGGCGCCAGCACAGCTAAGCCAAACATTGCGAATCCCAGGAAGAGCAGCTTCCAAAGCCTGGTAAGGTTCAGTCGGTTTCCTAGCTTTTGCCAATCCATAGCGCCTTGCGATTACCTTACGATTACGGGTGTCAACGATTTGAATGCACCTAATATATATCAAACGCTATAGATGGCAAGTGTCAGATACATTTCAAGCGTGTGTCAGTGGCTAGTCGCCGCTGATGGTGCTGTGTTAAGAGCCATCGTGTACGCCGCCTACAGCTTGCTCTGCAGTACCACAAGGCTGCGGGCGGCAACGGTAACCCGATCGTTCTTTTTATAGTTCTTGGTGCGCTTAACAAAGCCTTCCGATTTGGTATCGATCAGGAGCTTCCATCTGCGCTCCGGCCAGTCTGTATTTTCGGTATCCCGAAAGCGTTTGGGGAGGGCAAACTCTAGCACCTCGTAGTGAGCATTGAACATCAGTAAGAAGCTATCGTCTACGACCTGTTCGCCATGTCTGTCAGGGGTCGCGATTTCTTCACCGTTTAGGAACACGGTGAGGGTTTTGACAAAGCCAGCCGTCCATTCATCGTGCATCGGCTCACCGTCTACATTAAACCAGCCAATGTCGCGGATACCGGAGCCGTGAATCTCGCGGCCATAGAACCAGTTTCGACGGCGCAAAACAGGGTGATCTTTGGTGAGTTTAACGAGCTTACGGGTGTAGCGCAGCAGCTCTTTTTCCTCTTTAGGCAGGCTCCAGTCGAGCCAGGAAAGTTCGTCATCGTGGCAGTAGGTGTTGTTATTGCCGTACTGCGATCGCCCCATTTCATCCCCAGCCAGTAGCATCGGCACCCCTTGGGAAAGCATCAGCGTCGCCAAAAAATTTCGCTGCTGCTGAATCCTAAGCTGAAGCACCTCAGGATCATCGGTATCCCCCTCTTCGCCGCAGTTCCAGGAGCGATTGTGACTTTCCCCATCACGATTACCTTCACCATTGGCCTCGTTGTGCTTGTCGTTGTAGCTCACCAGATCCCGCATCGTAAAGCCGTCGTGCGCCGTGATGAAGTTAATGCTGGCCTGGGGTCTACGCCCCGTATGCTCGTATAGATCAGAACTACCCGTAAGTCGTAGCGCAAATTCGCCCAGGGTACTGTCTTCCCCGCGCCAAAAGTCGCGCACCGTATCGCGATACTTCCCATTCCACTCAGACCACAGCAGTGGGAACTTACCCACCTGATAGCCGCCATCACCCACATCCCAGGGCTCAGCAATCAGCTTCACCCGAGATAAGACGGGGTCCTGGTGAATAATGTCGAAAAAGGTCGCCAAGGTACCGACCTCAAAAAGTTCTCGTGCCAGGGCCGAAGCCAAATCGAACCGAAAACCATCCACATGCATTTCCTGCACCCAGTAGCGCAGGCTATCCATTATCAGCTTTAGCACCTGCGGGTGGCTCATCCGCAGCGAGTTCCCACAGCCGGTATAGTCCATATAGTAGCGTTCGTTGTCTTTGACAAGGCGATAGTATGAGGCGTTGTCAATGCCACGAAAGCACAGGGTGGGGCCCATATGGTTGCCCTCGCCAGTGTGGTTATACACCACGTCGAGAATAACCTCAATGCCCGCCGTATGCAGGGAGCGGACCATAGTCTTAAATTCTTTGACCTGCTCGCCATTCATCCCGCCAGCACTGTAGCCAGAAAAAGGGGCAAAATAGTTTAGTGAGTCATATCCCCAGTAGTTACTGAGCCCTTTGCTGGTGAGGTAGCTGGGCGTCTTATGAAAATGATGAATGGGCATCAGCTCTACGGCAGTGATCCCCAGCGATTTGAGATGCTTAATAGCAGCCGGGTGGGCAAGTCCAGCATAGGTACCCCGTAGACCCTTTGGCACCTTCGGGTGCTGCATCGTAAATCCCTTGACATGCATCTCATAAATGATGGTTTCGTTCCAGGGCGTATTGGGAGACTCATCACCTTTCCAGTCGAAGGTGGGATCAACGACGACGCACTTTGGCATCGCGTCGGCACTATCTTCTATGTTGCAGCCCAGGTCTTCTTCGGGCTCAAGCCAAGTGTAGCCAAAGATAGATTGGCCCGGCGTGACGTTGCCTGCGATCGCAAGCGCATAGGGATCAATCAGTAGCTTATTTGGATTAAACCGATGGCCATCCTCGGGATCGAAAGGACCATGTACTCGAAAACCGTAGTGCTGGCCGGGCTTTACCGAAGGGAAGTAGCCATGCCAAACGAAATTGTAGACTTCTTTAAGCTCGTAACGTGCCTCTTCCCCATTTTCGTCAAAGAGACAAAGCTCCACTCTTGTCGCATTCTCTGAGAAGAGCGCAAAGTTGGTCCCCTGGCCATCCCAAGTCGCGCCTAAACTGTTGGCCGTGCCTGGAAGCTGTTGAATACTCATAAAAGAACATTTATCAAAGGATACACTCTGTCTGTTTTACGGATAATTTTCCTATGTCATAGGTTCAGGTGAGTCCATATCATCTGTTTCTAGAATTATCGTGGCCTAAGGATACCGCGACTTTTTAGAATCGGCTACTAAAATTTAAAGATTAGTACTGAGTTCTTAACAAGCAAGTTTTCAACAATTACGGGTGAGCGTGGAGTGTACATGCTGCGCGCACGTCATGAGCGCTTGCCAGCCTACAGCTAGCCGCATGAAATGACCCATTCGTCAACCATGACAATACGAGCATTTTCTAATTTGAACAGTTTTCTGATGGGAACACACAGTCTGAGAAAACAAATTTTAGAAAAACAAATCTAAGAGAACAAACATAATGCACGCAGATTTAACACATCACAGATTCCCAACAGATTACCAACCTCAGCGAAATAGACAAAATTCCAACAATCAATTTCTCCTTCGGACACCATGATAAAAATGCCATACACACATAAAGGAGAAAGGGTTCACCCGCCATATTAGACAACATACGCGGGTGATTGCTAGGCTGGGGACGAATCAACAGATAGAAACCTTTTCATTGCCAGTGAAGTAGCAGCAGCAACAATAAACAGCTAAAAAAATAGAAAACCAACAGAGTTTCATCCTTACTGAAAGGCATTTAGCCTGGGCTAAGAAGCAATTGTGGATGGCTTGTTATTTCTCACGATTGTCGGCTGTATTCCCGGTTTCATATTTTCTTTTTTGTCTACGATGCCCTATCTGAAGCCGCTAGAATGAAGCCTTTGATGACTTTTGACATCACACCATTTGTTTTGTTTTCGATTTCCTCAATTTGCGCAGCTTCAAGCATGATTGCGACTAACAAGTTGAGAAGAACAAATCCGGTAGATGTTCTTTTAATAGAGAATTTGACAGGAATGCACGCTAAACGCGTGCATTTAGTAGATGAGCAAAAGCCGAGGGCTAAGCAGAGCTGCTCGCGGCGCGTTCCGTAGGAATAGTCCGACTGCGTTTTGACTATATTGTTACGCAGAGGCTACGCCCATGGCTTTGTCATGCTGCTCAGCCATGGCTCCGCTCAGCCATCGGATATTTCGCACCCTTAAGAAATCACGCTGAACACGGACAACGCAATCCTTTCAAGGAATTTCTCTCAACTAGAGTAAAGCAATGACTATTTTACCATTCCAACCACCTGGATCTATTTCACCGTTTCCAGGGGGTGTTACCACAGCTCAGCTACCCTACATGCCTATTGAGGATCTGAGCGACCTCGGGAACGGCGGTGACAACTTCGGGCTTGATAGATTTGCGGAGTTTGTTGTAAGTTCCTGCAATCAAACCGTTACCCACTCGGGCGATGCGAGCATCGGTAGCGCCCAAGATAAGATCGGCAGTGCGATCGCACTCTTCGCTCAAATGTGCCACTGGGTCACCTTTGGCAACGCCCTCTGCCCACACCGGCTCAATGGCCACACAGGTTTCTGGGAGCAGGCGATTAATGGCACCCGGCACATAGTTGTTGCCAATCCCCTTAACAACTTTGTAGGCTGCTTTGAGTGCCATGCCTGAGAGGCCGCCTTTTGCTGAAACCTGGCGATCGATAAGCTGTGCGCAATCGTTGGCAATCGCAGTCTTTACAGCAGGGTCTTCAATTTTGTTGGTAAGTGTCATATCAAGTTGAAAGGCTAAAAAACATATACGCGACCAGGAATATATACGTAACTAGACACTCCAAGTCAGAACATTCTCGCCAGCAGAAGTATTTACAGAACCACAGAACAGAACTGTATTGCTGACCAGCCGAACTGTATTGCTGAACAGCCGAACTGTATTGCTGAACAGCCAACGTCATCGCAGCGACTACACTGCAGAGTCGATTCTGAAAACATCTTCAGCAGGTTTCACACCTGCGAGCTTGTCCCAGTTGATCTCTTCCAAAAATTCTTCTGGATTGCTCGTTTCAACGACATCTACGCCCCACTCTCCCGTTTGGAGTGCTGGCGCGGGGCTGGTAGGTGGTGTACTCTTGACGCCACCGAGCGCCATCACTATAAAGTCTTTATTGCCTTTCGATTTGCGGAAGTTTGCAAGGGTATCGGCACACTGCTGGCCAACATCTGCGGGGGTGTACTTGGCCGAGTCGTAGCTGACTTCTACAATCCAGTGCGGATTGTCAATCAGGGCACATTCAATGCCAGCTGTCCCTTCTAGCCCCTGTGTAAAAACCTCAGCAAACTCCTCTCGGTTGAGCGAATGAACTTCGCCTTCAGGCAGAGTGAAATTGTGGGATAAGAGCATTCTGCCGTTCGAATTATCTGTCATAGTGTTGCTCAAAAGTAAAAAGCAAACGTGAAAAGCAAACGTGCAAAGCAAGTCGGTTCGGTAGAATTTTATCCGCTTTTGACACATCTTGGCATTTCATTTGCCCCATACCGCATCTACTGAATGAAACGCGCTATATTTCATCCGGACTTTCCTTTCTCACCCGCCAAATTCCCAATTTTTTACGGCTGGGTTATTGTCATTGCTAGCGTGCTGGGCGTACTGACCAGTATTCCAGGGCAGACGATTGGGGTGAGTGTATTTACAGATCACCTGATTACGGTCACGGGACTATCACGATTGCAGCTAGCCAATGCCTATTTGATAGGTACGCTGACCAGCGGGTGCTTGCTGCCGTTTGGCGGTAAGCTACTAGACCGGCTCGGCGCACGACGAGTTGTGGTGTTAGCTGCGGTAGGGTTGGGTTTGACACTGTGTTACTTAGCTTGGTGCGATCGCATTGCCCTATTCCTAGGCACCTACTTACCGTATACGCCAACCACCATTGCGGCCGTCGTCTTAGTGGCTGGATTTGTCAGTCTGCGCTTTTGTGGCCAAGGCATGCTGACGATGACGAGTCGAACAACCCTGGGCAAATGGTTTGATAAACGACGCGGACAGGTTTCAGGGATTGAAGGCATTTTTATTGCAGCGGGGTTTTCCATTGCACCCTATTGCTTCAGCCAAGCGATCGCCATTTTGGGCTGGCGAGGCACCTGGATAACCCTGAGTGCAGTCGTTGGCCGTGGTATGAGCACAGTTGGCTGGCTATTGTTTCGCGATACGCCGGAACTATGTGGCTTGCGCATGGATGGCAAGGAACTTGATGAGCCCGAGCAAACAGGCACACAGCACGAGGCCATTGCTGGCACACAGACCGAGGAGGCCATTTGGGGGGTCACGCGGAGGCAGGCGCTGGGCACGCTGGCATTTTGGGCAGTCACGCTGGCATTCATGTCTCAAGCGCTGTCAATCACAGGAATTACATTCCACATTGTCAGCATCGGCGCAGAGATGGGGATTGCTGAAGCAAATATGGTGCGAATTTTTGTACCGATTGCGGTGGTATCCACAGCTGTCGGCTATGGCGTGGGACTGGCTTGTGATCGGGTTCGGATTCAGGCCCTATTTATATTTATGATGGTATTTCAGGCCATGGGGATTGCTGCGATCGCAAACCTGGACACCGCTTGGATGATAGTGCCTGCAATCGTGGGGCTGGGCGTCAGCGGTGGCTGCTTTGGGACGCTATCAACAGTGGTGCTGCCAAGATTTTTTGGCCGGAAGCATTTAGGTGCGATCGCAGGTGTGCAGATGATGGCCATTGTGATCGCCAGTGCGCTGGGCCCTTCGCTTTTGGCAAACTCTAAGGTGGTTACAGGCTCCTATGGGAGTGGACTATATGCTTGCTGCTTATTTGCGCCTGTTGTGGTGATATTGATGTTTGCGATCACACCTCCAGCGGAATCTCCCACAGGAAGGCTGTAGGAGAAACACTCTCCTCAAACAGTCCTAGTCGAAATCGCAAAGCCGGGCGTCAGGCGCTTGCCGCAGCAGACAGCGTAGCTTTTTGGCGGCTTTTTACCCACAGGGTCAGAAAGAAAACCAACAGGGCATATATAGGGTGTGTATGACACCGCTGCTGAATAAAAACGTCGCTAGGCTGTCGCATAACCCAGTAACATCAATATGAATACGTGTATTTCTACGCTAGAGAATACTTTTTGGCACGCTAGGTCTTTTTGGCACGCTAAGTCAAATTGTCTGCTAATTAAATATTCGTCTTACACAGTCAAGGGAAAAAGGCATGACGGTAGAGAAGCCGCAGTTTCAAACGCAACGCGCTATTGGACGGCATCGTTCTTTGCGCAGAAGGCTTCCCAAAAATACACTAGCGCTCACTAGATATCTGTGGGTTAAAGGCGTTCGAAAATTTACAGCACTTGATTATGGATTAACCAAAGTAAATTTAACTTCGATCAACTTAACGTCCAGGCAGCTGTCAACCCTTTTATTTTCTGGGGACATTGCAGCCCTGCTCTGTAGTTTTCAGGGACTATTAATGCTGCATGGTGCGATTGCACCTCAAGTGGTCAGGGAACGTCTGCCTGCATCTAGCGCACTCCTAATGATGGCTTACGTCATCGGGCTCTATTTAAGCAACACCTATCGACCCAGGATTGAACTATCTGGCATCCCCGCACCGACACGGACGCTCATTAGCAACCTGACAATTACAGTCCTCCTAACCTTCGTGGTGTATGTCAGCGACCTTTGGAGCCAAGGAAGCTGGATCAACCGTAGCGTCTGGCTTGGAGCCATTGCACTCTTTAGTTTATGGACCAGCTTTTCACGGCTTATAGCCGCCCAGTGGCAACAGCATAAAACACGCTCAGATAGCTGGCTCTTACTGGGGTTTGGCCAAGAACAGCAAAGTTTCTTGACCGACGTTCAGCCCCTCAACCTCTCGCAAAATATTACTGTCCTCATAGAAAATGGACAGCAGGCCCCAACTATGGAGGCGCATACAACTGTAGGCCAGCTTGATCATCTAGAAACCTGGATAGCGCGGACTTGGACCAAAATTGTGGTCAGCAATCACCTACAGCTAAGCAATCGACAAGCAGCGCTGATAGCACGGGCAAAATCGCGTGGCATCCCTGTGCTAGCCCCTTCAGATCTGTACGAAAACTACTGCGCCAAGATTCCAGCCAAAACCTTACCCGATAACCGCATCACCTTTAGCACAGGCTTTCGCAGACTATCAAGCCAGGTAGGTGCCCGCATCAAGCGACTCAGTGATATTGTGCTTGCCAGCACGGTGCTGATATTGATCTCTCCCATCATGCTGCTCACTGCTATCTTGATCAAACTCGACACACCGGGCCCCATTTTCTATAGTCAAACCCGCACCGGACGCAATATGAGGTCTTTTAAGGTGCATAAATTTCGCTCCATGGTGCAGGACGCCGAAAAGCATGGAGCCCAGTGGGCCCAGACCCAGGACAGTCGCATTACCCGTGTAGGCCGATTTATTCGTCTCGTGCGAATTGACGAGCTGCCACAGCTATGGAACGTACTGCGAGGCGAGATGAGCATGATTGGGCCTCGCCCCGAAAGACCCGAATTTGACCAACAGCTCACAGCTGAAATTCCCCATTATTCCGTACGGTATATGGTTAAGCCAGGAATTACCGGCTGGGCACAAGTTTTGTATCCCTACGGCGCATCCATTGAAGATGCCTACGAGAAGCTGGCCTACGATCTGTACTACATCAAAAACTACTCTCCGTGGTTAGATGTACTAATTGTGCTGAAAACACTGCGCGTTGTACTGCTGGGAAAGGGACGCTGAACAACTTCCATAAGACTTTGATGAAAGGCTTTGATAGAGAGGCTTTGACAGGGTTAGGCCGTTTTATTTCGTGAGTAGAGAAACGGCTCGAGGGAATGATTCTACCGGATACTCATCTGTTCGGCCGGATCAGTCGGAAGGATATGAGAGACTGTGTGTGCGTTCTTCTGTGCTTGTCTGTGTTTAGATCACGTGAGCTGTACTGAATCTTTATGCCTCCAAAAGTATTAGTAACGGGGGGAGCCGGATATATTGGCTCCCATGTGGTTAAGCAGCTAGGTCAAGCTGGTTACGACGTGGTCGTATACGACAACCTTTCAACGGGTGTGGCTCATGCAGTGCTTTCCGGCGAGCTGATTATAGGCGATCTGTCCGACACGGCTAAGCTATCGCAAGTTTTTGCCAGGCATAACTTTCAGGCAGTGCTCCATTTTGCCGCCAGCATCGTCGTGTCTGAGTCGGTGCGCCACCCGCTCGACTACTACAGCAATAACACGGTCAACTTGCTGAACGTGCTGCGCTGCTGCGAAAAATACCAAGTAAATCAGCTTATTTTCTCTAGCACGGCAGCCGTATACGGCGAACCCAAAGAAAATCCGGTTTCGGAGCAGGCAGAAACCCATCCGATTACACCATATGGCGCCTCGAAATTGATGAGCGAACGCATTATCCGCGATTATGCAAAGGCATCGGACCTGCGCTACGTCATTTTGCGCTATTTCAACGTCGCGGGCGCAGATTTAGACGGTCAGTTGGGGCAGTGGACGCCACAGGCAACGCACCTGATTCGAGCGGCTTGCGATGCGGCCCTGGGGCGATCGCCTGCCATGCAAATTTTTGGGGCGGACTTTGCCACACCAGACGGCACAGGCGTGCGGGACTTTATCCATGTTGTCGATCTAGCTGCAGCGCATTTAGACGGGCTGAAATATTTGGCAGCAGGGGGCATCAGCGAAGTGCTCAACTGCGGCTATGGAAAAGGCTACAGCGTCCGGCAGGTGATTGACTGCCTCAAACAGGTCTCGGGTAAAACTTTTACAGTAGAAGAAGCCGAGCGGCGGCTCGGCGATCCGGCCTGCGTCATTGCTAAAGCAGATCGCATTCGTAAGGTGCTGGGTTGGCAGCCGCAGTGCGCTGACTTGGCGCTTATGCTCAAAACATCCCTGGCCTGGGAAGTGCAGCTCCAAACCACTAAACTCACGAAAAACGACGAATTGTCTGAAGAACTGTATTTGCAGATTAACCATAGCGCTGCACCTAAGAGAAGTTAGATCATCCCCGGTTTAATCATTCGTTGTCGGTTCAGTAGCTATCAGTTCAGTAACCGTCCGTTTAGCAAGGCACTACAGGCACTAAGCGCATTTTTTCAGCTCATACATTCCGCACCCGTAGGATAATTCAGGCGTCTGCGCAATATCAGCGTCCTCATAAAAACAGCCCGCATCGTCTACATATGAGTAAGAAACCAAATCGTAATGTTCTTTTAGGATGCCGGGTAAAGTCTCTGGGGCAAAAACACGATGCGCGTTAAAAGCCACCTGCTCTCTTCCAATGGGAGCGGATAAAAGCAAAGTTCCCCCAGATTTCAGTAGCTTAGTAATCGACTGTAGACCTTTAAGATGGCCATCTGGATCGATAGGGTCGCCGTATCGGCCTAATCCAAAATGCTCAATAGCATGTAGGCAGGAAATAGAATCACAAATGTCCGATGGCACATCGGCAACCTGCATCAAATCCGCTTGGCGAAAACTCATGCCTGAGACAAGCGCGTCTAGCTGTCTCACATCCAATACTTCAACCTCTCTAAACGTCAGTAGGTGGGTTATAAAACCATCGATTCGAGAGCCCACATCGATGTGGTGTTCAGGCTGTCGCTGATAAACTTTTCTGGAAGCCCACAGGTCTTGATGAAAGTAATGCCGATCGAGACGGCCCGCATTCTCATAACGGTCTGTGATGCAAGGAAACAATGAACGTATCTGCACAGGGCTATCGGCCTGGCGATTTTTTTGAGCATATTGAAACAGCTGCCACCAGTAGGTTGAAAATCCGCGAATGAACTTAATTGTTTTTCGAGGGTCGAACCCACACTCTGCAAGGGAATAGGCAACGACTCTTACAGTCTGACGCAGGGTGTGGGATGGGGGCATCGTCGAAGAAAAAGTGACAGCGTAACAACGATAAGCACTGGATGGTGGCAAAGTCTAGCCGATAGTATGACCAACCTTTACCGAGACTACTGAGAGGAGGTAGTCGCTTAAGCCTTCCTTTTGACCTCGGCACCTAGCTTGGTAGCGAGCATTTTTGCTGTACCGAGAAATGCATTGACGACACCTCTGGGCGATCGCAGCCGAATCGCTATTAGCAATCGCACATACAGTGTCCACATCGCTGTAGAGACCGGCTTGACATCGTTGACTAAGTAGCGAATTAATGGCGTCGGCAAATTATGAAACTGAGTGACTTTAATCAGACGGCTCCACAGCTCATAGTCCCCGGCTCGACGAATTTTGTCAGCGTAGAACTTGTCTGCGAGGAGCGACCGACGCATGACTACGCTGGGATTGATAATAGGATTGCTGTAGGGCATAACAGCGGCTATCTCAGCATGCGTTTCTGGGAAAGCAACGGTCTTAAGTGTGGCACCTGACGAATCGACAAAGAAAGCACCTGAGCCAAGCACACCAATCTCAGGATGCTCAGCCATAAAGTCCATCTGCACTTTCAGCTTGTTGGGCAGCATTTCATCATCGCCATCCATCCGAGCGATTAAGGGAGCAACTGAACGCACTAACGCAGCGTTCATAGAGGCGAAAACACCTATATTTTCTGCATTTTTAAAGACCTTAATGCGCTGATCTTGCTCGGCATAGCGTTGCAAGATTGAAAAAGTAGCGTCTGTCGAATTGTCATCTATAACAATTAACTCCCATTCTGTAAACGTCTGTGCCAGAATGCTGTCGATGGAACGGCGAATTCGAAGGGACTCGTTAAAGACGCCCATAAGAATAGACAGGTGAGGAGAAGTCATATCGGCAGACGTCATAGCTTTACCCATCTATCTGGAACAAGTCCGTCAAAGCCCCAAGAAGTAATACCAGTAATGTTGAGGTTTGGGGTTATCACCTGCTTGTCAGGGTGGGTGCTAAGCCAGGCGCCCCACCAGCTAAAGGTACTGTTCGCAGTAATAAAATGCTTGCAGTGGGACATCAGCCACAAATCTGCATAGGCGTTTTCATCACCTTGATTGTGAGCCACATAGGTAACGTCATCCTTGGAGAGTGATAACTGCTCGCGAGCCGCTGTTGGATCATCAGAAAATAGGAAAAAGTGAGGCGTCCCTAGGCGTTCTTTCATCAGTGCGATCGCTCTTTGATAATAGCTGGGTGAAGCATTGTAGGGGGAGTCAGTATTGGGGGAACCAAACCAACGGACATGGAGTGCGATCGCCCTTGGCTGCTGCTTAATCTTTTCGCAATAGGCTTGATTCAGAGAATCTTCTGGTGGGGTAATCATCAAATCTTGGCGAATGGTCGCTTCGATATCCTTAAAATATTTTTCGCTTTGCCAGTAACCATCTAAGTAAACACTACGCTTTAGCTTTAGATGGAGTAAACGGGAATCGAAGGAGCGCCCTTCTTGCACTAAGTAGGGTCTCTGGTCGAAAGGAAACAAACGAAACAAAAACTTAGCGGCTTTGCGCTTGTACCATTCAAAAGGTTCGAGGCGCTCTTTGGCAGTGGCGAGGCGCCCGACAACATTGAAATGGTTCAGGGAATATCGCCGCTGATAGGTGGTGTCACAGGTAAAGCCATTGACACTGTCAATCACAAGCTCAGCACTATTTACAATTGCGAGCCTGCGAGCAGCCGCATAGCAAAACAGCTGATTACCGAGTCCGCCTTTAATATGTGCAATGACGCGAAGGTTACTCATTCCATAAAAACGCTTACGCTTGTCTAAAGGAATTAAGCGCTCCTAACACCTTACGCTTAAAAGACGTCAGTTGAGTTTTAAAGACAAAATATCGCTCTTTGCCCAGCAAAATATAGCAAGACTGCAAAATGAGAAAAACAAGGCCACTAACAAGCCATTTTGAATAGATTTTGTGCTTGAGAAAATACTTTTGGCGGTCTTTGTATTGGATATATAAGTGAGCAGGATTGTTGCCAATGCCGCCTAGCCCAAAGTCCGCAATCACCTCATCGAGTGTGAGCACGCTGTAGTCTCCGCCTTTTTCCATGCGCGTCCACAGATCTAAATCGCCATATATTTTGAAGCTGTCGTCGAATTTATATTTTTTGAGCAGTGTAGTTTTAACAAATGCTCCCTGATGAGGAATATAGTGAGGAAAATTTGCGATCGCAACAAATTTTCCTCCGTCAAATAAACGAACCTTTCCACAGATAATATTTTGCAGCTTGAGCTGTGAATCAATGATCTTGATAGCGCGCTTTAGAACATCACGACTTGGAAATACATCACCAGCATTTAAGAAATAAGTATACAGACCACTAGCAAGGACAATACCTTTGTTCATCGCATCAAAAATACCTTTATCTTGTTCTATTTTTATAATGTCTATATGCTGGCGATAGTCATGAATCAACTCAGCTGAGCCATCTTCAGATAAGCCATCTATCACAATATACTCAATATGGTCGCGAAGCTCTTGGCAGATAAGAGATTTAATTGTTTTTTCTAACCCGGTCTTAGTGTTGAGGTTAATCGTAATTACTGAAATTGTCTTCATCTCATAATTGTCTTCGTACTGTGTGATAGCGGTTCGTCGAGTAAGTCATCAATGCGATTCAGTTCTTTTTGCTTGCGGGCCATGTTGAGATCGTCTCCGGAGTTGATTGGATTTCAGATCGCTTACACAAAATTCAACACAGCCTCGCAGCCTCGCAGCACGGGGCATCGATTGGCTAGCGATACTCATTGCCAGTAGGATTATCGCATCTTCTGAGTTCTAGTGTAGGGTTCAACAGCTCGACAACATATCACCATATGCGTAAGGCTATGATAACTCTGCCACGTATCTGTAAACAGCCATAGTTTCCTGCGCACATCTCTCCCATGAAAAGTCCCTAACTCTCTCAATGCCCTTCGACACCATCTGATGTTTTAAGGACTCAGATTCTAAAACACTCTCCAACCTATTTCTCAAGTCATCTACATCAGTCGGGTCGAAAAAAGCACCAACCTCTCCTGCTATTTCAGGGAAGGAGCTAGCGTTGCTACAGATGATTGGGCATTTATAATGCATTGCCTCCAGAAGAGGGATACCAAACCCCTCATACAAAGAAGGAAACACAAAAGCCTCAGCATGGCGATACCAGCGAGCCATCATAGCATCAGACCCAGACAACTGGTGAACAACACTGCGTCGAATCCCTAAGTCTTTAATTAGTTTCTCCTCTTCAGGCGAGAAGGCTCCACCACCAAAACAGACAATATGGCAGCTATTAGACACAGAAGTCGAAGCAGCATAGGACTTTAGAAAAAAGGAAAAGTTTTTATAGTTTCCTCTTTGACCAACATACAAAAGATACGGATAAGTCGCTGGAGAACCTTGCTCCGCAGCAAAGCTCTCAGAAGAAAACCCGTAGTAAACAACAGAAATTTTATCAGGCGAGATGTCATACCTATTTAATAAGTCTCTCTTCGTATTCTCTGAGCCACAAATCACATGTGCAGCCCTATCGGCAGAGATTCTCTTTTTTCTAGAAACGCTGCTTCTCTTCAGCTGGTCGCCCTCTAAAAATAGCTCGTGAATCATATCGTGTATTGTGACAACTGTCGGCACTTTAGGATTAAGCAAAGAGATATCTGAAAAGTAAGTTTCGTGTACAACATCAGGCTCGTAGCCTCTCAAAAAGGCTTGAGAGAAAAGATAGTTGACAACTCTGTAGAAATTAACTGATTTCTTACCACGTTCGAGAAAGCGTCCCTGTACCCCGACATCACTATCTCGAATATATTCGTTGTAATGGAGCAGTGCAAAAATTTTGGCACTGAATGCTTCTGTAGCATCTACTTGCTTTGCCAGCTCATAAAAGTATCGAGAAATCCCGCCAAAGCGCTGTCGACAAAAAATCTGATAGTCGTAAGCGATGCTAATCTCTGACATCAATTTCTACGCTCTCTGCTGTGAACTAACAACAATGATAAGTGTAAAACGATAAAAAGTAGGGGAACAAGCAACAGAAGAGATTAATTACAGCCCTTCCATTTTTTTAGTCTCGACATTATAAACTGGCAATCCTTTTATCAGATCATACCTATCGCTCCCCGAAAGAAAAGTCAGCTTTCCAGCCTCATCCCGGCTTTCTCTGAACTTAGAGACGACATAGCCACACTCTACAGGCGATGGTTTAACTACATTATTTAATTTATCTTCCCTCACGAAATACGCATTATTCCCAGCAGAGTTGCATCCAATGAAGGCATAGCCTTTTTTCTCAGATAGCTGAACTAGCGCCTTAATAGAAGCACCAAAATATAAGTTACTGTAGTGCGCTTCGTTCCTTAAAAAGGTCTGATTGTAAGGGATTGTAACCGCACGTTCTGAGCCGAAGACGCTATTGTATTCTAAGATGAGTATTACTGGAGAGATGCAGTCTACTTCCTCCCAGATCCAATAGTCATTACCATCTAAATCGATATGTACCAGCCCGATTTCTCGCTCGAGCAGAGAGTCAGAGAGCAACTTGTTGATATTACG
>ERZ1740067.1183-NODE-1183-length-18511-cov-8.030072_pt1 | contig 18511 bp, 14 predicted proteins | sample MGYA00581736_ERZ1740067 | MGnify/ENA primary metagenome ERZ1740067 (study PRJEB43018, sample SAMN04849236) | marine metagenome | isolation source: floating plastic debris | place: Pacific Ocean | collected 2008-08-27 | study: EMG produced TPA metagenomics... | reverse complement strand
TACTCAAATGCTGAAATCTCCTTATCTCTTCGCAGTTAGTGTATTGGTTGCACTTGTTCAGTGGACTAGTGCAGCTAGGGCCCAAGACTTAAATATGGGTCTCAGCTTTGATCTACCCCCAGTGCAAGAACAGGTCAAGACATCGAATACAACATTAGATAAGCAACCTATCTCACCTGCCCGCGTTGAGGTTGCTAAAGCATCCGACTTTGACGAGCCCGAGGTTGAAACACAACCTTCGCTGCCTTTGGTAGACGCTACTGAGAGCATTGCACTCACCTTTGCAGCCGATACGGTATCCATAGAAAGTCTCACCAGAGAAGCTGCCACCGGTACGGACCCGTTTAACTCGCCAGCGGACACTTCCCTAGATAATATTGTCGAGGACCTCTCTTCCAACTCAGTGAATAGCGCTAACTCAGCGAGCAGCACTTCAGGTCTAGACGATTGGATTTTTGAGAATGGAACTCATTCACTGGTTGCCCGCACAGTCGGTAATGCAGAAGGAACCCGGCGAGCAGATGGTCGCCGGACCAATGCCTATTACGGACATACCGATCCGGGGAATGGCGTTTGGAACTTAGGCACATTTTCCTATCAGCATGATGCTAAGTCACCAGAAGACGCCGACGAGAAGCAGCTTAGGAGGCGCAAGCGCCAGGGCCTTGAGCTGGAAACACAAGCTGCTCAGCAGGGTCTAGCACTGACGCTTGAAGAAAAGCTAAACGGCTTGGACCTTGCGAACCAAGCACCACTGGCCGCGCTTGATCGGGGTGGATACATCGAACGTTTAGCTCAAGCCAAGCGCCTTCAGATGTCGGGCGATGAGGCTATTTTATGGGCGCGGACTCATGCCTATATAGATCCTGACACTCGTCGCTGGAATGCACCGGGTCTTGGCAACAACATTCATAGCATCAGCACAGATCAAGAACGGCGAATGTCTGCCATTTCATCAGCAATGAAGACATACAGTCCCAGTGGATTTGAGATTGCCTCCTTGGAACGATTAGAGCAGGTTAGTTTAGCTGATACGGGTTCTGGTAGTTCACCAACACTCATCGCCAGCACGATAGAAGACGACACGGTTCGCTTTGGCTCCATCGAAGTAGATGAACAGATTTTTGCTGAACTTTCTTCTGACTTTGCAGTTTCTTTCGGCTTGCCACCCGTTGAAGCCGATCACACTACTCGCGAACCTATTGTTGTCGCAGATTCAGCAGAGATTGCTTCAGCCGACAGTACTTTGGAAGTTGATGAGATGGAAGCCGTCGATATTGCAGAAACGGAGACAATCCTCTCAGATATTGGAATTGCCTTTAGCCCAACCGGCAACATTGCTGATCTCGAAACTGTTGCATCACAAACAGATAAGAGTCCAGAACTCGCTGAGAATGAATTAGCTGAACAAGAAAATATCGAGAGCACAGAGGCTGAAGCTCAAACAGATCGTTCAGCAGATTTGTTTACACTCAATCCATCTAATGGATTAGGGGCCAATGACTTAGAGGCCCATCACGTAGAAGACTCTCACAAGGTAGAAATTTCCAACGGAGTAGTCCAAAGTGAACAACTTGGTAGTGAAGTAAACGGGCATGGCATAAATAGTCTTACAAATGATGGGGGTGATAGTGTGATCGCACCACAACCCGACACAGCCATCAACTCAAATAACAATAGTCAGCAACCAGTCAATCAGCTTCACAATGGACAAAGTAATAATGATCGCGTCAGCTCTGAAACAGAAATACTACCGGCATCGCAAGAGACAGCTAGCCGCACCGAGGCAAACTTGAATGACGTAGCTGAAGATAGTACAGAGCAACTACAAAGCCTACTCGCAGGAGTCAGCACACCCGCTGACTCAGAAATACTTGAGGACATCAAAGACAGCGATCGTAGTGACGAAACAGAACCTGCTCGAAAGTTCTTTCGCACGGAGGACAAAATCGTTCCCGAAAAATAGAACCTTTTCCTACCCGCACAGCCATGGCAGCAACCTTCCGTAGCTCATCTGGTAGTTCATTTGTAGAAGGTTGCAAATAGACAATTCTCAGAAATTCGAGCTAAAGTGGTAGTGACTTCGGCTTAGGTCGTGCCTCAGCGCATTGACGGCCCAAGCCTTTGATGTGTCACTTGCCATCCGTCACGCTATGCAGACATCAGCTACCGCCGAGATCCCACTCCCTGATGCCACCACGCTCTCTCCGATTGAATCTTTAGAGGGTGCGATCGCACGATGTCAATCACTCGGCATGCGCTTAAGCCGCCAGCGACGATACATTTTAGAACTGCTGTGGCAAGAAAAAACGCATTTGTCCGCACGTGCTATTTACGATCGATTAAATCAACAAGGCCGAGAGATTGGTCACACCTCTGTTTATCAAAATTTAGAAGCACTTTCAGAACAAGGCGTTATTGAATGTGTTGAGCGCTCTGATGGTCGCTTGTATGGTCACATCAGCTCACCTCATAGCCATATGAATTGCACCGATACTCAACAAATTATTGATGTTGATATTGAGCTCCCAACATCCATTTTGGAACAAGTAGAAGCTCAGACAGGTGTGAAAGTATCCAGCTATCGCATAGATTTCTTCGGCACGCAGGCAAATTCAAACAGCGAATCCTAAGCGCTCTCATTATCGTCGGCCTTGCCGATGTAAACTTATCATCATAAAAAAGCCGCCTGAATTTTTATCAGGCGGCTTTTTCTGTTCTTAGGTGCTCGTCACTGGCTTTTATCAAGTTCAGCTTAAGCCCTTATCCATTTAGTACTTCTTTGCTGAACATCACCAAAACCGCACCAAACATCAACGCTGCAAAAGCCAAGTCCATAGGTCGTTATCTCAATTAAGTACAAAGAAATTTGAGTGGCAAAAAAACGCAACTGTCATAGGTAGTTGCAAACTTGCCCTACTGATAAGATTCCCTGAACCAAAGAACGATGACCATGACTTGAGTCATGATTAATCAAGATTTCTTGATACTTGCAGATAACTTTACAAGACCTCTCTTGAATCCCACTGAGCTAGCTAGCTTAGCTTCGGATTTGTACTGGCATAACTAAATAGGTAATCTTTGGGCCGCCGAGCGGGGTTAGTACTGAGGGACTAGTCGCTGTGTTGCACTGAATCTGAATTTCGGAGGTGGGAAGTGCTTTGAGTCCTTCTAGCAAGTAGCGCACGTTGAAGGCGATATCAAGACTATCACCTGTCACTTGTGCGGGTAGGTTTTCCAAACCGCTGCCGACCTCTTGAGCTTCAACTGAAAGTGCTAATGACTGGCTATCAGTATCAATTGAAAGCTTGACGATATTGTTTCGCTGATCTGCCATGACGGCAATTCGTTCTAGTGATGACGTGAATTGCTTTCGGTCTAGCGTCAGCTGGCGTTCAAACTTGTTAGGAACGAGCTGACGGTAGTTAGGGTACTGCCCTTCAAGCAAACGCGTTGTAATGCGCTGCGCACCGAGGTCAAATACCACTTGCGTATCGTCGAGCTTAAAGGCAACTGGCTCACTACTAGGATAAGCCTGAAGAATGCGCTCAAGCTCTCTCAGCGCCTTGCCCGGAATTGTCACCTTCATGTCGAGATCAGCAGTGGTCGCCTCATCTTCGTCAATGGTTTGTACCACGGCAAGGCGGTGACCATCGGTGGCTGCGAACTCTAGGCTCTGATCGCTGGCTGTCAGGTGAACCCCTGTGAGCACCTGCTTAGTTTCATCGCTGCTAGTGGCAAATAAAGCGCCTCTAAGTCCCTCAATCAAGGCATCTGCAGAGATTTTCACAGTTTCTTGCGAATCTATCTCGGGCAGGCTGGGATAATCTTGAGCACTTAGACCACGCACCTGGTAGCGTCCGGCAGAGCAGGCCAAAATGACGACCGGTTCATCTTCATCTTCGCTGATATCAATTTCTTCATTTGGCAGGCGCGAAATGATATCGCCTAGCAGTTTGGCAGGCAGTGTGAGTGAGCCGCCCTCATTGACCTGCGCAGCAAACGAAGACTGAATGCCTAACGTTTCATCGAAACCCACAAGCGTTACGAGCTGAGTACCTGTGTCAGCAGTGACCAAGACATTACCTAGAACGGGCTTGCTGGGTCTCGAAGGAACCGCTCGGCTAACCAAGGAGAAGTGAGTGTTGAAATCGGTTTGCGGGCAGCTAAATTTCATCGCTCAAAAGGGGGTTCATAAAGGGATGACAAAGACGACAGAGGCCCGAAAGCAACCTCCGAAGATGCCCAATACTAGCACCCTATTTGTCTACTTCAGTAAATTTACTTCATCCCCTTTTCCACTGTTCTACTATTTCTGATCTTCTTTAAAAGAAGTATTTAAAGTCGTAGTAGTAGAGGGTGTGGAAACTGTGGATAACTATCAGTAGTTCTCAGTAGCTATCGATTTGAGCTTTTATTGTCCTGTGGAAAACCTGTGGAAAAATGAATGCCTTTTCCACAGCCCTTACATACCATGCTTTTTTTTCCACAGGACGGACTTTTTTCCTCACAGCCTTTCCACAGGTTTTCCACAAGTTTTTTAGGGTTTTCCACAGGAAAATCCTGAGTACAATTTATATATTCTTAATGTTTTTCCGGATGGGTAATGGAGGTTGCGGGGTAGTAAACGTTTGCTTTTCAGATCTTCTGAGTAAAAAGGTGTAGATGGCTGTGTAAAGAGCCATGCTTAAACCCCCTTTAGATCTGCTGGATCTAAAGGGGGTTATGTAAATTGAGCTTGTATTAATGCTGGCGCTAGAGATCGCGTTTAGCCATTTGACGAAAGTGTGATGCGATCGCTAACCTCTCGGACCGTCTGGGCAAGATTGAGGTCGCGTTTGATCAGCTGCGTAATCTTATCGCAGCTATACATCACGGTTGTGTGGTCCTTGCCTCCGAACTGATCGCCAATTTTTGGCAGGCTTAAGTCGGTGTGTTGTCGCATCAGGTACATGCCCACCTGGCGAGCTAGGCTAATTTCTCTGCGCCTAGAGTTGCTTTTGAGGTCTTCGATAGAGATATTGAAGGCTTCTGATACGGATTTGATGACAGATTTTGGGGAAGACTCGACGCGCTCGGCGGGTGGATTGAGTACTGGGACAAGGTTTTCCACTGTCATAGGAAGACCCGAAATAGAGGTGTATGCGATCGCCCGTGTGAGGGCGCCTTCTAGCTCACGAATATTGGTGACGTAGGAGGACGCAATATACTCAGTGACCGGCCTAGAAATCGTCACCTGTTCGTATTCTGCTTTCTTTTGCAGAATGGCCATCCGGGTTTCAAAATCTGGCGATTGGATATCGGCAATTAGGCCCATTGAAAATCGTGAGCAAAGCCGATCTTGCAATCTAGGGATTTTGTTAGGTGGACGATCGGAGGCCAGGACAATTTGCTTGCCTGCCTCATGAAGGGTATTGAACGTGTGGAAGAACTCTTCCTGGGTGTACTCTTTCCCTTCAATAAACTGAATATCGTCAACGAGAATGACATCGACTTCACGGTATTGCTCGCGGAAGCGCTGCATCGTGTCTCGGCGAATAGAGGCAATTAGATCATTCGTAAAGGTCTCGGTCGAGACGTATGCGACCTTGGCATTCTTGTCGTTTTCGATGCGATAGTGTCCAATGGCCTGCATCAGGTGCGTTTTACCTAATCCCACACCGCCACACAGAAAAAGTGGATTGAATTCGCGGCCGGGTGACTCTGCTACCGCAAGGGCCGCAGCATGGGCCATGCGGTTGTTGGCACCGACGACAAAGCGCGAAAATATAGCCTTTGGATTGAGATCAGAAGAGGCCGTTTGCTTTTTTTCGGGTGCGCTCGGGATCGTTGGGGTTGCCGTTGCGGGGAATTGAGTAGTCGCTTCCGAGGGGCTAGGGGGTCTATCACTGTCATCTTTGACAGCGATAGAAATATTGACCGAGTGTCCCAAAATCTCGGCAGTGACCTCTGAAATTTGGGTGAGGTAGTGCTTTTGCAGCCAGTTGCGGGCGAATGGGTTGTCTGTTAATAAAGTGAGCTGTTGCTCAGAGAGGTTTTGAAGTTGGGTAGGTTTAATCCAGGTTTCAAAGGTAGGTCCGCTGAGCTGCGTTTCTAATTTTGCTAAAACTTGATTCCAAAGGTCTTCTTTAGCTGGCTTGACTGAGGGCACCGAATCAACCTCTACGATTTTCGTGGACGGATTTTCGTGGACGAGAAAATTACGAGGGCCGCTGACAAGTTGTCAGATGCTGATGGTGTGACACCAAACAGACCCTCTAAATTTTAGATAAATAGAGTGTTTAAGAGTGTTTAGATAGTTAGGCTGAGCTTTTTGAGTAAGCTTTCTAAGTTTTCAGCTGAGATGCAAATCGAGATGGAAACTTGTATGGGATAGGTGCGATCGCAAAAGTCGCTTGTAAATTTTGCGATTTCCAGATGGAACGTTGCTTATTGGCACCCAATAAAAAATCTATGACGCGAGTAAATTTAGACTATTCAGTTCAGTCTTGTAGCTGACTTCTATAATCAAGCTGTACGTATCGATACGTGCAACTTAGTACATTGAAGACTTTTTAAGAGCTTTTAGCGTACTAGATATAGCGTCATTTCAAAAGACAAAATCAAGATATGTGGTTTTGGGGGTGTATGGATTATAAAGGGATTTTCGATAAATACTCTGTTTGTAGAGAGTTTTAAACTTTTTTAGAAGACACGGGCCAAAAAGTCTCTTTTGGTAGAACTGGCACCTAGACAGACCACAGGACTTTCCGCTGGCTGCTAGAACAAAAAAACTAGACATGACACCTCGGAAACAATCTGCTGAGGAAACAACGTTCTAACTTATCTAGATGTTCCTAATGATCGTATTGCTATTTTCAAGAGAGAATTGAGGCATGAAGCAGCTTGACAAAGAGACAAATACATCTGACCTACTGGAGAAGACTGTTGCGCTGTCTTCTACCCAGAAATCTGTGCAGTGTTCTGCTAAGAGACCTCTCTATGCGGACTGGCGATTTTGGTTACGGCAGTCGCTTTCTTTTGGGTTAATGACGGCAGCGAGTGCAGCCACTGTTGTGTGGGTAGCGCCTCAGGTGATTTCTCGTTCTGTCGCAGAGACAGCTGTGCCAAGTTCTGATGTATTAGGCTCTGAGCTGGTGTATGCCTACAAGGAGGCTCAGCTGCTGGAAGTGCCTATCGAGCCGGGAAGTGAACTGGCTGCGGGGGAAGTCTTGGCTGCTGATATTGAGGGTGTGGAAGATGCGCCTTATTTGCTGAGTCAAGCGACCGGCACGGAACGGCTGGTGAGCGGTGCTAACTTCATTGCCGATGCTGTGGAGCGGACTGGGCCTGCTGTGGTGCGAATTAATTCTGCGCGAACGGTGGTTAGCCGAGCACCTAGTGTCTTTGACGATCCTTTTTTCCGTGAATTCTTTGGCGATATGGGCGTGCCCAATCAGCCCTCTCAAAGGCGAGTGGAAAATGGCACGGGCTCAGGTTTTATTTTGGATGCGAATGGTACCATTGTGACTAATGCTCACGTGGTAGAGGGTGCTGACCAAGTTACGGTGACCTTCAAAGACGGTCGTGAGATCCGTGGTGAAGTGGTTGGTGAGGATCCCCTGACAGATGTGGCCGTCATTAAGGTGAATGCGAGCAACTTGCCGACGGTAACGGTGGGTAATTCTGATGCGTTACGACCGGGTGAGTGGGCGATCGCAATCGGTAACCCCTTGGGTCTAGACAATACCGTCACAGCTGGAATCATCAGTGCCACTGGTCGTACCAGTGCCCAAATTCGCGTCCCAGACAAGCGCGTACAGTTTATTCAGACGGATGCGGCCATTAACCCTGGTAACTCTGGTGGCCCGCTGCTGAATGAGCGGGGCGAAGTGATTGGTGTGAATACGGCCATCATTGGCAATGCGCAGGGCTTGGGATTCGCGATTCCGATTAATCAGGCCCGTGCGATCGCAAACGAGCTGGTTGCTAAGGGCCGAGTAGACCATGCTTACCTGGGTATCCAAATGCGCACGCTAACCCCTGCGCTCAGAGAAGAAATCAATGCGAATTCTCGTCAGGGTGTTCGGCTGAGCACTAATGAAGGCGTTGTCATTTTGGGCATTTCGCGGAACTCACCAGCCGCGCAGGCGGGCTTGCAGCTGGGCGATGTGATTATGGCGATGAATGGTGAGTCGGTAACGGATGCGACACGGGTTCAGCAGATTGTGGCAGATACAGGGGTAGGTGATGCGATCGCACTCACGCTTAATCGCCAAGGCCAAACCGTTGAGTTGAGTGTACGCCCAGGCACTTATCCTGTTCAGGCTGGTCGATAGCCTGCTTGAACCGCTGTGTCAGGTCAATAAAGCGTGACATTTCCTGTCTACTTTTATCTCGGTCCACTGCGCCTCCATCCGCATTTTGTGATGGAGGCGCTTGCCTATGGAGTGGGTCTATATCTCGTTCTCTTTAGGCGATTGGTGAAGGCTAGCGAGCCTGCTTTGCCAGAACCCAATGAGTTGCCGCCGATTTCTCCATCCCAGCGGGTATCAATTTCTGTGGGTGCATTGGCAGGTGCCGTAATCGGGGCAAAGCTGCTGGTGATAGCACAGTATATCAACTTGCTGGGTGAGGACTGGCGATGGTTTGCACTAGTGGTGTTGCAGGGTAAGACCATCGTTGGTGCTTTGTTGGGCGGGCTGATTGGTGTAGAGGTGACGAAAAAGCGGATTGGGGTGAGTCGCTCTACGGGAGATAGTTTTGTCTAGTCGGTGATGTTGGGGATGATGATAGGCCGGGTGGGATGTTTTTTGACGGGGCTGAGCGATCGCACATACGGCGTGGCCACAACGTTGCCTTGGGGCGTTGATTTTGGCGATGGTATTTTTCGGCATCCAACTCAGCTGTATGAAATCGGCTTCTTGCTATTGCTCTGCATTGTGCTTCGCTGGCAGTCGGGCCGTCTCAGTAGGGAAGGTGACCTCTTCAAGATATTTATGATTGCCTATTTGGCCTTCCGCTTTGCTGTAGACTTCATTAAGCCTGAATTTCGGTTAGTACTGGGTTTGAGTGCGATTCAGATGGCCTGTGTAGGCGGTCTGGTGTACTACCGTAAAGATGCGATTCGCCTCATGCGTTGGATGGCTCGGTGAGCTAACACTTGAGCTTGGTTTGAGCTGTGTTTGCTGGAATGCTGTGTATCGGCAAATTTCATGCACACTCGCCCCTATCTGTTTTAAGCGCTGACCAATAGCGTTTGCTCTACCTGCTTAAACAGGGTAGAGGCCAAAATTATCTTTCGCGATGACAAGGTGTATCTCATAAAGCATTGCCTGATCCATGGGCGTGAGGAAGTTTTGATTGCGGACGATGTGGAGTACTACAATAAAGTGCAATAGCTTTATCAAGCCAGCGGATATGCCGCTGAAGTTTAATACTCCAATCAAATACGGTTGCCCCTACGATTGTGGGCTGTGCCCCGACCATGAGTAGCACAGCTGCCTAACCCTGATAGAAGTGACAGACCAGTGCAACTTGAGCTGTCCGATTTGCTACGCAGATTCGGGTGCGGCTGATGAGGTGGGTCATGCGCCTCGCAAGCATCGTTCGCTAGAGCAGATTGCACGAATGATGGATGCGATTGTCGCCAACGAAGGCTCGCCGCAGGTGGTGCAAATCAGTGGGGGTGAGCCAACTGTGCATCCATAGTTTTTTGAGATTTTGGATCTGGCAAAGGAGAGGCCGATTCAGCATTTGATGATTAACACCAACGGGGTGAAGATTGCAACGGATCGGGCTTTTTGTGAGCGCTTGGCGAGCTACATGCCAGGGATTGAAATTTATTTGCAGTTTGATAGCTTTGAGGCAGCAGCGCTAAAAGAGTTGAGAGGGGTAGATTTGCGAGAAGTGCGATCGCAGGCCTTGGCTCACCTCAACGAATTCAAAATCTCCACCAACCTGGTTGTCACCGTTAAGAAAGGGCTTAACGATAGTGAGATTGGCAAAATTCTAGATCACGCCTTAGCCCAGGAATGTGTTCGCGGCGTGACGTTTCAGCCGATTCAGGCGGCGGGGCGGCTAGAGGAGTTTGATCCGGGGCGTGATCGCTATACCCTCACCGAAGTCCGCCGTGCCATCCTCGAACAAAGTGACTACTTCGCCTCTGAGGACCTGCTGCCGGTTCCCTGCCATCCAGACTGCCTCGCTATGGCCTATGCGCTCAAAGTCACAGGCCAAGTCATTCCGCTCACCAGCTTGATTTCTCCAGAAGCGTATGTAGAAACGGTGCCGAACAGCATTTTGTACGAACAAAGTGAAGCCCTAAAGAAAAAGATTTTTGATTTGTTCTCAACGCGTCATTCACCTGCTTCGGCAACCACCTCTCTCAAGCAGCTGCTCTGCTGTCTCCCTCTGATACCAACGCCCGCAGGGATTACCTACGAAAATGTTTTCCGCATCACCATTGTGCAGTTCTTAGATCCTTACAACTTCAATGTGCGTTCGGTTAAGCTCTCGTGTATTCACATTGTCCATCCCGATGGACGGATTATTCCCTTCGATACGTTCAATATGTTTTATCGAGAAGGTAGCTGTGGCTATAATCTTGTTCACGATCGAGAAAAGCATGCCAATAGAGAAGAGGTCATAGAGATAAAGTGATTGAGAGTGCGTAAACAGGTAAATCTCTTTTGGAGGTAAACCATGACGTGATTCTCATAATTTAGAGGATGTAGTGATGGCAAAGCGTAATGGTTTTCGCGCGCTGATTCATGTACTCATGGGTATGTTGGCTGTTTGCCTTGGTCATTTCCTCTACTTTATTGGTATTGTTGCTGCCACGAGTGGCTTAGAGTGGTTGGGGTGGCTTGTTATGGATATTTTCGACTACATGGCGCTGATGGGCGCACTCTTCTGTTTGGTAATAGTGGGTCAGCTTATTTATGTGAGGCCGCTGTATCGCTATTTTCGCAGAAAGGGTTATCCTAATGCGGCAAATGGAGTTGTGATCGCGGCGCTTATCACAGTGCTTCTGGGGGGTGGCTGTTTTTTGGTGCTCTTACCTTTTTTGCTTCCCTCTTGAGAGTAGCCGCCATATAGATGTTCAGCGAATGTGTTGTGTAAGGTTATGAGTCGGCAGAACAATCAGGGCTTGAATATTTTTCTAGGAATTGTTGCTGTTATCCTCGGACACATCCTGGCTGTGGTGGTGATGATTGCGCTATCTGCTGTCCCGCCTATTTCTAGAATACTTGGCGACCTGTTGTTTTATGCTTTATTTGGCATTGGATTTACTCAGTTGATATATGTTTTGCCGCTGTGCTGGTGGCTACAGCGGCGTGAGCGTACGGATACTCTCAAAGGCGTCGCAATTGCTGCTCTGCTAACACTGTTGCTCAATGGTGGCTGCTTTATTCTGTTCTTTTCAAGTGGCTTTTAACTTTAGATTCAGTCATAAATCAGCGGGATGAGGGGCAATCAATGACAAGGAATATATAATTTAGCTATTAGGCTTTTATCGAGGAAAAGTCTGTAGAAAAACAGTGAGCGAGGGGGCTGAAGTAGTGTTATGGTCAAACAACTCAAGATTGCGGAATTGGGATGTGCGGTGTTGCGATCACCTGCTTGCCCAGTCGCTAATGTCCAGTCTTCGGCGGTTCAGCAGTTGATAGACGACTTAATCCATACTGCAATTGAAACGAATGGTGTGGGTATTGCTGCCCCGCAAGTTGCCGAGAGCGTTCGACTATTTATTGTGGCCTCGCGGCCAAACTTACGATATCTCAACGCGCCGGTGATGGAGCCGACGCCGATGCTTAACCCCGAAATTGTCTCGTTCTCGACAGAGACTGAAAAGGGGTGGGAGGGATGCTTAAGTGTGCCCGGAATTCGGGGATTGGTGCCGCGATCGCGAGAAATAGAAGTCATCTACATCGATCGCTATGGACAGCAAAAGCAAAAGATTTTCACCGACTTTGTCGCTCGTATTATTCAGCACGAACTCGATCATCTCAACGGTAAAGTCTTTCTGGATCGGGTAGAGACTACTCTCGATCTGATGAGTGAAGCTGAATACCATAGCCAAGTTGTCTGCGGCTGAGCAAAAAAATCCCTTGTAATGTTACGCTCCGCTAAAGGGAGAACGCAGCACTACAAGGGATAGATCCTCTGTGTCTCTAGTTGTTTTCTTTCGTTTTTGCCATCTCAGGTGACGGGTTGCAACGTCATCAAAAAAGTTGAGACAAGACGGCTAGCAGCCAAGTGATCGGCAGGAGCGGTTTGGTCGGCCCTTAAGTAGGTGACGTAGCAATTGATACTTGTAATATAAGGGCGACTACCTTGAGGGTAGAACCGTGAAAATCCTCAAGGTAAAGCCTTTACCGAAAAAAACTCCGTAATTACGACAACGGTTGGCTAAGGTCTTGGCGAACCCAGCTGTAGACCTCGGCTAAGTCATCGACCTGATAATGCGCGTTGAGACCACTGGGGTTTGGGAGTGCCCAGACCTGCGTGTTGTGCCAAGTGGGCTGCGGTCCGATTTTTGCTTTTGGCTGGGCAAAGGCGATGCGGTAGGCGGTGATGCCTAAAAATGCCAGACATTTGGGTGTGTACTTTTCGAGTTTAGCTTTGAGCAGTTGGCGGCCTGCTTTGATTTCTGCCTTGCTGAGTTCGTCGGCGCGGGCGGTGGCACGAGGAGCCATGTTAGTAATGCCGTAGCCGAGTTTGAGTAGGGTTTCATCCTCGCTAGGGTCGTAGAGACGAGGGGTGAAGCCTGCTTTGTGGAGGGCTTTCCAAAATCGATTGCCGGGTCTACCGAAGTGATGACCAATGGCAACAGAATACAGACTGGGATTAATGCCGCAGAAGAGGACATCGAGGTTGGGGGCGATGATGTCTGGCATGGTTTGGCCGTGGCAGGCGGCGATTTCGGCTTTTGTGGGGCGGGGCATGGGTCGATTAGTTTGCGGTGAATAGTGGGTTGTGATTGGGGTGATGAACTGATTTTCTGCGATTTAGCAGCTCTTGTGCATATCGTATTTCTGCAGGTCGACCTCTATGATATGTAGGTCCATGTTTTGCCCGAAAGCTAAGGCGGTCTTCCTACCTCCTATGCAGACGCTATGTGACTGGAAGAGCTTCGCTTTAGCACCCTTTAAATAAAAGCTATGAAATCAACGCTGAATGAACTAAAAAATCGTGTGCAGGCTGCACTAGCCGAGGCATTTGGCGATGAGTACCGCGATAGGGATCCGTTGCTGGTGAGCACAAATAATCCTAAATTTGGCGACTATCAGGCGAATGTAGCGATGTCGCTGGCTAAGCCGCTGAAAAATAATCCAAGGGCGATCGCAACCATAATCACCGAAAATCTAGACGTTTCAGACTTCTGCGAAGCACCTGCTATTGCCGGTCCTGGCTTTATCAACTTCAAGCTTAAAACGGAGTATTTAGAGCAGCAGCTGAATACGATGCATGGGAGCGAACGCCTTGGTATTTCCAAAGCAGATCCACCGCTGAAAATCATTGCAGACTACCCCAGCCCAAATATTGCCAAGGAGATGCATGTGGGCCATCTGCGGCCTGCGGTGATTGGTGAGTGCTTTGCACGGGTGCTCGAGTTTTTGGGTCATGACGTGATGAAAGTGAGTCATGTGGGTGACTGGGGTACGCCGTTTGGCATGTTGATTGCGTATTTACAGGAAGCCTATCCCGACCCGCAGGCGGCAGCTGAGGCGTCTACCTCTGGTGAACTGGCGACGTTTTATCGGGCAGCGAAAAAGCGCTTTGATCAGGATGAAACGTTTAAGGAGAATGCGCGGCAGGCGGTAGTGAAGCTGCAAGCGGGCGATCCAGAAGTGTTGGAAGCGTGGGAGCGAGTTTGTCAGCTCTCTAAGCGCTCGTATCGCAAGATTTATGATCTGTTGAATATTGCGGAAGACATTATTGATAGAGGAGAGTCTTTTTACAATCCGTTTTTGCCTGCGGTGATCAAAGATTTGCGAGAGCTGGGGCTACTGGTAGAAGACAACGGAGCGCAGTGTGTCTTCCTTGAAGGATTTACCAATAAGGACGGTGATCCGCTGCCCATGATTGTGCAGAAATCGAATGGTGGATACAACTATTCGACAACAGATTTGGCGGCAATTCGCTATCGCATCAATGAAGATAAGGTAGACCGAATTGTGTATACCACTGATGCGGGGCAGAGTAATCACTTTGCGCAGATTTTTCAGGTGGCAAGGCGAGCGGGCTGGGTACCTGATGATGTGGAGCTGAGCTATGCGCCGTTTGGCTTGGTGCTGGGTGAGGATGGTAAGCGGCTGAAGTCTCGCTCTGGGGAGGCGGTGCCTTTGAAAGAATTGTTGGATGAGGCGATCGCACGCACACGCGCTGACATAGAAGCTCGCCTAGAGAAAGAAGAAAGAACAGAATCTGATGACTTTGTCCAGAATGTTGCTGAGAAGGTTGGCATTGGCGCAATTAAATATGCGGACCTGAGCCAGAACAGAATTAGCGACTACACCTTTAGCTTCGATAGAATGCTAGACCTCAAGGGGAACACCGCGCCCTATATGCTGTATGCCTACGTACGTGTACAGGGCATTAGCCGTAGCGGTGATGTGGATCTGTCTACGCTGGCCGCGGAGGTAAAGCTGATCGAAGACAGTGAGCTAACGTTGGCGAAGCACCTGTTGCAGATGGATACCGTGCTAGATGAGGTTGCTACTGAACTGTTGCCGAATCGTCTATGCCAATATTTATTTGAGCTCAGCCAAAAGTTCAATCAATTTTATGACCGCTGCCCGGTGCTGAAGGCGGATGAGCCTGCTAGGACATCACGGCTAGTACTGTGCGACCTCACAGCGCGATCTCTCAAACTCGGGCTATCTCTTTTAGGGATTGATGTGTTAGAGCGGATGTAATGTTTGCTTGAAGTCGAGCTGTGTGCGGAAACAGTCTTGAGGATGTGTGTTTCTATTAAGAGATCTTGTTCCTAGAACTGACTGCTGACGATTTTGCCCGGTGATGGGGCAGACCACAAGTACGGCAAAGACGATGGCCATGACTAAACTCAGTGTGCGACCCGTAATGGCAATCTGGCGGAATGCTTTGAAAAAGCTGCTGGATTTCTATGCAGAGAAACGGGGCAGCTTAGTGACGTTTTTTCCTAAGCTGTTTATCTTCTTTATGCTGCTGAATATGTTCTGCTACTGGCTGGCGATTATTACGGCCTATCCAGAGGAGTTAGCAGTTAGCGGTGAGCGTTGGGAATATATGCTGATGCAGTTCCCTGTTGGAATTTTGGGAGCTGTGTTTGATAGTATTTCGTTTTTCATCACGGTGTGGATTGCCCGACGAGCACTCAAGACGACTTCTTTGCCCAGCTACATCGCTCATCTAAGCATTGATGTGTTGATTGCGATTGTGGCGACGTTTTGGGTGCTGATGGTGTTTTCGGTGTCTGGCTGGCTGGTGGGGTTATTGCAGCAGTCTTCCGAGTCATTGGCGCAAAGTTCGTCAAAGTATGAGGGGCGGGTGCAAAGTGCGATTCGCGATCCGCTAGGTCGACAGAATCTCAAGAATATTTACTTTGGCGTGGTGATGGGCTTCTCGGCGATGATTCCCACGATGATCCATCTGTATCTGTCAGCGCAGTCGGTGTTCTTCTATCTGCGTAAAGTGGCGAAGCGGCGATTTCATGTGTAATGCCTTCTTCAGTGGCTTAAGCTGCCCAGAGTAGGTTAAGCAACCTTAATTTTGTGGGAAATCTCTGAATATCAACTTTCACTGCTCTACAGCAATCGACGAATGCGTAAGTCCAAGGAGAGGTTGCGCCAACATCGATTGCTAGTTAGGTTAGCTGTTGTTCAATAGCAGTCTTAGCGAACGATAGTGTCTTAACTAACCTAAGAGATGTGATAGAGCAAAAAGCTATTTCCTTCAAAACGGTTTTATGATGCCTGCTGTTATCTCAAGCTACTCGCCTTCGTTAGTTTTACTGTCGGTGGTTATCGCGGTTTTCGCTTCGTACACTGTGTTGGATGTAGCCGCTAGAGTAACTGCAGCACAAGGTTGTTCTCAGGTGATATGGCTGTGCTGCGGCGCGCTGGTTATGGGCATGGGCATCTGGGCAATGCACTTTGTGGGTATGCTGGCTTGTCGGTTACCCTTCCTGGTTGAATACGATGCTAAATGGGTGGCTATTTCGATGCTGCCTGCGGTTTTTGCCTCTGGCCTGGCTTTGTTTTTTGTGAGCCGAGAGACGCTGGATTGGCCGAGACTGACTGTCGGTAGTGTATTGATGGGCAGCGGCATTGCAGCTATGCACTACACCGGGATGGCTGCAATGCGTATGCCCGCCCTGATGCGGTATGACTGGCGAGTGGTGGGTGTCTCTATTGCGATTGCGATCGCAGTTTCCTTAGTAGGTCTTTTCCTTGTTTTTCGGCTGAGAGTAGATAGTACGCATCAGCTGCGAAAAAGGATACTCGCTGCTGTGGTGATGGGCGCGGCGATTCCAACTATGCACTACACCGGTATGGCTGCCGCCAGATTTGTTCCTAGCCAAGCGGATGGCGTATTTGAGGATGCACTTAGAGCTCCTGAAAACTGTGAAATTCTAGTCATTAGCGTGGTTGTCAGTACGGCAATTATTTTTGCGATCGCGTGGACCAGTACTTTTTTGGATCGGCTCAAAGATTCTGAGTCAAGGGCTAGAGCGTTGGCTGAGAAGCAGGAACAGCTCAATAAACAGCTGCGTCAGTCTGAAACGCTACAGCGTCAGAAGAACGAAGAACTTCAAGCAGCCCTGCATAAGCTAAAGGAAGTTCAGCTGCAGCTGATTCAGGCTGAAAAGATGTCTAGCTTGGGTCAGCTCGTAGCGGGTATTGCCCACGAGGTAAATAACCCAGTGAACTTTATCCACGGAAACCTGAATCATGTCAGCAGCTATGTGCAGGATTTGCTGAATTTGGTAGAACTCTTCCAGCAGAATTATCCTACGCCTGTTGAACCCGTTCAAACCTGCATAGACGATATCGATCTCGAGTTTTTGCAAGCAGATATTGCCAAGGTGCTTGCTTCGATGAAGATGGGTACTGAGCGCATTGGCGAAATTGTTTTATCACTGCGAAACTTTTCACGCCTGGATGAGGGCGCGCTTAAGCGCGTCAACATCTACGAAGGCATTGATAGTACGCTGATAATTTTGCAGCATCGATTAAAAGCAACACCGAACTTACCAAGGGTTGAACTCATCCGGGATTATGCTGAGCTGCCTGATATTGATTGCTATCCTGGGTTGCTCAACCAAGTATTTATGAATATTTTTGCGAATGCACTAGATGCCCTGGTGATCGCAACTGAGAAACCTGTGATCACTATCCGAACGTCTTTGATAGATAACGATTGGGTTGAGATTGCGATCGCAGATAATGGTCCTGGCATTCCTGAAGAGACGAAGGCTCGAATTTTTGATCCTTTTTTCACTACAAAACCCATTGGTAAAGGGACGGGTATGGGGCTTTCGATCAGCTACAAAATTATTGTGGAGCAGCACAGCGGCAAGCTAGATTGCTTTTCTGATCAAGGTCAAGGAACAGAATTTGTGATTCGTATTCCGATTCATCACCCTGGAGTTTAGGACGGCTAACGTTTGCTCTTCAGAAAGCGGCTACCGGAAAGCAGCTATCTGAAGCCCTATAAACAGCAAACTAAATCCTAGTAGATAAACAAAACCTAGAATTGCTAGTTTGGCGAGCCAGGGAGCAGGCTGGGCGTCTGCCTCTAAGGTGGCGATACTGCGCATGTTTAGCCAGGCGTAGAAAGGCGCGGCTACGAAGGCGATGATGGTAATGGCGTTAATGAGGGGCTCGAATCCAGCGGTGAAGACGCTCAGCAGAAGCGCGGCGAGAGCGATTAGGGTCAGTGCGATTACCTGACGGATTGGAAAGCTTATTTCTTGAGTTTTGGGGAGCAACTCGTGCAGACCTGCTTCAAGGGTGCGAGGGTAGGCATCGACAACTGTGAAGGTGGTGGAGAAGATCGCTGCGATCGCACATAGCCCAATCACCGGTTCCGCCCAAGCGCCAATGTAATTGGTATACATGCCCACCAGCTGCCCTGCAAAGGCGGTAGGCTCAGCGGCCATGCCATCGGGTGGTAGTGTCAGCGTCCCTAGTACCAGAAATAGACAGGCCAGCACAACTGTGAGGCTGTAGCCAAAATTAAAATCAAAGCTTGCCGAGGACAGGGAGGTGGGTTCACCGCTGTCTTCCCCATCAGCCTGTACCCAGAGCGACTGCCAAATGGATAGATCCAGCCCGCCCGGCATCCAACCCATGAAAGCGATCAAAAAAGGCACTGCAGACCAGGAAAAAATGGAGGGCCGCTGATTGGTTGTATATGCAACTTCCACGGTGCTGGAAGTGAATTCTTTAGAAGACAGCCAAGCGCTAAGGCTGGTAGAAACGGCCATGACAACGGCGGCTATGGTTGCGATCGCGAGGAAAATGACGCACCATTTTGTAGT
>ERZ1740067.1182-NODE-1182-length-18518-cov-5.720089_pt1 | contig 18518 bp, 16 predicted proteins | sample MGYA00581736_ERZ1740067 | MGnify/ENA primary metagenome ERZ1740067 (study PRJEB43018, sample SAMN04849236) | marine metagenome | isolation source: floating plastic debris | place: Pacific Ocean | collected 2008-08-27 | study: EMG produced TPA metagenomics... | reverse complement strand
CGTCGTCTTTTTTATCTGCATGCCGATCATGCGGTAGCGCGCATCTGACCCCCGCTTTTACCTTGGGGCATAATAATGCTTGGGTGTTTTGCGGTGATGCCGAGGGGGAAGAGGGATGTGGCCTCCTCCAGCGAGCGACCATTGGTGGTGAGCCTGCGGCGATGTTGCCGACCTCTTTGTCCTGGACGGAGCAATATCGCCTTCGCGGTGTTGTTTCTGGTGCCCTAGAGATGGTGACGACGCGCGACGGTAAAGCCCTTGATATTGGCTGCGGGACGGGCACGCTTCTCAGCGCTTATCCCCGTTGGATTAGCCCTGTGGGGATTGATGAGCGCTTGGCAACCACGGGTCCCGCCGATTGGGGCGTTGGGATTGCGGCGTCCTTCCTCTCTGAGGAGGCACAGGATATTTTGAGTAGTGTGTCGGGCGAGGGCTTTGACGTCATCACCGCCATTGGCTCGTTCGAGCGGACGGATGATCCCACCTCTTTCTTGCACCATGTGAAGGCGCTGCTGGCCCGGGACGGGATTTTCGTTCTTGAGACCCCTTATGCGGCGCTGGCGCTCACCCGTACTCTGACAAGCCCCTTTCACTGTGAAGCCAATGCGCTTTATTCGCTGGCGACGTTGGAACGCCTCGTTGGGACTGTAGGCCTACGGATTGTTCGAGGGTCGATGACGGAAATGGCGGCGGGCTCGGTCCGTTTGTTCCTGACGCACGAAGAATATCGCGGCCATGATTATGGCCCCTGGTACGAGATGCTGGCCCGTCTCTGGGATGAAGAGGCGGCCCTTAACTTGAAAGGGCGCGGCGCCTACCAGGCTTACCAAACACGGCTCAGCAGCCGCGCGATGGACATTGCTGCGCTCAAATCCTCCATGGTGCGGGCCGACGAGCACGCCTATGTGATCGGCATTGACGCGCGGACCTTTGGCACCCTTCAGGCCGGCGACATCGATTATGATGTCATCTCCGCCCATATTGGGGAGACCCCGCGGGATGGCTTCCCTGAAGTTATTACCGAGGATATGGCGCGCCAGGCGCCGCCGGATGTCCTCATCGCGCCGGCTTGGCGTCGTCGGGAGACCCTGGAGGGGTGGCACGACGAAATCATGGCGGGCATGCGGCTTGTGTTCCTTGAGCCCGAAGTTTTGGTGGTGGACGCCGATAATTACGCAACGGAACTTGGCCGCGCCTTGGCGGTCACCGATGGGCCGGGCAGTGTTGAGACCCTCCGCGCCGCCCTTGCCGCTATGCGGGGCCCGCAACTGCGGGTGGTGAGCCAGTCCACGGGCGGTTAATCTTCCCATTTGTCGCGCGAGTTCGCCGTTGGCAAGCCCTTAAAGACCCAGTACCGATACCCCTTAAGTAAGCTGTTGAAAGGACGCCCATGCGTCTTGCCTTCCTTGGGGACATTATGGGGCGCACTGGCCGCACGGCGGTGGTCCAACGCCTCCCCGATCTACGTCGGGATCTTGGCCTCGATTTTGTGATTATCAATGGCGAGAACGCGGCTGGCGGCTTTGGCATTACTGCCGATATTGCCCGGAACCTGTTCGATGCGGGGGCTGACTGCATCACCACCGGCAACCACGCCTATGACCAGCGGGACGATATTCCGTTCTTTGATCAAGAAGAACGCCTCCTCCGCCCGGCCAACTTCCCAAAGTCGAACCCCGGCCGCGGGGCGGGTCTTTATACCGCCAAATACGATGCTCGGGTGTTGGTGATCCAACTTCATGGCCAGCGGTTTATGGCGCCCATGGACGATATGGTGCCCGCCCTTGAGCGCGAGCTAGAGGGGATAGAGCTGGGGCGCGAGGCGGATGCCATTGTGGTGGATGTCCATGCCGAGGCAACGTCGGAGAAATATTCCGTAGGCCATTATTTAGACGGCCGCGTCAGCCTTGTCTGCGGTAGCCACACCCATGTGCCCACCGCCGATGCGCAAGTGCTGCCCGCCGGAACTGCGTTTCAGGCGGATGCGGGGATGTGCGGTGACTATGACAGTGTCATTGGGATGGAAAAGTCCGTCCCCATTGATTCCCTTGTGAACAAGATCAAATCAGGCCGGTTCCAACCCGCCTCGGGGGAGGCGACCATTTGCGGCCTCGTGGTGGATACGGATAACCGGACGGGCCTTGCCACCGGCATCTGGCCCCTGCGCGTGGGCGGACGGTTAAGTGAGGCCTTGCCGCCGGTGGGGTGATTGACGGCTACCTACTCGTCGTTGAGGCATACATCCTGACCCCCCATCGACCCCGCGCCTTTTGGCGCGGGCCCCCTTCCCCCCAATGGGAGGAAATCCCAGGAGCCGCATTGGTTCTTTTCTCCCCCGCGTGGCGATGGGGTCATTTGGGAGGGGACCCAAATGACTAGTCCCCCGAGGGCGGAGGGGGTGGGTTTGTGTGTCCGCTCCTACACCTTGGTTTCCTCGTTGCTGATCGCTCCCGGCTTCCCAAACATTGCCCGCCACCATTCGCCAAAAGACTGGGCATCCCGCACATCCCGGAAGAATTGCGGCAATTCGGAAAACCACACGGTGAAGGGGTTGATGCTATCAAACGCGCGTTTGAGACCATAGCGGGGCCTCTCTTCCTCCGCTTGGTAGGTCCCGAACAGGCGATCCCAAATAATCAAAATACCCCCATAATTTTTGTCGATATATTTGTCATCGCAACCATGGTGGACGCGATGATTGGCCGGAGTGTTAAGGTACCGGTCAAGTACGCCCAGCTTACCAATAAGCTCCGTGTGGATCCATGTCTGGTACGCCAGGACCAGCACGATCCCGAAAAAGATGAGCGCCGGGGGGAACCCCAGGAAAATGAGCGGCAGGTGGAAGAGGGCTGAGACGACCCCCTCCAGCGGGCCAAACCGCACCGCGACACTCGTGTTCATATAGCGGGATGAGTGATGCACCGCGTGCTGGGTCCAAAAAACCCGCACTTCATGGGCAATCCGATGCTCCCAATAATAAACAAAGTCGCAGGCGAGGACGGCCAGGATGATGGTCCACACCGTGATGGGCATGGTCCAGCCCACAAAAGCATCCGCTAACAGAATATAGCCTAAATAGGCAAAGGAGAGAACGAACGCCTCAATGGCAATGGAGGGAATTTGCGTGGAAATGCCCGCAATCATGTCTAAATGGCCCCGTCCCCGAAACCCCTTGGTGAAGAGGCCTTTGATAATCTCGATAAGGAGGATTGCGCCGCCAATAAGGAAAAACACGTCGTCAAAAGCTGTACCCAGCTGTTCTACCTGGTCTGAAGTCATGATTTGTCCTTTCCTAATCCAACGGTCAGGGTACGCCAGGCAAGATCCGCTGCCTGGGCGTGGGTCACTTCACCCGCCTTCACGCTTTCCCATGCGGCGTAAAGAAGATGGTCAAAGGCTTGCGTAATCCATTGGGTGGGGACGGCCTTATCGAACAGGCCCTCTTCTTTGGCGTCCGCCACCATAGCGTGGGTTTCGTCCGTCTGCCGCTGAAAGGCAGCGGCGATCTCCGGGTCATCGTCCACAGGTTCCAACGACAAGAACCCATGGCGGTCCCCCAACGGGATAAGGGCCGTCAGCATCCGCTTAAAGGCCTCCTCATGGGAGGGGGCATCCTCGCAGGCCGCGTCGGCGACCTCATCCATCTCCTCAATGGCAATAAGGGCGAGGGTGCGGATAAGGTCTTCACGGCTGGCAAAGTGCCGGTGAAGGGTGGCGCGGCCCACCCCGGCCCGCTCGGCAATATCCGAAAGGGTGGCACCGGGGTTTTTGCTCAGAATATCAAAGGCCGCTTCGATGAGCGCTTCCCGTGCGGTGGGGCGAACTGACTCTGTCATGAGACAAATATGTCTCATTTGAGACGAATGTCAATAGCGTGCCTGTTTGTCTCGCCTCGCGGTGACGCCTACATGCTGTGGGCGGCCATGAGGGCAGGCTTGTTGGGCAGACTGGAGGATAGGCAGGCATGGATCGTTATGATGATATGGTGGTGTTTCAGATTATCGCCCGCACCGGGACCATTTCGGCGGCGGCGGGAGAACTTGATGTCGCCCCGTCGGCGGTAAGCCGGCGGTTGAAAGCGCTGGAGGAACGCCTGGGCGTCCAGCTCGTTCAGCGGACCACGCGGAAACTGACCCTGACCCCCGCCGGTGAAGCGTATCTTGAGGGCGCTGGGCAATTGCTGGCCCAACTGGAAGAATTGGAGGGTGGCCTCCAGGCGGGGGCGGGGACCCTGTCTGGGCCCCTGCGCGTCACGGCGCCCCTGTCCTTTGGCCTTTGCGCGCTGCCCAATGTGCTCGACGGGTTTATGCGCCAGCACCCGGGCGTCGAACTCGATATCCACTTGACGGATTCGAAAGTGGATTTGGTGGCAGATGGTTTTGACCTTGCGCTGCGCATTGGTCAGTTGGGGAATTCGTCGCTGAAGGCACGCCGTCTCTGCGATATTGACTTTGCGCTTTGTGCGTCTCCAGAGTTTTTGGCCGAGCAAGGGACATTTGAAACCCCAGAGGATCTAGCGGGCCTTCCTGCCTGTATCTATACGAATGAATCTCAGGGTACGATATTGCGGTGGCAATCGCCCGAAGGTGACCAGGGGCAGGTGACCCTGAAATCGGTCTTCCGCGCGAATAATGGGGATATTCTTCGCGACCTGGCGGCGCGGGGCCATGGCCTTGTGTTCAGCCCTGGTTTTATCCTTCGCCCCGCCATTAAGGATGGAAGTTTGGTGCACCTGTTCGAAGACTATCGCTGGGCTGAATCAAGCCTTTACGCGGTTTACCCCCCGACCTCTCATATGCCTGCGCGAATGCGGGCCCTTATCGACTATTTGGCGGGCGCGCTGAAGGGGTAGGGCCCCCTTGAACAGCGGATGAGGGCTGGTTACACCCCGTTTCCAAGTCAAAATGTGCATCGGAGGCGCGCGTGGCAGGCCACTCAAAATGGGCGAATATTCAGCATCGCAAAGGGCGCCAGGACGCTAAGCGCTCAAAGCTGTTCTCCAAACTCTCAAAAGAGATCACGGTGGCCGCCAAAATGGGCGCGCCGGATCCTGACATGAACCCACGCCTACGATTGGCGGTCCAGAACGCGAAGTCCCAATCGGTGCCGAAGGATGTGATCGCGCGCGCGATTAGCAAAGCGGCCGCGGGCGAGGGCGATAATTACGAAGAAATCCGCTATGAGGGCCGTGGCCCTGAGGGGGTGGGGGTCATCGTTGAGGCCCTGACCGACAACCGCAACCGCACTGCGTCCGAGGTGCGGAGCACCTTCACCAAACATGGCGGCGCCCTAGGGGAGACGGGCTCGGTCTCTTTCGGTTTCGACCGGGTGGGGATTGTTGAGTATAAAGCTGACATCGGGTCCGAGGATGATGTCATGGAAGCGGCCATTGAGGCGGGGGCGGACGATGTGGCCTCCTCGGAGGAGGGCCACTCCATCTATTGCGTGCTGGAGGATCTGCACGAGGTCGCTAAAACCTTAGAGGCAAGGTTCGGTGAGCCTGACGCTGCCAAACCCACTTGGCGTCCCCAAATGACGATCGAGTTAGGGGAGGCAAAGGCCGAGACCATGATGAAGCTCTATGACGCCCTCGACGATTTGGATGATGTACAGAACATTTATGCCAACTTTGAGCTAAGCGACGAGGCCGCCGCCGCCATGGCGGGGTAGGGACGAGTTTTCGTCATCCCGCGCGCAGGGCGGGGCGTAAGTCACGCGCTGCAGACGCGGGATCTCGGTGTTTAATCTTGCCGCGACGGGCGGTCACATTTTGGATCAGAGGCAGTTGGCTCACGCGCAAAAAAGAAGGACTTTATAGCATCTGATTGATGGGGCCAGAACATCCGATATTGTAGAAGACCCCGGATCTGCGCAGTAGCATTCTATGCTGCAGCGCGTCCGGGGTGACGACCGGTAGAGATGTTTTGCCGCGTCCCGCCGTTGACCAGGGTGGATTTCACCTTCGCCCCACTCGACCAACAAAAGCCGCATAATCCTTAGGCGTATCAATGCCTGGCGTTGCGTGGGGCACGATGGCGGCCGCGATGCGGTGGCCATGTTCTAAGATCCGCAGCTGTTCGAGGGATTCGGTCTGTTCAAGCGGCGTGCGCGAAAGGGTCGGAAATTGCTGCACGCTCTTTGCGGAAAAGGCATAAAGCCCAATATGGAGGAAGGGTGAGGCCCCGTCATTGCGGGGGAAGGGGACCAGCGAGCGCGAAAAGTAGAGTGCGGATTGGGTGCCCTTTTCATCCGGTTGGCTGAGGACGGCTTTCACCGCGTTGGGGTCGCTTGGGTCTGTGCCACCGGGGAACGGACACACAAGCGTTGAGGCAAAGGCGGGGCGTGCGGCCCCCATTGCCTTTCTATGGGTTTCAATCAGTAGACGGATATGATCTGGGTCAATTTCTGGCTCGTCCCCTTGGACATTCACGACAATGTCGGCGTCTCTGGCCCGCGCGGCCTCGGCCACCCGGTCGGTGCCGCTTTGGTGGTCTGCGCGGGTCATGGCGACCTCCCCGCTAAAGCCGCGGACAGCGTCCGCAATGCGGGCATCGTCCGTCGCGACGAGGATATCAGCGTCGGCCACCTGGCTAGCCGCCTCTACTGTATGCTGAATGAGGGGCTTGCCGGTCTCCGCTAAAAGGGGCTTGCCGGGTAGGCGGGTGGAGGCATAACGCGCGGGGATTACGATCAGAGCTTTGGTCATCGGACAATCGGGGTGCGGAGGTGAATGGAAAAGTGATCAAACAAGGCACGCATGAACAGCGCCCCGATAATGCCGCTAAGGGCGCCGAGGGCATTGGCCACCAGGTCAAGGGCATCGCTGCTGCGCACCCCGCCAAGGGCCTGAAGCCCTTCCATGAGGCCCCCATAAAGAAGAAGGCCGATGAATAGGATGAGAAGGTGCTTCAAGCGGCTAACAAACCCCAGCGTGCTGAAAAACGCTAGCGCGCCATAGGCAAGAAAATGGGAGACCTTGTCGCCGCTCATCGGGTCGCCAAACAAAAGGCTGGCAATCCACTTGGACCAGCTCATAGGCGCGCCCATGGCTTCTGGATCGGGGACAAGGCTCCCCACGGTAATCACCAGTGCGATGATCACGCTATTGATACGCCAGAAGAGGCGCCAGGAAATACTCGACATGGACAAGATGGTTTACGCCGCCGCTCGTGACTGATCCTCCCAGTCAATGGCGGTCCGTACGATTAAGTCAATATCATCATAGCGGGGAGACCATCCCAGCTTGGTCCGGATGGCGGCATTATCGGCGATCAGCTGGGGCGGATCGCCGGGGCGTCGGGGGGCGACCGTCGTGGGCAAGGTTTTGCCGGTGACCCGCCCGACGGCTTCAATCACTTCGTAGACGGAGACCCCTTCTCCATAGCCGCAATTAAGGGTGATGGAGTCGCCGCCTCGCACAAGATAGTCAAGCGCGGCCGCATGGGCATCGGCCATATCGGAGACATGGATATAGTCCCGGATGGGCGTCCCATCGGGGGTGTCATAATCATCGCCATAAATTTTGAGGGGCTCGTCAAGGATCCCCGTCGCAATCTGCGCTGCTGCTTTGATGAGATGCCTTGGCCGACCGCCTTCACCGGCGCGGAGTTTTGGGTCAGCGCCAGCCACATTGAAATAGCGGAGAACCGCGGTGGAGATGGCTGCCGGGCGGCAAACATCTTCAACAATCCGTTCGCCCATCGCCATGGCCGCCCCGTTCGGGGCAATAGCGCTAAGAGGCGTTTCTTCGCGAATGGGCATCCGGTCGGGTACCCCGTAAACGGAGGCTGTTGATGAGAAGACCAGCCGCGATACCTTCGCCCGGGTGGCGGCCCGTAACATGGTGAGGGTCGATACCAGCGTATCAGAATACTCACTAAGCGGATCGATGAGGGAGGCGGGCACGGTACCACTGCCGACAAAGTGGATGATGCTGTCCACTTGATGCTCTGCGAATTGGCGGCACCAGGCATCGGGATCAGGGGAGGCGACGACAGCAAAGGGAACACGACCCATCAGCCACGGGGGCATCACCCCTTTGGTATCCAGCGCCAGGACATTCTCCCCCCGATCGTAAAGGGCGAGCACCATATGGCTGCCTAGATACCCTGTGGCGCCTGTGACGGCGATCGTCATGGGCTTTCCTCCGGCCTTCCTCCACCCAAGATTGTAGGCGACTCGCCCCGCAAGATCAAAGGCTCTCAGCGGTAAATCCGACTTTCTTTCTGTCCAGATGTGGGACGCAGGCAAGGGGCTGCTTGGGGTCAGCTTGGCTTGTCTGCGTCCCGGTCCCAGGTCTTGGGCACCCACAGGTCAGAAGGACAAGGAGAGGGGGGACGTCCCTTGACCTTACCCATCCCGGGGAAGCGATGTTTTGCGCCCCTTGGACAGGCGGGGCCCTACAGCGCTCAACCCTTTATTCGGCGGTGGGGGGCCAATGGTTTCATTCCTTTAAGGGCCTTTAAGGGTAAATGATGATGGGTCTCGACGGGATTTCCGACCCCCCTTATGACAGGTGCACACCATGACCCAGCCGCTTCAAAAGACTGCTCCTGACGATGACCCCGCGCTGATTGTTGCCATTGGCGACATTCACGGGCGCCTCGATCTGATGAAAGATCTTCTGGAAAAGATCGATAAAAAGCTGAAGGGCGCCTCTGCGCGCTATGTCTTTCTGGGCGACTATGTGGACCGTGGACCCGATAGCAAAGCGGTCATCGACTATCTCCTCACCTTTAAGGCCCACTATCCTGAGACGGTTTTTCTAAAAGGAAATCATGAGGAGGCGATGCTCGACTTCCTCGCCGTGGGGGAGGAGGCTGATGGCTGGCTTTATTGGGGTGGGGAGCAAACCTTGGAAAGCTATGGGGTGGACCTTGGACTGATTTCCAACCTCACGGCGTTGCAGGAGGCGTTTGCCGATGCCCTGCCGCCTGAGCACTTTGAATTCCTCATGGATTTGCGGCTGCGTTATGAGACAGGCCAGTATATTTTTGTCCACGCAGGGCTGAACCCGGACGAAACCCTTGATGATCAGCAGGCAAAGGACATGTTGTGGATTCGTGATGCCTTCTTTGATGGGGGAGAGGGGAAGTTTCCGGACCGCATTGTCGTACACGGCCATACACCGGTGAAGCGCCCTGAGAATAAGGGCTGGCGCATTAATGTGGATACGGGTGCGGTGTGGTCATCCAAACTGACCGCCGTTCTCATCGACGGAAAGCAGAAGCCGAAATTTATCAGTACGTGATGGGTTTGAAGTTTGTCATCCCGTGCGCCGCGCGGGACAAAGTCACGCGCTGCAGACACGGGATCCATGGAAGTTGATGTTTTTCGTCAGTGCATTGATCTAAATATCTAAGCTTGTGGATCCCGGACATTGGCTCTGCCAATTCCGGGATGACAGACTTTCAAGTCAGCTTACCAGGTCAGCGAGTTTCGAGCCGAGGCGGGCGTAAAACTGGTACGCGGTCGTAAAGGTGCCTAGATTGGCGTCCCGTAAATCCGTGTCTCGATAATCGTCTTCGGCGGTGGCGAGAACTTTGTCCCCCTCCTTAAAGACGATGTCAGCACTAGCGCCGCCAAGGGCGCGACTTTGCAGGCTGAGACCCGGCTCTTGGGAGAGTTCAGCCAAGGTGGGGCGCGCTGCTTCAAGGTCGGTCAAGGTGATCTCGATGGTCAAAACCCCCTCGCCCGGGGCATCTACGAGGGTGGTCACCGCGGCCAAATCCTCGCTCACCTCCTCGGTGAGCCGCTCGACATTTCGCGCAATGTCGCGCTCACCCAAGGGACGGATACGGTCCGTCGCCCCGCGGGGGCGATAGTCGATGCGGTCGGTGATCTCTTCTGCCACCTGCACGGGCGCGAGATAAACCGCATCATAGCTGGTGAAATCGACCTCTTGCTGGGCGGTAAATTGATCAAAGCGATCAATAGCTTCGCCAGTGGTGGCGCAGGCCGTCAAAGACGCGGCGGCCAAAGCAAGGCCCGCGAACAGGGCCAATGAGGGATGAGTAGATTGATGACGCATGGGTTTTCCTCCTCCGTGCGATAGAGCGTCGCGCCAAAAGTGAGAAACGGTTTTGGCTTTCCGCGACGCGACCAACAATAATTGAGAGCAACCCTCACGTGGGTTTGCTCTCACTCGACACCTCTCCTTTATTCGTTCTGCGCCGAAAAAAGGGGAAGGGCAAATCGGCAACTCCTCAGTCATCCCGTGCGCGGCGCGGCACGTTAGTGGCGCTCCGCAGACACGGGATCGTCTCCAGTACAAAGCAGATCCCGGATCTGCACAGCATCATTTCATGCTGCGGTGCGTCCGGGATGACGAAGAGGCCCCCTCACACAAACGCCGCCATCCCCTCCCGGGCGAGGCGGTCGGCTTCCTCATTGCCTTCATCCCCCGCATGGCCTTTCACCCATTTCCAGGTCACATTGCGCGCGGAGGCGAGGGCGTCGAGGGGTTCCCAGAGGTCTTTATTCTTCACCGGCTTTTTAGCGGCGGTTTTCCAACCATTCCGCTTCCACCCGGTGATCCAGTCGGTGACACCATTTTTGACATACTGACTGTCCGTATAAAGGGTGATGGCGGCCCCTTCGGGGAAGGTCTCTAAGGCTTTGATCGCAGCCATCAGCTCCATCCGGTTATTGGTGGTCTCCGCCTCGCCGCCGCACAGGCGTTCTGGGTCCCCATCGCCCAATATCAACACGCCCCACCCCCCGGGACCCGGATTGCCGGAGCACGCGCCATCCGTATAGACAATTGTCATGATCGGTCTTCCACAAATGCGGTTGGATTATCCCGATGGTGGCGCAAAAGCTGAAGATAAGGAAGCGGATCTTTTACACGGACGAGACTGCCAGGCACCTGGTTCAGCCAATCATAGGCCCGGGTGAGGAGAAAGCGGAGCGCGGACCCTTGTAAGAAGGTGGGAAGGGCGTTCGCCTCATCGGGCGAGAGGGCGCGCACCGTCTCATACCCCCGACGGAAGTGAACGGCATGGGTGGGGTCAAGGCTCCCCTCGGGTACCCACGCGTTCATCGAAATGGCCAAATCGTAGGCATAATAATCGGTACACGCAAAATAAAAGTCGATGATCCCGGCAACCTTGTCGCCATGGAACAGGACATTGTCCGGGAACAGGTCCGCGTGAATAGTGCCCTGGGGCAGGTTTTTCGGCCATGCTGCTTGTAAGTCGGCCAAGGTCGCCTTCAACTCCTGGTGCAGACCAATCGCGACCTTGTCGAGGGAGGGGCCCATCTCATCAATCAGCGATGCCCATCCTTCAGGCCCAAGGGCATTGGGGCGTCGTCCGGCGAAATCCGCCGTTGCCCCATGGAGTTTGGCCATGGCCCCGCCCCCCGCCTCAGCCAGAGGGGCACTGGGGGTATCGGGGGAGGTGCCAGTGATAAATTCGATGAGGGCGGCCGGGCGTCCGCACAGGGTTTGTAGGCATATCCCCTCTTTATCCAACACGGGCGCTGCCGCAGGGGCGCCCTTTTGGACCACATGGTCCATGAGGCCTAAGAAATAGGGGAGTTCCTCCGTCTTCACCCTTTTCTCGTAAAGGGTCAGGATGAACCGCTTGCCGTCACTTTCGAGGAGGTAGTTGGAGTTCTCCACGCCTTCCGCGATGCCTTTGAACACGGTGGCAGGGGGCAGCCCATAGCGGGCGAGGAAGGGGGTTAGGTCCTTGGTATCAACGCGGGTGTAAACAGCCATTTGGCGCTTATGCCAATTCCCGCGGCAGTTTGAAAGTCACCGCCTCGCGGCTTGTTTCCACCTGTTCCACCGTGACATCCGTCCGCTGACGGAAGGCGTCAACGACGCCCTGCACGATGCTTTCAGGGGCAGAGGCCCCGGCGGTGAGCGCCACGGTACGGGGGGCGAGGGCCTCAATCTTGGTCCAGTCAATGTGATCGGCATCCTCAACCAAGACGGCGTAGGGGCAACCGGCGCGTTCGCCGACTTCCACCAGGCGTTTGGAGTTTGACGATGTTTCCGAGCCCACCACGATAAGGACGTCGGCGTTGGTAGATGCCGCCTTAACTGATTCCTGGCGGTTGGTGGTGGCGTAGCAAATATCTTCCTTGTGGGGGGCATGAATGCCGGGGAAGCGGCGTTTTAGCACCTCAACAATCTTGATCGTGTCATCCACCGATAGGGTGGTTTGGGTGACGAAGGCTAAGCCCGCCGCTGTGATGCCCTCTGGCGGGGTGAAGCTTTCTGCGTCGGCTTCGTCTTCGATGAGGGTCATCGTCCCCTCTGGCAGCTGGCCCATGGTGCCGATGACCTCCGGGTGGCCTTCATGGCCAATCAGAAGGACATGGTGCCCCGCTCTATGGTGGCGGTCGGTTTCGATATGCACCTTCGAGACGAGGGGGCAGGTGGCATCGAGGTAGAAGAGGCCACGGGTTTCTGCGTCCGCAGGCACCGATTTGGGCACCCCATGGGCGGAGAAAATCACCGGTCGGTCCTCGGGCACCTCTTCCAGCTCTTCAACAAAGACCGCGCCCAGCTCCCTCAGGCGTCCCACCACGGTTTCATTGTGGACAATTTCGTGGCGCACATAGACCGGCGCCCCATATTTTTCGAGGGCGCGCTCCACCATCTCAATGGCTCGCTCGACCCCGGCGCAAAAGCCGCGGGGCGCGGCCAGTCGAAGGGTGAGAGGCGGCAGGGTTTGAGGCATGATCATCCTTTCGGCATGATGGGCTTTCCCGAAGGCGCCGAATGCTGTCTATAGACGGTGCTGAACGGCTATTGTCAAAGTGGATATAGGATCGGGTCGATGAAGAGACAGCTTGTCGCGGGGTTAGCGTTATTAGCCGCCACCGGATGCTCATCCTTGCAGAACGCCAATCAAGCGAACCCAGCGCCTTGTCCCAACGTTTTCGCGCTCAATGACGCCTCAAAAATGGTGGAGTTTGCGGGGGATCCGGCCCTCGACAATGTCGCTTGGTCGGCCGAGATCGTGGATGTGCGCTCCTCCTGCCGCTATTTTGAGGAGGAGCCGATTAAAGCGCTCGTGGAAATCGACTTTGCCGTGGGGCGCGGCCCGGCGGCGACAAGTGATGTCAAAGATATCAATTATTTCGTGGCGGTGACTCGCACCAATCGGGCGCTGATCACCAAAGAAGAGTTCGCGGTGCCGGTGCGCATCCGCGACAATATTGCGACCGCGACCTTTACGGAGGAGCTGTCGGATATTCTCATCGCCCGTAAAGGGGCGAACACCTCGGGCACCAACTTCGAAATTGCGGTGGGCTTTGTCCTGACCCGTGAGCAGCTTTTGTATAATCGCTCCGGAAAAAGCCTTAAATTCAATAATCTATAAGCGAGGCGGGCGATGCTTCTCATTGATCGGTTATCGGACGTTGTGGGTGCAGCGTTCGAGGCGGAGGGGTTTGACCCCAAATTGGGGCGCGTGGTGCGCTCGGACCGGCCAGACCTTGCCCCCTTTCAGTGCAATGGCGCCCTGGCGGGCGCGAAGGCGGCGAAGACCAACCCCCGCGCGATTGGCGAGGCGGTGGCGGCGCGCCTGCGCGAGGAGCCCCTTTTTGAGAAAGTCGAGCTGGCGGGCCCGGGTTTTTTGAACCTCAGCCTCACCGAGGCGGCTCTTGTCGATGCCGTTGAGGCGGTGGCGGCCGATGAGCATTTGGGCGCCTGGCGCCGGGCGGATCCTGAAAAAGTGATCATGGACTATGGCGGGCCGAACATCGCCAAACCTCTCCATGTGGGTCACCTCCGCTCGGCCATTATTGGTGAGGCGATGAAGCGTCTCTTTCGGGTCGTGGGGGACGAGGTACTTGGCGACATCCACCTCGGCGATTGGGGCCTGCAAATGGGGCAGCTCATCACGCAGATTGAGCGGGAGCAGCCGAACCTTCCCTATTTTGACGACGCCCTCACCGGGCCGTACCCAGAGGAAAGCCCTGTCTCCGTTGAGGATTTGGCGCGCGCCTACCCGCTGGCGTCGGCGGCGTGTAAAGAAGATGAAGCCCGCCTCGCTGAGGCCCAGGCGGCGACCGCCGCCCTCCAGGCGGGACGTCCCGGCTACCGCGCGCTGTGGCAGCATTTTGTTGATGTCTCCAAAGTCGCCCTTGAAAAAGACTATGCGGAACTGGGGGTGAGCTTTGACCTTTGGAAGGGGGAGGCGGACGCAGACCCCTTCATCGCGCCCTTGGTGGAGCGCCTTCAACAGAACGGGGTCATCGAGGAAGATGATGGCGCACTCATCATCCGCGTTGCCCGCGACGACGACAAGAAAGAGATCCCGCCCCTATTGATGGTGAAGTCCAACGGGTCGGTCGGCTATGGCTCTACCGATGTGGCCACCATTGAGGAGCGGGTGCGGGACCTTAGGGCCGAGCGCATAGTCTATGTGGTGGACCAGCGCCAGGCCCAGCATTTTGAGCAGGTGTTCCGCGCCGCCGCCCGGGCGGGCTTGATGACAGAGGACCGGCTTGAGCATGCCGGCTTTGGCACCATGAACGGCAAGGACGGCAAGCCGTTCAAAACCCGCGAGGGCGGTGTTCTTCGCTTGCGCGACCTGATCGACATGGTGGTGGGCGAGGCCTCCACCCGGATCACGCAAGGGGGCATGGCGGCGGACTTACCTCCAAAAGAGCAAGAACAAATCGCCCAACGTGTCGGCATTGCCGCGCTCAAATTTGCGGATTTGTCCAATCCGCGGACGACGGACTATATTTTCGATTTGGAGAAGTTCGTTTCTTTCGAAGGAAAAACAGGGCCTTATCTTCTGTACGCCGCGGTGCGTATCCGCTCTGTTCTCTCCCGCGCGGCAGAGACGGGGGAGGGGGCCAGCCTCATCCTTGGCGAGCCGTCGGAGCGGGGCTTGGCCCTGGCCTTAAGCGCCTATGGCGAAGCGGTGCGCGCTGCCTATCAGAAGCGGTTGCCGCATATTTTGTGCGACCATGCCTTTCATCTCGCCCAGTCTTTCTCTCGGTTTTATACCGACTGCCGGATCGGCGATGAGGCAGACACTGCGAAACGGTCGTCCAGGTTGCGACTGGCTAGTATCACCTACCAGCAATTGATTAGTGTCTTGACGATATTGGGTATTTCGGTCCCAGAGCGGATGTAGGCACACGCGTTTCCAGGGGAGGTGGGCCCGGTTCGCCGTCTGGGAACGCGCCCAAAGGACGACCACCCTAAACTTTCTGGGTACCAATTTGTCGCAGTTTTTTGTTGCGGCTGCGCCACACTGGCATCTCTGTGCAGTGATTCATGAATCCCTCAAGAGTCTGTTACAAAACTGTCGCATTTTAAGGTTACCGCCTCGTCATGGGCGCGGATGCGCCCCTAGTTTCTAAACGGGGTTCAGAATGAATTTTAAATGCACGCTTGCAGCGGGTTCCGCTGCACTAGCGCTTCTTGGCGGGTACGCCGCAGCGCAAGAGACCACTTCCGCGGTTCGTGGGACCGTGACCGATGAGGCAGGCGCACCGCTCGCGGGGGCCACCGTTACCGTTCGCGACGAGGCGTCTGGCTTAACGCGGACCGTTACGACCAACGCCTCCGGTGATTTCCGGGTTCGCAACCTGCCTGTTGGTGATGACTACAGCGTGTCTGTGACAAGCTCAGGCTTTGCCGGTGAGCGTGCTGAAGGTGTTGAGTTGAACCTCGGCCAAACCGCTGATCTAACTTTTGACCTAGAGGCTTCGGCATCTGATCAGATTGTGGTGGTTGGCACCCGATCAGTTACCGAACAGGTGGCCATTGGGCCAAACGCAACGTTCGGCCTTGGCGAGCTTCAGACCGTTCCTGCTATCAACCGTAACATCACTGACGTTATTCGTGCTGACGCCCGGATTTACATCGATGAATCCGAGGGCGGGGTGAACGCGATTCAGTGTGCTGGTCAGAACCCACGCTTTAACAGCCTCACCGTAGACGGCGTGCGTTTGAACGACTCGTTTGGTCTGAATGACAATGGCTATCCTACGGAACGAATCCCGTTTTCTTTCGACGCGATTGAGCAAGTCTCGGTTGAGTTAGCGCCTTTTGATGTTGAATATGGCGGGTTCTCAGCCTGTAATATCAACGCGGTGACAAAGTCTGGTACAAATGAGTTCACAGGCAGCTTGTTCTATGACTTTACGAGTGACGATCTTCGTGGCGATTCTTTGGAGGGAAGAGATGTTGCGCTGACTGAATTTGATGAGTCACGCTACGGCATCAACATTGGTGGTCCAATCATCAAAGACCGCCTCTTCTTCTTTGCTGCCTATGAAAAGCTTGAGGGAGTGAACACATTTGACCGTGGGCCGGTTGGTTCCGGAGCGGTAAATGAAGTTTCCGTCACTCAGGCGGAGCTTGATGAGATCGCTGCAATTGCGCGCGACATTTACCAGTATGAGCCTGGTGGGATCCCACAAGGTGTCGATAATGAGGACGAAAAACTTCTCATCAAACTCGATTGGAATATCTCTGATCAGCACCGTGCAGCATTCACTTATAACTACAATGACGGCTTCAACATTACTGAGGCGGACGACGATAACACTGAGTTCGAGTTCGCTAACCATCTGTATGAACGTGGCGCTGAGCTAAAGTCTTATGTTGGTTCGATCTACTCGGATTGGACTGACAATTTCTCGACGGAAGTCCGGGTCGGATATGTCGATCTTCAAAACCGTCAACTCTCTGTTGGTGGGACTGATTTTGGTGAGATTCGCGTAGAGCTTGATGAGGTTGATGTATATCTCGGCGGCGATGACAGCCGTCAGACCAATCAGTTGAGCTATGAGGTTTTCAACTACGCTCTTAAAGGAAAGTATGACTTTAAAGGTCATAACATCACGTTCGGCTATGAGCGTGAAGAGCTGGAAGTCTTTAACCTTTTCGTTCAGCATACGGAAACTGAAATCCGTTTCGACGGGATCGACAATTTCCGTGATGGCTTGGCTAGCGCTGTTTACTACAACAATGCGCCTTCCCTGAACCCAGCGGACGCCGCCGCTGACTGGGGCTATGCGCTCAACACTGTCTACGCTCAGGATGAATTCGATCTGACAGATAATCTAAGTATTGTCGCCGGTCTGCGCTACGATTGGTACACGTCAGACGATCTGCCAGTTGAAAACCCTGACTTCGTTTCGGACTATGGGTTCTCCAACGCACAGAACCTGGATGGCGAAGGGCTGTTGCAGCCACGCTTTGCGTTCACCTGGGATCCCATCGCCGAGTTCACGCTTCGTGGTGGTGTTGGCCTCTACTCTGGGGGGAACCCGAACGTTTGGCTGTCTAACAGCTATTCCGCCAACAATGTTCTGCAGTTTGGTCAGCGGGGCCGTGGATTTGGTCTGACAGACGATCTCACCAATCGTGATGGTTCTTTACGGAACCCACTTTATTCAACACAGCGTAGTCTCTTTGATGCGTCCGTTGAGTATTCTCAGTGTGAGGACGGTGTTCCAAACGGTCCCGGTTGGTGTGTCCCAACTGAACTGGCCGATGCGGTTGCTGGCGGAACAGGCGACAACTTTGCCATCAACTACACCGACCCAGACTTTGAAAATCCATCAGAGTGGAAATTCAATCTCGGCGCCACTTATCTCCTTGACGCGCTCGCGCCTGGTTTCCTTGGTGGTGAGTATATCTTGAATGCGGACCTTCTTTGGTCGCGCGGACAAGACTCGGCTATTATTCTTCAGGGGGACATTGATCGCATCGGGACCACAACAGATGGGTACCCGATCTACGATAGTGTTCGCGAAGAAAGCCTCGTCCTGACCAATAGCTCTGAAGGAAACCGTTCTTTCACGGCGTCATTCTCTGTTTCTAAGGACTACGACAATGGCTTCGACTGGGCTCTCGGCTATGCGTACAACGACTCAGAAGATGTCAACGCTATGGCGAGTGCGGTGGCCTTCACCAACTATGTGGAGCGCGCGTTCTTTGACCCGCAGGAGCAGGTGCGCTCGACGTCCGATTACAACATTAAGCACCGCTTGACCCTGACTACGGGGTGGGAACGTGAGTTCTTCGGTGACTATACGACACGGATTACGACATTCAGTTCACTGAATGAGGGTCGTCCTTACAGTATTGCTCAGAATGGTACGGCAAGCATTTATAACTTCACGCCGTTCCTTGATTTTAAAAACAACGTCCTTCTTGAGCCGGGTACTCGGAACGCAAACGCTGGTTCCTGGTGGGGAAAAATGGATATCCGCCTCGAACAAGAGTTCCCAGGTATCCGCGAGAACGATAAAACATCAGCCTTTATCGTAATCGATAACTTCACCAACCTGCTAAACGATGAGTGGGGCATCCTTCGCGAGGCGAATTTCCCGCCAACGTCACCTCCTGGCGGTGTTCCAGAATCGCGTGTTGGCGATGCGTCTCTCTATGAGATCCGGGTTGGCGTGAAGTACGACTTCTAAGCCGAATACGGCATCAGCGTGAAAAGGGCGGCTTTCGGGCCGCCCTTTTTATTTGCCGTTGTTCCCACTCCCGGCTGCCCGGGGGAGGCGGAAAGACTTTATCCTCA
>ERZ1740067.1181-NODE-1181-length-18541-cov-5.215460_pt1 | contig 18541 bp, 15 predicted proteins | sample MGYA00581736_ERZ1740067 | MGnify/ENA primary metagenome ERZ1740067 (study PRJEB43018, sample SAMN04849236) | marine metagenome | isolation source: floating plastic debris | place: Pacific Ocean | collected 2008-08-27 | study: EMG produced TPA metagenomics... | reverse complement strand
CCTCCTCATCGGCGCGGAGCAAGGCTGGCTCACCACCACCGGGTTCCTTGATAAGGTCGATGAGAACTTCCAGAAGGCAATGGGGTGAGCTCCCTGACAACAGCGATTTGATTGGGAAGAACCCCAATCAAATCCATTGTTTTCCGGAAACCACGACGTGGGGTTCGGGCCCCATTTTTTCGAGGCTTATGAGCCGCAAGGCCTGTTGATGATCCCTCTCTAAACGACCTTTCTTTGGGAGGGTCGTTTTTTCTACTTCGGTTTTAAAGTAATTTGCGTCCTGATTGAATGAGATCGCGCCCTCTAAAAAATGGGCATTTGCCCACGGCCAAGCCGTGGGAAACGAAAAAGCTCTGAATCTGAAAGAGCCCTAAACTTGTAACTTACGCGACCTCGAGATCAATACGCTGGGTATTGAAGGAATAGTAGGGCATATATTTACGCATCAACTGGTCCTTCATCGCTTCATGAGCCATTGACCAATCACCAGCGCCACTGGCACTCGCCGCTTGGGTGGCTTGGGCGATAACTTCGCGATCTGTCATCTGAAAATCCGTCCAAACCAGCCAAAGCGATTTTCCGTCTTCTGATATCCATTTGGGAGCAACTTGCGGCTGGTACGCCCGAGCATTGGCATCGCCACCGGGCATCCAACTTGTTTCTTCATGTATTTGCGTCCAAGGGCCCCAGGGATTGCGGGAGATCCAGAGGCCTAGGTAACTGGGCTTGGAAAACCAAATGTCCTTCATCGGAATGCCGGTCATCGGGACATTGGCATCATCCGAGCAGAAACCCCAATTGGCCATCATGTAAACGCCCAAAGGAGCGTTATAGACAACGCTAGGGTGCCATGAATATGGATGATATAATCGGTTTACCCAACCGCGTGGGAAGGTATGCACCGGTTTTCTTGCAAAGATATCATGGCTCCAACTCGGACCGGTAGAAGTCAAGCCTGCAAAGAACTCATAGGAACTGCGATCGAGCAGCTTTGTCTTTGGTACCCGGAACATCACTAACTCGTTCATGGTTCCGTCTGTGTTACCATTTGGCGCATAAACATAGATGAAGCCATCTTTGTTATGCTCGTAATTTCTACCCATTTGCAGAACGGTTAAGAGAGAAAACGCGTCTTGGTCCTCATCCAGAAAAACCATGGTGTCTAATGAGCGATTATCCCACCCCTCCCAGGAGACAGGGCCTGATCCATTTTGATTAAGCCATGTGCGGCCATTATCAGGTGAGTAGATCAACTTGACGCCATTGAACCGCATAAGCTCCGAATCGGGAATATGCTTCGCTGTTGCAAGTTCGCTAACGGATAGCTTTTTATTGAAGGTGCTGAGGTACTGATAGATATGGCCGTCGAGCGCTAGTGTACCAAATCCGTAGTACCGAGGATCGTTTCCGCCTTGCTGAGGGAATGCAAGGGTCGGATAGTCAGGCACGTCACTGAATTTAGCCTCATCCGGAGAACCTTCAACCGTGAACATCCTAGTGTTATAATTAGCTTTAAAGGTATCAGAGAACCCTGAACCGTCACAAAGGCTGACATACTGCTTATCATCAGCAGCCCAACTCATGTGAAAATTATCGCCATTGCCGCCAAGCCGCAGCAACGTCTCCTCACGTCGGATGACGGATTTAATCTTTGGCATGGATGTACTGATGTTGGGGCTTCCGCCTTTTGCATCTTGGTTTGGCGTGCAGCCGAGAGGTAGAAAGACAGCGGCCGTACCGCCCAATGTCGTCTGCGTTAGAAACTGGCGGCGAGTTGTCATATCGTTCCTCTCAAGGCGTTTATCGATCAGGCAAGCCCGACCCTTCGCCAAAGTTCTGCTGGAATTTGACCATGCAATTAGCATTTCAACTGAAATGTAACAAGCAAAGAGCGGTTGGCAACCGTAACAACTATGACAGGCACGGACTTAAGATCGGAGGCCACCCTGCCCCGACGCGTTCGTCGTCACTATTGAGTAAGACGACCAAAATCGAAGTTCAGTTTCACCTTGCCTATCGTCCCACATCGAAAATGAAGCATTAGCATTTTTGACCGCTGGTTACCGGGCGTATACCGGCACAATCCAAAAAAAACACAACTCACGCATCAAAACAACAAAATCCACCGACATACAATTCCCGTACCGATTTTACATAAAATCGAGAAAAATATATATTTTTGATCATGCCATTTTAAAAAGATTCCAATCAAATAATAGTATTTATACAAGCAGTATAAAGAATACTTACGTTCAGAACACTGCGTTCCATGCCGCCCAACAACTCCCAAAAATGCCGGTCAAGCAAAGACCGGACACTCGAGCCTTTGATGAACGCAGGCTGGCGAAGAAAATTTTACTGTATACAGTATAACCTGATGAATTTTTCAACTTTGCGTGGGGCCATGCCACGCTGTCGGTTGTCTTTACGTGAGTCGAATCTCAGCGCCCTCTCCCACAACGGCCCTAAAGTGATCAACGGTTCGCGGGTCTCTCACGGGCTCCGCAACCATCGCGCATCAGTATCACGCTATTGTTTCTTCATATCAATGGTTCGACATTTTTCTATTGCCTTCCAGGCTGCTAGCACCCCGCCACGCCTTAGAACCCAGCTATTTCAACCATTCAGCCAAGAGACGTGTGCGAATTGAGCAACAGCTTCATGAACGTTGCCCTCTCCTCGCATCCGGCATTTGATAATCAGTCTCGAATTCACATTGACATATCAACTGAAATCTTACTTGTTCCTTTTTGATCCAGAAGAGCAGTGTTCGGATCATACACGATGAGGAAATGTTGATGTTAAAAAGAATGAGTGTAAGTATTAAGAAACAAAGCTTTCATCGGTTGAAAGGTAGCTTAACGTTGGGATCGATCCTGACACCGCTCGCCCTATCGATACTGCCAATTCAATCCGTTCAGGCACAAAACATCACCGAACCTTCTGCCAATCAGGAAGTTCGCGACGATCAAAGCGCTTCGCAGGATGTTATCATTGTGCGCTCCTCACGCTCAGACACAGCGCTCGAAGACTTATCTCGGTCAGCAAGAGTGTTCTCACCGGCTGACCTTGCCGTGCTCACCCAACAAACCACCAGCGTTCAAGAAATCCTCGGCAAAGCGGTGCCCGGTTTTGCGCCCCCCGTCACAGAAGGGGGAGCAGGCTCCCTGACCCTGCGCGGGCGGGATCCATTGTATCTAATAGATGGCGTACCCGTCGCTTCAAACACCAACTTCAGCCGTTTTCTCGATAAGTTCGACCCCCTCACGATAGGGAACGTCGAAGTGGTCTATGGCCCCACTGCCCTATACGGCGCTGGGGCGACCGGAGGGGTCATCCAGTTCTTCACAAAGGACCCCGCCGAGGACGGACTTGAGTTTAGTATTGGTGGGCAATTCCGTCTGTTCGCAACGGGCGATGAGTCGATCAGCAAGGATGGCTTCTCCCCAAAGGTCAACGCAAGCGTCAGTGGACGGCTCACCGACTGGCTTAGTATTTTCGCCTATGCCAGCTATGAAGATGTTAACGGTGCCTTCTCCGCGAACGACGAACTCTTGTCTGGGCGAAGTGCGTTTGCGGATGATGTGACGTACTTTGGTAAGGCACGGATTGATTTATCTGCAAATCAATCCCTTACAACTATTGTAAACTGGACCGAGCTCAAATCGTCTGATCGGCAATTTGAACTCGCCGACTCAGTTGTCGACGGCGTGGTGATCGCCTCTGAGCTTGAAAATGGGGTCTTCAGCTATGCTCGCCCGCCCATAAACGATTTCCTATATTCGGCGCTAGCATATCAGCATACCGATCTTCTCGGAGGGACCCTTGATGCGCTCGTTTACTACAGCGACTCTGAGTTCCTCAACCCAGGTTTCGAAGGCATTGGCACTTCCCCCGCCGGCTGGCCAGAGCTGTGGCAATCCGGCCGAACCAATGAAGAATTTGGACTGCGGGGACAATATGTTCGCGATCTTACCGACCGTTTGAACGCATCAGTGGGATTTGACTATAATTCCGTTGACAGCAATAGCTTGCTAATCATCTCGTCTACAGACGATTTTGCCAGCACACTCTTCTTCGACGGTTCGACGGAAGACATTCAAAACCCGCCTTTCACCCTGGATGCATTTGGTGTTTTTCTGGAGACGAGCTTCGAGGTCACAGATCAACTAAGGCTAACGGGGGGTATCCGATGGGACGAATTCGACTACGAAGTGGTTGGACCTTATGATGTCGTCTTTTCCTTTCCGCCAATCACGTTTCCAGGCGAACGACCAGGCGGCAAAGGGTCCTCCGATGGGGTCTCCTACAATGTCGGCGCCGTCTACGACGTTACCAGTGACCTGACATTATTCGGTAATTTCTCCCAAGGATTTGCAATCCCATCAATCGGGTTTGTGGGCAATAATGTTGATCCGGGTGTCAGCATCGTAGGGTCGGAACTTATTGAGCCGGTCATCACTGACAGCTACGAAATAGGGGTGCGCGGACGATTTGGAGACGTCGAGTACGCCGTGGCTGGATACCACACCACTTCCGACTTTGCGACCACCGTGAGCATTGACCAGACAGAGGGGGTTGTTGATCGTGACAGAGCGCCGGTTCGTATTTACGGGACAGAAATCTCGGCAGACTGGCAGGCAACGGACCAGTTCACCCTCCAGGGGGCTCTGACTTGGGTTCTCGGTGAGGTTGATCCAAACGATACGGATGATTTCATCGCTATCTCAACCCAAGACGTACCGCCGCTTAAGCTGACACTAACCCCAAGCTACACCATCACGGAGGACTGGCAGGTCTCGGGGCAGTTATTCTATGTGGCAGATAGGGAATCCGGCTTTAACGCCGGCACCGACCCGCGCACCGCTGAGGGGTACACGCTTGTTGATATCAGCACGACCTATCAGCTGGATTGCGGGAATAAGGGCGCCAGCGTTGTGAACCTTCAGGTCACCAACCTCTTTAACGAAGACTATATCCCCCCCGGCGAAGTGACATTCTTTCCGGACCGTGTGCGCCCCGGCCTTGGCCGCGCGATCTCGCTATCGTACCAGCATACTTTCTAAGGGCAGATTGGTTCGCTCTTCCCCCTTTTTTCGGTAGGCATCCGAAAAAAGGGGAAGGGTGCCAGTGCTCATGGGCGAATGCGCCGTTCGTCCGGCTCTACCGAAACATCATAGGTTAACGGACGAATAGTCCCATCCTTGTAGAACCGTTTTGCGTAAATCGTAAAAGGGGGTTTCTCTAATTCGGTCGCCTTTGCCCGAATAAGGCGCAAAGCACCACGGTCCTCGGCCTGGATCGCGTTAACGACCACCGCCTCCCCCATGGGGACATTGGGGTCTTTCACATGCTTGTTCTCGTGCAGCCACGCTTCACCACTGGCCCGGTCGGTGCGTAACCAACCGATAAATCCAGTAATTTTATCCTCACACGCAATAAAGGCAAAATGACCGCGATTGATTTGCCCCATGAGGATCTTTGACCATTCACCGAAGGGACGATTGCCAAAAGCCGGGTGCTGCGACTGGAGCTCTACGGCTTTGCCAAGGGCGGCGTAGCCGTTGCTGTTACTGCTGCCGCGGATAAAACGATAGGCGCCAAGGGGCCGTCTGGGGGTGTTTTCGTCTGAATTCATCGACAGCATCGTTAACGCACTTTCAAGTTCAACTTGGCTTTACACCGCGGAAACCATCACCGCGACCAGGGACAAGCCCTTGTTCATTATCTTATGCAATCGTTACTTTCGGTGAAAGGGCATCACCCGCGAGATGGGAAGGCGAACTTGCCGTTGCACCGCGGGGCGGCACGCGCCACAATCGCCGAGAGGCATTTGTCGCCCAGCCAACAGTCGCGTTCACCTTGGGGCATTCATGGCATCCAATACTGCATCGGCCACAGCACCCAATAGCGTGCCGGTCGTACAGCTTTCTCGATTAACCAAACAGTACGGCGCTTTTACGGCGGTGGACGATTTGTCCTTCTCGGTAGAACGTGGCGAGATTTATGGCTTTTTGGGCCAAAATGGCGCAGGCAAAACCACCACCCTGCGAATGATCATGGACATCGTTCCCCCAACGGCGGGGTCGCTCAATGTGCTTGGCGCGAGCCGACCACGGGCGGTGAAGCGGCGGGTGGGGTACCTGCCGGAGGAGCGTGGTCTTTACCGAAAGATGAAGGCCAGAGACACCATCGCCTATTTTGCGCGGCTCAAAGGCTTGCCCGGGGGAAAAGCCAAGAGACGAGCCGATGAGTTGCTCGACCGATTTGGGCTCGGGGCATTTGCGAAATCGAAGATCGAAACCCTCTCCAAGGGGATGGCGCAGAAGGTTCAGCTCTTAAGCTGCATCGCCCACGAGCCGGAGCTTGTCATTTTAGACGAACCCTTTTCCGGCCTCGACCCGGTCAACCAACAGGTGCTCGAGGATATGATCCTCGAAATGCGCAAGGGCGGGCGAACCATCATGTTCTCCACCCATATTATGGAGCATGCAGAGCGCCTGTGCGATCGGTTTTTGATGATCCGTAAGGGCCGAAAAGTGTTCGAAGGAACCCTGGAGGAAGCGAGAGCATCGGGGGATAGCACCCTTATTCTGCAAACTCCTGACGACCCCCTACCCCTTCTCAGCCTGCCCATGGTCACGGATATTGTAGCGGGGGACCAGGGGCGCTACTCCCTTGTGGTTGGGCGGGATGCGGATCGGCAACCCATCTTGCGCGCCTGCCTTGACCAAAATATTCGAGTGGAATTTTTTGGGGAGGAGCGCCCCTCCTTGCACGATATATTCTTCCAACTCGCAGGCACCGACCAGGTGGAAAGGGATAGTCAATGAGCACCCTCCTCCAACTGATCAGTTTTGAGTATCGCAAATATGTCTTTACCCGAGGATTTTTGCTATTTCTCCTGCTTTTCCCCATTTTAGGCGTATTGGCTGCGTTTTCGCTGGTCGTCAGTGAAAATGCCGCGCCCGTGCGCGCCTTTGTGGTCATTGATGAAACCGGCGGTCAGTATGAGGCAGTGATCGACGAAGCGCTGATGAAAGAGCGCACACGGCGCGAACTTGCGGCGTGGGACAGCTTCGCCGCCCAGGCGGTGATGGTGGAAGCCTCGAGTGCGTTTCCACTATCCGCGCCCTTCGCACCGGGGCCGCGATCCGATGAGCGGCTCGACGCCTTTGCCGCAGCCGGCGGGCTTGCCGCCGCGCTGCAGGCGGCCGGGCCCTATTTGCGGGCCGATGCCCCCATTACCCCCGTGGTCAAAGACAGCTTTATCCGGCTGTCATTGCCCCCCGATGTACGAAGGGTCGCGGGCGGGGCGGAGCAAATCAACGCCCTCCGGCCTTATTTAGGGGGGGAACAGATGATGCCAGGGGGGCGGCCTCTTTTCGCTGCCATTTTAATCCCTGCGGACGCGGGCGGCGGCGGCGCAATCCAGTTTTGGACCAACAATTTAATCGATGACAGCCTCCTCAACGCCATTGATCGCTGGATCACGCGAGACCTACGACTGAAAGCGTTCCAGGACGCTGGCCTTACGCCTGCGGATGTGAGAGCTGTTGAGCGGCTCTCCATCCCTATTGGGCGCTACACCCTTGGCGAGCAAGGCGAAGAGGATGGTGAAGCCGCCGCGACGGACTTCATTCGCACCTACCTCCCCCTCGGGCTGGCTTATATCCTCCTTGTGATGATCACGACCGTGGGGAGCATGCTACTCACCAGTACCGTTGAGGAGAAGTCCAACAAAATTATTGAAGTGCTGCTATCGTCGGTCTCCGCCACTCAGCTGATGGTGGGTAAGCTCATCGGCTTGGCTGTTGTGGGCCTCACGATCCCGCTGATTTTCTTAACCTCCGGCGGCATCGCCATTGCCCTCACCGGCAGCAGCGAGGTGACTGAAGCCATAAAAGAGGTGCTTTTTGGTAGTCACCTTTTGCCGGTTTTCCTTGGCTACTTCATTGTTGGCTATCTTCTTTATGCGTCTATTTATCTTGCGATTGGTGCGATGTGTAGCACCATCCAAGACGCGCAGAGTTTTGTCACACCGCTCTACATGGCGATGTGGGCGCCCCTACCCTTTTTGCAAATGATTGTGCAGGACCCCAACGGGCTGATTGCGCGTATCTTTACCTGGATCCCCATTTACACGCCCTACGCCATCATGATGCGGATGAGCGCGGACCCACCCCAGTGGGAAATTATAGGTGCTTCGGTTCTGCTCGGGATCACGGTCATCTACGTGTTGGGCCTGATGGGGCGGATCTATCGCAACGGCGTTCTGTCAAATGGTGGCGCCCCGACCTTGAAGCAAGTTCGCGAACTGGCCCAACGGCAGAAGGCCTAATCCACACATCCTATCGCCAAACGATGACGAACAGCTGATAGCCGCGCAGCAATGTGCTTTGCGCAACCTATCACATTGCTCCTTAGACGAATCTTTTTACTGCCTATTATCTCTGCTCCCCTAAACTTCTGGAGCAAATTGCTCGCCTGTTGGTTCAGGCCGCTTGCGCCAAGGTATAGTTTTGAGCGGTGACCACACCGACTTCGGTCCAAACTGGTCAGAAAGCGCTCCCATTGCTCGTTTTGACGCTGCTCACGGGCGTGCAGAGAGGTTTTTATGGCCGTAGAGGCGATCAATAGGAAAAAGAGAACCAGCCAGCGTGGCAACATCGCTCTGCTAACGGCATTGACAATCGTGCCCGCCGTCGGGCTTCTTGGTGGAGCAGTTGATATTGTACGTTATACGGAGGCTTCGGCAGAACTCCGAAATGCCTTAGACGGCGCCGCCCTCGCCGCCGCCTCGCTCACCAATAAACATGACCTGCCCACGACTGTGTCCGAGTACCTAAAAGCGAATGTTCGGAATAAGGATCTGCGCGACAATGTGGTGATCAACGTGCCGGACAGCACGGTATCCCTTAACAAAAAGCAGGTAACAATCACCGCAAGCTATGAGGTGGATTTTTATTTCTTAGCCCTTATTGGGGTATCAGGAATGACGGTCAGTGCACAAACGACAGCGGTGCAATCCTCCACAAATGTGGAGTTGGCGATGGTGCTTGATATCTCATCCTCGATGCGAGGGAGCAAGCTCACCAGTCTTAAGTCGGCTGCAGAAGACTTCGTTGATCAAATCCTCAACGACAAGAACATTGACCTCACATCGGTCAGCCTTGTCCCCTTTGGTGGGACAGTCAACATCCAAGAGCTGTTCGATGAGTTTGCGGTGCCCGAGGCGTCGGCTACTGTCGACCCCAATAGCGCGACCTATAGTAAGGGGACGAATGTTCCGAACCTTCTTTTTCGCTTCACGGGCGCAGATCGCTGTATTGAATACAGGCACGATGATTTTGATAGCGGCATGCTGCCGACATATCAGCGGGCGCAAGTTCCACACTTTTGGAAGTGGAATAATTTTAACCCGTGGTGCCCTCAAGATCAAAGCGCTGTTCTTCTCAACACGAATGATAAGGAAGCCCTGAAGACGCGCATTTCAGGCATGCTCCTCTCCGATGGAACGGGCATGGACGTCGGTGCCATGTGGGGCGCCAAGGCGCTTGCTCCGGAATGGTCTGGTCGGTTGGGTGGCGATTTCCCCAGTCGGCCAGCGGCCTATGATGATGAGACTCTCAAAATTCTGGTGATCATGACCGACGGTGAAATCACGCCGCAATATCGGCCTAAGGATTTTTCCAAGCTCAATACGCACAAAAAGAACATCGTTAATAAGGACCCGTTGACCTCCCACAAGGGCAATGGCGGCGGCAAAAACAAAAATCAGCAAACGATCCTTTCAAAGGGCAGCAGCAATTCCTCATCCTCGTCCAGCACGGCTGTCGGCCATTTCCGAAAAGTATGCGACGATTTAGAAGGTAACGGCGTCGTGGTTTACTCGATTGGGTTTAAGATCAAACCCAACGGGACCGCCGATAAGCTGTTGAGCGAGTGCGCCAGTAGCGACTCCAATTACTTTTTTGTTGAAGACCTGAACATCCAAGCTGCGTTCAACACGATCGCCGCGTCCGTCAACGCCCTTCGGATCTCGGGTTAAGGCTCAAGCTCACTATCCCAATAAAGAAAGTCATGCCAACTTTCGTGCAGATAGTTGGGAGGAAACCCGCGCCCCTTGTCGTTTAACTCAAACATGTTGGGTTGATAGGGCTCCTGGGTCGGGAACATCCCCGCCTCCTTGGGCATTTTGTTCCCCTTACGGAGATTACAAGGACTGCAAGCCGTCACAATATTCTGCCACGTGGTCTTGCCCCCCTTTGACCGCGGAATAAGGTGGTCAAAGGTAAGCTGATCCCGTTCCGTCGAGCCGCAATATTGGCAGGTAAAGCCATCCCGCAAGAAGACATTAAAGCGGGTAAAGGCTGGCTTCCGCGAATGGTTCACATAGCTTATGAGCGAACCCACCGAGGGCAGACGAACTTGCTGCGTCGGGCTACTGACCACCGTTTCATATTCAGCGACCACATCCACGCGATCAAGGAACACCGCCTTCAACGTGTCCTGCCAAGACCACAATGACAAAGGGAAGTAGCTCAAGGGCCGGAAGTCGGCATTTAGAACGAGAGCGGGACACCCATCGGGGGAGTGGCGGAGGACCTGTTGCTGCATTTTACCGCCTCCGCCTCGGGGAAACGACATGCTGGCCGGCCGCTTGGGCCCTGGTCAGGCCCCCTATTCGACTGGTGGACCCCTGCCGCTGCGCCAGGGCGAAAATCACTCTATGTCTTTGCACACTTATGAAAGCGCGATCCTCCAAGTCAGTGAAAACAAGCACTCACTGCAAAAGCTTATCTGATTCTATATGACATTTTCTTGGCATATTGGAAGGGTGTCCAGAAATGTGGGCGCTTTGGGCGCAATTTCAGACCGGAACATCCCGTTAAACGGGAGGGCGATCCTTGATCCGCCCGCAATAGGTCCAAAGAATGTGGGCCGCGAGGCCCGCATGGGGGGCGTAGCGGTGAGCCGCCATGGCGTCGAATTCATCCATCGGCGGGCGCTCCTCAAGACCCGCTGCGTGAGTGTATGCGGCCAACAGGGCGACATCCCGAGGGGGCCAAACGGCCGTTCGCCCCTCGCAAAACAAAAGATAGATCGACGCTGACCAGGGACCGACCCCTTTGATCGCCGTCAGACAGTCGAAGGCGTCGGAGATATCCAACCGGCGGAGCTTGGGGAAGCTGAGGAGCCCAGTCTCCACCGCCTCGGCGACGGCGCGGACATATCGTATCTTCGGCCCGGACAGACCCACCGCCCGCAAATCGGCTTCACTCGCAGCCAGAATTCCCTTCGGCGTGATCGTCAGTTCACGTCGACATTTTTTGAGGATGGACTGAGCGCTGGCGACCGACAATTGCTGTTGCACAATGATTCGGAAGAGCCCCGTAAACCCGCCCGGTCGTGTGCGGATGACGGGCTCACCAATGAGACGCAACGCGTTGGCCAGAGCCGGGTCGCACGCGCCAAGCGCACGATAAGCGTCCCGGTAGTCGACGGTTGGGCCCTTAGAAGGCATGGGCCTTGAAGAAGGGCATGAGGTCGCCGTCGTGGGCCTCAAATTCCTCCAAGAACTGGCACGCGAAGCTGCGGCCCGACTGCGCAATCTCACTCAGCGGGGCAAGAAAACCGGTTTCATCCGCCCCGCCCTTATCCAGTCTAGCGCGCCGCTTTAACCCCTGCGCAGCAAGGCTCAACACCTGCCCTGCCAGATCTTTGACGGGCGCCCCGGCCACCTGGGCAGCCATGCCGTGCTCTGCGGCATCAAGGCGGAACTGTGCCCTCTCCGCTGGGGTCCACCCCTTTACCAAATCCCACGCCGCGTCGAGGACCTGGTCATCATAAAGAAGACCCACCCAAAAGGCAGGCAACGCACAAATGCGTCCCCAGCTTCCGGAGTCAGCCCCCCGCATTTCGAGGAACGTTTTGAGCCGCACCTCGGGAAAGGCAGTGGACAGATGGTCCTTCCAATCCTCAATCGTGGGTTTTAGACCCGGTGCAGCCGGCAGTTTACCGTCAAGAAAGTCTCGGAAGGACTGCCCGCTTGCGTCAATATAGTCGCCATCCCGCCAGACAAAGTACATGGGGACATCCAACATGTACTCAGCATACCTCTCAAACCCAAAACCATCCTCAAACACAAAGTCCAACATACCCGTGCGGTCAGGATCAGTATCGGTCCAAATATGAGCGCGCCACGATTTGAACCCGTTGGGCTTACGCTCTGTCAACGGAGAGTTGGCAAATAACGCCGTGGCAAGAGGCTGTAGCGCTAAGGCCACTTGAAACTTCCGCGCCATGTCCGCTTCGCTAGAGAAGTCGAGATTGACCTGCACCGTGGCGGTGCGGTGCATCATGTCGAGGCCCAGCCCCCCCACCTTGGGCATATAGGCCCGCATGATCGCATAACGGCCCTTCGGCACTTTCGGCATATCGTCCCGCGACCAATGAGGCGTTGCGCCAAGACCGATAAAGCCCACACCCAGCGGATCACACACCGCCTTGACCTCAGCCAAATGGGTGTGAACCTCATTGCAGGTCTCATGAATGGTCTCGAGGGGCGCACCGGAAAGTTCAAACTGGCCACCGGGTTCGAGGGTAATGGACGCACCTTCCTTTTTAAGGGCCACCAGATTATCGCCCTCATAAAGCCGTTCCCAGCCAAATTGATCAGACAAGCCGGCCAGCACTGTCTCAATGGATGCCTCGCCGGAGAAGGGCAGCGGGCTTAAATCCTCCCACACGAAACCGAACTTTTCATGCTCTGTCCCAATGCGCCAGGCATCCCTTGGCTTGGGGCCCGTCGCCAAATAGGCGGTGAGATCTTCTTTCCCTTCGACCGGGGGGAGATTCTGGCGGGCGCTGGCGTCTAACTGCGTCATTCGGTGATTCCAAAACTATAGAGGCCGATTGCTAGGCCGATCTTGCTGGAGAACCAAGCCACCTTTGCTGGTCAATTTTGGGACCGGCTTTCAGCGTTCCTCATCGGGGTTAGCCGAGAGGTCACCAATGAACAGCTGCCAAACGGTAAGGGCCACTAACGCCGCCGTCTCCGCCTTAAGAATGCGGGGACCGAGGGAGATCGCCGCGGTTCGTTTATCTGCCCGAATCGCCTGCCGTTCCGCCGGGGTAAAGCCGCCCTCAGGCCCGATGAGCACGGCCCAACGTCCACCAGATGAGGAGGAAGTCTGACCGACAGCCGTTCGCGTTCCTTCCGAATCGCGAACCTGCTGTAAGTCTTTGTTTTTGAGCGACGACTCCACCTGTCTCTGCCCATATTCGGTCGCGAAGCGCTCTAGTGCCTGCCCCGGCAGCGCCGCGCGGCCCGCCGCCCCGCCCCATCGCGCATCTGGGTTATCCCCCGCCTCGTCGCAGAAAAGAATGTGATCAATTTCATCATCTTCGAGAAGATCAGCCAGACGCACGGGCTGTTTCACCAACGGCACATCAAGGCGCTCACACTGTTCAGCGGCCTCACGGGCGATGAGCCCCAGCCGTTCCAACGGTACCCGTTGCGCAATGGTGCGGTCCGTCAGGACAGGGCACACCATCTCGACCCCCAGCTCGGTCGCCTTTTGCACGATGAAGTCGGTGGGTCCTTTTTTAAGGGGCGCGAAAAACAGATCGGGGCCCATGGCCGAGGCGGGCTGCGGACGGGTTTGCGCCTCCGGCCGCGCGACACCGCCCTTTCGGGAGATGGCCTCGAGCGGCGCGCTCCACTCACCGTCTTTCCCATTAAAAAAGAGCACCGTGTCGCCCTCCTTCAGGCGAAGCACGGTGCCCAAGTAATGCGCCTGTTCCTTAGTGAGACTGAAGGCGACCCCATGTGCCAAGGTCTCTTTGGTCCACAGACGCGGTGGTGGTTTTGCCACGGGGCAAAATCCTAGAACGGGATCTCATCATCGAGATCAAAATTCTGTCCGCCCCCAGGTGCAGGCGGTCCTTCATTGAATTGCCCGCCGCCGCCGCCGGAAATCTGCTGGCCATATCCGCCGCCCATCGAATCGCCGCCGCCGCCACGACTATCGAGCATCGTCAGCTCCGACCGATAAGGCCGCAAAACAACCTCGGTCGTATACCGATCATTGCCGTCCTTATCCTGCCATTTCCGGGTTTCAAGCTGGCCCTCAATATAAATCTTAGACCCCTTTTTGAGATAATTCTGCGCCACTCGGACAAGGGGTTCGGAGAAGATGGACACACGGTGCCATTCGGTCTTCTCCCGCCGCTCGCCTGTGTTCTTATCTTTCCAGCTTTCGGACGTGGCCAACGAAAGGCTCGCCACCTGCCCCCCATTATTGAACGAACGGACTTCCGGATCCTGGCCCAAATTCCCCACTAAAATCACTTTATTCACGCTACCAGCCATCACTGTCCTCCGCTTCTGCGCTCAATTTCTGACGGCCCTACGCTACGCCCGGTTCGCTTGTGCCGCTAGCGGCTACGGGCGTCTCATTTTCCACAGACCATCAAAAGTTCTTATTTTGTTCTAAAGGTCACTATCCCTAAACGCAACACCAAATAATGATCGATTGCAGCGAAAGTCGCATTTGCGATGGCTTCAATTTACGGACCTTATATGAGCGTCTTGCCGACAGCATGGCGCCGTGAAGGCCGACATACCCTCGCTCGACCCGATGAAAGTCAGCATGCGTTCTAACCTGCGGCGTCTTGCGAAGAAGATAGGGAAGCTAAACCACCCCCTAGAGGGGCTCAGCGAATAGCTTAACATCGAAATAGTGGCCTTTCGGTCACAGAGTGGAATGAACCGCGCTCAGGCGCCTCAAACGGGTGTTTACCAACCACTTTTTCTTGCCTCCCCATTTCCTCATTGTTAGTTAATCACATTCTAAGGAGCGGGTGTGCGCGCATTTATTATCATCTGTTGGCTTGCTTTTGTGGGTGTGCATACCACTGGCCTCGCCCACGCGATGGAGCATCGCTGCGATGACCACCAGATCGTTCATATCGAACACTATCTTTCTCAGAGTCACAAAGACAAAGATAATGAGAAGGACGACGTTGAGTGTCAGCTGTGCGTGGTCGCCAAGCAGCTGAATGAAGACGACGTCACGCCCCTCGAGCGCGGGCTGATCACAGCCCCCCTCTCTAACACGCAAGCCGTTACGTTCGAGGCGACGGCTCTTCTTGTTCCCACGGTAAACATCCGACCGCGCGGGCGCGCACCTCCTTTGATGGCAATTTACCTCTAACGATCCGTATCATGCCCTTTTGAAAAGGGTATGCTGAATTGCTATCTGATTTAAGGAATAAACCCGTGAAATTTTCTCTTTTATTTGCGGCCGCGCCGATGGCGTTGGCTGTCTCTATGCCTGCTGCTGCAGAAACCTCAGCCGAAGCAGACGACCGTATCCTAGTGACCGGCTCCCCCCTCGAACGTGAAGTGCAAGATGCCCTTGTCGGCGTCTCAATCCTTGATGGGGAAGAGCTAGAGCGGAACCTCGCCGCCTCCATCGGGGAAACCCTCCGCCGTGAGCCCGGTATCTCCACCACCTCCTTTGGTGCTGGTGCATCGCGGCCGATTATCCGTGGTCTCGGCGGCGACCGGGTGCGGGTGCTCGACAATGGCATTGGCTCCATCGACGCCTCAGCATCTAGCCCTGACCACGCGGTCCCCGTTGAACCCGCTCAAGCCCAACGCATCGAAATCGTCCGTGGGGCAAGTGTTCTACGGTATGGTAGCTCAGGCGCAGGCGGTGTTGTGAACGTGCTCGACGGTCGCATCCCCCTCACCGTGCCGGAAGACAATATCGACCTCGCGCTGCGGGCGGGTGCATCCACCGTCGATGAGGGTCGCGACCTAGCCGGCGCCCTCACTATGGGCATTGGCAAGCTTGGCGATTTTGACGTGGTTGCCCACATTGACGGCACCGTGCGGGAAGCCAACGATTATGACATCCCAGGCTTCGCCGAATCCGCTGCGTTCAGAGCGTTGGAAGAGGCTGAGGAAGAAGAGCATGACGGCGATGACGATCATGACCATGAGGAAGAAGAAGTTCGGGACACGCTAGAGAACTCGTTCTCTGACACGCGGTCCGGTGCCGCCGGCCTTTCCTTTATCGGCAGCAAGAGCTTCCTAGGCTTCTCCTTCAAAACCACCGAGAGCACCTACGGCCTCCCCGGCGGTCATGAGCACGAAGAAGAGGAAGAAGGCGAAGAGCACGGCGACGAAGAAGAGCATGGCGAAGAGGAAGAAGAAGGCGTCTTCATCGATCTCACCCAGCATCGCTATGACCTTAAAGGCGGTATTGAGCTTGATTCAGGCTTCATCGAAGCGCTGAACCTCTCAGCTGGCTATGCGGACTATAAGCATACAGAGTTCGAAAGCCCCACCGAAGCAGGAACGGTTTTCCGGAACGAAGGCTGGGAGGCTCGCCTCGAAGCAGTGCAGCGGACCCAAGGCGCATGGCGTGGTGCCACCGGCAGCCATGTCCGTGAGCGGGAATTCTCCGCCGTTGGGGCCGAGCGCTTTGTCGATCCCACGGATACAACCCAGTGGGCACTCTACACCTTCCAAGAATGGTCCAAGGACGCCCTCACCCTTGAAGGGGCCCTGCGGTACGAGAACACCGAACACAAAAACACTGACCTTGGGGTGACCCGTGACTTTGACGCCTTTAGCGCCAGTGCTGGGGCGGCTTACGATGTGAGTGACGCCATCAAAGTGGGCGGTACCGTGTTCCGGACGGAGCGGGCACCGATTACCGAAGAGCTGTTCTCAAACGGGCCTCACATCGCCACCGGCCAATTCGAAATCGGTGACCCCGATCTCGACAAAGAAATCGCCACCGGCATTGAGGGTATCTTCCGCCTACAAGGTGAGCGGGGTTCTCTCGTCTTCACAGCCTTCTACACGGACTATCAAGACTACATCTTTGATGCGCTGACCGGCGAAGAAGAAGATGGTCTGCCCGTCTTCCAGTTCGGGTCAGCTGATGCTGAGTTTGCAGGCTTTGAAGTTGAAGGGGCCTTTGATATCGCTGAAGTCGCTGGCTTTTCTGTGAGCACTGATGGTGTTGTCGACTTCGTCGACGCCAGTATTGATCTTGACGGAAACGACAATCTGCCTCGCATCCCTCCCCTCGGGGCCACCGTTGGGGTGAATGCAGACAGCGAGATGTTTGGCTCACGCCTTGAGGTCGAATATGCCGGAGAGCAGGACGAGGTTGCCAACTTCGAACTGCCAACTGACAGCTACACCCTCCTCAACGCGTACCTGTCTTGGTACCCAATGGGTCGCGACGGCAATCTGTCCCTCAATCTGCAGGGCCTTAACCTGACCGACGAAGAAGCACGGGTGCACACCTCCTTCCTGAAGGATGAGATTCCCCTCCCCGGACGGAATGTGCGGTTTAGCGTTCGGTTGACATACTAAACAACCAACAACAGCCTTATACTGAGGAAGCCTCCCCGCTTGGTTGCGGGGAGGTTTTTTTGTTGGGGCCGTTACTGCCCCTCGCCCATATAGGCTTTCATTTCGTCCAACGTAATCGCGCCATCGTCGCCGGCAATTTTGGGAAACTCGTCTTTTGAGTCTTCGCCATTGTAAGCGAGGAACTCCATTTCAGTGACAAAACCATCCGCATTGGTATCAATCGCCGCAAATATTGTTGCAGCATCTGTCTGTGCCACAGCGGTGGCCGCAAGAAGACCAGAAATGGCAAGGCTAGAGAGTGTGGCTTTTAACATGGGAACATCCTTTCAAAGTTCGCTTGTCAGCCCCCACGCCCCGTCCCTACCTCGCCTCTGTGGTAAACAAATGGTTAGCGTTTGGTGATGTTAAGGCAAATGTGCCGAAAGGGCGGCAAGTCAGTGCCTGCCCAACACGCACCGCACAGACAGGGTAGAGAGGCTTTTCGGCTTCTCCAACTTTGTCGGCGTCCTTTCTCATCAAACGAAAAAGATTGGCGCAAGGCCGACTGGCGTATTCCGCTAATCGGCTGTCGGACGTTTTTGGGTTAAAAGCCCCTCGGCCTCAAAGGGGTTTGACGCAGATGGCTTTATGCGCACCAGCGTGACGTCATTTAACCCAAACGGGACACCGTCATCGGAACCAACATCTCCACCCGCGTTCAGGCGCCAGAGGTTGGGGGCCGTATCCCCCGCAAAAGACTGATCAAGGGTAAAGGGCGGCGTATCACCATGAATAATCAGCACAGGCTTCTTAAACTGCTTGGCTTCTCGTTGAATGGTTTTCCGGATTTCGACAAACCCATCGCATGCCAGCTGCGCATCGGTTGAGACGCCAGTACAAGGCACCCCCTGCCGCCCCACCTTCACATCGGTTGGGTCCGCGTGCATCGCGATAACGAGGCTATCGGCGCCTTGCTGCCGCGCTTTCATAAATTGTTCAGTAAGCCATTCAATATTCGCAGCGTCACGCTTTTGAGCTTCCCTCGCGGCGACCTCCACTGGATCGCCGGTAACCCAATGGCGTCCATTGTTCGTCCCCACCACATGGAGGGTCACGAAGTGAATATTTTTGACCCGCCAAGCGGCGTTTTCAGGCATT
>ERZ1740067.1180-NODE-1180-length-18541-cov-6.381099_pt1 | contig 18541 bp, 24 predicted proteins | sample MGYA00581736_ERZ1740067 | MGnify/ENA primary metagenome ERZ1740067 (study PRJEB43018, sample SAMN04849236) | marine metagenome | isolation source: floating plastic debris | place: Pacific Ocean | collected 2008-08-27 | study: EMG produced TPA metagenomics... | reverse complement strand
GTGGCGTGGTGGTGCTTGGCGGGGCTGGCGTGCTTTGGTGTGGGCAGCGGTGGGTGGGTAAGAGATAGGAAGGGGCTCGACGATTGGATTGGGGGCGAATAGAGTTCGTTTCGGCGTACCGGATGGTGGGCCGATTGCCTCCCTAGCTCAATCGGTAGAGCAGCTGACTCTTAATCAGCGGGTTCGGGGTTCGAGTCCCCGGGGGGGTATTTCGCACCGAGTCGTCAAGTCCTGCAACGGGCTGCACTTGCGAGATGCGACGCCGGTTGAGTGTCGCGATCGTGCGAGAGCGTTCGGCTCCGTTCCGTGAACAACTGCACCGGATTCTGCACCGCCTTCGTACGTCGGGGAACGTCGGTAGCTGGTGATCCGTCCTCGCAGTCTGCGCCATCATCGTGCTGATGCCACCATTGATCGTCGCCACTGTCACAGCTGTTGCAACACCATCGCGGCTCCCCTTCACCTGCCGTGTCCTCTTGCCGCCTGGAAGTGTGCTTGGGTGACCTTTAGATAGTGCCGCCTAGCGACGACGACACTGTTACCGATCCAGCTCGCGACAACGTGCTCCGGGAACTCTTCTGCCCACTCGGTCTGGCATGAGCGTCGCAGGCAATGAAACGGATCGCGCCACGGCTCAACGCCGGCAGCGGCGATAATCGACGCGAGCCTTCGGTGGAGGTTGTTCCGAGAGAGCGGGACTACACGGGCTTCGTGACTCGGCTGCTCCAGCTGTCGCTGGAGTTCGGCGCGCAGGGCCGGCTGGACAGGGGCCTCGCGTGTGCCATGGCCGAGGTGGTGTTCGGTCTTCGGGCTGCTTACACGCATTCGACCGCTGTGAAGATCAATGTCTTCCCATGTGATCAGATGTGTCTCGCTGGGACATCGGAGTCCCCCGAAACGGCACAGCGCGATGAGCGTCCGCCAAGACTGGTCTGGGCAAGCATCGAGGACGCGAACGATTTCATCTCGGGTGATGATTCGGTCGTTCCTGTTTGCAACGGTGCCCGATGGCAGCTTGGCGAACGGGCTGGTTTCGAGTGTCCCTCGATCAACGGCGTCCTTGAAGACCTGCTTCACACCCCGGGCATAGGTGCGTGCGGTTGCTTCACTCAAGCCGCTCGCGAGCAACTTGCGACGCCAGTCCAATGCCTCCGCCACCGATATCGTGCGGGCGAAGCGATCAGCCCCAAAGTGCTCCGTCAGCCTGTCCATTGCAAGCCGCAGGAACCGGCGAGTCTGTGGTTTCAAGTCTTGCCGCCGAGCAAGGTAGGCCGTTCCGAGGTCACCAAGTCTCGTCGCGTGACTCGCCTCGACAAGGCCAGTGCGAGCTAGTCGGTCAAGCAGTACGGGATCGACTTCGTGTAACCATCGTTTCGTATCTGGGTCCGGCGGCTCGCCGACTCGGTTCGCGGCGACGAGGCGCTCTACGCGGACTTTCGCCTGCTCGGCCTGCTGCTTCGAGATCTTCCCTAGCCGGAGGCTCTTGCGTGATCCGTCGTCTGCAACAAACTGGATCGTCCTCCTCCCTCCTGATTCGTTGGTGATCGATGCCATGGCGTCCTCCTCGCGGGCGACCCTGCCACGGGGCTAGCTGTGTGTCGATGTCTTGTTGCCTCGCGAGCAAGCCTGCGCGTCGATCCAAGCCGCAAGATCGCGACGCGAGTAGCGGACGGCGCGGCCGAGGCGGATGTGCGGCACGTCGCCCTGTTGGCGCAGGTCCCACAGCTTGCGTGGGCTGATGCAGAGCACCTTGGCGGCCTCGCGTTCGGTGATGAGGATGGGGTCGTCGGGATCGACGAGGGCGTCATGCTGTTGCGGCGTTGTTGAGCGCGGTATCGATGGCGTACCTGGCTCCGCGGCTTGAATTGCGGCGACGTGCGGAGCGGGCTTCGGTGGCGCTGCTGCGTTCCTTATCACCGCCGCCCTGACGGGGCGAGGCGGCGGCGAACGGTCCGCTTCCGGTGCGCTGGGTGGCTTGGGTGAAGCATCGAGCGATGCGAACAGCGTGGCTTCCGTGGGCATGGCGGCCTCCGGGGCTTGGGGAGAAGGGGAGATGGAAAGGGATACCGAAAGTAGATGCTGCGAGTTCCGATGTGTCAATATAAAACATCAAAAAACATATGCACATGAACACTCTCGCACAATGTGGGATCGAGGTCGGGTGGCGGGGCGTTGCGGTGCGACCAACGCCGTTTTGCCCTGTATATGGACGCATTTCGTGGCTTGCGACGTCGACGCTGAAGCGGCGTGAGCTGGCCGGCGGGGCCTGCGTCGGTGGCTGGATTCCCGGCGTGGAACATGTGCGTTAGTATTAGAAGTAAACGATTCGAGAATCACTGCCGGAGGATGCTGGTGCGATCGGTGGCGTCGCGCCCAGTGGGCGTCGGGTGTGCCGGAAGGCGCTTGTTACAGGTGATGTCGCGCCGATTATCGAGACGCGAGTGATTCGGCCACGCCGCAGAGCTGCAGCCGCTGCTCCGGCGCCTGGCCCCGCTGGGTTCTCGTTGCACGCGTGCGATGCCAACGACCATGTGACCGGCGATGCACGCCGGCGGTCTTGCTGATTGGGGACCCGAAGAAGAAGTGGGGGACTAAATCAGGCTGGTCCAGCCGGGCATGAGCCGGACGCGAGAGTCGGCCGGATCGAGATGCTCCGCCGCGGTCCAGCGATGTGCTGGCAGGGCGTACTGCGTCGCATCATCGAATGGGATGAACGGTAGCTGGGCCGAGAGCAGCGTCATGGAGTGTTCGGCCGTCGAGAACGTGTGCACGACATCCCTTGTGAAGAGAAACACGTCACGCTCCCGGGCGGCGATGGTCTGGGCCGAGCCGCCATCGAAAGCGTCGAGGCCTTGGTTGGAGACGTGGAAGAAGCCGCGGCCTTCGAGGACGATGATGAAGCGGTCCGAGCTGGTGTGCACGTGCATGGGTAGGTCGCGTGCCCCGGCCTTCCAGTGGAGTTTGGCCAGAGCGGCGGTGTTGATCGGCTCGAGCAGGTCGGATGCGAGCCAGACGGCCCCGCCGACGCGGGCCGAGCCTTCGAAGGGGAAGGCGAGTTCGATTGGGTGGTCGGACTCGAGCCGGCGGACGAGCTCGGCGAACGACACGCCCGGGCCGGTGCCGCGGATACGGGTGCAGGCGGCGGTCGGGGTGCCGTGAGACCCATGATTGAGTGCATCGACGGCTTCGGTCGCCATGCGAAGGAGGCGTGCGAGTGTCTCCGTGCCGCAGCCCGTGGCCGTGATGTCGCCTGCTTGGACTTCGGTGGATCGCATCTGTGGCCTCCATCAATTACCCGATCTTGGACTATTCCATCTTCGGCTTGACCCTGCGTCCCGTCAAGGGGATATCCATGGGCAAGTCGATACACACCGCCGACTACGACCGCTTCCGGGCGGAGCTCCGTGCGCGGCGTGAGGACGCGGGCTTGACGCAAGTAGAACTTGCCGAGCAGCTCGGCTGGACGCAGACGATGGTGAGCAAGTGCGAACTCGGCGAGCGGCGGCTCGACCTGATCGAAACACGGCGTTGGTGCCACGCGACAGGTAGCACGCTTCTTGATCTTGTGTCCGACCTTGAGCCACGGCTGTCGCGACAACGGAAGTCGCGTCGCTCGTAGTTTCGCTTGCGCACTCGCTCTGGTTGTGCTACACGATCCAGATGCCCCGTCGCACTGATTCATCTTTGTCGAAAACCCCAAGCCACACCGCCGTGCTGCTTGAGGAGTACCGCGTGCTGTACCAGCTCGCGGAGTTTCGGCTTGCGTCGCTGGATCGTCGCATCCCGCTCGCGGGGGCGGCGTTAACAACCTTCTTGACCAGCGTGCCGCTGCTGCCATCGCTCGCGGCGATCCTCGTGCTAGTCGTTGTCCCGATTTCTCTGGTGTGGTTCTGCCGCACCACCATCAACCACGCCCGCAGCTTCGAGGACGCGTTGCGGCGGATCGAGCAGATCGAGTCCGCCGTCAATGATCTTGTCGGTGCACGATTGCTGACCTTCCAGTCGTCCCATCCCAGCAGGGGGACCACGGTGGGAGGACGCACCGGTGTCGAGAGCGTGAACGCGGTCCTCGTGGTGTCGGCGGTGCTGCTGGGGGCGTGCGTTGTACTCATGCACGCCGCCGCCGATGCCTCTTACTTGGCTGAAGTCCGCTTCGGCATGGTCGGGTACTCGGTGTACGTCGTGGCCGTTTCTGTGTCGCTGCTGCGGCTGCTCAGCCGTTGGCGTCGCTACCGCTACGAGGCGAGCGGTCCAGTCTCCGAAGACTGATTCCTCGCCGGCTCGCCTGGCAACAACCGCTTCCCATCTGATCTCTTTCCTGCTTGAACACCCTGACCAAGACCCTGCCGCGGTGCTCGTCGTCGTCAAGGGGTGTGTCGGCCTTCCTCCGGCTGCGCCTGCGTGCAGGCCGCGGACCCGCGGGCGGGCACCCCACCTTGCCCACGCCTGCGCGGCCGCGGCTTTTGGTCTGCAGGTGTTCAACCACAGCGAAAGGAGACCAGCATGAGCACAGCAACTACGACTACCACTCCACCCGCGACAACATCCTCGTCGCAACCAGCGGGGACCGACCCGGAGACCACGACCCCTACCTCGTCGTCTTCGGGCGGCTCTCGCCCCGCGGACACGGTCCGCTTCGGAGGCATCCAGGCTGCCATCTGGCGGAACCTCACCAAGGAGGGCGAGCCGCGGTACAGCGTCACCGTCGAGCGGCGGTACGCCGACGACAACGGCGACTGGCACTCGACGGGCTCGTTTGGCCGGGGTGATCTGCTGAGCCTGTCCAAGGCCGTCGATATCGCCCACTCCCGGATCTACGAGCTTGAGGCTCGGGAGAAGGCCGAGCGGAGCGTGACGTCGATGTCCAGAAGTGGGCCGGCGTCCCGCGGGGGAAGCGGCCGATGACGGCCGGTGCCGGGCGCTCGCCCGGCACTTCTCCCTCGGCTTCAGATCGTGCACGGTCGATGACCGCCGAGGCCCTGGAGGAATTGACAGAGCAACTGAACTCGGGCAAGAGCGACAGGCTCACGGCGTATCTCAAAGCGATGGGCCGCTTCCACGCGTACAGCTTCGGGAACGTCATGCTCATCGCAAGCCAGAGGCCCGACGCGACACGCGTTGCTGGCTTCAAAGCGTGGAAGTCGTTGGGCCGGTCGGTAAAGAAAGGCGAGCAGGGCATCGTCATCGTCGCCCCGATGGTGCTGAAGGGAAAGCAAGACGCCGATCCCAACGGCATTCCGGGAGATGAAGACAAACCCCGCGTCCGCTTCCGCGGCGTGCATGTCTTCGACATCTCGCAGACCGAGGGCGATGAACTGCCCGAGCCCGCACGCTTCGGGGGTGATCCGGGCGGTGCGTTGCAGCGGCGCGAAGCTGCGGTCGTTGACTCCGGCATCACGCTCAACACCGCCGAGCACTTGGCAGGCGCCGATGGCATCTCCAAGGGCGGCGAGATCGTGCTGTGCGGGAGCCTTGAGCCGGCCGAGCGATTCGCGACGTTGGTGCACGAGTGGGCCCATGAGATGCTGCACCATGGATCGAAGGACGAACGCCCATCCAAGACCGTGCGGGAGACCGAGGCGGAGGCAGTCGCTTTCGTGGTTGGCCACGCCATCGGGCTGGAAGCCTCAACGGCATCGTCGGACTACATCGCGTTGTACCGCGGCGATGCGGAGACGCTGATGGCGTCAATGGACCGCGTGCAGAAGACCGCGTGCCGGATCATCGAGGCGATCCGCGATGACAAAGGTAAAGCGGTCACGATCATCACGTCACACCACGCGTCGCACGCGGCGAGCCGCCAGCGATGAAGAGTCCCACCACGTCGCATTCCCGCGATCGCTACGGCCCTTCCGCTTCCACGATGACTAGATCGGCCGTCAGCACGGGCCGAAGCCTCGGGTCCCAAGGGCTCGGCGGTGTGCCTTGGTATCCAAACGTGGCGTTGATTGAGTGTGTGTCTGGGTCGGGTCCGTCGTAGTCGTCGGGCAGCGGTTGACCGGCACGTCGCAACACACGGGCGTGGGAGAGTCGGATCGTGTTGAGCTCGCTCGCGGTTGCGTCGAGATGGGTCTCGGCAAGCCCGAGCGCCTCTTCTGCCGTGCGAATGGCCAAGTCCTCATCGATCCGCAGCAACAGCCCCGAGAACGCCGTGAGCAACGCGAGCGGCGGCCGCAGTGCGTGCTGATCGTCGCCCGCGGCGTGGACATCCGCGACAAGCTGGCGAGAGACTGCTTTGGCGAGGTCGGTGAGCTCGGCCCGATCGGGCTCGAGCAGCAGTCCCTCAACAAGCTCGATCATCAACGCGTCGCTCGGGCGATCGAGCTTCCGTGCCGTCGACGCCGCGATGCCGAATCGCTCGGCGGCGGTGTCGCGTTCGGCGGCACGCACCGCACCGTGAAATGCCGTGATGAGCAGGGTTGTATCGTTGTTGTTGTCGCGGGCGTGTTGGATCAAGCGCTCGGTGAGCGTTTCACGGGCGGACACCACAGGCTCAAGGACGCACCACTGCACCATCAAGGCGTCGTAGTGCTCACCCATCATGACGGGGTTGCGGGTCGCGTCGCCGATGAAGCGGCGTCCCTGGTCAAAGGCCCGCTGCTGAGACTCGCGTGTTGGTTCGTTGTAGCCGGACTGCATCGCAACCAGGCCGACGATGCCCTGTGCGTACAGCACGCGTCGCAGCGCATCCGGGTGATTCGGCAGCTCGGGGGTCACACGTCGCAGGTCGAGGATGACGTCGGACGCACTGGCGAGCAGCTTCGTGCGCGCGAGGCTGAGCGCAAGCACGATCTTGGCATCGACGGCATGCTCGGGCTCGTCGGCATATCGCTCGTCGATCTCGTCTACCAGTGCGGCGGCCGCTGCCTCTGCTTCCGCGACCCAGCCGGTGTTGCCAGCATCGCGGGCGGTCTCGGCTTCGACGCGGAGTGTGCGGGCCTGGTCATTGGCCCAAGCTCGCCATGGCGGCGGAACGGCTAACGCACTTCCGGACACGGCCAAGCTGGCGATGGCGATGAGAAGCGGTGCGGCTGGCATAGTCGCAGTCTACTGGGAGGTCGAGCCAACAGGCCAGAGCTAGTCGAGCATGCTCCCACGCAACATCCTGAAGACCGTCGAACGCAAGAAGTAGGCAACCAGGCGTCGGAAGTTGAATACCGCAACGGCTGCGAGCAGACACCAGAACCACAGCGGCAGGCCCTCGATGATCCGCGGCAGGAGGTCTTGGAACGCGACGCGAAATCCCTCTGTGCGGAGTGCCGACGGTGGCGGCAGCGTCGTTGTTGCGAGTGTGAGCAGGCTGGTCATAGCGGTGCAGGATAGCGGGACGAGGATGCTTCCGAGTTGCCGATGGCCGCGTGTGCATTTGGTGGTCTTGTCGCCCCGCTCTGTGTGTTTCCACGGACGCCACGCTGGCATCGTCCGCCGGCCAGCCTCAAGGGTCGAGCCATGCCGCCAAGTGGCGGCCCTTGAGCTGCCGGCTCGTGGGCGATGCCTGTCGCTGGGCTGTTTTCAACACAACAGAAAGGACCAACACATGTACTTCCACCAACATCACAAAGACGAGCCGGAGACTTGGATCGTCAGCATCGTCGAGACCAGGCGACGCACCTGCCTCGTTGAGGCGAGCAGCGAGGGCGAGGCCCTCGATCGCTATCTCGCCGACGAGATCCTCGAAGACTCGACACAGCTTGTCGACTGCGAGATCGAGCAACCACGGCCGCAGTCGAGCGTGCCAACACCAGCCAAGGAGCTGCGGCAGGCACTCGCGACCATCGGAAACTCATCATGACGGTCGCGGCGGTCGGGGTCCCGACGCTGGCGCTCTGCCGGGGCGGCACGGACGACATCGCAGAGTCGATGTGGCTTCGGAGCTACTGGTACAACCGCATCGCGGTCACCTCCGAGGGCATGCAGATCGTCGCGGCGAGTGTCTTGCGGGGCATCGAGTGCGACGGCACCTTCGAGATTGGGCGGCGCGAGCCGGAGCCGCTCTCGGAGCGCCTGGAAGGCGAGCTGGCGGGCTTCATCGACCCGCGGGGTGTGCCCGATGACACGCCGCTCGAGGCCCTCGATCCACGCGGCGCGGTGGTGCCGACGGGCTACGCCGTCGAGGTCCATGATGAGCACGTGCTCAGGCCCGACGTCCAGCGGCCATACGCCGTGCTGCGTGCGGCACCCTTTACGGTGGTCGTGTACCAAGTCGAAGAGTTCGATCTCTGGCTCAATGTGTACTTCGCGTCGAAGCCGATCTTCGAGCTCATGGCAACTAGCGACGAATCGCTCGGTCGGCGGCTGTTTGATCTGGACTTCGCGGCGACGCAGATGCACGAGATCTGAGCTGTATCTGGCCGACGGGTGGGCGAGCTAGTCGCCCGCCACTGGCTCGATGGTGATGGACTCGACGAAGACCCCGCCGCCCTCATCGAACGTCGCGTCCGACTCGCAGATTGCCAACGCCGCGTGGGTCGAGATCGCCGCATAGACCGACGCCAGATCACGCCCGGTGATTGTCACCCGCTCGCTCACAAACGTGCAGGTGATGCCGACCGACGGATCAAACTCGGCCTTGGCGAGGTACGAGTACGGCAACGCCTGTCGCCGGCCGTCGCGAAACCGCACATCGAGCATGGCCGCGTTGGACGCGGGCAGCGTGACCAAGGGCCCACGCCGGACCGGCTCGTTGCCGGTTGATGCGTCTGTTGCCGGCGGGTCGTTGCCGTCACCAGCTGGTCCGTCTCCGCTTGGTCTGTTGCCACCCGTGTACTTGTCGAGCACGCTCGGCTTGCGTGGCTTCTGTTCTCCTGCACTCTCGTCTTGGCTCATCGCTCACGCTCCTGCCCGGGTGGCCGGCGATCGCGGCCGCGGCCGGGGGCTCGATTGATGCCCCCGTTGAGACGGTCATTGATGTCGCGACTGGCGTCGCGGGTCTTGTCCCGTGCCGTCCGACCCAGTTGGGCCAGCCCGCGTCCCTTGCGTGCGGCCTCGTACGCCTTGAGTCTCTGGACTTCGCGGGCGTGCTCGACCAGCCGGCTCTCTCGTGCCTTGCCCGGGTCTTCCTTGATTAGCTCCGTCGCCGACTGCCGCACCGCCAGCCGCGACACGGCCTTGATCAGTGCGTCTCGCTTGTCCGTCATCAGCTCGACCGACTTCTTGCCCCGGCTCAGGACCACGTAGAGCTGCTGCATCGTGCTGGCGGTCATGGACTCGGACGACATCGCCGCGAAGCAGCGGTCCACGCTCTTGCCCTGGGCGGCTTGGGGTGTGGTGCAGTACGCGTGGTTGATGTGGCCCATGTCCTTGGAGACTTCCCACTTGCCCCGGTTGCCGAGCCGGATATGGCCCTCGTCGGTAAACCCCGCGACGCGGTACATCGACCCGTTGGTCAGGCGGTGCGAGCCGGCGAGTGCGTGGTCGTTGCGTGTGATGCGGATGCGATCGCCGACGGCGATGTCGATCGGCTGCGGCTCGAAGACCGCGAAGCGGCTGGATTGATTCAAGGGCAGTGGCCGGCGGACGCCGTCGGCGTCCTCGGTCAGCACCAGCTTCCGAGCCGGATCGGTCGAGATGACCGTGCCGCGGAGCCCGGCGGTGGCGGGCGGGATGTCCTTGCTGGGCACGCCCGGGCAATGCTGCGTGAACTGCACGACCTGCCCCTTGGCGTACTTGTGCGGGTCGGCCTTCTCGGCGTCGGTCCACTGCGTGTCTTGGAGCCGTGTAAACGTCCGCTCTTCACGCAGGCGGCCGTCGGCCTTGAGCTGCTCCCTGATCTTCTCGGTGACCTGGCGTCCCTCGGCGTGGGTGGGCGAGACGACCAGTGCTGTCCCACGCCCCTTGGTCGCGTCAAGGTACTTCTCGGCCAAGACCTCGTGCCGCTGCTCGTTGTCGATCTCCTTGATCGAGCCCATCTTGTCCAAGAGCTCGACGCTCCTGGTCAGCTCGCCGGCTTCCATCGCCTCGACCGCGTCCTTGTACATGCCGGACTGGCGGACGATCTCGCGGACCTCGGCGGGCCTGATGCCGGCCTGTCTTTCGAGGATCCGCATGGCATCGCCCCGCTCGACCGGCGGGTGCTGCTTGGTATCCCCCGCGAGGACGACGCGGGCGTCGCATTTTTCTGCCAGATCAAAGAGCCGCTTCATGGTGGGCGTACCCACCATGCCGGCCTCGTCGACCCAGACGAGCTGGCCTCGGATCTGGTCATGGAGTCGTGTGTCGGTGAGGAGTTTTTCGAGTGTCTCGGCCCGTGCGAAGCCAGCCTCACGGAGGACGCCGCGGGAGGCGGCAGCCGTGACCGCACACGCGAAGACTTTTACACCTGGAGAAGTCGCCGTGCCCCGCTGGATCGCTTGGGCGGCTTCCATGAGCAACGCGGTCTTGCCGGTGCCGGCGCCGCCGCGGAGGAGCATGACCCGATCTCGAGACGTGAGCAGGTGATCGATGGCGGCCTTCTGCTGGTCGTTGAGCTGGAACCCCTGCGACTCCGAGAGGCTGCCGACCTGGTACGCCGCTTCGCCGTCGCGGGTCTGCCCGAGCGGGACGCAGGTCCCCTTGCCGTCGATGGCGAAGCGGAGCATGGCCTTCTCCTCGGCGAGGACGGCTCGTGTGGTGACGCGCCGGTCGTGGCCCTCGGTGCGGTGGAGCAGGTCTTGTCTTTGGTCAAGCTCCGCCCAGATGGCCTCGGGCGAGACCCGGCCAAGCCCGTACCGCAAGGCCTCGGCGACCAGCCGGTGGGCGTGCTCGACGCAGCACCGCTCGAACGTGTGTCCGATAGCGTGGTCTAAGGCCTTCGCCGGCGTGATGGCGGTGGGGGAGGTGCGGCTGTCCCTCACCTGTGGATCGATCGGCCGGCCGTCCCTCGTGAAAGCTTGCTCGGCTCGCTCCGTCGACTGACCAGACTTCATCCGCTCGGCCGTCCCCGGCCGCTGCGTGACCTGATGCAGCCACTCGGCCTGCTCGGGCGTCAGCCGATCGTGCCACCGCCGTGCCAGCTCATCAGGGGACAGAGCATCGGACTTCTTGGAGCGGGTCCGGGCTCCCAGCGTCGACTTCTCCTCGGCATCGGTGATCCCGAGCCGCTTCGCGGCTCTTTCGATCTGCTCGGTCCGCCGAGAGAAGGCCGTCACGAGATCGCGAGGTATCCCCTCCAGATCCCACCCGTGTGCGTTGCGTGCCGTCTGGTACCCGAGCACGTCGAGCTTGGAGGCGAGCCGCGAGTGGTACGCGGCCTCGAAGTAGGGCTGCTGCTGGACCAGGTACCGGAACTGCCCCGCCTTCCAGCGGGCCTCCACCGGATCGTGGGTGGCGTTGAACACGAAGCAGTGGACGTGCAGATGGGGATCCGGCAGCCCGTCCACGGGCCGCGTCGTGAAGTGGACGAAGTCGCCCCAGGCGAGATTGCCCGTGTGCCGGTCCTCGCTCTTGCCGTCGAGTCTCACTCGGGTGTGGACCGCGGACTCGAGCTCGACCATGGTCTCGGCCACGGCCTCGCGCATCGCGGTCACGATGCGCGTGTCTCCGGGCAGAGCATGGAGCACCGAGACGCCCTTAGGAGCGTGGAAGGTCAGGTCGTAGCCGACCGTGCGGTCATCCCGCGTACGGGGGGTGAGTCGCTTGCCATTGCCGGGGTGGGTGTTGTCGCAGAGGCGTGCAAACGAAAGCCGATCAAGGTCGCCGGAGAGGCCGAGCAGTGTGGCGGCTTTGCCACCCCAGAGCCCGTTGATATCGCGTCCCTCGGTGTAGTAATCCTCACGTGCCAAGCTCTCTGTGAAGTAGCTCTTTGCATCGCTGGACGAGGTGGACTGGAAGACCCTCAGCATGGGGTGAAGCTACCCCAACAATGCCCTCATGACCAACGAGTTGGTACCAAGTAGAAACAAGGGGCCCAATCCCACAGACTATTTCCCGAAGCGGGGCTTCGACACGGAGGCAAGCGGCCGTCGCCTTAGCCTATCCGTGGCCGCGATCCGAGCTCCAAAGTTTCCGAATTAATCCGCGCGGAATGAAGTCCAGCCGGGTGACGGGCCCCGCACGGGCCTGTTGCTGTGGTCGCCGTTGCCGAACCGCGCAGCCGATTTTCTCGGATCACCGTGATGGAATCAGCAACTGGCCGCTGTCCCGGGAGCCGGTATGTTGTGGTGGGAGCGGTGCAAGACTAGCGGGGCGCCGTGTATGTTGTGGGCGGCATCGGACCATTAAGGGGACTTGCGATGGGTCGGCTCGCTGATCGAGTTCTGCATAGGCCGCCATCCCTCTTGCCGGCTCATTATGCCGGGGCGGCATCTACGGAACCGGGAATCATCCACGGAGAGAAGGTTGCGGCAAATCATCTTGAATCGTGTCTGCGATCGAGTCATCGATGTCATAGCTGGGGCTATACTTCCGGTTGCGATATACTTCGTTGTCGCGAACCAGCTTTCATCGGTTTCGGCAAGTAGTCTTCCGCTGGTACTATCAGGTGTAGCCTCGGCGGTGGTCTTAGCGTTCTACTTCGCCGCGAGACGCGCGCCATTTGCCGTGTTTCGCACTACATGGCAGCAGTGCCGAATGGCAGTTGTTTTACCGATGTATTTGATCGTAATCGCCTTCGCACTATGTGGTTACTGGCGGCGTTACATCATTTGTGCCGGCGTTCCTCTATTTTTACTATCGATAAGTGTGTCGGCCATGGCAATGGTTCGTGTCCATGATGTCGAAAGCGCGTCCTTTTCACTTGAGAGGCTCGCTGACGTACTCGCTCATGTTCGGCTGTCTGAGCTGCAGACTGGCGGCTTCATGCACAAGGACTGCGTGGATTCAATAGAGTTGGTTGTGCCGGCTTACCCAGCCATCGGCAAGGTGTCTGAGCTATTGGGGGTGCAAGAGGTTGCCGCAATGGACGTCGAGTCGATTGTCAGCCGGCTATCAGTCTTTCCGACAACTATCGGCGAAGCCGTCACGTTTAGCTTTGCTCACCGCGTTGCGCTTCAGCGTGCGCTGTTTTCGGATGATGCCGACTCGCAGGCGATCATTCTCGCTGTGCTCTCTTCTGCTGACTCGGAGGTCGTTGGTCCAGATGGCGCTTTCGCGTCGGCGAGGTTGCGAGGCAGGACCGACTACGAGAGGAGGGCCATCGCTCATGCGGAAGCATCGCTTCAATCGACCTTCGCTATCGCTGAGGGGCTCCTCGCAAAGCGATTTCTAACGTTTCGATTCTCACAGTTTGCCGGCAAGAGTGCTTTTCGGAGAACGAATTCACGGGATCAACAATGGCACCGGGCGGCGCTTTCGCTAGCGGTCGCGACCGACCTTGCGCACGGCCACCCAGATAGAACGCTGCGAGCGCTCAACAATGAACTTGACTTGCACGTGAGCCGGGTGATCGCAAGGCTTCGATCTGCCGAGGTTGGTGCGGAGGCGCGTGGCGATCATCGAGCCATTGTGCCTTCGCTTTCGCCCGCTGAGCGTGAAGTTCTATTACGGCTCATCCAAGCCGTTGGAACGGCAACCGGTGTTCGGCTCGCACCTGAGGTACTCGTCACGCTTGCGCAGGCGCATGTGTTGGCATCTTTGCCGTACAGTATAAGCCCCCGGTGGGTCCCAGGAGCACTCGCTACGGGGGACACCCAGTTGCAGCACAGGCGAGTTGCCCGCGCGATGTTCGTCGCGGCTTTGCAGGTCGGCGTTACTCCGGAAGGCATGTTGGTCGACGCGGACGTCTCGTGGTGTTTGTCGCAAGTTGTGGTTGATCACCGAACGCTTGGAGCGCGTGATCTGAGTCGGAGCCGGCTGGTTGATATGTTGCAGGGGCGCACAGATGACTGACCGGCTAAATCGCGCGAAGAGTGAGCAAGCTGATCTGGCGCTAGTGCATGACATGTGGCATGGCTTCGTCGCATTGCGATCAGTGGTGCTTGCAATCCACGACGCCGTCGACGAGCTTTCTGAAAGTCATGGTGAGTTGGTATCACCTGATCTGCTACGTCGGCTGACGGAGTGTGCCAACCATGTCGATGTCGAAGTTGAGAATCAGATTCACAATGCCATGAATGTGATTTCGACGAAGTTACCGGATGCACCTACTGCACTTCAACGTCCGGACGTGCAGCGATTGTCGCTCGTTGAGCTCGTTGAGCCGATGGTGTTGGCTTATCGATCGAAGGCTCGCAAATGGGGGATCGATATCCGCTGGTCTTCCAAGTGCGACAATCAGATGCCGCCAATGCGGCTGGAGCTTGGGGCCATGCGGCGTGCAATGCATAACATCTTATCTAACGCGGTGAAGTACTCCTACAGGAGCAGCGGGGCGTCGAATCGTTATATCGAGTTGTCAGCAAAACTGCATGACCCTGTCCAAGGCCGCTGGAAATTTACGGTAGAGAACTTCGGCATCGGCCTAGATGACGATGAGATTCCAGCAGTGTTTCGCCCGGGAATCCGGGGGCGCATGGCGTCAAGTGATAGACGGTACGGCGCTGGGCTCGGTCTTTCGGAGGCCCGTCGGTGCGTAGAGCAGCATGGCGGCGAGATGTCGATTGAGAGCCGGCGGGTTGGCGATGACCCAATTTTTCTCACCAAGGTGCACGTGATACTGCCGCGGAGGACACTTGTATGAGCAGCATTTCTCCCGTGCTTTGGATCGACCATGAAGCGGCCGACTACCTAGTCATACACCATCGATTTGAAAAAATGCTTGGCGGAAGATCCAAACTGTGTCTGGCCGAATCTCTCGTGGAAGGCCTTGCGCTGATTGAGAAGTCCGTTCGTGACCAGCAGCCCTATTCCGCGATCATACTCGATGCCATCGTTCCAGTGGGGCCGTTGTCTGTTGCCGACGTTTTTCCTTCTGGTGGCGACAGGTTGGCTGACGGCTTGTTTTCCGCCGACGTTACCGCGCATCATTTGATTCTGCGACTTCAGAGTGAGCCGAGTCGGTTTGGTGAAGTGCTTCGCAGGACCGTGCTGCTGTCGGTTTTGGCCAAAAATGAATTGGAGGCGAGCATAGGGAGGGACGTGCTTGCAAGTTTTAACAAATTTGAAATAATGTCTAGTGCGAAGTGCTGGAATGAGTTCGCGGAATGCATCTGCCGCCTTGCTGGAGTGAGGCATGAGGTGTGAGTTGTTTGTCGTGCGGCCGTACCAGATGGAGTACGCTGAATGCCAAGTATTAGATTATTCATTGACGAAGCCTCGTACGGTGTTGTCGCAATCGTTTGTTCCATTGGGATCGGCAGTATATTGGTAATGTCTATTCTAGCGTTTCTTGGGCAGCGGCTCATTGCTTTGGTGGCGGCGCAACTGTGTGTCGTCGCCATGAACAGCCGGACGTCGAACGCGAAGCATAGTGCCGAGTTGCGAGTTTGGCACCGTCACTTGCAGGTGTGGCGACTTCGCTCCCGGACGTTTGGGGCTGCTGCTCAGCAATGGATCGGCAGTGTCCAGAACGTGGGGGCAAGCCCTCGTGTGTCACAGTTCTTGCGTAGGTCCGTAGCAGAAGCGCTGGGTCGGGAAGTTGAGGTCGCGCTCGTGTCGCTCGGAGGAAAGTCAAGCGAGGCTCACCATCGCCGGATCGCTCTGGCTCGCGACGTTCTCGATGTGTTGCGCGATGCCACCGTGTCGCGGCGGCATCGCTTTGAGCAAGAAGCAGATAGGCAGGTGTTCGAGGCGCTCGGCGGTATCCGGCGCGGGGCCAATGGCGGGGCAGAGGATGGGCAGTGAGCGCGCGTCGCTTCATTCCGAGTGGCCATATCGACGCATCCCCGTTCATGATGGTGACGGCCAACTCGTTAACGATGTTATTTGGGTTGGTCCAGACTGCCGAGTCACGTGCGATCAGTGGCTTGAGGTCGTCATGCGTGTTGATTGGACCGGCGTGCCCGAGAGCGTGCAGGAATTATGCCTCGAAGTAGTAAGTGTGGATGAGGCTGTAAGCGCTCGGGAAGCATTTGTTGGTGCTGTGTCCGCAATCGCCGACTGGTCGGAGAGTCTTGGCGTACAGCGGGGTAGTCACGCTGGTAATGTTGGCAGGGTTGTGAATGAGTTTGTCATTGCGTTTTCTCATCTTGACATCGCGGCGGCCTAGGACTACTATTGAGTTATTCAAGGAAATCGTGTGAAAAAAGATGATGAATTGTACAGCGGTGAGGTTGAGGTCGCCGAGGGATGTGGCTCTTCGGTGAGTTCCCCACTCGCGGAGTGTCGAACGGACGTGGTGCTCAGCCACGATCGCGCAGGTGCTTGCGAGGCTTTTCGGGACGTCGATGGCGAGCTTGATGGTGAGCGTCGAGTAGTGCGGTTGTTGATGTCGCTAAATCGAAGGTCAACACGAGTTCAATAGAACCTTGTAGGCTAATCCCATCCCGCTTTCTGTTGCAACGCGGAGTGGTATTGAGCACAGCGAGGTTGTAGGGAATTGTCCCGGGAGAGACCTCTTCGAGCATTCGCGCAAGCTCGGCCGCCTTCATCGTAGACATCCAAGATTATTGGCGCATCAGTGGACCGCACGCGGGCTGAAGCGACATGCTTAGATGGGAGAGCGGTGTCCTGGGGGCGAGTTCCAGTGATTCCGCGTCGTTAACATCTTGGAGACCCGGCAATCGAGCAGGAAGTGTCGGGACTGGTGTTCCCAATCGGCCGGCAAGCGATAGTCGGCAGCGCAGGTCCAAGCGTGACGTCAGTAGCTTGGTTGGCTTGCCCGGGGTCGGTCGATTGTTGCTGCGGCTGCGCGTCGTTTCGATGACTGTGGGGCGGGGAATGCATGACCGCGTGCCCGTTGTTCTTCCAGCTCCCAGCAAGACTGAGGGTACATCACCTTTCTCAGGCTATAGCGCTGGTACTCCTGCTGACAAGGGAATAAGCAGTTCTCCTTCCTCTGGGGGGGACGACGAAGCATGAACGAGCGTGCTATCGACGGCAATACTCCCCCTATCGTCAAGAGCTTTCAGCCAACGCACCGCGGCGACGCCCATCTACCGATAGGCGTCCCGGACGGCTGCGCCGCTCTCGGCTTGCCGCAGCGCGAACGCGACCTGCTCCTCACTGGATCGGCTCTTCTTCATGGTATTGGCCTCCAAACAGAAGCCGGATTGTTCCAGAAACACTCATACTGCGAATGGACCAGGAAATGGGTACGAGCGCACCGGGTTCGCGTACATTCGGCGATCAATTGCAGGCAGCCTGCTGGCCGGGCCTTCAGCTAGGAGCCGGGGTCGCCCGGCAAGTCGTCGCCGAGCGAGCACGCTGGCGAGTGTGGGGCCTTCGCGGCAGCTCGCTGTGTGCGGAGCCTGCTTGTAAGCGTGCGGGCGACCTTTCCGAGCTGCCTGAAAGCGCGTGTCGGCCGCTGCGGCAGTAACATCGGATATGCCGCGCGACGATTTCCCTCTCCCAGTCAAGATCACTTTGGCCAAGAGAGTAGGCTTTCTGTGTTCTCGCTGTGATCGAACGACCACGGGGCCGTCGGATGACCCAGCCAGATCCATAAGCGTAGGGGTAGCGGCGCACATTACTGCTGCGGCTCCTGGCGGACCTCGATATGACTCGAGCCTGAGCTCAACGGAGCGTTCGTCAGTCGAAAACGGTGTATGGCTGTGTCAAACCTGCGCGAAGCTTGTCGACAGCGACGCGGCAAGGCACTCGGCGGCATCGCTGCGTCAGCTAAAAGGGCGCGCGGAGCGGCGGGCAATTGTGGCTCTGGAAAATTCCGTTTCGAAAGCGCAGATCAACGGGCCTGCGAAGCGGATGGCTTACACTATCTTTCTCAATGGCCAGCAGTTGTCGCTGTGTGTGCGAGACTACTTGGCTCGGCAGCACGTGATTTGTTCGCAACATGTCGCATCCATAAGTATTTCTGTTTCAGACGGGATGACAGGCATAGTTGACTACGGCGGCTATGATTCATATCTGGAAACTTCTAGCGGTGTTCGCTATCCAATCACGCAGGAAGTCATCTTCGATGCCATCGGCGATTTGCCCGAAATTGGAGCTGGTCGACGTGAAGCTTCCGGCATCACGTTCGACCTAGTGGGTGGTGGCGCAGAGTCGGCGACGGAGTTCCCTGTTGAGAGCTGTGTCGCCTATGTTCTCATCACCAAGAAGCACGAGGATATCACAGAAGATGATCTGCCTCGCTTTCTGCAGCAGATGTTTCATATCCACACGGTGGACAGTTGCTGGTTCTGGAATCGCGATGGCGCACCGGCTGCAAGAGCAATCCGACGCTTAGTGGAGTCCGAGCAAGGAGCAGCGCTCGCTAGCTTCATCGCGAATGTTGATCCATATAATTCTATGGTGCATAGGAGTCAGCTGATAGATGTGGGGTGGCAATTGATAAACCATCACCATGATTGGCTTGTGCGCAATGGCAACGTGCTCTTTGCGTTGCGGCAACGCTCAGATGGTCTAACGGGCCCTCTATGTGCGAAGTTGGAATCACTTGCAGGGGCGGTGTCTTAAAGAAAACAGTTGGTGCCAGTGCTATTTGGGATGGTTGCATGCTCTCCAGTGGCCGAGCCTGACCTGCCCCCATTCTTTGTACCAGTTTCTATGTTACTCCAAGGTCTGCTCC
>ERZ1740067.1179-NODE-1179-length-18556-cov-8.734987_pt1 | contig 18556 bp, 9 predicted proteins | sample MGYA00581736_ERZ1740067 | MGnify/ENA primary metagenome ERZ1740067 (study PRJEB43018, sample SAMN04849236) | marine metagenome | isolation source: floating plastic debris | place: Pacific Ocean | collected 2008-08-27 | study: EMG produced TPA metagenomics... | reverse complement strand
GAGAAGTATCTGACGCGGATTGCTGAGGTTGCTACAGATGTAGTAAAGGGTAAGGCTCTGTCTGAGAAGGCTCAGGCGGCCATGCAAAAGGATTTAGCCATAGGGCAGAAGCAGGCTAAACGGCAGGCAGGTAATCAGACGGCGCAAATGTTGTGAGGGGTTGGGTGGGTGCTGCGATCTCAAGCGCACTCTTGCCCTTAATAAGGCAAGACCCCAACTACATATGATGTTTCGAGGGAATCGAGATACACATATAAACATGATCGTGCGGCGGATAACCTTCAACGATCAAATAATTATTCTGGCGGGCCAGTTCATGAAAAATTAGGGCCGAGATGACAAGATATATCCCCAAATATCGCTTTCTTCTGCGTTAATAGGACTGTGTTGCCGTAAGAGGGGCTTTGCAGCAGCAAAGCTCAAAGTTTTTCTAATCTCATTGGTCAAAGCAGTGGCTTACCTCAAATATTCAGTTAAGTTTAGTTACGAAGAATCGAATTGTTTGCTATGGCAATTGGCTTCCTATCTAGATCTGGGATATTAAGGTCAGGAAAAAGCTGTAAATCTTAATTATCTGGTATATGTCTTGCTGTAAAAGCCTTGAGGTAAGTATTTGATATGGAAAATAAATTATTTGCCCCAAATTTTCACGAGGCTGATGAGTTACTAAATGACTTTCTGCAGGAAGTTAAACATTGGGAAGGAACACTTGCAGATGGCGAGAGCATATTAGGACCAGGTGCAACAGCTATTACGGAATTGAAAAAGAGCCAAATTAACTTTGGTAATCCAAGGGATAAGTTAACATTGCTAACCGAAGCTACCTTCAAAGAATTTGGGACTGACTTGAACAGCATCTATCGACAGCAGATGCAAGATCAGTATGACTTTTATTATTTAACTTTACAGGTCGCATTAATTCCTGGAAGAACTGTTCAGTTCTGGAAACTGGTTTGCGAATTAGATTTTGGCCCTAAAGGTGAGCAAGAACCAATCCTTCAAAGTATTTTTCCTAATGAGAAGTGGAGATCAGTTCTCAAGGTTGAGGGTGGTGTAGATATTGGGCTGAATGGCCAGCTCGGTTGGATAGTTGGTGTGGACACGTCAGCCTTAGAGGTGATTCGTGCACAGATGCCTGGCGAGCTTCAAGTAGATATTACGAATAAGAGTGACTTTAAGGCTGTTGTAACAATGCCTGCCTACAAGTATGAATTTGGTTATGCAGAAATTTTGGCAACTGGAGTAGGAGCAACAGCCCGCTGGAACATTAAAGATAAAGCATTAAAGAAAACGGGAATGGTTGAATTTGCTACTGTTTTTAAGGTTCCGAAATCGGTTCAGGAACTTGAGTTAACTGGGACAGTTTGGGCAGAGCCAAATACTAACTGGTTATTTTCTGATGTTCGTGATGTAGCGGGTGAATTATCTGATCGCTTTAAACAATTGTTTCGGAATCAGGAAGAGGCCTCTAGACGATTGGTCCGTGGAGTTACTAAGGACTGGCTGTTAGAGTTACCTAAAGCGGCAAGTGTTTGATTATAAAACGTAGTTGAAATGCTATTTGCCCTTTAGGAAGTATCAATCATGTCAAATTCTTACTGTACCTATCGGATTCGACTTGCAGGTTATAAGCAAGTGCAAGTCGAAAAAAAAGATATCTATCAAGAATCGCTTGGAGAACCGTCTGGAACCTGTCAATATCAGGAAAAATCATCAGAACTAGCTTCTCTAGTAGATCGTATGAAACTTGGAGACATCGATGATTCTAGTCAGACAAGACTCTTAGGTGAGACATTATTTGATGTGTTATTTGATGATAGACTACGTCAAGATTTTATTACCTTCTATCATCAGGTAGTGCAGCAAGAAAAGCATTTATTACGAGTTGAGTTAGATATTGATGAACAGGCAATGCCTGAAGTGGCAGCCTTACCTTGGGAATTTCTATGCCTGCCTCAGGAAGCGAATTTGGGAACTATTTGGGTGGCAACAGCGCCTAATCTAGTGTTTTCTCGTCGGAGATCTCAGTGGATTCCAGCTCAATCTATTCAGTTAGAGCAGGATGAAAAACTACGAATTGCTCTTGCGGTTTCTGCTCCTTCGGGATTATCTTCTGTAGAATATAAGGCTGTTCAGAAAGTGTTAGAAGAGCTGGCGAGCAATCACCCTAATAGAGTCGAGCTACTCCCAGTGCTAGAGTCGGCTAATCCTGGGACAATTGATACTATTCTCTCGAAGAAACCTCATCTATTTCATTTCATTGGGCATGGGCGCTTAGAGAACGAGAGCAATCAAGAGATTGGTCAGATTGCTTTTGTTAATCCAGATTTTGGTAATGAATGGTGGGTTGATGCGAATATCTTTAGGGATTTATTTAATCGCCACCTTCCTAGAATTGTAATATTGCAGGCTTGTGAGGGTGGAACGCTATCAGCATCACAGCCATTTGTTGGACTGGCGTCTAGGGTGGTTCAACAAAATATTCCAGTTGTAGTTGCGATGCAGTATGAGTTATCCAATGCGACTGCAAGTAAATTTTCAAAACACTTTTATCAAAAATTAGCAGATGGTCATCCAATTGATATTGCTGCTCAAGAAGGTCGACGAGCAATTTCTTTAGGCCCCGTTAGTTACAATAAACGAGATTTTGCTACACCTGTTATTTTTATGCGTGCAAAGGATGGCTACTTGTTCAAATGGCCAGAAGAGAGAGAGAGTTCAGATGCCACTATTTCAGTAAGATTAACTCTTGAAGACTCACCTAATAAGTTGAGGATAAAAGAACTCGAAATCATTTACAAACGTCAAATGGAGGAGTATCACATTCATAGTAGGGAGGCACTCAATTTTCACTCTAGGGCAGACCAAAGAAAGTCTGAAGAAAGAGCCCAAGAAGCATATGAAGAAGCATTAAAAACTTGGACTAAAATAGAAGAATTAAAGCAATTAAACTCATAAAACATATGTAGTGTTTAGATTGTTTTTTCTAACTTTACTGTCTAACTGAGGTCCCTTGAAACATTTAAGATGATTTTTTCTGTCTTCAGAAATAAAGTTTTTCATTCTTTATTTCCAAATAAATGTGTGTGAAAAATTGCAAAAGGATTATAAGGCAATGACGAAACAATCATCGATTGAAGGAAATGAAGGTCCACCAGCATTAGGGCGGTTGAGACAAGCCCGTGAAACTTTTGATACTCTAAAGTTGGATCATGCTGGTATTTTCAAAGATTTACTTGCTAGTAATGATGCTGACATAAGGGCAAGAAATATAAGAAAGCTGAAGGAGATCAACTCAAAACTGAAAGATAAAAAAGACGAATATGAGCTTCTGTATAAAGAAATTTATAATACTCTTTCTGAAGAGTTGCGAAATGATTTATCTGACAGCCTAGAGCTTCCCAAAAAGCTGCCTGCTAAATATCGAGCTTCAAATATATTCTTTAAAAATAGTTTTATTGTATTTATTAGTATTGTCGGTATTAGGTTTTTTTCAATTTTTCAACCGATTGAATTGTTTTTCTATGACAAGTTTATGCAAGGACAAAAAATAGAACCTGATAAACGTATCTTAGTAATTGGAGTTAGTCAGGAAGATTATGATGAACAAACAAAACGAGATGGTGAAGAGCCTATAGACCAATCATCTCTATCCAACCCAACACTTAGTTTACTGCTTACTAAGCTACAGTGTTTCGACCCTATAGCAGTTGGTTTAGATATTCAACGTAATCAAAGCTTAGATGAGCAACTTGAATTAGACTTATCAAGACTTAGATCCGGTAAAAGAAACGAGATTCAATCGGATTTGATTAGGAAGAACCTATGCAAACAAGGTGAAGATAGCCAACTTAAATTGGTCTTGGAAAATTTAGATTCCAGTCAGAATCAGAAAAAAGTACAGCAGCAAGAAGAATTATTGAAAGTTTTATATGCAAAATTGGAAGATTTTTTTGTGAATGGACATCTAAACAATAGTGCTAGTAGCAAAGGTTCAAGTAATGTACAGTCTCTAGGGCGTCTTTTTTCAATTTGTAAGGCTGAGGACAATACAATCAAGGAGAGTGCTAGGTTTGGTCCGCCACCTTCGATTCCAGCTTCAAAGGTTCCAGAACGAGTGGGATTTTCTGATTTTCCATCTGTAGATAATGATGGGAATACATTACGTCGACATCTTTTGGCATTCAAACACTCTTCTCATAACTGTGCAGGAATTGCAAACTTTGGTGAGGGTGGGAAAACAGATGATATTTATCCCGTTTACACTTCCTTCAGTCTTTTAATCGCTAACCATTATCTTAAAGAGAAAAATGGGGAAAAGCCTATTCGACTTCGAAGTGATCAGCCCTATTTTGCGAAAGACCCTTACACTGGAGAAGAATATTGTGATGATTTGGAATTTTCTAATGACGTAGTTCTTTCAAATTTTGAGCCTATTACTGGTGGTTATCAAGGATATTCTGAAGGCTCTGAGATAGAAGGACAATATCGGGGATGTCAAATACTGCTCAAATATCGTGGTTATAACGTAAATAAACCTGAAGAAACTTTTGAGACCGTCTCCGTTGAAAAAGTATTGGATATGTCTAGTGAAGAGATTGAAGAGAATAATTATAAAAATCGAATCATTTTGATTGGTGTAACCCGTTATGGAGGTGTTAATGACTATTGGTTGACACCCTATGGAGAAATTTCAGGGGTTATGATTCAAGCGCATATGGTTAGCCAGATTCTAGATGCTGTTACCAGTGATGGGAAAAGGCCTGTACGATCACTTATTCAGGTTTTGCCAGAGCTTAACGGATATGAGGTTGGAGAATGGGGCCTGATTTTTATCTTTTCTTTTGCTGGAGGTTTTCTGGGAATTGCCCCCTTAATGGAGAAATTCTTGAGTCGCTTTGCCCGTCAGATGCAAGAATCTCACCTGTTTTTAGTAACTCTTACAGGTCTGTCTGGTGTTTGCTATTGGTTTTCAGCTTTTGTATTTAGCTCTCGTATTAGCTTATGGCTACCTTTCTTTCCTTGTGTGTTAGCACTATGGTCTGCATCTGGATTAGTAGTTTTAGTAACTCGGAACCTTGGACTAAGAGCAGAAAAAGATTTAGAATTTCTATCAGATGAAATCAATCAAAATGACTAGCAAAAAACTAACTAGCAGATTTTAGATTATGTGTCATCTTAGGAATATTCTGGTTAGAAGTGTAATTTCTGTGACTATAATCTTAACGATTATTAGTTTTTCCATTTTCTCCTTAGGCCAAACTGCTCAGGCGAGCACTAATGAAGTTGCACAAAATTTAAGTTTAGAAATTGCTCAAAATTGGAACCCATTTAGGGAATTTTGGCATCGATTGAAGTTGCGTACGAATCCACCTCGTGGTGCTGAAGCTACCGGAAGATCAAGGCCAGGGGGAGGTCGAGGCCCTAAATGTGCTTTGGCTCAAGAAGATGTTAAAAGTGGCAAAGAGAATAAATTTGCGTCATCAGTTGTAGCTCTAGCTCCTGTACGGACGTTAAATGAAAATGGTGATTTAAATGATGATTTAATCGATTCACAAGATGAAGATTTAGTATCCCCTGATACAGGTATTGTAGGAGGCTTTACGGTTAAAGCACAACCGACGTTTTGGTTTTACATTCCCTATGTTTTAATTCCTAAAACCTCTAGCAAGCGTATTGCACAGTTCGTTTTGTTGGATGAAGACAATCATCCAGTATTGAAAGAATTAGTGAGCTTTGAGCTATCTGAGAAACCACAACTACTTGAGTATCAGTCACCTTATAACTTGAAAACTGATAAATTGTATAAATGGTATTTCTCTGTTGTATGTGATGCTGACAAGCGTTCTCGAAATCCTGCAGCTCAAGGTTGGGTGCAGCGGATAGAGCCTACTTCTAAGCTGGAAGCCGAATTGATGATGGCTTCACCTGTTACGTGGTATGAAATTTATGCTGAAAATGGACTTTGGTTTGAAACTGTAAGTTCACTTATAAATAACCGGCGTAATTTTTCAGGTGCTAATCGACAAGAGTGGAATGAGTTACTGACTTACTTCAAAATTGCAGAAGAAAATTCAAATCAGTTTAATCTTCTTCTGCCAACAGAACCTGTAGAACGAGAAGTAGTAATTATTGAGAAATAGAGATCAGTGGTGACCAATTACCAGCCAAAATGTAAGGTGACCAATATCGAGGATGCATATATTGAGGCTGTTCTAACAGAGCTAGTTGAGCCTGTTGTAAGGCCTTTGCTTTGCTGACACCAGGTTGCTGCAAATTTTTGTATAAAGTGTTGGTAAATTCAACACTGAGTTCATCGTTTAAGTTCCAGAGTGAGGCGATCGCACTACGTGCTCCTGCTCTAATAGCTGTTCCAGCAATCCCTAATGTAGCCAAATCATCACCACTGGCTGTTTCGCAAGCATTGAGTACTAGTAGCTCAATAGCATCCAATCGAATAGATTCTCTTACCCGGAAAAGGGAAGCCAGCTCATCTGTCTTCACCAGGGCATCGTTTGATTCGCCACTGGTTAGTAAAAACGTACTTTGCGGATCCACACTGAACTGTCCATGGGTTGCTAAGTGAACTACTGGAAATTTGTCTTCGTTCAGTCGTATATTAAATTTTTCCAGAGTGAACTCCTCATTTTTAAGAGTGTCAACCCTTACTCCATCTTCTTTTTCAAGAGCATCGATTTTAGCCAGCTCTGCATCGACATAGGAAAGGGGGACGAAATTATTCTCCACATCATCCGGAAGAGAGGCCGGTAACGAAGAAAGCCCTGCTGCCAATATCTTTAAATTCTTAGATGGCAGTGGTTCATTAGCCCCTTCAACTCTCAGGCCTAAGAACTCGGCAATTGCAAAATTTTTAATTAAGTAATTGTCCCCATCATAGAGAGCGGCCATTGGAATAGTCTGCAGTTTCCGGTCAAGAGTAAAAATTAGCGTATCTATATCTAATTGACTGAGACTTTTTTTCGCAGGTTCGATTATCCAATCGTAGAATTTTTTTGAAAGGGTTTCTACAGCCTCAAAGGTATAATCCTCCTCTAAGGCAAGCTGTAGATTTTTTAGCTGTGCCAAAAGCTGATCTTCTTGAATAAAATGATGATAATGGAGCAGCTCTTGCTCCCCAGGCAACTTTACGATCACCTCTAATCGATCAGGTAAAACAATGGGGTAGATAATAGCTGCCTTTTGATTTTCAGCCTGAACAACCTTGTCGATATCGTCAGGTGTTGCAATATTACAAGGTTCTTGCAAAAAGCTGGTTAGTTCTGCCTCAAGTAATGAGGAACTCAACTCGCGTACTAGCTTTAGATTTTTCTGACTAGGGTTTTCGGGACGCAGCAGCAAATCCATTAACTCTTGGTAGATAGGAGTTTGTGCCTCCTCGTTAAAGGAAAACTGGGAGTTTAAATTGCTAGCGGCTACATCCAGTCGTAGCCGCTTCCTCAATAGTTCTACCGCTGTTTCATAAGCCTCAACAGCTTCTGTAGTCTTGTTTTGCGCAATTAATATTTTCCCTAACTGACGGTACCAGCGGTAGGCCAGATCAACATCATTAATGGTCAGCGCTAGATTGGTTACTGAAACTGGATTGATTTTCTCCAGAGCTTGTTGTGTTACGGTCTTAGCATTTTGCCATTGCTCCCTATGGATATATAGTTCTCCCAGACTTCCAAGGACGTAGGATTCTGCTTGGGGAGCACCTAGCTGACTAGCTTGTTGCTGGGCAGTTGCTAGCAATTGAGCCGCTTGCAAAAGGGGATCGTCAAACGATAGTCTTACGTCTTCCTTCTCCAGACGCATCAGACTATGGGCCAGATTAATATGGGCATCAATGACTACGCGACTTGAGGGAAGCTCATCAAGCAAGGCATAGACGTCAGGAATAGCATCGGCAGCTTCTGACCACAGCTGTTTGTCTAGTAGCAGGCTGATGGCATTGAGATGAGCCTGGACTTGAATTAATGGGGAACTGGCCTCGTTAGTGGCAGCCTGCTGATAGTAATCTAAGGCACTATTAGTTCGAGTTTCGAAGATCTGTGCTGCCTCAGTTTGACGACGTTGCAGCTCATATTGAATTGGTCTGAGTTTAAGGCGTTGTTGTTTTTGAAGTTGCTCAATAGCCTCCGGAATATTCATATTACTTAATCGGAGATCGGAGATTGCCCTAGTACGCTCTAAGTTCCCCAAGCTTAAATAGGTAGAACCAATCTCACTCGTTAATGACAATTTTTTGGCTAGCTCTAGACTGTATTGCAGAATCAGTTCAGCTTGCTCTAAATTCCCGACCACTTGAAGAGCATCCCCTAAATTGCGTAGTGCAAACGTTGTTGTGGGGGAAGGTAAAAGTGCTTCTAACTCCTGCTGGTTTAAATCTTCTAATAAAAGTTTGGACTGGTTGGGCGGTTGCAACGCACGTTGCAAGACCACAATAGCCTGGTTGTATAGACCTAGTCCCTGTAATGCTTCGGCCTGGTTAACTAGACTTGCTGTGGCTTGCTCTGGGTAACCCAGTTGTTGAAAGTGGGTAGCCGCTTGCCCGAAAGCAATTGCTGCATCATCTAGCTGACCAGCATCGTAATAGTCCCTGGCAAGTTGATTTAACTGCTGTGCCTCAAGTTGATCGGGCAACGTTTGCTCAGAAAGCTGGGCAATGAACTCTCCAGAATTATGGGCTATCCTACTGCTGGCAAATCCAGGCATCATCGTGGCGCATACTAGAGAGATGATTGCTAACCCACTATAAACGGCTAGAGGTAAACGATACCGTTTAGGAAAACAGCCTTGCCCTTGTCTGTAAATTAGCAGTTTACAACAACTTAAAAAGGTAGATATTGAATGGAAAAATAGACCCCGCTTTCTTGCCATGTTCGCTCCCTTGAATCAACAGAGGTTAATGGAAAACCAAAATCTAATCTGGCCGTAAGATTATTGTCGCTTGTGCTCCATAGCAATCCCAAACCCGTACCAACCAGAACTGTATCGTCTGGGTTAGTGGATGGTTTAACATTCCAACCCACACCTGCATCGAGAAAAGGAACCAGATATAAGGTCCCTTCTACATCTCGACCTTTATGCACTGGAAATCGAACTTCAAAAGAACCGTAGATGCCACTGTCAGTTAACAGAGCGTTCTGGCGATAGCCCCGCACCGTATCATGCCCACCAATGCCAAACTGCTCCAGGGGAAGGAGTTGATCCCATGTTAGTTGCATATCAGTACGAGCCAGTAATCGTATTCCTGCATCATTCAACTGTTGTGCCCATTGCCCCTGAACTCGCCAGGCAAAGAAGCGACTATCTGGCAGTGGGGCATCATTGACAGTGGCATCTAAGACGTCAAGGCCCAAGCTAAACTGAGATCGCGCGGACCATGCTCGCCTGGGGGCGCTCTTAAACCAGTCTTGCGTAAAACGGATGGCTGAAATTCGAGTTCTTCCGTCCTCATCTGCACCGCGAGAAAGTGGGAAAGGTCCAATCCCTTTAAGCCCCACTTCAGTCTGACTTTCTTGTTGAGATAAGGTTAGCCCCAAAGCAAATTCTTCTGTCGGGGTCTGAGAGATTGGTTGGCGAAATGTGGCTTCGTAGTAAGACGAGTCAGACGTAATATCCAAAACATCAAAAGGCGGCTCAATCACATCGCTGTTGGTATAACCAGCACGAAGATTAACTGTGCCATTGTAAGGATTCACTGGGATGGTATAGCTACCTGAAATCCCGTTACTACCATCAGTATTGTTATAGGTAAGACTTAAACCATCGCCAACACCAAACAGGTTGGCATGGGTGAGGGTAATCCCCCGTTGGAAGGAGCCAACACTAGGAGGGCGATTATTGTTAAAGTCTAATTCAGCAGTAAACGGATCTTTCTCGATAGCCGTTACTTGCAAAATGTTAGTGGCAGGACGGGTACCTGTCTGTAAATCAGCAGAGATTTGTTGGATAAGCGGATCTAGCTGTAACAGCTGCAAACCTTCTAATAACTGTTCTCGGTTGAGAGGTTCTTCCCCAGCAACGGCCAGACGACTTTCGATATAGCCAGGATCGAGTCGAGTGAGTCCTATGACTTCAATATTTTCTAAACTACCTTCAACAACTTGAATAAGAACAACGTTCTCCTCTGCCTCTGGAGTTTGGGGTGGTAGAATTGCGCCTGAGGTAATGAAATCACATTTGATATATAGCTGCGTAATGGCAGTTCGGGCTCGTAGGAGCTGCTCAAAACTGAGGTCCTGTCCACTTTGGGCAGGTAAGGAAGATGACAAACCACCATTTGCCTGAGGTGGCTCTGTTATTGCCTGAGAGGCGTCGGTAGGCATATCTGGCGAAACTTCTTCCTCAGTTTCTAATGAATCAGATGAGTCCTCTGGACAATAATAAGCCTCAATTAAACTGGGTATTTCTTCATCTGAATTTAAGCTGGTAGCCTCCCATGCTAATGAGGTCAGCTCATCGTCATCAAATGCGGTATTGCCCTCTACTCTAAACTGCTCAACAAAAACAAATTGGGGAGCTTCGTCAGAGGGCATATCAGGATTAGTAGGGGCCGGTCCTGACGGTTGTTGCAATAGTTGTTCGGGAGGCGGCAAAGGAGCTGGGGGCTCTGCAGGTAGCCTGTCGATGTCTGGGGAAACAGTATCACGGGGGATAACTTGGTCAGGAAGAGTTGGTAAATTTTGCGCAATACTGTCAGGTGGTACTTGCACAACCAATATGCGTGCCGTATCACTAGTATCAGTCAATGGAGTAGTTGGTGAGGATAATGGGGGATTTTCCTGGTGTACTGGGATAGTGTTGTCAATTACCTCAGCTGCCTTCCCCTTAAGGGGAAGGCTAGTAAGTGCAACCAGAGTAATGACACTTGTTACAAGTGGACGAGTAGATGCAAAAGGGTTATGTGGCATCGCAGGCATCAGGGGGAGAGACGAGCGAACTAGGAGAGGCAGGAGTATCACTAGAAACAACAAGAGAAACTTGACCACTGGCATTGCGACCAAGGCCTTGAGCTTCGACTAAGGTCTCTGGTTCTGCAGTTTGATCGTGTGATGAAGAATCGGTTAGATTGTCGCCATTTGGCAGAGCAGATTGATCGATCAAAGATTCATCTGTAAGTACTCCGGTCGGGTCAGAAGATATCCCACCACGCCCGGTACGAGTAAATTCACTCTGAGCTTCAACGCCTCTAAATCCACTACCAACGCATCCTTCAACAACAAGATTAGAGGCATCGACAAAATTAATTGGTAGTTCTTCTAAACCTCGAGTAGGGTCAATGTTCAGAGTATCGAGAACTATTGTGCCATCTAAATCAACATCGGAGGAAGCATTAATATCACTGAAGCGTGTTAGAGAACTGCGTTCCTCTAGACCAAAAACAGAGTTTGTGGTAATTTCTATCCTGCCACCGCTCCCTTCCTCAGCATTTGCAAGGATATCGTTGTCGTTAGGATCGGCTAGGATAAATCCGTCTAGTGCCCTTATGGATAAGTTACCACCACTACCTTGTCCTTCAGCTCCGGCAGAAATTTCACTCCCATTTCTCATTAGGAGCAGTGGCCCTTCCAAGGTGATGTCTATATTTGCACCATCCCCAACTCCGGCGATCGCTGTTAGCTTTCCATTGTCTAAATGAATCCATTCAGCTGTAATGTTCAAGTTACCTGCTTCTTGCCCACTACTCACTGTAATTTCAGAAGCTTCAGAAACTTCAGATCCGACTGTCAAATTAGCAGTATTAATTGTTAAAGAACCAGCGTCCCCTAAACCTGGGTCAAAGATAGCATCACTGCTTGGAAAAGAACCAACATTGATTTCCGCTCCATTTTCAACAACTAAGCTTTCACTAGTACTTATGATAATATCTCCACCGTTTCCAGCATTATTTGCCGAAGTGGCCTGAGCACTCTGAATAATATCACGAATAGTGAAATCCTCGATAGCGTTTATATCTTTGAATCTTAAAGAATTTGCGAATAACCCTGTGCTTGTGCCAAGCTCAAAAGAATCGGACCCACCTATCAAATCTATTGAATTAGCATCTATAGTGATACTCCCACCCGCACCTGTTACTCCTAGAGAAGTAGCTTGAACTGTTGCTGCGTTCTCTAGTGACAATTCATTTGTCGCAATGCTTATACTACCGCCTTCTGCAATACTGGAATTGTCACTTGATAAAACACTGGCATTCAGAGCAATACTCCCATCTGCCTGAGCTGTCTCTAAAGAGATGCCTCCTGGACCACTTCTTCCAATATTGCTTGTTCGTAATAACGACGCGGATTCTATGTTAATCTCTTGATTAGCTTGCAAGCTAATCGAACCTGATCTAGATCTATCATCACCTTCTGGAGCCATTGGAATTCCATCGTTAGAGATGATTTCAATTTCTTCATCTAATAAAGGAACCCTGTTCTCAGAGATAATTGCACTACCCTCTGTGATAAAAATATTTTGAGGCAATGGAACATTTAAGTTGTCACCATTGGGACCTAGAAGAATCTCTCCCCTATCTCCAATAGTTTCGATTCTGCTGGCTATAACGCTGATGTCACCACTAGCGCCAATAGAAATATCGCCAGCGATTCCAGAACCCGTGTCTTCAGTAGAGGTGATTTGACTCTTATTAATAGTGACACTTTGAGGCCCCAGAGGATCTATCCTCCCAAAGTCTGTTCCAATAAAAATTAGGCCATCAATTCCATCTGTTGAAATGTTGCTGTTATTCTCAAGAAGAATTTCATTAGCAGCATCAATAACAATAATTCCAGCAAGATTAAGTCCTTCGTCTTCAATAGCAGTAATTTGACTATCATTAATTTCAATATCGTTTGCCTCGAGAAAAATTCGACCGTCAAACCCATCTGTTGAGATTTTGCTACTGTTCTCAAGAAGAATTTTATTGCCAGCATCAATATCAATGACTCCAGCACGTTGATTTCCTCTATTTTCAGCTAATATCTCTGATCCATTTAAGGTTACTGATCCTCGCTCTGAATCTATTCGAAGAAGTACATTGAAACCAGGAATTGTACTGTTATTACTATTCGCATCTATATTGCTGATTTGGATATCTCCATTAGCCAAAAGACTTACACTGCCAGCAATACCAGTTAATGAAGATGTACGTGATTGTCCTATCTGACTCAAGATATCTCCGTTAAGTGTAATTCCTCCATTGGGAGCTAGCAGTTTAATACTCCCTGCCGTTTGATTACCAACGGTTGTACTAGTGTCAATATTTCCGTTGACCTGAATATCATGTTGTGAATCGATCACGACATCACCATATACAAGAATTTGTCCTGCCTGAATTGAATTATTTTGTCCTATGCTTGAAGGAGAATATTGATTTGTCAGGTATGTTTGACCAGCTCCAGTGGCAGCTCCTGAAAGATTAAAAATATTGCCTACTTGGATATTTGCACTTGTTGCAGAAGCAGGAAAACTTGATGGTGGTGGTGGGGCGGTGGGAGCAATTGCCCCTGGAGGTAAGTTAGGAGTAGTAGGATTATTTAACCCTCCAAGCTGTGCCCAATCAATCCCTGCTCGAATGTCGAGAGTTGGCACTGCGCCACCGTTAATAGAAATACTTTCGTTAAATGAAAGGGGAATATTTGGCTCAACAAGAAATCCTGTGTTAGGATCAACTATCCCTATCCCTTGAGCCGTATCAGCATCACCTGTTTCTACTCCCCGAATAATGATTGTCCCTGGAATATTTACTTCTCCGCCTGCCAATATATGTAGTGAATTCCCATCATAGCTGCTAAAGTTGACATCTCCAGCAGCACGGACTATTGGATCGTAAGGACTAAAGAGCTCTCCTAAACTGCCATCTAACTGTTCAATCTGAAAGCTGCCACCCGACCAGTAGTGGGCATCTCCTCCCACTGCATTTGCTGAACGCAACACCATATCTTCCCCAGAGACCAATCCACTGGAAGTATGATTCAACGCAAAAATATCAATATTTTGATTGCCCTGAACGAGCAAATCTCCGACAGCATAAACAATTAATGGATTTGCAATACTATCTCGCATCTGTACCGTATTGCCTGCCAATAGTCTTAGATCTGCTATCGTTTGAATCTGACTATCCCGCAAAATTAGATTATTACTTGCCGAGAAAGTAGCTGTTTGGGCGCTAGCATTCTGAATCTGCACATCTCCAGCTACCCCCATCAGCACTAACTCACCTAATGGTGCAGACAATAAACCCGTACTAACAATATTTCCCCCTGAAAGGCTAAAATCCTGCCCCACAGATAGTGTCGCCTCATTAGTAATATCCCTCGGGGCATTCGGTCCATACTGTACCCCCAAGGGTATACCCACACTCAATAACGACACATTTCCCGGATTTGTTGCACTAAATTCATCCCCAGCAGGAAACAAAATACTATCCGCCGTGCTCGCCGTGAACGAACCAGTCACATCCAGACGCGCATTTTGACCAAAGATAATCCCATTAGGATTTAGCAAAAATAAACTTGCGTCCCCATCCACTCCCAACGTGCCCATGATGTCCGACACATCATTTCCCGTCACTCGGTTCAGAATAAGATCAATACCAGCCGGGTTTGCAAAATAAACCCGCTGTTGTTCATTCACATTAAAATCCGAAAAACTGTGGAATAAGTTGCTCCCTCGTATGGCACCACCATCGATCCGCTCGGCTGATTCACCTCTAACCTGAACATTTTGGTTTACCAGCGAGCTGTCATCACCTAGTGTGTCATCAGGGATCAGCTGTGCTCCAGCTGATAGGGGCACTAACCCAAGTGCGGTTAATTCCATTGCCATCAATGTAGCAATAACACCCCAGCGATGCTGCCAACCCTGAGAGTACCGATGGTAAATAGTCATTACACTTAGCAATTTCCTGATGAATAAACTGAAACCCATTACCTGAGTAAACTAAAAGCATGCATAAATCCATTTACTGAAAAGCATGCAGAAGTCCATTTATTGGTGTCATGTAACAGTTGCTGCAATATTACATATAGCTTGTAACTATTTAGCTAAATAATTGTCTTATAATCTTGGACACTAAAAAAATCAAGTTAATATTTAGCATTAGCGAAGATAAACTCCAAACAATTACCAAATGAACTGACTCAGCTGACTAGAACCAAACTACTTTTATAGTCCGTGAGTAGAATATCTCAAAAAGACTATTGATTGGTATTATTTGCTACAGAATCCCTCTTCAGTCTCTCAATGCTACCTTCGACAAGGTGCAAAAATATTGATATTTCAGGATAAGTTGATTCGACAATGCATGCATAATTTTTGTAACATAATTCTGATACGCCAACAGAATCTAAACGCTTTATTAAAGCACTATGCTCAGGCATTCTTGATGAGTTCAACCAACGAAACCACTAAGCTAGCCATTGGACGTGATAATTTCAGCATGGTCCCAAGCGTTGCTCTATGATTCTTGGCCCAGGGTATTAATCAGTTTATTATCTCAACCAGTAAAGGCAACCATTCATCTTTGACAGGTTAAGAACTTCTAGAAATAATCCGGTCCAGTATACAGAAGGCTATTACTGAGATCTTGCAGTTTCTCACAATGAGACTGAAAACTGAGTATTTGCCTAAATTTTCTCAAGAAACAAACGGTAAATATAGGGTTTCAGCCTTTCTTCGATGACCGAATTCTCAAATGAGACAAGTTTTGAGACTGGTGCAAGATCTAAGTATTAGCAAAGTAGGCACTAGAGGACCTAAGCCCAAATGCTAGCTCAGCAGTAAGTATATTTCTTGTTGAGGCTGAATGCCTGACATAACAGCCAATTTGGCATTGGTTAAAATGCGCTTGACAAAAGGGCTTTGGTCTTAACTTGTCAGAGATGGTAACCGTCAAACTTTTGAGACTTCTTCGGATTCAATCAATCTGCTCGTACCTTACGAAGATTAGATCTTAAGAAAAAGATTTCGAAGTGTCCGCATTCCCTAGACAGGACGTGTTGTCCTCTTAGGATTCTTAGCTACCTATCGAACCAATGCGAACAAAAATAGAACCTAGAAGGCTTTATTTGTTTGAATTATCTAGTGAAGTCTATATTTCTTATTCTAGCCTGGGCATTGACCGGTTTTTCTGAAAACTTATGCCTTTTTATTCCTATTTATTCTGATTTCTTCAGTATTATTTAGAAATGGTAGTGGACTTAGTAGTATCTGTGTGAAGCATTGGATAAATCTTTGTAGTTTTTGATGGCCAAGCAATTTAATCAAAATTGAGGCTTATGTGGGACAAAGATAGCAGTAAAAGTGTTGAGGAATTACTCTTTTGAGGTTGTAGTAGAGTTCGAGTGTCTATGCACACAATAATGTAGTTTCTGTATCTGATTCGTTGTTCTTTTGTAGATTCACTGAGAGAATTATGTATAACCGTAAGATTTTTACTGGCACTGTAGGGTTGTTAGTGATTCTAGCTTCTTTTCAGTCTATTCAAGCTCTAGGCAAACTTGAGCAAAGTGGTGAAGCTAGTTCGTTTATTGACAGCTCTACGCTTATAGCCCAAGCAAATCCCTATGGAAGAAAACTAGGCGGCGGCAGCACTAATACTGGACAGAATGATGAGTAAAGAGAACGAGGATGACGATGGTAAATTCGAAGAACCTTAGAGGCTACTTAAAAGGTTGAAATATCACAGTGAGAGGCCAAAAAAACACGCTTTGGATTTATCACCGTGTTAGGCCCGTTTTAATTAATCGATCTATCCTCCTCAGCAGAGTTGGGGAACTCGTTAAGCTTAACAGTTTCATAAGGTTTGGAATAGCTGAATCTGAAGGACTTTCAAGATGTAGGCTTTTAAGTTCAAGGTGATCGATCGAAGTATTTGCCTCTATTTCCATTGACACTTTGATCGGCACCCAGATAAAAGTCCTCCAGCTTTGCTGGAGGACTTTTACATGCCATCATTCGCAAGCACAACTGGCGAATCGCATCGGAATAGTCACACTCGGTCGTCAGACTTTCAACAAACTGACGACCATATTCTAGACATAAATGGTTTTGTTTACCTCATCGGTGACTATTTTTCGAATATGGTCCGATTGACGTTATAGGTAACATACTTTTTCAGATGCACTACTAAAATATCCTCTAATTCTGTAATGCCGAAAAATACCCGAGTCTCGTTTAATCAGACCTATTTCTAATATCCTCAGAAAGGACTTGTAAGTTCACTTCAAAACCTCAACTTCGTCAATCCAGCTCTATCTGCAGATCACGCCTCATTTGATGTAATTGTCCATTCCGAAAGCTCTGGTGGCTAAGAAGTTTCCGCACCGTCTGATTCACATAGATCATCGCCTCTTGCTTACCCTGATCTTGAATAATTCGCCGTACAATAGAGCTGCCTGCTGAAAGCGTCAGTGCTATATCCTTCTGAGCTTGGCCATCCTTCAAAGCTCGTCGCACGACCTGAATGTCTAGCCTCACGGGATCACTGACTGTAAGTCCCTGACTATAGCGTTTCCAAAGAGCCAAATACTTCTGTTTTGCTACTGGCTGATTGTTTGTCTCAGGTAGAGCAGACTTAGTTCTAAGCCGCTCAGTCTCTCGCCTTTTAAGCTCATGAGGAATAACAATTTGCTTCGTTGCTGGTGGATTCTTAATTGTTGTGGCTACAGGCTGTTTAGCAATTGAAGAGGTGCTGCGATGGTTTGCAGCCCAGCTGCCCCCATCTTTTTCCACCACTTGCTCCAAAGGAACATAATCACTCGTATTTTCCTTCGCCTTCGATACCTCAGCCCACCGTACTAGCTCCACCTTATCAGGTGTATACAGCGCTAAATGGTGCTTGGCACGAGACACCGTCACATAGAAAGACTCACGATTCGTCGTGGTGCTATCCATCAGAGCCATTATCCGATCCGCCGTTTTACCCTGGCTACCGTAGGTCGTACTCACCCAGGCATAGTCCAGATATTGCCGACCGCTAAGATTTATCTGCTGCGTATGCCCTTCACTGTCAATCACCTGAGCGGTGCCATCAGATCCAATAGACTGAACCGTAAACCGCTGACCATTACGTCGTTTATTAGCCCGATCATTTTTAGTCCATCGCAGCTGATCGCCAGGAGCAACCTGAACCTCCTGCCCTACATACACCGACTTCAACGGACACCGCCCAGGATCAACTCCCATCACCTGACCACCCGGCGTCTCTACCAGTAGCCGCTGGTTTTCCCGATCCACCGAAACCACCGTATACTGCTGCCCCTTCAATAACCCCTGCTTCTTATAATTCTGCGTCGGCACCAGCACGTCTCCTGGCTGATACACTGTCACATAACCAGCCTGGGCTTTGGTTATGTTTTTCTGGCGTAGTCCCATAACCGTAAAAGCATCCTGACCTAAACTCCCTTCAGCCTGAAGCTCAGCCCGCAAAGTTTGAGTCAGCGCCAATCGCTCCTGATTTGTGAAGTGGACCCCAAAGCTTAGACAGTTTTGAAGGGCAACTAAGCTCTGAAAAAATTACACATGGTCTACACGTTCAACGAGTATTACACACTCAAGTCATGTTCAT
>ERZ1740067.1178-NODE-1178-length-18576-cov-11.109659_pt1 | contig 18576 bp, 15 predicted proteins | sample MGYA00581736_ERZ1740067 | MGnify/ENA primary metagenome ERZ1740067 (study PRJEB43018, sample SAMN04849236) | marine metagenome | isolation source: floating plastic debris | place: Pacific Ocean | collected 2008-08-27 | study: EMG produced TPA metagenomics... | reverse complement strand
TGTGTAAGTACTAGTTGTCCATCGCACTAGAATGGCCAGACACTACCTGCCACTGACCTCTTGGCGTTAGCGACCACACCCGCGTAAAGCGAAATGTATTGTCTGAAAAGCTATCGGCATACATGCCAACCATCCAGGCTTTTGCAGAGACGATTGCCACACCATCAGCCAGCGGCAGGACGTGATGCTCGGATAGTACCAGTCGTGTAATCTCGAATTCACCCGAAACATGGGCAGATAATTCGTTGTGCTTGGAGAATATTTGCCCGTGATGATTGGTAAAAATCAGCTGTGGAGACAGCAGCTTATTCAGTGCGGTGAGGTCGGAGTTGAGCATAGCGAGCCTCAGCTCTTCTTCTACTTCTAAGATTTGCGCCTTGACGTGTTCTTCTAGCGGGTTCTGCATGCCACTGGTAGATGAAGGTGTCGGTAGAGGAGACAAAGACTGAGCAGTCATAGATGTTTGAGACCGTGTTTAAAGAAGCTGTGTCTGTAGTTAGCCCAAAGGCAATCGCATACGGACCACTCATTAAGCAATTAACCAACTACCATGCGTAAGGTTACACATGGCCCACACCCAATCAAGGAATTCAAAAGGGGGCTAATGTCTTACAAGACGGACTTCATACCCCAAGGTTCTCAAACTTTTACAGGTTCTTAGTATCTTTACAATCGGTTATCGAGAGCTTGTCTTTATGGGCATCAAATAGCCCAGGCAAGACCGTCAAATCTGCCTGGGCTACTGCTAGCTAATAGTGCTACCGAGCTACTGATTACATTTTTATGCGCGAAGAATTACATGATAGAAACCTATACCCGATCAAAAAATCTATGCTACTTGTCGGACCAAACGGCGTATTCGTTACCGCTAGGACCTATAAAGTGGAAGCGACGACCGCCGGGAAAGTCGAAAATAGGCTGGCTGATATTGCCGCCTGCTTTCTCGATTTTGGTTTGGGTAGCTTCTAATGCTTCGCTGTAAAAAACAATCAGTGCGCTGCCTGTTTCTGTCGAAACTGTAAGCTCAGACTGGAAGAACCCACCATCTAGCCCTTCGTTCGAGAAAGCAGTGTAGCCTTCACCAAAGTCTTCAAATGTCCAGCCAAAGACTTCTGTAAAGAAAGCTTTGGTTGCACTCATATCGGTCGTCGGAAATTCAACGTAATTTATTTTTTCGTGAATGTTCATTTCGCTAGGCACTCCGCTAAGAAAGACTAATCATTTTCTTGAAGAATTCGAGCTTACTTGCATAGGGGGGATAGCGCCAGTCGAGGTCTAACCAAAAAGGTTTTTTGAGGACGCTTTTTTGGTGGGAGAAGGTATCGAAGCTCGTTTTACCGTGATAGGCTCCCATGCCACTGTTACCAACACCGCCAAAGGGCATCCCCCAAATAGCCAGATGGAGAATTGTATCGTTGAGGCAAACGCCACCAGAGGACGTTGAAGAGAGTACTTTTGCTTCGAGCGCTTTGTTTTGGGTGAATAGGTAGAGGGCTAGGGGTTTGGGTTTGCTGTTAATAAGCGCGATCGCATCTTCAACATTCTCATATTCCAGCACTGGCAGCACCGGCCCAAAGATTTCATCTTGCATAATGGGCGCATCCCATTCCACATTATCCAGAACAGTTGGCGCGATAAACCGAGTCGCCCGATCGCTTTGCCCACCAGCGACAATTTCTCCACTATCTAACAACCCAGCAACTCTATCGAACTGGCGATCGCCCACCATGCGAGAAAGATCAGGACTCTGGGCCGGATCATCACCATAGGTTTGTTGAATCCGCTCCTTCAACGCGGCTACAAAAGCAGGCTTAATATCTTTGTGTACTAGCAGATAATCCGGCGCGACACAGGTCTGTCCCGCATTCAAAAACTTGCCCCACACGATCCGATTGACCGCAACCTCTAGCTTAATATCCGAATCGACAATACAAGGGCTCTTACCCCCTAGCTCCAGCGTGACGGGCGTCAGGTGCTTAGCCGCCGCTTCCATCACAATTTGACCAATGCGAGTACCGCCTGTAAAAAAGATATGATCGAACTTTTGGGCAAGCAGTGCCTGGGAAGTCTCTACACCGCCTTCTTGCACCGCGACATATTCGGGAGAAAATGTCGATGTGATGAGATCCGCAACAACTTTTGAAGTGGCAGGGGCCAGTTCAGAGGGTTTGATGATGGCGCAGTTACCGGCAGCGATCGCACCAATCAAAGGCGAAATCACCAGCTGAAACGGATAGTTCCACGGCCCAATAATCAGCACACTGCCCAGCGGCTCCGGCTGCACCCAGGCAGAGCCCGGTAACTGCGCAATCGGCAGGCCCACTTTCTCGGGTTTCATCCAGCTCTTTAGCTTTTTGATCACGTAACTTAGCTCAGCCAGTACCCCAATTTCAAAATAGCCCTCAAACTCAGGCCGCCCCAAGTCGTCCTTTGCCGCTTGGACAATAGCATCCTGCCGCTCTAAAATCGCGTCTTTCAGGCTTTTCAGCTGGGCGAGTCGGTATTCGTAAGGCTTCGTTTGCCCCGTTGCAAAAAACGTTCGCTGGTCTTGCAAAATACTGTCACTAGCTGCGTTTTCGATGGGCCGGGCAGAGAGAGCTGTCATAAGAGAAGAAATAATAGGATTCTCCTTAGTTTAGCGAAGTGCCGAGTTGCCGGAAACCGACAACTCATTTTCAATTTTCATCAGGGATAAAGATAGCCATTTTTTCCTTTGGCTATCCTACAAACAACCAAACTACGCAAAGACAAAGTCACTTTGCGCTAGGCCGCTATTCCCAATGTCTTCAACAATACCAATCAAATCTTTGTTGTGATACACCAAGCCATCTAAAGACCGTCCACCCGATATTCTCTTCAAGTCGAAGGTATACCTGCCGCCACCCCGTCCAAGCTGAAGCTTATCAGAACCAGACTCCCAGTCCTTGATAATGGCGTAGCCGCGTCCACGATAAAAAACACCTTGCTTGTCACCTAGCACAAAATAATCTCGACCTTCGCCGCCGTAGAGCTTGTCGCGATCGCGTGTATTACGATCATCCGTGCCATAGATGAAGTCGTCTCCTCGTCCTCCAAAAATAATGTCATCACCATCATTGCCGTACAGCAAATCTGTCCAACCTTGACCGTATAGCAGATCGTTTCCGTCTCCTCCATATAGCTGGTCACGAAAGAAAGCATCGCGATCTTTGTTGTCGGGACCACCATTGCCACCGACTAACTGATCGTCACCTTTACCGCCATACAGCGTATCTTCGCCGATGCCACCGTAGATGACTTCATCGCTGTCATTACCGTAAACAACATCGTTACCCAAAAAGCTATTAACCCAGTCAGACGCCTTGCCAGTATGAATAATATCGTTGCTTTTACTGCCGTAAATGCGCTCAACTTGGGTATTGAGTCCTAGCCTGGTACCGTGAACGCTCGTTTTCTGTAAAGGTGTGTTCTGCCGCCGAGCATCTAGAGGCTTGTAGGTAGCCGTATTATATTCAGAGCGCTTCGTAGATAGCCCACCTGCTCTAGCATCTAGCCAGTAACCAGAGAAAGTAGGTGTCAAACCGGTGAAATCCAAAGTATCGTAGCCACCGTCGTCTACCAGCGTCAGCTTACTTTTGTCAAAACGACCCCAGTCACGTTTACCATCGTTAAACTGATACTCAGCCAGAAACTTATAGGTAGTATTGCTACTGTTGAGCTTGCGCTTACCATACATCGACTGAAGCGCGGCAATATCGTACACCATCAGTGAGCCCGCAGGTTCTCCAGCCTTGTTCAAAGACATCACTGTATTAGTTGTGTTATCTAGCGCATAGGGTAAAAACGGACCTTTTCCCAGCCTTCTATTGCCTCTACCGTCGTAATTACCCGGATGCCTAAGCCCCAAACTGTGAAGAGTCTCATGAATCAGCGTTTGAAACGCTGATGAGCCGATGCCCCGATGAAAGCCAAACCGATCCGCTAAGTTGTCGTAGCGACGGTTCAAAAATATATTGCTGCCTTCTTCGTAAGCATATTCATCTGATGAGTGCAGCTGAAAATTGATATCGGCCTTGCCTCTCTTTTTCTCGACAAATCGAACATTGACAAACGGCTCTATCAAGCTTTTGAAGATGTAGCGAATATTCTGCTGAGTCTTTGCACTAACACGATTTTCACCTTGGCCAAACCCAAAAGTAATAGCGCTGTTACGAGTTCTAATCTTATTAGCCGTACGCAGCGTAGCAATAGTCCTATTCAACATAAAAAATGGTCCCATTAAAAAGAGCTGTCGTCACAAACATTTATCAGGGTTGGCAATGGCAGGAACAAACGCAATATCATTAACAATTGGCCTATACCTATCGCCACAGCGCCTACGCCAACACAAAATCACTTTGCGACAAACCGCTATTGCCAATATCTTCAACAACACCAATCAAATCTTTGTTGTGATACACCACGCCATCTAAAGATCTTCCTCCCAACATTCTCTTCGAGTCGAAGGTATACCTGCCGCCACCTCGCCCCAGCTGAAGCTTATCAAAACCAGATTCCCAGTCTTTGATAATGGCGTAACCGCTGCCTCTGTAAAAAGCACCTTGCTTTTCACCTAGTACAAAGTAGTCTCGGCCATCGCCACCGTAAAGCTTGTCGCGATCGCCCCTTGGGCGGGCTTTGCCATCGCGCGTTCTCTTCTCACTCGTCCCAGCAATATAGTCATTACCACTACCGCCATAGATAATGTCATCACCTTCCTGACCATACAGCGCGTCATTTCCCCCTTCGCCATACAGCGTGTCCTTACCCTCACCGCCATACAGTAAATCACGACTACCCGGATCAGTTTCACGGCGGCCACCACTACCACCAATCAGCTGATCGTTACCTTTACCACCGTAGATTTCATCTTTGCCCGTATTGCCCCAAAGAATCTCGGAGCCGTCGTTCCCAACAATGTAATCATCACCACCGTAGCCATCTATCCGCTGCGTCTTTTTCCCCGCATAGATGAAATCATTGCTCCTACTTCCCGTAATTTTTTCAATTTCGGTATCAGCTGCGAGCCAAGTGCCGTAGCTCGTAGTTTGCTGTAAAGGCGTGTTCTGTCTATTGGCATCTCTAGGCCGATAGCTAGCAGAATTGTAGGCCGCACCCGTCGTAAAAATGCCCCCTTCGCGCGCATCCAAAACGTAGCCAGACGCACTATATCCCAATCCAGTAAAATCCGTCATATCGGAACCACCGTCGTCGAGTAGCGTTAGCTTGCTCTGAACGCTAGCCGTTCCCCAACTGCGCCGACCGTCGCTAAAGCTGTGGATCGAACCAAAGCGATAGGTCGTGTTACCTCGGTTGAGCTTACCCTCACCATATATCGCCTGCAAAGCACTAATATCGAACGACATAGGAGAGCCCGCATTTTTGCCGCCCGTGTTGTACGACATCAGCGTATTGCTGTTGTTATCTAGGCTGTAGGGCAAAAACGGCCCGCGCCCAGGGCCGTCGCCGTTGTAGTTACCAGGATGCTTTAGACCCAGCGCATGCAGCGTTTCATGAATAAGCGTTTCAAATCCGTAAGAACCCACGCCGCCCTGGAACGCATTGACACCCACACTGTTGTCGTTACTGCGACGCAGATACACATCATGTTCTAGCTCGTAGGCATAGAAGTTTGGATAGTTGTGTAGCTGAAAATTGATATCGCTATCGCCATTTCGCTTTTCAACAAAGCGAACGTTAACAAACGGTTCGATCAAGCTTTTGAAAATGTAGCGAATATTCTGCTGAGTCGTGTTGCTGATTTGGTTATTACCCTTAACAAAGCCAAAGGTAATAACCCCTCTGCGAGGCCGGATAATATCACCAGTACGCAGTGTAGAAATCTTGAAATTGGACATAAGATGCATGCTCTATAAAGGAGCTTCGTAGAATTACAACAGTCGGACGGCGACGCCAATGTGTCCGCTGACATTAGCGGGTATAAAACGATACAGGCTGAATACATCACAAGAATAATCAACTATTCCTGATTTTTTAGCCTAGAAATAAAAAAGTTAACCATTCAGTCAAAGGTTCGATTGACAGCTCAAAAACCGAGCGGCAGCGTTGGATGGCGGGCCAGTGCTTGCAGTTTGAGCACTGGGCTTGCCGTAGGTCTTTAAAACTCGAATCTCGCTAGGCGTGGGTGGCGACTTAAGCGTAGTTTGGCTCAAATCGCTTACTAGCGTGACTGACGTAATCGTGACCTGTTTGCGTTGGTGCCGCTGGTACAGCTGAGTGTAACTATCGGACAGCGTTTGCCACTGAGTGCTCGGGCAGTAGCTGCGGTCGATAACAACAGTCAGCGCAGGCGGTGCGGCAAATCGTTGAATGGCAAAACCTGTCGTTAAGAAAGCTAGGCTGCTGAAAGCCATTGTCTTCAAGAGCCGTTTTCGGGTGCTTTTGTCAGTTTGTTGTTGAGTCATGGTATTCCTACAGGCTAGTTTGGAACAGATCTTTCAGCAGACCCTGCACTTTTTCGGGCGTACCGGTGAATACAGGCGTTTCTCTGATGGCAGCGATCGCACTCAGCTCCCCCTCATCCACATTCCCATAGGCAATCGGATACACCCGTACCCCACTCGCCTCAATCACCGACTCAACTTCACTAAACCTAAGCCCATCTGTCCTTTTTCCATCGGTTAACAACAATAAGTAAAACTCACCTTCTGGGTCATTCTTCTTCGCCGTCATCAGCTCATTGAGCCCTACTGCCAGACCATCGTACAGGGCCGTTCCGCCATCTGCTCTCAGCTGCTCAATCGCGGTAAACAGTCGCTTCTGCTCCAATTCGTTATAGGGAGCCAAATACATTTGATGCGTCGGCTGAGTGTTGAACGTCACCAGCCCAACCTGATTGCCAGGATTAATTTGACTGCTCGCCAATCGCAACGCCTCCTTGAGCGCAGGCAAGCGGCTGTCTTGCTCCATCGAACCGCTAGTATCCACCACTAGCTCCATGTACACCGTGCGTCCACCATCCTTACGCTGCTTCCAAAAAGACTGCACCGCCTTCAATACATCGCCAGAAGGAATAGGTGGAAAGTCACCCTTTTGCAAATACTCAGTTTGTTCATACCCTTGCTTTACCGCCAGCTGTTGCATCGGCGCAGACGTCGCAAAGGCCGAGAACCGTTCCAAAGCAGACTTTTCAGCCGATGTCGTCCAGTCAAAAGTCACCAGTGGCGAAGTCTCGGCCACACCAAAAGGCACATAGGCAAACTCATCAAATCCAGGCTGAGCAATCAAGCCAGCATAGCTCTGATGCGCCATCACAATCGCATCAAAGGCCATCTCATCGCGCAGCCAAATCTGCTTGAGGTCCAGATAGGTCGGTGTTGTCAGCACTACCTGTTTCTGAAAAGCATTGAAGACCGAGCCGACCTCTGGAGAAGAGATTTCAGCCAATGTTAGCGGCTTGCCATCTTGCTCATGTCCTGCCGAACGCCACAGCGAAGTGTACAGAAAATTGAGCGCCGATGAGGCAATGTAAGGGTTTGAATACCCCACTCGAATCTCTCCAGCCAGGATGGCATTCATAAGTCGATCAAAGGTGACTTCGCCTTCTTTCTCCAGCTGCTTGTATATTTCTGGTCGCACAGCGAACATCGCATGGCTAGAGACCAAAGCCGGAGAGATAGTCTCTACCTGTAGTCCGTCTGCTTTCAACAGTTCTGGCCACAGCGCGTGGGCGGGCGTATAGCCAGCAGGCTTGCCTTTACCTGCGGCTAAAATCTGCGCGCCTAGCCCGGAGGGAATATTGCGCACGCCGACCTGAATCAGCTCACCAGACGGCAACCTTTCCTGCTGTTTGTTGAATTGTTCTGCAACGTCTACCAGCCAGCGTTCGTCATCACGAGCAGCATTTGCTTTTTCCGCAGAGCTATACAGCTCAACGTAGACAGTGTTGGCATCGTTTGTAGGCTCCGCACCATACAGGGGATAAGTTTCAGGATCGGGAACATAATCTTCTAGCGGCGGAATAACGGCGTTGTAAGCATCGGTATCGGAGATAGTTTCGGAGGCGACTTGAATATTAGGAAGGAGGCGATCGCGCAAATAAGCATCGGCTTCTTCAAAGGAATTTAGCTGAGGCGCTGAAGTGCTACAAGCCCAAAGCAGGCTAAAGCAAAGCCCAATACACAGACCAACGGTGAATTTTAGTTTTTTCATGGATTGTTGTGAGTAATCTTTTTGTGTGTGAATCCAACTTGGAAATCTATTTCACAAGTTCGCTTTTATTGCTGCTGATCACAGCTCTAAGCCGGTCAGAAACACCCGAAGCAGACGAAGAACCTGTATCCATATCTTCTGCCAGCAGCTGATCGTGTAGTTCTTGCAAATGTCGGTAGGTTTGGCTCAGGCGATAAGTAGTCGATTGCAGCTGACGGTGGGCTACTTTTTGGTAGGAGGGCGTTTGCATCTGCTTGGCAGCAGTGAAGGCCTGTGAAAATTGCGCACTGAGTGCCAAAACAGTGTGCAAAGTATCGAGTAAATCGGGGATAAAGAGAGATTCTTTGTGGGCGATCGCAATCGCTACCTGATGAATCGCCTCTACTTGAGCATAGGTTTTCCTCCAATAGCCCAGCGCAGTATCGTTCAGATGGACACCGCGTGGAAGCGCTCGTGAGTCCGCCAAGTGACAGCGAAAGCTATCTAGATCGAGCAAGTTGCTATTGTTTTTCTCTGTATTACCCTCAGTGGACGTGGAATGTGGCCTTAATAGCCAAACAAGGAAAGTAACAGAACAAACAAGTGCGCCACTAAGAAAAACAATAGGCCTAATACCCAGCCAAAACAGATAAGCGCCATAAGCTGTCAGCAGCCAAAGCATTAAATACCGAGTCTGGCGGATGCTCCAAGACTGTTGCCAAAGCAAAATAAATCGTCGAATCAACATGTTCTATCGCCAACAGAACAATCTGTTGTGCTTGCCTTTACTAAAGGCTTATTGGCGCAAAGGCTGTGAAACTGACGCTTTGTTTACATAGGTTTACAAATGCGTAGTGAAAGAAAGGCTACTTAGAACAATCTATCTCAGTTGCTAGCACCAATCTCCTCCCCTCACTCAGCGTCACGATCTCTCTTGTCGTAATCTCTACCCGATTGCCATTGCTGAAGCTGATCTTGGCACCAGTTAACGCATCACTCTCTGGTGCTTGGGTCGCGCTCAAGCTAGCAAGTCGCTCTTGAATATAAGCACGATTCACCTTGGCCCCAGATGTCGTGTCTAAAACGTAGCCCAGTACCTGCGTAGCTTCGTAAGCCAACGCCGTCCGCCGATTGAGATCACCGCCCCAGTAATCACGTATCTGCGCAGCAAAGTCCTGAGCTTCGCACATGTCCTTATGCCAGTCGACCGCCATAAAGGCTTTACCAACGAGTGCAGGCCCTGCTTGATCAATCACTTCTGACAAGTAGAGCGTATTAGCAGCCAATACAGGTTTATTACCATTGTTGAGATTGATGATATCGACGGCTTTAGCGAGGGCAGCGCGTCCGCCTGTACCACCGTCTGGGAGAACAGCGATCGCATCTGCATCCGCCACCTCATCCGGTAGCTTCTGCGTATCAAAGTTCGGCGCAGACAAATCAAAAGCCGTCACCGTTCCCCCTTCTAGCTCCACATTTTCACGCAGCTGATCAAACAAATCGGTGCTGAACAGCTCTTGGCTATTGTAAAAAGCAACAACATTAGGCCGCTGCACCTTCAGCTGTGTCGTCAAATGCTTCACTAGTGCAAACGCTTCTTTGCTCGTGCTCGATACCGTGCGGAAGAACATTTGATTGCTGTCGCCGCATCTAGAGCGAAAGTTCACCATCGTACTTGTGGGCGAAATAACAGGCAGCTTATTCGGAGAATATACCTTGAGCGCTTCGCAGGTATTAGGAGAAGTATAGTGACCGACTACTGCCAGAATATCTTTCTCGCTCGATAGCTGCCTGGCCAATTCTCTGGCCTGCTCCGTTTGATTTTGATCGTTAGCAATGAGCACCACGAGGTTTAGCCCTTTATTAATCCACTCTGCTTGGGCCTGGGCAACGCCTCTGGCGATATCAAGGCCTGAGTTGGTGTCTAATGGAGCTGCGATCGCAATCTTATACAGCGGCGAACCGTTTCCATTCGCCAAGTTATCTCGCGCTCTAGCATTATTCTGATAGATCAAAGACTCTGGATCCTTCTGCGCATCCGGCGATTCACGAAGAGCTATAAAAATTCTAAGGGCCTCTGCATAGTCTCCATTCGCGTAAGCATCTATGCCGTCTTGCTTGAGGCTAGCGTCTTGAGGACTCAATAAGATATTGCTGCCTTCTACAGGGTGATCGCCTTCCGACACATAAACCGCAAGCGCATTTGAACAGGCCGGAAACGCATGCGGTAGTAGCTGACAGCGACGGAGATAAACCGCCGCTAGCGCTACCCAAAGAAAAGCAGCCAGTGCGAGCGGCGGGGCAATGAAACGCCAGCTAACTTTGCGCGCAGGGGAGGTTAATTTGTTACCGGGAGAAGAGGAAGAGCTGCCGCTCGAAGACTGAGCCGGAGGGAGCGGGAGAGGAGCAGAGATTTCTACAGATTGTTGATAGGTAGAACGCTGTTTCTGAGGAAACGTCGGGTCTTCGGCAGCGGTAGGTTCTTCTGTAGGTATGAGAGTGTCACCCCCTGGCATTACAGTCGCGGCAATAGGCTTAGGTTTTGGTAGAGCCAGCTCTGGCGCGTTGGGATTAAGGTAAGCAACAGGGAGCCAAGAAGCTGCTGGGAAAGTTTCTTGATCCAGCGAAATGCGGCGGCGGGCGCGGCGGATAGCTTGGCAGAGGTGGGTGCCTCGGGTAAATTCTTTGAGAAATTCGGTGAGGAACAAACCAGCAATATCGTCTGGCACGGGTTCCTTCATCACGATGATATTGGGCACGCCCAGCTGCGAGAGAAAGTCGGCAATACCCAAACCATCGCACGAATTAAAAATAGCCAGCTTTAGTCCTTTGGATAGGGTATATACCAGACTTGGCCGCAGATTTTCTAGGCTTAAACTTTCGTCTTTCCGAATCTGTATGCGCCCACCCTCACACGTACTCGAACTATGGCCCGCAAAAAACAAAATATCCCATACATAGTCAGATAGCAGCGTATCTAGCTCACCGTTGCTAGGTTCAGAGACTTTGGTAATCTGCGCACCGTTGTTTTCTAACTGGCGTAGCGCCGCGTCATCTTGCTTCAAATTAAGTCCGCCCGCCTCACTGCCGAATATCGCTAGCACCTTAATCTGGTTACCTAGCGGCTTCCCTGGCCTACGGGGCTGATTGAACAGTGCAAATTCACAGGTTGGCAGCTCAGTGTGCAAATTCCATAGCTGATACGGTAGCCGACACAAAATATCTCGCTCTGTATTCTCTTCACAGCGAATCACGATAGGAATAGAACTATCTTGGCTACTGCGGGTATTGCCAACAATATCTTTTTTTATCAGCGAAAACTCTCTATCGCCAAACCACTGTCGACAATATTCTCGCAGCGCTTTCGTCGCGGATCTCCAAGCGCTCAAATGGTCTGCATCAGAGACATTGGTGGCTTGAGCAGCAACCGGAGAAAGGCGACTTTGCCGACGACGACTCCCTTCGCTCAGCTGCGATCGCCACTGAGTATAAATCGCCCGCATCTCTGGTGCAGGCGGCAGCTTAAACGAAGGGTCTTCGTGAACAATTTTGTTATCTTCTAAAATTCTAACGGTGACTTTAAACCCATCTGCAAAGGAGCCACTGCGAATATGCAGCACCACCGTAGTACTCAAAGACGCATCAGAAACAGCAGGGGCAAACCGTGTCATGGAAATTTAAAGTAAATGGCAAAAGATAGAAGACAAGAGAAGAACGCAGGCTTTATGTAGCTTAATGCGTTTTTTGCGGCTATAAAACACATTATTCGATTTAGGCAACGAACGTTTCTACAAATTCAGCATCTGCCAAACTCACCTTCAGCGCAAATTGCTCACCCACATCCGCCGTAAACTTGAACTGAATATAATTGTCTTGAGTTCTGGCCGCGATTCCAAAAAATGCAGCACCTGTTTCATCTACCCCTGTTAGCTTCAGTCCCGCTGGCAGGTATTCCGCCGAGTCAAACGGGTAAATTCGCGCCAGAATCAGCAGTGTGTTTTCTGCTTTAGGCAGCAACCCTACAGCCAATGCTAGGTTATGCCCGGTCAAATACACGCCCAAGTCTTTTGCCGTCATCACCGGACACTCCGGATGCTCCGGGTTTATTTCCCACAAAAGGTCGGCGCACTGCCAGCGAATATTGTCATTTTGAGTGGTGCGCATAAGATGAATCAGCGCCTCTTCATCGCTTTGCTCCGCCGGTAGCAAAGGCATCTGCCCGTTAGCCTGCTGCCGATACAAGCTTTCTAGCCGATAGCGCAGAAAATTATCCTGCCTAACCAGCCCGCTCGTTTGCAGTCTCGTTTGCGATAGCGTCGCCCCCATTGACGCAAGCAAATCAACCGGCGGCTCCCAGTCAGGTTCAAACAGTCGATTTAGCCACTGCCTCAGCAGAACAGTCGGTGCAACAACCGGCATGACTGACGTATCTAGAAAGCGTTCTATCAGCGCCGTTAGCGGCTGAAGATAGCTTAGAGGCAGTGCTGTGACACTCACTGCCTCGACAAAGCCGAGCAGATGAGCAACGTTGTAAGGCGCATCGAGCTGAATGACGACGTAGCCCAGTCGATCGACGTGCACTTCTGAAGGGATATGACAGGTGCGATCGCCCGCCTTCACCACTCGACACTCCAAGCTGCCATCCAAGCCAGGCAACACCAAATCTGCGACGTCCTCCAGCACTCTTGTCAGTGGATGCCAACTGTGACCTGAGTCTACTTCTGTCGTAATACCCAACGTTTGCAAATAACGTTGAACGCTCAGCACCGCAAGCGTATTGCAATATACCTGCTCTGCTTTTTCGGCGGTAGGCTGCTGGGCAGCAAACTTGTTGGCTGTGCTGTGGTCGTCCGCAGTCAAAGGGACTGAGACTGTAGCAAGTTGTTCAGCTAATTCACTCATAGATTCTCTCCTACTCCGAAGTTAATTCTTTGAACCGGGCAAAGCAGCGGCGACGACAAAAGCGCTTTAGCACCGCTGGGTCTACTGTTTGATCTATGGCTTGATGCTGTGCGATGGCGAGGCCCTCCCGACGGGAGATCGCCTCCCAGCTAAACTCACCCACCTCCTGCAATGCTGCCAATATCTCCAGCAGCAGCACCTGACAGCTCAGCCGCAAATTCCCCTGCATTCGGCACCCCATCAGCTGCTGATCGCGCCGCACCAAATTCACCCATTCGTCTAACAGGTTTTCCCAGGCATACGGTTCATGCGCTATCAAACCGTACAGTTCCGTCTTGTTGAGCGGCGGCAAAACCTGACGTCCCTCTTCCAAAATCATCCATTTCAGCTTGTTATTAAACCAAGTCGTAAAGCTCGCCTTCTCAGGCTCATAATTCGGCAGCTTATCGAGAAACCAAACCCAAGTTTTCGCCAAGGCCTCTTCGTACACCTGTGCCGACACCAGTCCCCCACGCCAAATCAAGCGAGAGCACTTCATCACATCTACAATCAGCGCTTTCGCGGCTTGTCCTTCCGGCAAACAGGCCTGTTCCCATAGCAAACGACGCGCCGGAATATCGTTCAAAATGGCTTGAAGATGCCGTTGCTGCTGAAGCAACCGTCGCCGCTCTACTGATTGCGCTAAAGCAAACCTAATAAGGTCTATTGGGTCACTATCTTTTTTAGAGCGATTCTCCAACGGAGAGAGCGTATCGTCACGCCTTCGGCCCTGTCCTTCACCACCCACAGGCAATGTCCTAAACTTACTTTGAGACAAACATCGCACAAGCATCCTCCCACAAGCTGACTTACTTGTAGGCTTATCGGAGCATGAACACCCAACCTGACCGATTATTTACATAGCGTTACATTTCGAGAATTTATAGATTTTCGAGGCATTGATTAAGAGAACTCTTATTGCTGCGTCTTACGCATTAATATCGTGTACGTTCCATAGTTTACTTCGCAGAACGAGCAGGATATCGTGCGGAGGAAGACACTAAGAACAAGCGAATGAGTGAGATTAAAGGAACAAACGTCGTTCTCCACAATAAAGTAGCCCTTGTAACAGGAGCCAGTCGAGGCATTGGTCGTGCTACGGCGGAACGTCTCGCTCGTGCAGGTGCCAAGCTAGTTGTCACGGCTCGAACTGAAGCGGCACTATCGGAGACGGTTGCTGTAATCAACAACAACGGTGGTAAGGCGATCGCGATCGCTTGTGACGTGGGCGATTTCAACCAGGTTGAGGCCACTGTTGCACAGGCAAAAGATGCCTATGGACAACTTGATATTGTGGTTAACAACGCAGGCACTATCGAACCAATTTCCCGTTTAGAAGAGGGAGGCCCCGAGGATTGGAGCCAAGCCGTTCAAACAAATCTTCTTGGCGTCTATTATTTTATTCGTGCTGCCGTACCGAGCATGATTGAGCAAGGGTCGGGCACTATCATCAACATGAGTTCAGGTGCTGCAAACAGCGCACTCGAAGGGTGGTCTGCATACTGCACAACAAAGGCAGCTGTCAAAAAGCTTACCGAATGCGCCCACAAAGAACTCGCCGGGCAAGGGCTGCGAATTGTAGGGCTAAGTCCTGGAACCGTCTCCACCGGGATGATGAGCCGCATAAAAGAGTCTGGTATGAACCCAGTGAGTCAGCTCGACTGGTCTGTACATATCCCGCCAGAATGGGCAGCTGAGGCGGTTCTCTATCTCTGCGGTTCAGATAGCGATGCGCATCTTGGAACAGACTTTTCCATCAAAACCGATGAGGGTAGAAGAGCTGTCGGCCTGCCTCTACAATCCGAGCGATAAACGGCACAAACCAAAAAAAATTATGAAAGAGCTACACTAAGTTCCGTAGCATAAAAGAGCGCAATGACCATCAAAGCGGCAGCCACCATCAACCAGCAGCCCATTTCTCGCACTATCGATGGGCCCAAGGCAAAAGGCGTGCGCCGTATGCTGCGCATGCTCAATCTCATCATGCGGCCAACAAAATATATGGACGATAGCGTACAGCGCTACGGACCCATGTTTCAAATCGGTAGCGAAAGCGCTTCCCCACTGGTGTATGTGGGCGTTCCTGATGTGGTAAAAGAGATTTTTGCGCTAGATGCCGACAAGGTGGTTACAGGTGCAGGCAATGGCGTTTTAGAAGTGATGGTAGGCAAGCAGTCGATTCTACTATTGGATGGCGAACCCCATCAGAGACAGCGCAAGCTCTTGATGCCGCCCTTCCATGGCGAGCAGCTGCGGGCCTATGCACAGCTCATTTGCGATATCACGCGTGATATCAGCGCCGGCTGGCAGCCAGGACAAACGATTCTAGCGCGCCCGCCCATCCAGAACTTAACGCTTGGCGTGATCTTGCAGGCGGTGTTTGGTGAGCAAAAACACGAGCGAATCTCTCGGCTTCAGTATCTTATGGGGACGCTGTTAGACTCTTTTGCCTATCCGATTAGTGCTAGCTTTTTGTTCTTTCCAGCATTGCAAAAAGACTTAGGTGCGTGGAGCCCTTGGGGAAAATTTATTCGATTGAGAGAAGAGGTGCGATCGCTCATCTATGCCGAAATTAGCGATCGCCGTCAGCAGCTAAAATCATCAACTCCCAATCCTAGTGAAAAGCCAGACATCCTCACCCTACTGCTCCAAGCAAGAGACGAAAGTGGTGGCGCAATGAGCGACCAAGAACTTCACGACGAGATTGTGACCTTGCTGCTTGCCGGACACGAAACCACCGCCTCAGCCATCGTTTGGATGCTGTACTGGATTCACCATCTGCCAGAAGTAGAACAGAAACTACGCGCCGAGCTAAAAGCTCTAGGCCCACAGCCAGATCTTATAGCAATTACGCAGCTCCCCTACCTCACAGCCGTCTGTCAAGAGACACTGCGAATTTATCCCATTACACCCACCACATTCATCCGCGCCCTGCGAGAACCCATGACCCTCGCAGGCTACCCCTTCAAGGCAGGCACCGCCCTCATGCCCGCAACCTACATCATCCACCAGCGGCCAGACCTTTACCCCGAACCGCAGCAGTTTCGCCCAGAACGCTTTTTAGAGAAACAGTTCGCACCGCATGAATTTCTTCCCTTTGGCGGCGGCCATCGCTATTGCATCGGCTCCGCCCTAGCCATGATGGAACTCAAGCTCAGCATCGCCACACTGCTAGCTGACTTTGAAATGACCTTACCGCATTCCCGTCCACTCTTTCCGGCACGTCGCGGCTTAACAATGGCCCCACCGGCCTCAATGAAGCTAAAGATTAGGGAAAAAAGAACGTCCTAAAAACAAAAAGTTCGACACAATGGAAGGAGCCGTCAGCCATCGTCTGTCATGACTACCCCATCTAAAAAGACTCGTCGAACGTTCTTAGCAACTAGCCTGACCACAGCGCTAGGCATCGCCGCCTGCTCATCAACACAGAGTTGTTCCAACAATTCGATCTTCAAGAACAGTCTGTCAGCAAACAAAGAAGCACTAGCCGCAGAAACTCAAGCAGCATCACTAACCCCAGGCACCATGCCACTACGGCAGCTAGGCCGTACCAATATTCAGCTGCCCGTGCTGGGTCTGGGCGGGGCGGGCAAGACACCGCTCAATAATCCAAATGCAGAACAAGCAGCTATTGAGCAAATCGGGCGGGCACTTGCACTAGGCATTCGCTACTTTGACACAGCAGCCAGCTATGGCCCCAGCGAAACTTATCTGGGGAAAGTATTACCGAACTATCGCTCAGAAATCTTTCTCGCGAGTAAAACGGCTAGGCGCGATTATGACAGTGCTTGGCGCGACTTAGAACAGTCTCTTACTAGGCTCAATACAGACTATCTTGACCTTTGGCAGTTTCATCACGTGTCGTTTGAGTCTGAGCTAGATACTTTGTTTGGAGAAAATGGCGCAGCCAAGGCGCTAGAAGAAGCTAAAGAACAAGGGCTAGTTCGCTTCAGCGGCATCACTGGCCACCACGAACCCGACATTATTGCAGCTGGGCTAGAGCGCTACCCTTTCGACCATGCGCTGATTCCGGTAAATGCAGCCGATACGCATCATCCTACGCCGTTTATTCCTAACGTGTTGCCAGTTGCGATCGCACAAAATGTCGGCATCACCGCCATGAAAGTACCTGCCTACGGTCGACTCTTCAAACCCGGCGTGCTAGAAGGAATGCCTCAAGCATTGGGCTACACACTCTCACAGCAGGGCGTCCACTGCGCCATTATTGCCGCCGAGACCATCGAGCAATTAGAGGAAAACGTGCAAGCAGCACAAGCGTTTGAAACCTTAGATGCAACAGCTTTAGCCGAGATTGAACAGAAAACGGCTGCCGTGTGGGAAGACAACACCTTTTTCAGAGCTTGGACATAAAACGCGATGGTAGAGCACTAAAATTGTGGCAAGGCCAAGGTGGAGCCTCCGTCCTATCTTTGAATCAAGATCGTGCCTACAAGTAACAGTATTGTGCCAAGAACACGAGAGCCACTGAGCGAAATCTAGGCTCCCTCGCCCCTCGGGAGAGGGTTGGGGTGAGGGCTCTGAGCAGTTGGTAATTGGCCAATTTATTTAATACTCACTTCTTAATTATTTTGTAGCAGCCAAACATTATTTGTAGCCGGACATTTTCCTTTCAGCCCATCTGGTATCGGCTTACTTTCAGCGAGACTTAAAACGTGGCTATCCGCATAATGCCGATGAACCTCTTCACGGCTAATCGAGTGGGGTGGACCTGCCATCAGGGTTTGGTCGTACTCAAAACAGATGAGTAGCTGTGGCACTTTATTTGTAATTTCCAACAGGTGAGTAGTGTAGCGAGCGCGCATCTCTCCCGGCAAAGCGACCAAAGCCGCCCTGTCATAAACGGCATCGACAGGACCTAGAACCTTACCGGAGAGCTGAAAGATATCGCCTACGAATATATCGAGATTAGGCGCACTGTAGTGAGTCAACTTGCCAAGCTCTGATATTTCAGGCTCCACGCCAAGCTCTGCAAATAGCTGTGTAATTGCGATCGCGCTCAACTCAGCTCCAGCCACCCGATAGCCCTGAGAAAGCAGCCAACCAATATCAAGCGTTTTGCCACACAGCGGTAGAAACACACGACTGCCTGCATTCAAAGACAAATCATCGAAGTGTTTCACCAGTAGCGGGTTGGCTTCACTATTGTGAAAAGCAATATTATTGTCAGCCCACTTCTGATGCCAAAAACTCGCATCCATAGTTACCCACCTTTAGAAATTGTCTTAACCATAGCGCCAAACAAAATCTATGGAAATCGAACCATAAAGAAAAAAGCACGAAACAGCCAGTAGCCACACTCAAGTCCGCCATGTCAGACGTTTAAAGCAATCAAACCCCTCGACATACTTTGTCGAGGGGTTTGATGAATGTTCACAGTTAAGTCGCCCGAGTCAAAACATAATCCGTAGATTACAGCAACAAACCAGTGAACAACGCTTAAACAGC
>ERZ1740067.1177-NODE-1177-length-18578-cov-6.617719_pt1 | contig 18578 bp, 20 predicted proteins | sample MGYA00581736_ERZ1740067 | MGnify/ENA primary metagenome ERZ1740067 (study PRJEB43018, sample SAMN04849236) | marine metagenome | isolation source: floating plastic debris | place: Pacific Ocean | collected 2008-08-27 | study: EMG produced TPA metagenomics... | reverse complement strand
AAGCTGATGGATGTGCCGGACTTCACCGATGAACTGGTCGATCTGATCGCGGGGCAATCGGATGCGCAGTCTGGCCATATGACCATCCCGGAGATGTTGCGCGCGCGGGACGACAACCTTGTGGCGCTGTTGCGTGCGCTCAAGCAGACGGATTGGGGGGCGGGCGCGGTGCTCAACGCGCATGATGCGGCGCTGGCTGCGGGGTCGGTGCTGGCGGCGCGGGCGGATGATCTGGCGGATGTGCGTGCGCCGATCCTCACGCTGCGCCGCACTGTGCCGCTGGATTGGACCGACTATAACGGGCACATGAACGAGGCGCGGTATTTGCAGGCCTTTGGCGATGCGACGGACCGGTTCATGGCGCTGATCGGCTGCGATGCGGACTACATCGCGACCGGCGGCAGCTACTTCACCGCCGAGACGCATTTGCGGCATATCGACGAGGTGCATGCCGGCACGCGCATCGAGGTGGTCACGCAGGTGCTGAGCGGTGGCGGCAAAAAGATGCACCTGTGGCACGAGATGCGCGCCGGTGACCGGCTGCTGGCCACGGCGGAGCACTTTTTGCTGCATGTCAGCCTCGAGACGCGCAAGCCCAGCGACCCGGCCCCGCAGATCGCGGCGGCACTTGAGCGGATCGGGGCCGCGCATGCATTATTGCCCCGGCCTGACGGGGCTGGGCGCGCGGTGGGGCAGCGACCCTAGAGCGCCGCGCGCAGCTGTGCGAAATGGTCGGACATGTCGCGGGCGGTGTAGCTGGCCTCGCGCACCAGCTGGTCGAAATGCCCGGTCAGTGTCTCGATCCGCTCGCGGTCGCGGAACGCAAGGTAATGCCCGCCGGAATAGAGCACGGCGAGCAACGGCCCGAACACGGTCACCGGCGCGGAATAAAGCCTTCGCGCATCGTAGAGGTAGAGGCGCAGACGCGGGTAAAGCTGGCGCGTGAGCTCTTCGAGATGGTCAAGCTGGGCGGCGCGGGTCTCGCCCGGAAGATCCGCGTAATATCCGGTGCCGCTGGCGAAACTGTCGATCTCGAAGATCGGCATGGCAATTTCGTAGTCGGAGGGCGAGGCGCGCATCCAGTTGAGCCGGTCGCGCGAAGCGTTGATGGCCTGGGTGGTGGTGCGGCCCAGATGCGGCCCGTATTCCCAGGCAAGCATGTCGCGGGTCTTGAGCATGTCGGGCAGGCCCGCCGGCACGTGCCGGATCTTGTAGCCCGCGGCCTCCTGATGCCAGGCAAAGATGCGTTCGTCGATCAGCGCGCGGGGCGCTTCGGTCAGGGTCAGGGCCATGGCGGTGAGGGCCGAGGCGCTTTCGGGCCGGTCCGACAGCCCCATGAGCCAGTCGGCGGACACGCCGAGCGCTTGCGCGCAAGCACCCACCACATGCGCGCCGGGCAGGCGGGTGCCCGTGTCGGAAAGCGCCTGGCTGATGGTGGAGCGGTCAGCGCGGATCAGCCGGGCGAGCCCGCTTTGCGTCATGTTCTGGTCGGCCATGGCGGTGGCGAGGCGGCTGCGAAACAGGCTGGCGCGGGCGCGTTTGTCGATGATATCACTCATTGGGTGATAATTATCACCTAATGCAGGCTCTGTTAACAATATTCGGAATTCACGCATGCCTGAGCGCGGCGTAGACACGATGGGTCTCTGACATCGTCGAAAGGTCTCTCATGTCGTCCCGCGTCACCACGCGTCATGTGCCCAAGGCACTGCCACACCGGATCGAATGGGCCACGGTCGGGCTGTTCGCCGGGTGCGTCATGACGCTTTGTGTCGGGGTATGGGCGCTGGCGGCGGTGCCGCTGGTGGCGAGTGTCGTCGTTGTGCTGGCGCTGGTGTTGCACGCGTCGCTCAGCCACGAGGTGTTGCATGGCCATCCGTTCCCGTCGCGCGGGCTGAACGAGGCGCTGGTGATCGTGAACCCCGGGCTGTTCATCCCCTATATCCGCTTCCGCGACACGCATCTGGCGCACCATCAGGACGCCAATCTGACCGATCCCTATGACGACCCGGAGACGAACTATCTGGACCCGGCGGTCTGGGCCGCCTTGCCGCGCTGGCGGCGCAGCGTGCTGGGCTGGAACAACACATTGCTGGGGCGCATGATGTTGGGGCCGGTGGTGGCGCAGTCCGCGTTCATGGCAGCCGATTGGCGCGCTATCCGGGCCGGTGACCGTCAGGTGCTGCTGGGCTGGGCCGCGCATGTGCCGGGCGTGGCGCTGGTACTGGGCCTGATCTCAGCATCGCCCATGGCGCTGTGGCACTACCTGATCTGTTGCTACGCGGCGCTGTCGATCCTCAAGATACGCACCTTTCTGGAGCATCAGGCCCATGAAAAGACGCGCGGCCGCACGGTGATCGTAGAAGACCGGGGCTTACTGTCTTTTCTGTTCCTGAACAACAACTTCCACGTGGTGCATCACATGCATCCAAAGGTGCCGTGGTACCGCTTGCCGGCGCTTTATGCGGCGCACAGGGCGCGTTATCTGGGCTGCAATGAAGGGTATCACTACGCCTCGTATCGGGACGTGTTCGCGCGTTATGCCTGGCGGGCCAAGGACCCGGTTCCGCATCCGCTCTGGCCCTCCGAAGGGGGATAACGGATAGAGGGGCATGACCCTCTGGATTCCGATCACGCTGGCGGCGGCCTTTTTCCAGACGCTGCGCTTCATGCTGCAACGGCAGCTGTCGCTGGGCACGCTGAGTGCATCCGGCGCGACGCTCGCACGGTTCTTGTATTCGGCGCCTTTGGCGGCGGTGGGTATCGCCATGTACCTGACGGTCACCGGACAGGCGCTGCCGCAACTGCCGCTGTCATTCTGGGCCTATGGTGCGCTGGGAGGGCTGGCGCAAATCCTCGCCACTGTGGCGGTGGTGATGCTGTTCAAGGCGCGCAATTTCGCGGTCGGCGTCACGTTTCAGAAAACGGCGGTGATGCAGGCGGTGCTGACGGGATGGCTCTTGCTGGGCGACACCGTGTCCTTCTGGGGCTTTGCCGCGATTGGGCTGGGGCTCGCGGGTGTGCTGCTGCTGTCGGTGCCGCCGGAGCGTGCCCGCTTTGGCTGGCGCGACCTGATGAACCGCGCGGCGGGCCTTGGCCTTGGTGCCTGGTTCCTGTTTTCCATCTCGGGGGTGAGCTATCGCGGTGCATCGCTGAGCCTTGGGCTCGATGATCCGTTTGCGCGGGCAGGGCTGACGCTGGCCGCTGTGACGGCGATGCAGACGCTGGCCATGGTCGTATGGCTGCGCTGGCGCGACCCGGGTCAGGTGCGCGCGGTCTGGGGCGCGCGCCGGGTGGCCGTCTGGGTCGGGCTGTTGTCGATGGCGGGGTCGTTTTGCTGGTTCACCGCGTTCACCTTGCAAAACGCGGCTTACGTCAACGCGGTGGGCCAGATCGAGCTGGTGTTCAGCGCGCTGGCCTCGGTGCTGGTGTTCCGGGAACGGGTGAGCGGGCGGGAATGGGTCGGCATGGCGATCCTGATGGTGTCGATCCTGGCACTGATCCTGGTGATCTAGTCCGTCATCGGATGGCCACGCAGGCGCAGAAACAGGCTTTCTTCGTCGTCATTGCGGAAATAGGGCACGCTGTCGGGGGGCGCTGCGCCGTTCAGTTGCGCCTGCACCTCGCTCAGTACGACTTCGGTGATGAACGGCATGTCAAAGCGGCGCGCCTCGGCCAGATCGACCCATTGCAGGTGCGACAGCTCGTCGGAGGCGGCGGAAAAGTCGTCCGGGTCGGACACCAGCGCCTCTGCCGCAACCACAAAGAACCGCGCATCAAAGCGGCGCGGGCGGCCCGGCGGTGTGAGCGCCCGAAACGCAAAGCGCAAGGGGGCCGCATGGGGCAAGTGGCCCGTGGCGGCAAAGGCCTGCCAGTCGGCGGGCGGGTCCGGCCAATTGCCGGGAGTGCCAAGAACCTGGCCGGTTTCCTCGAAGAGCTCGCGCACGGCTGCGGCGGCCAGCGCGGGGCCGAGGCCGGGCGTGCTGTCGGCCTCCAGCCGCGCGGCGCAGTCCGCAGGCAGGGCGCTGCCCAGTGGTACGGCGGCGTCGCCGGCATCTACGGCACCGCCGGGAAAAACGAATTTGTTGGGCATGAACGCGGCGCTGGCCCCGCGTTGTCCCATCAGGATGCGCGGCGTTGTGTCGGTGTCGCGCAGCACGATAACCGTGGCGGCGTCCCGGATCTGGCTTTTGTCGATGCTCATTGTGCCCCTTGTCGGGGCGTGGGCGTCAGCCGTGCTGGCCAAACCCGCCCATGGCGCGGGCCCACTGGAACCCGACAATCGCCCCCTTCAGTCTGGGCAGAAGGTAAAGCGACAGGCCCACACATCCAACCGCAAAGATCGTAAAGAGGATCAGCGGCTCGGGCCGCCAGGTCACGAACACCACATGCAGCAGCGGGGCCATCAGGTGGCCCACCAGCAGGATGGTCAGGTAGGCAGGGCCATCGTCAGCGCGGTGGTGCGAATAGTCGAGCTTGCAGACCGGGCAGGTGCTGCCGACCTTCAGATATCCCTTGAGCAGCGCACCACGGCCGCAACGCGGGCAGCGCCGCCGCCAGCCGCGCATCAGGGCGGGCCGCAAAGCGCGGGGTTCCTCGTCCACGTTGGCGTGGCCGTGATGTGTGATCTGCTCGTGTCGCATGGGATGCTCGTTCTCTCGATGGCAAGAGAATGGGATGGGACAGGCCAAAGCGGAATGTCGCATTCTGTCCTTGCGTCCCCATGTCGCGCCGACGGGCGTTGAAACTTTTTTCGACGGAAGCGCCAGCGCCCTGCGTTTGATCAGCATTCGGCACGCAAAGAGCAGGTGCCGGACCATGCAAACGGAGTAAATCAGATGAAACGAACCGCCTTTATCCTTGTTGTTGCGATGGCTGCGACAGCTGTGACCAGCGTCAGTGCGCTGGCCCGCGGGCAGGGCCCGGACTTTTCCACACTGGATACGGATGGCAACGGCGAGTTGACCCGCGAAGAGCTGGCGGCCCAGGGGGCTGCGCGGTTCGACGCGGCAGATGCAGACGGCAACGGGCTGCTCAGCGCCGAGGAACTGATCGCATTCAGCGCGCAGCGGGCCGAGGACCGCGCCGCCCGGATGATCGAGCGGATGGATGCCAATGGAGACGGGCAGCTGTCACCCGACGAGTTGCGCGAGCGGCGCAATGCGGGCCGGATGTTTGACCGGATCGACAGCGACGACAGCGGTACGATCACGCAGGCGGAATTCGATGCGGCGCGCGAGCGCATGAGCGACCGCCGCGCCAAGCGTCAGGGCGCCGATTGAGGCCGCTGTGCCCTTGCCCCTTGTGGAGGGGGGCAAGGGCACGCTAGCCCGATGTGACGATGACCATGCCGCTTGATGCTCACGCCACGGATGAACCGGACGAGGCTGCGTTGCTGGCCCGCTATGCGCGGGGCGACGCGGCGGCGGCACGGGCGTTGACGCTGCGGCTGACGCCACGGGCCTATGCCCAGGCGATGCGCCTGCTGGGCGACCGGGCCGAGGCGGAGGATGTGGCACAGGACGCCATGATGCGTCTGTGGAAGATCGCACCCGATTGGCGGGCGGGCGAGGCAAAGGTGACCACGTGGCTCTACCGTGTGGTGGCCAATCTGTGCACCGACCGGCTGCGGCGGCGTCCGCGTGGCCCGCTGGCGCTGGATGAGGTGGCGGAGCCGACGGACCCCGCCCCCGGTGCCGAAGAGCGGTTGCAGGCCGAAGCACGGCGTGCCGCTCTGGCGGCGGCCCTGGCCACACTGCCCGAGCGGCAGCGGATGGCCGTGATGCTGCGCCATTTCGAAGGCGCGACAAACCCCGAGATTGCCGAACGGCTCGGTGTCAGCGTAGAGGCAGTGGAAAGCCTCACGGCGCGCGGCAAGCGGGCCCTGGCCGCAGCGCTCAAGGGGCAGGCCGCGGCCCTTGGTTATGAAGGATGAGATGAGATGACAGACCGTCAGGACAAGGTGAATTGGGTGGATGCGCTGCTGGACGACGTGAGCGGCGCGGCCCCTGCCGATCCCTCGGGCGATCTGATGGCGCGGGTGCTCGCGGATGCCGAGGCTGCCATGCCCGCCCCGGGTGGCGCGCCCGTCCGCGAAGGGCTGTTACGTCAGGTTCTGGCAGGTCTGGGCGGCTGGCTGTCCGTGGGCGGGCTGGTCGCCGCGACCGCCGTCGGGTTTGCCGTGGGGCTGGGTGCGCTGAGCACGGTCGGCCTTGATGCGCTGTGGCAGGGCGAATACGGGGCATATTATGACGACACTCTGGGGTTCAGCGTGAACGGCTGGGACTTCGAGGAGGGGTAGGATGACGGACACGAACACTTCACCGCCGCGCCGCAGGCGCAGCCCGCTCTGGGTCCGGATCCTGCTGTCGCTGTCGCTCGCGATCAACCTTGCCATTGCAGGGCTGGTGGCGGGGCTGGTTCTGCGCGGTGACGGCCCCTTGCGCGGCGGTGGCGCGGGGCTGAGCTATGCGCTGCCCTATATCGTGGCGCTGGAGCGCGACGAGCGACGCGCGGTGATGGGGGCGGTGCGGGGCAACCCCGACCTGCCGGACCGGCGTGCCCGGCGCACGCAATTCGACGACATGCTGACCGCCTTGCGCGCCGAGCCGCTGGACCGCGAGGCGGTGCGCGCAATTCTGTCTCTTCAGGCCGGTGGTGTGGCGCAGGTGCAGGCGGTGGCGCAAGAGGCGTGGCTGGACCGGGTCGCCGCCATGACACCCGTGGAACGCGTGGCCTACGCCGCCCGGGTCGAGGAAATCCTGAACAAGGGTCCCCGCGGTCGCAAGGGCAACGGGCCCGGCAAGGCCGACTAGGCCGCCGGGCGGCAGAGGGTCACGCGGTTGCGCCCTTCGGCCTTGGCATCATAGAGCGCCCGGTCCGCCCGGTCGAGCAGCGCCTCGGCCGTCAGGGCCATGCCCCGCGGGAGCCCCGTATCGGTGTCGCAGACCACCAGACCGATCGAGATCGTGGCGTTGATGGGCTGCGACTGGCCGGGAATGGCGATCGCAGGCGTGCCCACCCGACGACAGAGCCGCTTGGCCGCGGCGCGCGCGTTCTTGAGCGTGACACCGGGCAGCACCATCAGAAACTCTTCGCCCCCGATCCGCGCGACCAGGTCGACCGCACGCAGATTGCCGCGCAGCCGATTGGCCACCTCGATCAGGACAGCGTCGCCGGCGGCGTGGCCGTATTGGTCATTGATCCGCTTGAAATGGTCCATATCCGCGATCATCAGGGCAAAGGGTTTGCCGGTGCGCTGCGCCCGTTCCGCGATGCGCGTGACATGCGGCATCGCATAGCGGCGGTTGTGCAGCCCGGTGAGCGGGTCGATCACCGACGCCTCGATCCCCGTCCGCACGGTGGCGCGCAGCGCGTCGGTCATCATCTTGCGCGCCAGTAGCGTGCGCAGGCGTATGGAAATCTCCTCGCAGGTCGCGCCTTGCGGGGCCAGATCGTTGGCACCCATGTCCAGCATCTGAGCGCCAAGTTTTGCTGGTGCCTGATCCTGGGCCACCATGATCACGCTGTGCCGGGTTGTGGCATGGCTGCGCAGGGACGCCAGCAGGCTGAGGGTCTCGTGATCGCGGTCCGGGCTGGGGATCAGCACGAACGCATCCGGCGCGCTGCCGTCCTCGATGGTCTGGACCGCTTCTGCGGGCAGGCAGATGCTGATCTTGGCCGGCAGCAGCGCAGCGAGGTCCTGCCGCCATTCGCCATGCAGGTGGGGGGTGCGGGTGACCACCCGCACGCGGGCCGCCGGGCCGAACTGCGCGCTGTGCTCGGCAAAACCCAGGGCGCGCGACGTGCCCTCGCGCAGTTGCCATTCGCTGGTCGAGGAATAGCTGCGCAGCAGGCTGCGCGCACGCGCCAGCAACAAAGCATGATCGACGGGCCGCGCCAACACGTCGTCACAGCCCACGCTGAGCAGGTGTAGCCGCTCTTCTGCACCGGCAGGCGCGCCGATGGCAATCACCGGCACCTTGCCAAAAAGCCCGGCTTTGCGCAGACGTGCCAGCAGCTTGTCCGGCTTGCCGTCCGGCAGGCTGGTGGCGCACAGGATCAGATCCGGTTGGGTCTGATTGATCGCGCGCACCGCCTCGGCGATGCTGGTGGCCTGCAAGACTTCGTATTGGCTGGCGGCCAGTTTCACCCGCAAGACGATGCGGTGCGTCGCGATGGGATCGATAACCAGGACCTTGCCATGCATGGACCGTTCCAATTTTCTATAAAGGCTGTGTATTGGTATCGGGTGAATTAGGTTAACAAAGCGTTTCCAAACGTGAATGAGAGGGGTTTGGCGTGGCGATGTCGCAAGAATCCGCCGAAGTGGTGGGGCTAAAGGCGCTGGGATGGCTGATCGGCGAGGAAGACGTGCTGTCGGTGTTCATGGGCGCGTCCGGTGCCAGCGCGGATGACCTGCGCACCGGTGCGGCCAATCCCGAGTTCCTCGGGGCGGTGCTGGACTTTATCCTGATGGACGATGCCTGGGTCAGGGCGCTGTGTGATGCGGCACAGATGACCTACGACCAGCCGATGATGGCGCGCGCGATGCTTCCGGGCGGTGAGGCGGTGCATTGGACATGACCGTTCCGGTGCGCGGGCTGATCTTTGACAAGGACGGCACGCTCTTTGATTTCCGAACCACGTGGGAGGCGTGGGCCGCGGCCTTTTTGCGCCGCGCTGCTGACGGGGATGAGGCGCATGCGGCGCGTGCAGGTAGGGCCATCGGGTTTGATCTGGTGCAGGCGGAGTTCGATTCCGACAGCATCGCGATTGCCGGCACAGCCCAGGAGGTTGTCGAGGCTTTGTTGCCTGCCTTTCCCGCGTCGTCGCCCGAGACGCTGATGGCGTTGATCAACGCCGAGGCCGCCCGCGCCCCGCAGGCCGAGGCGGTACCGCTGGCCCCATTGTTGGACGATCTGCGCGCCCGTGGCCTCAAGCTCGGTGTGGCCACCAACGATTCCGAAGCGCCGACGCGGTCGCATCTGGACGGGGCCGGCGTTACGGCGCGGTTCGACTTTGTCGCCGGGTTCGACAGTGGCCATGGGGGCAAGCCCGCGCCCGGTCAACTGCTCGCCTTTTGCGCGGCAGTGTCGCTCGACCCGGCAGAGGTGGTGATGGTGGGTGACAGCCTGCATGACCTGCTGGCCGGGCGCGCCGCTGGCATGCGCTGTGTCGCGGTGCTCACCGGTATGGCCACGGCACAGGACTTGTCCCCCCATGCGATGGCGGTGCTCGATGACATCGGCGGACTGCCCGCCTGGCTTGACGATCAAGCGACCCACTAGCCGGAAAAAACGACCAAAGCCGTCGCAAATGGACAGGTGGCCCTGGGCTTGCTGGGCGCAGTCTGGGCCAGCCAGCCACGTGCGACGGAGGACATCATGACCGACACCAGAACCCGACGCAGGGGCGGCGGGCGCGCAGGGGCTGCCGCGCGCCGTGGTCAGGCCGTGATCGAACAGATGCCCTGGAACCCGCCCCGGATGATCGACCCGCCGGTCGAGCCGCTCCGCCCCGAGGGGGTCGCGGCGATCCACGACGGCGCGATGCGTATTCTCGAGGAAATCGGGGTCGAGTTCCTCAACGAAGAGGCGCTGGAGATCCTACGCGAGGCGGGCTGCACCATCGACGGGGCCAATGTTCGCATGGGCCGTGATTTCGTGATGGAGATGGTGGCCAAGGCCCCGTCCTCCTTCACCCTGATGCCGCGCAACCCCGCGCGTCAGATCACCATCGGTGACGGGCACATCAACTTTGGCAACGTGTCATCGCCGCCGAATTACTGGGACATGGAGATCGGCACCAAGGTCCCGGGCACGCGTGAGATGTGCGCCAACCTGCTCAAGCTGACGCAGTATTTCAACTGTATCCACTTTGCGGGTGGCTACCCGGTTGAGCCGGTGGATATCCACGCCTCGATCCGCCATCTCGACGTGCTTTTTGACAAGCTCACGCTGACCGACAAGGTCATGCACGCCTATTCACTGGGCAAGGAACGGGTCGAAGACGTGATGGAGATGGTGCGCATTGCGGGCGGTCTCACCCATGCGGAATTCGAGGCGCGCCCGCACATGTACACCAACATCAATTCGACCTCGCCGCTCAAGCATGACCAGCCGATGATCGACGGCTGTCTGCGGCTTGTGAGCCGGGGGCAGGCGGTGGTGGTGACACCGTTCACGCTTGCCGGTGCGATGGCACCCGTGACGATGGCGGGGGCGGTGGCGCTGTCGATTGCCGAGGCGCTGTGCGCCATTGCGCTGTTCCAGTATGTCGCCCCCGGCGTGCCTTGTGTCATTGGCACGTTCACCTCCAACGTGGACATGAAATCCGGCGCGCCCGCGTTCGGGACGCCAGAATACATGCGCGCGACCCAGATCACCGGGCAACTGGCGCGGTTCTACGGTCTGCCGGTGCGGTCCTCGGGCGTATGCGCGGCCAACGTGCCCGATGGGCAAGCCATGTGGGAGACGTCCAACAGCTTGTGGGCAGCAGTGCAGTCGGGCACCAACATGGTCTACCACGCGGCCGGCTGGCTTGAGGGCGGACTGATCGCATCGCCCGAGAAATTCATCATGGATTGCGAAGTGTTGCAGCATATCCAGCGCTACCTTGACCCGGTGATCGTAGACACCAGCCCCGACGCCATCGCGCTGGACGCGATCAAGTCTGTGGGCAGCGACGGCCACTTTTTCGGGATCCAGCACACGCAGGACCGCTATGCCACCGCGTTCTACCAGCCGTTCCTGAGTGACTGGAAGAATTTCGAAGGCTGGCAGGCCGCAGGGGCCGTCTGGACGCCGGAGCGTGCGCACACGATGTTCAAGGAGATTGTTGGCGGTTTCGAGCCACCGCCCATGGATGCCGCGATCCGGGATGAATTGGCCGATTTCGTCGCCCGCCGCAAATCCGAAGGCGGCGCGCCCACCGATTTCTGAGGCAAAAATAGCTACAATTGCCACTGTTAGCCGGATGTTAGGGGTGTCTGGGCCATGGTTGCGCGTGTGAAGACGGGACGACGCGACGATGCATGGTTTGATCAACAGGGCGATCCAGTGTTTTGTAACGGATGCCTATGGCCACGAGAAATGGGTCGAGGCGACGCGCGTGGCCGAACTCGACCTCGTCGATTTCGAGGCGATGATGGTCTACGATGACGCGATGACTCCGCGCCTCCTTGATGCAATCGCCCGGGTGCTGGACCGGGACCGCGGCGAAATGATGGAGGATCTGGGCACCTACCTCGTCTCCCACCCTACGACGGAGGCGCTGCGGAGGCTCTTGCGCTTTGGCGGTGTGAATTTTGTCGAGTTCCTGCAATCACTCGATGACCTGCCGGACCGGGCGCGGCTTGCGGTGTCTGACCTGCACCTGCCGCGGATCGAATTGCGCGAACACGGCACGGGTCGCTACAGCCTTGTGTGCGAGTGTCCGGTCTCTGGCTATGGCCACGTGATGATGGGCATCCTGCGCGCCATGGCCGATGATTATGGCGTGCTGGCGCTGCTGGAGCATGCAGGCAGTGATCAGGGCACCGAAGTGATCTCCGTTTCGCTGATCGAGACGGAATTTGCCGAGGGCCGCGTGTTCGACCTTGGGGCGCGCGCAGGATGAGTGCGCCGATGACCGACGCGTTGGATGTCTTGTGCCCGATGCATCTGGTGCTGTCGGATACCGGCCATATCGTACATGCCGGGCCCACCACGAAAAAACTGCGGCCCAAGGCGGTCCTGATCGGCCAGCGCTTTCTGGAGGTGTTCGACCTCAAGCGGCCGCGCGCGATATCAACCATGACCGACTTGCGGGGTGCGGCCGGGTCCAAGCTGCATTTGCGATTGCGGGACGCGCCGCGCACCGAGGTAAAGGGCGTGCTGGTGCCGGGACCCGAGCCGGGGCAAAGCATCGTCAACCTGTCCTTTGGCATCTCCATCGTTGACGCGGTGAGTGACTACGCGCTGACAAGCGGCGACTTTGCCGCCACCGACCTCGCTGTTGAAATGCTGTACCTGGTGGAGGCGAAATCCGCCGCGATGGCGGCCTCACGCAAGCTGAACCTGCGGCTGCAAGGTGCCAAGATCGCCGCCGAAGAGCAGGCGTTCACCGACACGCTTACAGGCCTGAAAAATCGCCGCGCGATGGATCACGTGATGACACGCTACAGTACGTGGGGCACGCAATTCGGACTGATGCAGATCGATCTGGACTGGTTCAAGGCAGTCAACGACACCTTGGGCCATGCGGCAGGCGACCACGTGCTGCAAACCGTGGCGCGCATTCTGGTCGAGGAAACGCGCGAAAACGATACCGTGGTGCGTATCGGCGGCGACGAATTTGTGGTGCTGCTGCCCATGGCCGAAGAGATGGGAGACCTCGCTGCCATTGGCGCGCGGGTGATTGCCCGGCTCAGCGCGCCGATTCCGTTTCAGGGCAAGGAGTGCCGGGTGTCCGCCAGTATCGGGGTCGCGTTCTACGAACCTGCTGGCACGTATTCGGCGGCAGAGGTTCTGGAGAATGCGGATGTCGCGCTTTATGCGTCCAAGAATGCAGGCCGCGCGCAGTTGAGCTTTTACGAGCCAAGCATGCGCGAGGGTGAGGACGCCGAAGGCGCGCGCCGGGCTTGACCCGCGTCGACAGAACTCGAGCAGTCGATCCGACACTTTCACTGCCCTCCATAAGCGTCTGAAAAAATGAAGTTTCTATCCACTTTGTTGATCAATGGTGTGAAGCCAAGCAGATGCCGGTCGTCACTCGCCAGGACGTGCCTTAGCGACACGCGCGCTCAGACTGCGCTCTGAACATTGACACCCGTCGCGTCAGGCTCGCATGACCGACCCAAACACCAACCATTTCAGGGAAATGATAGTGGCATCCCGTAGGGGAATCGAACCCCTCTTTCCAGGTTGAAAACCTGGCGTCCTAACCGATAGACGAACGGGACGCAGCTATCGTGACGCGTGAGATAGGGAATTCTGCAGGAGCGCGCAAGGGTAAAAACGCCGCAATTTCGGACGGATTTACATGCGGGCCGGGGCCGCGTCCTCGACTTGCAGCTGCACCGATTGACGCCCGCGAAAGGTGTTGATCTCGAGCCTGCCGGCCAGGTGAAACGGCGCGCCGCCGTGGTTTTCCAGCGCCGGTCCGAGGGCGCTGTCGTAAGCGCCAAAGGAAATCCCGTCGAGCCGCGCGCCGCCCGTTTCGCCAAAGGTGACCTTGAGGTGGTTTTCGCCCACGCGCCGCGCCTGCAGGATACGCATCCCGCCAAAGGCAAAGCGGGGCCCGCGCGCGCCAGCGCCAAAGGGGCCGGCAGCATCGATCTGCTCAATAAGCTCGAGCGTGGCGGCCCCGGGCATCAGCGCGCCATCCAGCGTCAGGTCGCGCGGCCCGAGCGCAGCAGCGCCCTGTTTCGCGAGCAACTCGCCAAGCCGCGCCATCGCCGCGTCAATCTTGTCCGCGGCGACGGTCAGGCCTGCGGCCATCTTGTGCCCGCCGCCCTTGATCAGCAGCCCCTCCGCCGCCAGCCGCTGGATCGGTGCGCCCAGATCGATGCCTGCGACCGACCGGCCCGACCCTTTGCCGATCCCGTCCTCCACACCGATCACAATCGCGGGGCGGTTCGTGGCCTCCTTGAGGCGGGAGGCGACGATGCCCACCACGCCCGGGTGCCAGCCGTCGCCCACAGCCCAGGCCAGAGGCCCGTCGGCGCCGCGCTCTTCGCATTGGGCGAGCGCTGCGGCGCGCACGCGTGCTTCGATGTCGCGGCGTTCTGCGTTGAGCGTATCAAGCCGTTCGGCCAGTGCTGCGGCCTCGTGCGGGTCGGCTGTGGACAGCAGGCGCGCGCCCAGATCGGCTTGCCCGATGCGCCCGCCCGCATTGATGCGCGGGCCCAGCAGATAGCCCAGATGGTAGGGCGTGGGGGCAGCGTCCAGCCCGGCCACATCCGCCAGCGCCACCAGCCCGGGACGCGCGCGCCGGGCCATCACGGTCAGCCCCTGCCGGACAAAGGCGCGGTTGACCCCGGTCAGCGGTGCCACATCGGCAACGGTGGCCAGCCCGACAAGGTCCAATAGCGCCATCAGGTCCGGCCCACTTTGATCCATGCCGCGCAACTGCCGCCCGGCTTCGACCAGCATCAGGAAAACCACCGCCGCCGCGCAAAGATGCGCCAGCGCGCCGTCTTCATCCTGGCGGTTGGGGTTCACGACGGCATGGGCGTCGGGCAACGTTTCGGTGCCCAAGTGATGGTCCAGCACGACGACGTCGGCGCCGACAGCCGCCGCGATGGGGCCATGGGACAGGGTCCCGCAATCCACACAAATGATCAGGTCATGCGCGGCGGCAAGCTGCGCCATGGCGGCATCGTAGGGCCCGTAGCCTTCGTCGATCCGGTCGGGCACATACAGCGTCGCGTCCCGCCCCAACGCACGCAACCAGGTGAGCAAAAGCGCCGCGGATGACCCGCCGTCGACGTCGTAATCGGCAAAGATCGCAATGCGCTGACGCCTGGACACAGCATGCAGCACACGGGTGGCCGCCTTTTCCATATCACGCAGCGACCGCGGATCGGGCAGCAACGCGCGCAAGGTGGGCGCGAGGTAGGCGGGTGCGTCCTCGGGCACTACCCCCAACCGGGCGAGCACCTGGCACAGAGGGCGGGGCAGCCTGGTCTGTTGGGCCATCGCCTCGGCGGCGCGGGCGCGGTCGGGGTCCGGCCCGACCCACTTGCGCCCGGGCAGTGACTCGGTGACGTCGAGAAAGGCCAACCGCGCCTCAGACCGTGTGGACGGGCGTGCGGTAGTTGATGCGCCGCACCGATCCGGTCTTGGACCGCATCAGCAGCGTTTCGCAGGTCAGCCAGCCGGGTTCGCGTTGCACCGCCGACAGGATGGAGCCGTCGGTGACCCCCGTTGCGGCAAAGATCACGTCCTGCGTGACCATGTCGTCGCGGGCGTAGATGCGATCAAGGTCGGAGATGCCCGCCTTGGCCGCGCGCCTTTTTTCGTCGTCATTGCGAAAGAGCAGGCGGCCAAAGATCTGACCGCCCATGCATTTGAGCGCTGCTGCGGCCAGCACGCCCTCGGGCGCGCCGCCTTCGCCCATATACATGTCGATGCCGGTGTCGGGTTCGGCGCAGTGCATGACGCCGGCGACGTCGCCGTCTGTGATCAGGCGGATCGAGGCGCCGGTGCTGCGGACCGAAGCAATCACGGCGGCGTGCCGGGGCCGTTCGAGAATGCACACGGTGATGTCGCCTGGCGCGCAGCCCTTGGCCTCGGCGAGTGCGTGCACCCGCTCGTCGGGGCTCATGTCCAGTGTCACCACACCGGGCGCATATCCGGGACCAATGGCGAGCTTGTCCATGTAGACATCCGGCGCGTGCAGCATGGAACCACGCGGGCCCATCGCGATCACGGTCAGCGCGTTGGGCATGTCCTTGGCGGTCAGCGTCGTGCCCTCCAACGGGTCGAGCGCGATGTCCACGCCGGGGCCGTTGCCGGTGCCGACCTCTTCTCCGATATAGAGCATCGGGGCCTCGTCGCGTTCACCCTCACCAATGACCACCACGCCGGCGATGTCGAGCATGTTGAGCTGTTCGCGCATGGCGTTGACGGCGGCCTGATCGGCGGCCTTTTCGTCGCCGTGGCCGACCAACCGGGCCGAGGCGAGTGCCGCGGCTTCGGAGACGCGGGCAAGGCCCAGCGACAGCAGGCGATCCTGAAAGATTTCGGTGGTGGACATGCGCAGTTCCTTGTTCGGGGTCTAGACGTCTTCGATACGCAGCACGACAGGTGCTGTGGCCAGCACGCCGGTCTGGCCCATTGCGGTGATCGCGTCATCCAGTGCGGCGCGGGTGCATTTGTGGGTCACGATCAGCACGGGCGCCGTGGCATCGTCATGGCCGTATTGGCGCATCCGGTCGATGCTCACGCCGGCCTCGCCCAGAACGGTCGCGATCTTGGCCAGCGCGCCCGGTTTGTCCTGGAGCGCCATGCGCAGGTAGTGCGGGGCCGGCAGGACGGAGCGGGCGGGCGTCGCCGCCTCGAGCATGTCCACAGGCTGACCAAAGACGGGCAGATGCAGCCCGCGCGCGATATCGCAGATGTCGCCCATCACGGCAGAGGCGGTCGGCCCTTCGCCCGCGCCGGGGCCGCGCAGCACAATCTGTTCGACCGCGTCGCCTTCGATCGCGACCATGTTGGTGCCGCCCTGCAATTGCCCGAAGGGTGACGTGTCGGGGACGAGGCAGGGCATCATGCGCTGTTCCAGCCCGCGCCCGGTTTTCTGGGCGACACCCAGCAGCTTGATCTTGTAGCCCATGTCGCCTGCGTGGCGGATATCGTCGATGCTGACCCGCTCGATCCCCTCGAGCTCGATGCCGTCAAAGTTCACCTGGGTGCCAAAGGCGATGGCGGACAGGATGGCGAGCTTGTGGGCCGCGTCGATGCCGCCCACGTCCAGTTGCGGGTCCGCTTCGAGGTAGCCCAGCCCGTCGGCCTCCGCAAAGATGTCGTCGTAGCTGAGGCCCGAGCATTCCAAGCGCGTCAGGATATAGTTGCACGAGCCATTCATGACGCCCACGATCCGTGTGATCCGGTTGCCCGCCAACCCTTCGGTCAGGGCCTTGATCACCGGGATGCCGCCCGCCACGGCAGCCTCGTAGCGGAGCGAGACAGCGGCGGCCTCGGCGGCCTGCGCCAGCGCCTGGCCGTGAATGGCGAGCATCGCCTTGTTGGCGGTGACAACGTGTTTTCCCGCGGCAATGGCCGCTTCGGTCGAGGCTTTGGCCGGGCCGTCGGTGCCGCCCATCAGCTCGACATAGACGTCCACGTCGTCGCGGGTTGCAAGGGTGACGGGGTCGTCCTCCCACGCGTAGTTGCCCAGCGGCACGCCGCGGTCCTTGTCGCGGCTGCGAGCGCTGACGGCGACCAGTTCCAGCGGGCGACCGGTGCGCGCCTCGAGCAGGGCCGCCTGACTGCGCAGGATACGCACAACGCCGACGCCGACAGTGCCAAGTCCTGCAATGCCAAGGCGCAAGGGGGAGGTCATGGCAGGTCCTTTCGGGGTCGTGTGGTCCGTCGTTGCCCGCGATGTAGCGGGTTCGCGCGGGCGCTGCAACGCGTTGCGGATCAGCCGGGTGCCGCAGCCAGTGCGCGGCGCAGGCGGGCCCGTGTGTTTGCGTCGATCACGGGGCGGTTCTGCAGGACCCGGGCCCGGACGCGCAGGGCTGCCACCCGCTGCTCCAGCGTTTCAGTGGTGGCGGCGGGGGCGCTGACGACGCGGGCATTCGCGGCCAGCAACGGCTCGAGCGGAACGAGGGCGGGAAAGGGCGCGTTTTCGGCCGACGGCGGGATGGTCGCGTCAAGTTCTGGAAACTGCGCGCAGCCTGAGCAAAGCAGGGCGAGGGGCAGCATCAAACGGCGGTAAGGGGGGCGCATCGCGGCTCCGTCCTGGCGAATTGCCATTGTGATGCACCAGCACGGCGAGGCGCGCAAGCGTGGCCTTGATATGAACGCGTGTTCAGTTAACCATGTCGTCATGGCACGTACCCAAGGCTCTCATGCGGAAATCACCGGTCCTCGCATCCGCGCGGCGGCGCTGCGGCTGTTTGCGCAGCAGGGCTATGCGGCGGTGTCGATGCGGGTGATTGCGCGTGAGGTCGGCGTGCAGGCAGGTGCGCTCTACAACTACATTCCGGACAAGCAGACGCTGCTCTTTGAGTTGATGCGCGACCATCTGGTCGAGTTGATGGAGGCGGTGCGCCCGTGTCTGGATGGCCCGGCGGAGGCGCGGCTGGAAGCGTTTGTGCGGTTTCACATCGCCTTTCACCATGCCCGGCTCGATGCGGTGTTCATCGCCTATATGGAGCTGCGAAACTTGACGCCCGACAACTTTGCCGAGATCGAGGGATTGCGTGGGCAATACGAGCGGCTGCTGCAGGACCAGCTGGATATGGGCGTGCACGACGGGGCATTCGCCGTTGCCGATACGCGCATCGCGTCGATGGCGATCATCGCGATGCTGACCGGGGTCAACACGTGGTTTCGCGCGGACGGGCGGCTGAGCCTGGGCGATGTGCAGGAGATGTACTGGCAGATGGTGCACCGGATGGTGTCGGTGGGTGGGACTGTTTCGCCCTGACGGACGAAAGGCGCCCACCCACCGACCCCTGATCGGGCGACCCTAGTGCGCCGCCTTGATGAACGTCCCGTTGCGCAGCTCGCGCATGGCCTGTTGCAACTCGTCCTGCGTGTTCATCACGATGGGACCGTGCCAGGCCACGGGCTCGTTGATCGGTGCGCCGGAAATCAGCAGGAACCGGATGCCTTCGGAACCGGCTTGCACAGTGACCTCGTCGCCTGTGCCGAAGCGCACCAACGTACGGTCGCCGGACAGATCGCGGATGTTGAGTTCTTCGCCCGCGACCTCCTTTTCCAGCAGGACGCCCGACGGGGCGGAGGCGTCGGCAAAGGCGCCGGCGCCCTGGAACACGTAGGCGAAGGCACGGCGGTAGGTGTCGATGCGAAACGTCTTTTTCACGCCGGCGGGCACCGAGATGTCGAGATATTGCGGATCGG